>Ga0182024_10011253_pt1 | contig 18016 bp, 21 predicted proteins | sample P32metaG_FD_120480 | JGI IMG/M metagenome (GOLD analysis project Ga0182024, IMG submission 120480) | Permafrost microbial communities from Stordalen Mire, Sweden - P3-2 metaG (Illumina Assembly) | ecosystem: Environmental > Terrestrial > Soil > Wetlands > Permafrost | place: Sweden: Stordalen... | reverse complement strand
TTCTGCGCCGCCCACCATGCGATAGCGTCGGCCTCACTCACGAAGCCTCGCTCGGCAGTCTGGCGGCGCTCGCCGGGTTTCCGATCGAAAGCATCGTATTTGACGGCCCAACTAGCGCATTTCTTGCGCTCGCCGCTCTTTTTATCGATGTACGATTCTTGTCCGATCCAGGCTCCAAGTCGGCGGTGTTTCATGGGTGTTTGACTCCTTTCGTTGGCGTACGGCGCTTGGCCGAAACGCCGTGCGTAGGTGGGGGCAAAACGTCGACATACGATCGCGGATCGGCTAGGGAACGCACGAGTTCGTCCACCGCGTCGTAGAGGGCGAGCCGCGCAGCGTCGTCGACGATCGCACGGCGCTTGAACAGCGGTGCGACGATGCGTGAGAGGCGGCGATCCTCTCGTGCGATCCAGATCGCCCAGTGCGCGAGATCGTCAAAAACTCTGCGCGCACGGCTCTCCTCGTCCAAAAGGCACGCCGATGAGTAGGCGTCACGAAGCCATAGTGACCTGGCGAATAATCTGCTATGGGTGCCAGCTTTCTTCGCAAGCGCGTCCCAGGCAACTCGCACGAGGTCATTTGAGGCGACCTCGGACGCTGCGAGCCGCCTGCGCGTTGCTTTCTGGAGAATCGCTAGCTGCGAGTCGTGTGGGTCATGGCACGACAAAACCGCACAGACGGCGGCGATGATCGCGGCGCCAGCTTCCGCGCGTTCGCCATGCGAACTGAGCAAAGCGAGCAGCACGACTAGCTCTTTGAGGTGACCGGCGACAGCGAGAGCAATCGGCCCGCTCGACCAGGCGACCCCGCACACTCGCAACGCTTCGCCAATGAAGAAGGCGCGCTGCGCTCCAACCCTTTGCGTCCCGCGCAGATACGCGTAGATTTCGTTGCGAGCATCTCCCGAGCGGTCCGTTAGTTTTCTTAGGGCCTCGTCCAACTGCGCTACGGAAACGGGTCGTTCTCGACCGACGAGCGGCTCAAGGAAACGCCGCCAGGCTTGTTTTGAGCCCCCCTGCCTCGAGTGGTCCCGTTTCATTGCTGTTAGATTCTAGCAGGCTGCTTCTGCGTATACAAGGCGTGGTACCCTATATTTAGAGGGTTTTTTACTGTTAGAAGGCGGTCTGAACGCTAGGAGGATAGGTTCATGGCAAATCGATCCGCGCTACCGCTGACGATGACCGTGCGCGAGTACGCGCGCGTCGCCGGCGTGGGCGAAAACATCGTCCGCGCAGACATCGCTGCGGAGCGCATTCCCCATAAAAAGATGGGCCGACGAGGGTTGATTCGGATTTTGACCCGGCCAGCGTTGGCGGCACTCGGCCTTCAGCCTGCCGACAACGACGCACCGGCGGCGTGAAAAGACCCGCCGGTAAGAACGGCGGGCGCTATAAGCACCGAGATCCTTCCCGCAGGTACACCCGTCCCTTTCCGCGTCGGAGCTAGGACTTTAAGTGGCGAGCGCGCCGAACCTCGATAACTTTCCAGCGGACCTGAAGAAGCTCCGCCGCTGGGTGGCGTGGCGCTATCAAAAGCGCAAAGCTGAGTGGACGAAGAGGCCGCTGCAATCTCCCAACGACGCGCTCGCGTGGCTTTCCGCTTCCGAGGCTTGCGAGTGGGTCGCCCGTGGCAACGCGGACGGCGTCGGATTCGTTCTTGGCGACGGCGTCGTTTGTATTGACCTCGACAACTGCATCGACGAGGGCGGCACGCTGCACGAAATCGCGCGCGATGCCGTCGCGCTCGGGAGTTACGTCGAGCGTAGCCCGTCAGGACGCGGCTTGCACGTTTTGATCCGAGCCAGCATCTCTCGGTCGCGCAACATCGGTACGCTCGGTAGCGTTCCTCGTCATGAAATCTACGACGGCCGCGCCGGCTCTTCGCGCTACGTCACGGTCACTGGTGATAGTGTCCGTGAAATTTCGGTCCTGCGGGAGGGCCCGAAGGCGCAAGCTGCGCTCAACGGCTTTTGCGCAAAATGGTTTTCCGAGGAATCAGAGTGGCGAGCGCCGAGCGGTGAAGCCACGAAGGTCGACCCTAAGTCGATCGAAGACGACGCCGTCCTACGCATCATGTTCGAAGCAGCAGACGGGGCGAAGTGGCGCGGGCTCTTCGAGGGCGACCATTCAAACTATCCGTCACAGAGCGAGGCAGAGCTGGCCCTTTGCGGCAAGCTCCGTTTCTACACCCACGCGGATTCCGCTCAAATGGACCGTCTCTTCCGCAAATCGCGTCTCATGCGCCCCAAATGGGACGAGCGGCACGGTGAGCATACATACGGCGAACTGACGATCGGGACGGCGATCTCCAAAGGTGGCCCGTGCTACGTGCCGCGTAGTGCGTGCAATCGTCGCGACTCCTGCGAAGCGAAGGAGCGCAAGGCATACGGCAAGTGTCCGCTTTGGTGGGTCGTGCAGCTCAAGGGAGCCGGCGAACTCGCGATTCGCGTTCTTTGGATCATAACAAGCTACGCCGACGCCAAGGGTGAAGCGTTCCCATCAGTCGAGACAATCGCGCTGCATGCCCGCGTTTCTGAACGGCGCGTAAAAGTTGCGATCGCTAAACTCAAGGCGCTCGGCATCTTAGCCAGCACGTACCGACCACGACGATCGAGCCTTTATCAACTCGCACTAAGGGTGCCGGAAACCATCACCCCTGATGCTACGGGACAAGAAGCATTTAGGGTGACGGAACCGGGTCATTTAGGGTGCTCTCTCCACGGTACGCTAACTAACCAAGAACTAACCACTAATAAACACAGGAGAGAGGAGCATACGCAGCTTGAAAATCGATCTGCGCCGGCCGAGCCCGAGGATTCGAAACGAACCGCCGACGAGAAAGCGCTCTCGCCCCCCGAGGCCTGTATTCGACCTGCGCGAAGTGACGGAGCTGTTCGCCGTAAGCCGAGCGCATACGCCGGATGGGATGGAACGGCAAGCACGGCTAAAGGTCGTGCGCTCCTTTGGGATTACGCCGCCGAAAAACTCGGACTCGTCGGCCGCGTTGTCTTCGGTAGCTATGTCTTCAGACGGCCTGACGAGCCGATCCAACTTGACCTTGGCGGATGAGGGCGAGCGTCGAGACGCGTGGCCTACTTGAAGCCTGTCAGCGCAGTAGTTGCGTAAGCGCTAATCGGTCGCCGGCCGCCTAACCAAAGTCCCTCGCGCCGCGCGCCGGGGACGACCCCCGGCGCAGCGGGTTGGGGCGCCCAACCGTCGCGATTGGGTAAGCGGCTAAGACAAGGGGCGGTGCGCTACCGTGCCGGCTCGTGGCCGGGGCGCCCGATCACCAGCAGATCGCGATTGCCAACCGTTAGGGTAGGGCTGCCTGTCGAAGGTGCCCCTTTAAAACTGAGCGCACGGAATTGCCGATAACTAAGCATATGGCAAGTTATATAGATTGCTCTATTCCCACCTATATGGTATCCTTAGGCCGCGAGCCGCCCTGCCGGGCGTCATCGTCATGGAGCACTTCACTCACGGGGAAGGAATTTAATGCTATCAGCGCGCGAGCGCGGCGTCGATGCGACACCGACCGAACTGCAAACGGGGTACAAGCGTCTGCTAACTCTTGCAGCAGGTGGGGCCGTTGTTAGCATACGGCAGCAGGGCGGTAAGCCCACGATCGCTCTCGTTACTAAGGATGCCTGGCTAGATGCGATGATGGCCAAGTCGTGGCTTTCACTACTGTCTGCCGTCGTCAAGTATGCGACCGGGCGCATACTGAATGACCCGTCGCCAGTTTGCCCTTCGGAATTTTCGTGGCTGCAGCTTTACGGTCCCGACGACATCCGGGCGTTCATCGACGAGTTAAGCGGCGCAATTAGCGGTGTTGCGAATCGCACGCGCACATGGGACGACGTAGAAGCAATAGTTGAGGAGTGGTCTCGGAGCGCCGCTCTACTTGAGCACGAGGACCTGGTGGACCGTTTTCGCAAGGCGAAGGAGAGCAATTGATAACCATTGCGCCTAACTCGGGGTGGATCAAAGGTCGCTATCTTGTGGTGGCGGCCTCAACGCAAGCTCAATTGGAGTGGCTCGCGTTTGCCACACGTAATCCGGAAGCTGCACGTAAGGCCTATGAGCGCCTAAGCAGCAATCCACTCGAACGTCAACCACGCAAACAATTCCCGCTACGCGGTGAATTCTTCCATCCTTTCTGGGAATTGGAAGCAACGCCGAAGGAGCGAATTTGGTACGCGGTAGATGAAGTGGGCTTTATAACGATCATCGCTGCGCGCGACGATATACACCTATCACCAAAGCTCGCCAAACTCATCAAGAATCGTCGGTCGGCATACAGCGCAGCCGTGGAGATCGTACGTAGAGCGACGCGCGACACCATCGACGGGTACGAAAAAATACCGCAGCGGGTGCGCAAGGGCGGCTAGGCTCCCTTTCACCTGGCCTCCGGCGGCTTCGAGGTCTCACTGGATTGCCCCGGGGTCAGCGTAGCTTTCCTTGTCGCCGCGTTTTGCGACCTGACGTACCGCCGCGAGAGGTTTCCGGGTCGACCTCGCCGGTTGGCTTGGGCGCGAGCGCCGAATTTATTCGCTCGCTTGGGCAGCACCATGTCCCGGTACGCTTTGAGCGCCGGGTAGCTCGGCGGGTTCTTGAGCGTCACGACATCGCCACCCCGCCCAACCACCTGCTGCTCGTTCTCGCCCCGGATATGTTTGACGTGCAAATCGACGGCTTCGATTACGTCAAACTCGGCTCTCGTAGACATCCCCGATCCGCTCCCAAATCTCTGGCTTGCGTAGTTCTCGCGAGCCTTCCTAAGCGCCGCTGGCCGATTCACCAAGCTGCACTCGTCCAACGTCGAGTCCGGCAAAGCCTCATCTGTCAACTGACCCGCGTCGGTCGTCCGACGAATGCGCAATTTGCAAAAGTTTTTGTCCCCCATCCTCACGCGCCCTTTCACGCTAACTTCGCAGCCGCCGATCGACGCACCGGACTCGATGCCGCAAGCCGCGGCCATCGCAACGTACCCCGATCGTGGTTGCTGAAGCATGTTGGAACTCAGCTTCGAAAAGTTCTCCCGGCGCTGTGATCGCGTCGTGTCCGAGTTGCTTGAGGTCCATGTCGTGCGCTGCCTATACCACATCGCACAGCGTTATTTTTCCGAAAACACATGACGACACGTCAACGATCGAATAACTTGCCACTTGTCACGGGCACACACCGTACACCTCGCCTCTGCTGTTACGGGTCCTTTTCTCATCGTATGCGCTCCGACTCTGGTCGCAGCCCCGCGGCTAGCGTTCGGTCTAAGAGTATTTCGGACTGGCGGCCTTGAAAGGGTGATTCATGCCGTCTTCGTCCGCCTCGGCGCGACTTGGTGAGGCCAGCTCGCCTACCAGGGAGATCCCTCTCAATGAAGTGGCGTACGGTGTACATTTCGTGGCGCCGGACTTCAGCGTGGTTCACTTTGGTGAGTATTACGACGTCATCAAGGGTGACTACCAACAGCATCAGGATGTCCCGCCGATTCTGAGAAATACGGGCGTTCCGAACCAACTTGAGATGCCACAGCTACCTCGTGTTTGGTTCATACGAGGCAGTAGGCTGCTGCAACTTCAGATTGATCGCCTGGTATATAACTGGAGGCACGGCACGCTAGGTGATGTCGAAGGCTATCCAGGGTTCGACGCGTTGTTCCCAGAGTTTCAACGCGAGTGGCTGCGTTTCTGGGAGTTTTCTCAACGCACGTTCGAAATACCACTGCGTCTCGATGCTCTAAATCTCACCTACGTCAACTACATTCACCCAGACGAAAGCCTCACTACACCGATGTTCGTTTTTAATGAGAGCGAATGGCGACGAGAGCTCCCGGAGCTAGAATTTTGGGCCAGTCAGTTCCGATTCCGTTTTCCCGACGAAAACCTAGGGCTCAGCGTTGCGGCGAGGCCCGCCTTCAGGATTGCTACTCAGGAGTCCGCGGCGTCGTTGGAAATAACGCTTGCGGCCCTCGACGTACCCCAGATCGATGATATAGATGCCATATTTCGCTGGTTTTATAGCGCACACGCAAAGGTGCACTGGAGCTTTAGGTCGCTAGTCCGACCGGAGTGGTTGGCGCAGTGGGGGTTTGATGAGGCAGACTGATTTCACGGAGCCCTTGGATCGAAGAGACATTACGAACTCGTTTCCGATCCGCTTGCAACCGAACGAAAATGCCACGACATTGTCGATGCCAGACGTCGTCACCCATTACTTTACAGTCGCGAGAGACGAACTAAGATCTGCGCGTGAGGTATTGTTGGCACAAACACCTAGTATCGGTGCAGTTGTCCACTTCACGCTTCAGAATCCCGGGTTAGAAGTACGCGATCGTGCCATCGACCTTCTGAGTTACTTAATACCGAGCACCCTTCAGTTTGCTCGCATGTATAATCAGTGTGATCTCATACCTCGGCCGGTGTTTGCGAATAAGACATGGGAGATCCTGATCTCGGCGCTCGGTCTGGCGGATGATACGTACGCACCGTTTTGCAGGTCGTGGATTGAACAGCAGCTTGAGAGCCCCAATCCAGTCAGGCGATTGGCGGCACACGACGCTCTAGAAGCACTGGGCGTTGATGCTGCCGGCGCTCCCTAATCCAAAACCAGGAGATCCGCCGCGCGATGTTGTCTGCCGCGCGTACTCATCGATCCAAGATGTAGCGCCTGTACTAGTGCGTCGGACGGCGCAGGACATTTGGTATGACACTCGCGATCCCGCCATTGCCGCGGAGGAAGCTTTTGAGGAGACCGACGGGATACACAGTTTCTACGAAATCCGATCAGTTTCAGACCTCGCCGCGGTTGGAGCGTTTATGTCAAGCCAGCGGGATAAGCCTTATCGAAAAGCTGTTTACTTCTGTGCCGTCACCGGTGATCTGATCGAACGGTTCAATCTACGAATCGAGCCGGCTCAGGCCGACGGATCGAGATGCCCCGCCATGCATGCGATGCATCGGCACGTGACAATCGAGGAAGGCCAAAGACTGCGGCTATTTCAACAGATCCAGGATGCCAAGCTCTTCAACTTTCGTGTCGATAGGAGCGCGCTAACGGCGACGCATGAGGCGCTAAAGGCTCAGCAGTGCCTTGATCATCACGGGGGAGCATGCTTGCACTGCCATGCTACGCGCCAGACTTCGAACGCATAGGGATCGAGCCCGAGTAAGCAGCGTGGCGACGGTCCAGCCCTGGAGTTGGACACATTCTAAGAGCAAACGCGCTAGCTCACGGCGCCCAACTGGCGCCCTGGAAATAGCGGATCCTAAAAGCCACCTGCTGCTTCGGATGATTTTAAAATTGCCTCTGCACCGAGCTGCACTTCCAATCGTACAATACATTGAGCATTTGCCCGTGCTTTGGGTCCGCCTTCTCGTCAAGAATGCCAGTGTAGCGGCTCAACTCGACGTCGTAGTGCTCTGAGCTCCAGGTAATTGTGGAATCTGTGATCGTCGCCTGGTACGACCCGGGATCCGTTTCGGCCGTGCTAGCCGAAACCGTCGCAATGCCGCCACTCATGTCGATTTCCACTGTGAAGGTCTTGCAGTCGCCGGAGCATCGGACATAGCTGAAACCCGGAATCGTAGAACTCACCTGGGTACACGCTAGATTCAGCACATCGGCGCGTGCAAATGCGGGCCACGCGATCGCGCAAATGAGCCACGCGACCGCTGGTATATACCGAGCGCGCGAGATTCGATGCCGAGCTGCATCTGAGACCAGCGCGGTCATTCGTCGGAAGCCAAACGGTCATTGTCGTTGCAGCGCTCGGCCAACTCGACTTGCCTGGGGTCGTTCATGGCCGCGGTGTCACGAGCCACGCCGGCGGTTTGGCTCGCGGATCGTCCGAGCCCCAATCGTTTGCATCGGTCTGTTCGTGATCCACCGGCGCGGCCGCGGGCCGAGGCGTCTTAGCGGGGACAAGCCCCAGCGGCGGCGTCTTGTCGGGAACGAGGTTTAGCGCCCGGGGCCCAAGCCCCCAGTAGTAGTCGCAGAGGTACACGTTGCATGACTGGCCTGTGAGGCGATCGACGCGAACCACCGCACCTCTTCCGTTCGCAATGTACTCAAACCGGAGGAAAAGCTGGAAGCCGACGCATGCTAGGATGAGCGCGACCAACCCGCAGGCGACCTTTAGCGGCATCGCGACGCCGACGGCCGATGGACGCCCCCGCGCCCAATGCCCGCGATCGCGCCGTTCTGAGACAACACGGGATTCATCTCGTGGGCATTTAGTTCGTGTTGAGCTACGGTCGCTCCCGTGGGGCACGAGGGATTCGAGGCGTCGGTTCGGAGGCTCGCCCGAACCATTCGCGCGCGACGTTTAGAGCTGAACCTCACGCAAGAGGCCGTCGCCTTCGAGGCTGGTATTTCGCCGCGGCACTACCAGCAGCTCGAATCAGGAGCGGCTAACCCTACTTACCAGACTCTGTTCGAGGTGGCGCGCGTCCTTAGCGTGGCTGTCGCCGACCTCGTCGATCCTGCTCATCGTGCAAAGATTCAACGTTTTAGGGCGTCGCGAAAAGGCAGCCTTAACAGGCTCACCTAGTTACCTCCGCTAGTACAGTCGTTCTAAGAAACCCCGCACGCGCGCTGGGTCACCTCTCACGTCTCGATTCGAAATCCTCGCGACGCGATAGCCGGCATCACGTAGGTATGCGTCCCGTGCCTCGTCGCGATCCATTCCGTCCCCCTCGCGGTGTTGAAGCCCGTCGATTTCCAGCGCCCACCGCGTTCCAAAGGGGGATACAACCTCAAAGTCGAGACGATAGCGACCCATTCGTACCTGCGGGCGGTAGTAAAGGCCGACTGCCTCTAGCATTTCGCCAACCGCGCGTTCCTCCGATGTCTCCATCTGCTGCGCATCTGGCTGACGATCGCTTACGTGCGCGGCAAAGTCTGCGAGGACACCACCAGCGTTCCGGGCCGCTGCAAGGTCGCCGACTATATGGAGAGCTGCTCGCGCACGAGTGATTGAAACGTTCAGGAGCTGGTCCGTCCGAGCGACCCACCTCAAAAGCCTTTGCGGAAGACCCTCAGCGACGACTGGAGAGAATACCATGATATCGCATTCATCCCCCTGGAAGCGATGCGCTGTCCCAACCCGGATCCGAGCAGCTACATCGGGAGGTATGTTTGACCTAAGGACGGCGCTCTCCAGTAGTTCCATCTGGCGGCGAAATGGCGTGACCACACCAACGGTGACCCCCGGATTTGCTTGCAGCCGCGGAGCCCATGATCTGATTAGCTCGATAATTGCGTCGCCTTCGCTCGGGTTCGACGCGCTTCGCGTGCCGGGAGGTACAAGGCCCCGATGATCGTGCCAAAAAACTCCTGTTTCGAATCCGGTCCGCGCAAGCTTCTCGGGTTTCGTCCGAACCACAAGTTGGCCGCCGTAAAAGGCCCGGTTCGAAAACCCGATTATTGAGGCGTCAGATCGGTAGTGCTCGTTAAGGACGTAAGGTTTAACGCCTTGCCGATCCGCAACTAACTCGGCTAGCTCATAAAGAGAGTGGTTCGTATACGTCCACCCGTCGTTCCAGTGACCGCGGATCCCGTGCTCGTCTCGGATTTTTAACTCTGCCTCCAAATCGAGTGTACTAATGTGACGCAGTTGTTTAGCGTCGCCAATGATGACCGCACGCTTTGCCCGAAAAAGCAACGGGATAGCTGAAGCAATATCGCACTGGCTGGCTTCATCGATGATGACAAGATCAAAAAGCGCGGGAGCTAATGGGACGCCACGTCGGGCCGACAGACTTGTCACGATCCAGACCGGCAATAAGTCATTGATCACCTTGAGATTCTTGACCGCATCATCGAGCTCGTCGAGAAAGCTTGAGCCGCGAGCTTGACCGGCTCGCAGCGCATCGTTGCAAGCAAAATAACGCACAACGCTCGCATTTAGTCGTGAGCTTTGCGACCGAACTCGCCTCGTCCAGGATAACGCAAGATCTCTTCTGGACATCTCGCAGAGTGACTCCCCTGCCTGACTCAGTTCTTCTTCAAGGGGACCAACAGGCTCAAGCGCCTCAACCCGCGCGCGTAACTCTTGTTCGCGATCACCAGCCGCAAGCCAATCCAGATAAATCTTGATCTGGCCCAGCGTCGCCACAACCTCGTTCAGGCTGCTAGAAGGGTTTAGCCTCGTCGTAAACTCCTCGCCCAGGGCATTCATGATAGCGTTCGCACGCTCCACCAACTTTTGCCGCTGCTGGCGCGGTGCGAGTAGTCGAGTAACCCAAAGCCACAGCGAGAGTCTTTCCTTTCCAGATAACGCCAAAGCATCGTAGTAAGCTCTGGAATGCACTGCACGAACGGGTACCAAATCTGCCGGCCGCGCTACTCCTTTCCAAGATGGCGGCACAAGACGTTCCAGTCGCCGCCGCTCTGACACGCTCTCGCTAAGAAGATCGACTGTATCGACCACGAGTTGGCGTCGCCGTTCGAGGCGCTCGATCATCATTGTGATATCGCGAGCGCTCCGCGACTCGGTCGCCTGCGGTAGTGGCGCGTTGGAACCTAAGCGCACATGTAAGGATTCGCGAGCCTTGTCGACGTAGTCGCGGCTTCCCAGGCGCAGCGACCAATCATCATCGCCTAGCAGTCGTTGTAGTTGCTCGGACACGACGTCAACGGCCTTATTATTCTTGCTTGCGAAAAGAACGGGGACCTGATCACGTGCGCACGATGCAAGCAAATCAACGACGACCTGCGACTTACCGGTACCGGGCGGCCCTGTAATTACGGTTAGTCGTTCGCGCAAAGCCGACTCGGCGGCGCGGCGTTGGGAATCGTTGAGCGGAACGATTTGGCATACGGCTTGCCTTCCGCTCCTTGTTGCAGCCGCACCCTTGGCCTGCAACAGCGCGCCTAAAGCGGTCTCCGGAACGTCTCGCTGAAGCCGTTCGTAACGAGCTAGAGCCTCAAGCTCCCTTCGAAGGTTCGCCGTAAAGATAGATCGCTCGCTCCTAAACCATATCCCACGACTTATCCACTGCTCGCGCTGAAGCCCAGGTCTCGGAAGCGCTTCAAGCGTCCGGCTTGAGTCGAAGGTCTCTGCGACGCCGAGAAAGTCGAAAGCTTCACGTAAGCGCGCTCCGAACGATCCATATGAGCGTTCGAGTTGTTCCTTGATGTCTTGAAGCTCCTCGACGCTGAAACGTGCTTTGCGAAATAGATGATGGTTGAGCTGAACAGCCGCTGGGTCGGACACGAGCAGTCCAGCGCGACCTTCATTACGGCTTATTTCGATGGAGATGAAGAACAGAGGTGTTATGAAGTCTTCCGAGTCGACAAATATGGGATAGCCGTAAAATAGGTTGGTTTGGTCTCCGACGCCAAGTTGGCCCCTCTGTAAAAATGTGACGTCTGACTTAAGCGACGCCTGAATGGCGCACTCGACAGCGCTTGGAACGAGCAGGGGTTCGAAGCTTCCATCTTCCCAAGGGGAGATAAACGAGCGGTGGAATCCGCTCAACTTAAGAGACAGACCCTGGCGATCTTCCGCGTCTAAGCACTCAATATAGAAACGGAAGAGCCTTCCCAATGCGGTTTTAGAGGTGTCCGCGGTCGGCCTGCTCGCGATCGCCACCTTTCGCGAAGCGGGGTAAGACGGCCGACGAGAACGTTCGTATCGGGAACTCATTCCTAGGGCGCCTTTCTCCCCCGGGCGCCCTTTGCTTGCCGGCGCGTGGTCGTCAGGTACCGTCGCTAACGCTCTAAGGCTTGCCGTCGCTAAGGCCAGAATCCCACCCTCAGAGCGAGCCCCGACCTACTAACGGCTCTGGTCGCGCGTGACTTAGGCCCCGCCTTCGGTCGCGTCGGCGCACATCTGGATCAGCGGGCCCTGAGGCCAGAGGGATTTCTTCTTGAGCGAGCCTCGGCGGATCCGACACGCGACAGAATGTCAATGAGGTTAAGGGCTCCCCGGCTCCTTGGTCGAATTCCCGGGCAATTCAACATGAATCTAAAAACAGGACGGCCTGTGTTACAGAGAACGTGGACTCTAAGCCGGGCGCTACAGCATTACGAGACATTAACCAAACTGTGACCATTACTGACCGAGAGATACGGGAAAACTACTCGTACCACGCAAGCAACGCAATCGCGGGCGGCGAAGAGGTCAACTGCGCTAGTTGCGGTCGACGGTATATCAGCCCGGGGACGCCAACGAACATATTCGTCAGAACGCGAGGTAGCAAGTTGCCGGCGACTATTGAGCTTTGCGAATTTTGCATCGACCGTTTTCTACCTCGAAACAAGCCCGATTGATCATTACGCGCACGCCTTTCGTGACGCTCGCAGTTTTATAAGAATTGCGCCGAATAGCGAAGATAACGGGCCAGACCTTACATCTTTACGGGTCGTTCGACGGCGAACTTGCTGCGAGAATCCTTGAGATCCCGGAGAGTGAGCGGCTCGAAATCAAGACCATCGATCTCTCGGACGTCGATTCCATTTTTGCAGATGGAGCTTTACCAATCGTCGCGGACTACATGCGGCACGGCAAACAGCTTCGCGTGCGATGCGAAGCCGGTTCGCATGTCACCCGCTCGCTCGAATTACACGGCTGGTCAAAGTTGTTTTCCGAGGCTCGCGTCGATGCTGACGCTCGCATTCCTCAGCGCGTACGCCACTTTCGGACTATGGAGGCAATCGATGCCCTCGTAAGTAGCAGCGTTCGAGGAGCGATGCAGCGCATTAAGTGCGCCACCGATGTTCTCAAGAGCTTTGAGTGGTCGCTTAGCGAAGTCCTTGGCAATGTTTGTACGCATAGCGAAAGCACAATCGGTGGGTTAGCGCAGACTCTTGTTATGCCTGTGTCGAGCATGATAGCGTTCTCGGCTGTAGACGCCGGAATCGGTTTGCGCAACTCGCTATCTGGACGGTACAGAAATATCCAAGATGATATGGACGCTATTCGCCTTGCTATTCGCAAGGGTGTAACGCGCGACACTGAGGCGGGGCAGGGCTGGGGTTTGTTCGGAACCAGTAGGATTGCTTCCGCATCGGGCGGACATTTGTCGATCTGGACGGGCACAGGCAAGATGGTAATCGATCAAAATGGCAATGCGAGTTTCTTCGCAACACCTTTTTTCCACGGAACTGCCATTAATTTGATCCTCCACACTGACAGACCCCTTTCACTACAGACCGCGCTGGAAGCAGTTTATGATACGCCCTCAATCGTCTTCAACGACTATGAGGGGGTACGCGGGCTTACATCGCTCCGCCTAACGGACCACGCAAGTGCATTTTCGAATAGGGCCACCGGCAAGAAGCTTCGCAATATAGTATTAAATTTGTTAGCGCAACCAGATAATGAGGTCTGCGTCATAGATTTTGCGAACGTTAGAGTGGTTGCCAGTAGCTTTGCCGACGAATTCCTTGGGAAAACGGCATTGTCGTTAGGGAACCTTTTTGAGGCTCGAGTTCGAATAAACAACATTTCTGAGGATAATCAGCGCATCGTTAGCACGGCAATCGCGACGCGATTAGCCTCGTCGAACAAGAACCGCTAAACTAGCGGGGGCCGTCCATAGTCGCCGTCTGAGTGTTTACGAAGAGCCTCGAGTATGGATTTCAGTTGCAGTCGGGCTCTGGCGATGCGGCCGCCGTTGCTAGCGTCTATGCTCGCCACCTTTTCGGGCGAGGAGCGCGAAATGCCCTTACGGAGACGCGGCTTTCCGTCGTCGTGTGGTTTCTGATGCCGTTGGTGTCGCCGGGGCTACGCCGCTCGTTTCTGCGTCGGCCAGCAACGGCTCCAACGATCCGTAAGCGTCCTCGTAATAGGTATCACGCAGATTGCCCAGTTGGAGGTCGCGAGGAATCGGCTCACCATCGCCCCGGTAGATCGTGGCGCCCTTCACGAGCAATCGGTACGCGGCGAGGCGCGCGTTCTTCCAATCTGAGATTTTCCACCGCTGTGGTGCCATAACGGGGTAGTCGTACGGTGGCAGCGTGAGTCGTTTTCCGTCGAACAGTTCGAACTCTACGCGAAAGCCCTCACGCTCTAGGATCGCGTTTTCGACCTGTGCCTTGCTCGCCACCAGCACGTCGTTCTCACTCTTCCAGCGTCAACCATTTCGCCGACGCTTCGGGACGAGCGCAAGCCAAAACTCCGTTCCGTTAAGCGTAATACGGTCCCGGCGTCGGCCGATTTGAGGCGAGAACATGGCACCGTCATCTCGATAGTAGAGCAACATCCACGCGATGAGCTGAGCGCGATCGTTCGGCGTGAGATGCTTGATCGCGACCTTCACGGCGGTAACATCGCGCGTTGGGTCGTCCGGACGCTCGAACTGAGGCGGCCTAGCCATAGCTCGAACAACCGCTCGAAGTATCCGCGGGATGCGCTCGCAACCAGGTTCCACAGGTCAGGCTCAAGGCGCCGGCAGGCCGCAGCAGCCTACAACTTCGCGATGAGGTCGCGCTTACGCACCGCTCCCCAATATCATCCGAAATAATGCGTCGTCCCCTTTCCGAGGGCACAGTCACCCTGAGAAAGGGGCTAAGGGCTTTCAAAAACGAGGCCCCTCGGCCGCGCCCGAAGCAGTCGAGGCCTGGGCTTAGGCTAGCACCTCGACGCCGGTAGCGACGCCCCATCCCAGAGGTTAGTCACCGTAAATAAGAGTGCCTTAGCGCGACCTCCGGTGTCGGAGCAATACTCCGTCACGTGGGCGTTACCAAGGATAACTGCGCTACCTGGATGTTTCGTCCACGTACCTTGCCCGCAGTTTGGCACACCATCGTTGGTCATCAGCGTTCCGACGCCGTTCGCCCCGTCTACGGTCCATGACTTCCATACGATCCCGGTCATATACGAACTGCACACCGATGAACACCAACCCATCTTCGTCGGGCGAGTAACCGGTGTTCCGGCACAAACTAGAACGCGTGGTTCGGCAGGAACTGCTCCGGATGCAATGGCCCGTCCAGGCCCAAATGTCACGGCCATCAGTCCAATTGCAACGGCAAGAACTCCGGCTAATCCCGCCACTCGATGGCGAACCGAAATAATATCATGGTCGCCATAGGACACGAGACGGCTTAGGGCTTTCATCACTAGCTGACCTCCTTTACCGCGCGCCGCGCCGTACGCTGGCGCACCGGCTTCCTCATCTCATAGTGCATGCCTGTTACGCCTCTAGGCCGTCAGCTCTTCTATCGCATCATGGCGCAGGCGTCGGCTGATTTTGCACGGGGATGGGGGCCGGTGTCGGCGAGGGGTAAACGTTCGCCTCTTGCCAAATCGTACCATCATCAAACCTTACGCGAGACACAGCGCACTCGATAACCTTCGTAAGACTCGGAACGTATCCATTCGTTTGCCATTGGTCAGTCAGTCCGTGTCGGAGATCGATTAAAGCATTCGGAGAAAACGTTCCGTCACGTTGACCAACTTCCCATCCCAAGATATCTCCAAAATAATCTTCGTAGTAGAATCTGAATTCCACCGCGTCCATTGTTTTCGGCGAGATATTCGTAAATGTCACGGCGCTGTTGAGATAAAAGTGGCCCGACCACAGATGCTCGGAAGCATAGCAGGTATTGATTTGCAAGGGGGCCTTCGGCTGACTTTGCACCTTCACATGGAAATTGAAATCAGCCAATGCGGAGGACCCGCACACCGCCGTCAGCCCGGCTAAAGCCGACATGAACAAACGAACTCTCATGATTTAAGTTCCTCCTGATACGCCGACGTACGTAACTCGCCGAGTTATGGCGCTAGGTCCTTGCGAGTTGGATGGCCGTGCCTCGTTCAAAAGCTTACGCCGATTTTTACAGCGCACGTTCGGACGCCGTCAACGTCTACAAGACTGCTTATGTTGTTGACTCGGTTCATTTTCTGTACCGTTGCGATTGTATCTGCCATAAACGTGCGCACCGATTGGTACGGCTGCGAGGGGCTCATAATGTTAGGTGATGCGCAAACGCCTAACACGGTCATTATTTCATTTCGCAAGGCGTTTAGTGAGTCGCCATTCATTCGGGCCGTTGCTATTCGAAGTATCTGCTGCCCGGCGAGCTGGACTCCTTCGACGGTCACGTATTGCTGATCACTACACGGCTGGCTCACCCCTTGACACCCGTTTGGGGTCATAATAACGCAGGTGCTAGCCGTCTCAACAACCGTGCGCGCGTCGCCAGCTGCAGGCGGATAATCATTGCCATTTAGCTCAGCAAATGCCTTATTTACATCCTTATAAAGGCCTACCATCGTGCCGGACCCACACCTCAGGTCGACGCTAGCCGCTAAGCTCCCCGGCTGCACCGCTACGCTGTTTGTAGCGGTCGCGGCGGGGGTACTTCTTGCCTGGGGCACATATTGGTTTTGAGCAGTGACGGGAGTTGATTGCTCACCCTGGTTCCCTCGTTGAGTTGAGTCTGTTCTTTCTGCCGTGAACGATCCGCCATTGGCTACCGTACAGTTATGTGATGCGTAGGTGCCCCTTAATTCGGCACTACCTACGACGACGGTCGCGAGGTACGGACAAACGTTGGAGACCGAGGACAGAAGATAAAAGGCCACACTGGTTGGGCCGAGCACCGCACCGCGTACCTCGCCCGAATTGTTGTAGTTTCGATTCGTCGAGAATTCTGCAGCCCACGTACCCGCTAGCGTTTTTCCGTCTTGCAATAAAGTGACAGTGAACGCTCCGTTGCCTGCCATGGTGTCGTAGAGAGAGCCCACGTACGTACCTGCCACATTCGGAAGATTCGCGTTCTGTTGCGTGCCGGTTCCGCTCGCGCTGGCATTACCATTCGTATACGAAACCGGTGCATGAGCGTTTTGCAAAAACGGTACCAGCATTGGGATGGTAATCGCGAAGTTGTTTTGCAGTGCCCCCGTTTCTCCCGTGTTGACAGCTCTTACAAGACCGTAAACCGTGCCTGAATCAAGGTCGAACAGCGGGCTGCCGCTGTTTCCGTGATCGGTTTGCGCGTCGTACTGTAGGAGACCGGCCTCGGCGAGAAGAGAACTGATTGTCCCTTCGTGGAAACTTGGTGATAGGCCGAGACCGGCAAAGGCGGCTTCTAGTTGGATCCTCGGGAAGCCCGCGAGCGCGATCCTGGCACCGACTGCGGGTAGAGTGGAGCTCAGCCGGAGCGGTCGGCAATCAGAGGGAATGAGCAAGACCGCAGCATCGAGTGGCGACGTCCTGACCACGGACGCGGCTAGAACCTTGTGCGTGTTCGACATCAAAATGACTCGGGGATAGGGGTCGCCCGCAACCACGTGCTGGTTTGTGAGCAAGAGGCCGTTATTGCCTCCAAGGTCAGCGATGCAAAATGCCGTGCCGAATCCAAGGTTCTTGCCGTGTCCGGCGGCAACAAGCGCCAATGACGGCTCTACGCGAGCGTAAGTCGTCGACTCCGTTTCATCCGCTCGGACCGCCGGCGTCGTGCTTAGCGCGGCGATCGTGGTCAACGCAAGAAAAAGAGTGCCCCTCGAAGTAATCATCGCTTGCTCCTGGGAAAAGTGGTTCTCCGCCCCAGGTCCATCGTAGCACCCAAGTCTCGATCTCGGAAGCCGCCTCGCCCCACGGGGTCTCCAGCCACCTCTCCGATCGACGGCCCCTTGTCGCTGTCCGGCGGCCTTTTGATCGAAGCAAAATCGAAAATCCACGTTCCGCTAAGAACCTAAGGCAGCAGCACGTAAGAGGTCCTGAATTGCATATCGGCCGGGGCCTAGTATAAGATTAGCCGGGGGTTGCATTGAGCCCATGGAGGTATGAATGGTTAAGCGTTTAGCTTTGGTCGCGGCGCTATTTGCGTTTGCCGGCCTGGGTTCCATACCGAGTCCCGCAGCGCCGGTCGCGATCGCTCAGACTGCGAATGTCGCTCAGGCTTCATTGCCGCCGCTCTTCGACACGGAGAGCGCAGCACAGGCGCATTGTCCAAAGGACGTTGTCGTCTGGCTCAACATCCCGAGCAGCATTTATCACTACAAGGGTGAGCGTTGGTACGGGCGCACGAAGCACGGCGCTTACGCTTGCGAAAAAGAGGCG
>Ga0182024_10011252_pt1 | contig 18016 bp, 15 predicted proteins | sample P32metaG_FD_120480 | JGI IMG/M metagenome (GOLD analysis project Ga0182024, IMG submission 120480) | Permafrost microbial communities from Stordalen Mire, Sweden - P3-2 metaG (Illumina Assembly) | ecosystem: Environmental > Terrestrial > Soil > Wetlands > Permafrost | place: Sweden: Stordalen... | reverse complement strand
TACCCACGCGGCAATCTGGGCCCTGGAGTTGAAACCCAGCTTGTTGAGAATGTTGTAGACGTGGGTTTCCACGGTGCGCTCAGAAAGGAATAGGCGACTCGCGATCTCTTTGTTGCTGAGTCCTCCGGCAACGAGCGCGGCGACCTCTCGCTCGCGTTTGCCCAAAGGGTCGGTGGCGGCCTCGATCGTACGTCCCGTTTCTCGCTTGACCTTCTCGTCGAGCGCCAGAGCCAAAGCGCCCTCACGGTCGAGGCGCAGCCCGTCTTCGAAGGCCGTCATGAAACGTTCATCACCGAGCTCAGCCTTGGCGATCTGCTGGGCCTGTTCCATCAATGGCGTAATCAGCGGGTTGATAAGAGCGCCCGTGTCGTGGCGCAGCATTTCCGAGGCACCCAGGAGCTTGGCGGAACGCTGCCTTTGCCCTGCCATCGCCGCATAGCACGCGAGCGCTTGCACCCGCATCACGAGCCCAGGACGGTCGTCGATGGCGAGTGATGCATGCAACGCCTCGGTCAACGCGGCCCCCGCCGCGGTGTGATCCCCAAGCATGAGCGCGCCGACTCCGGCACTGGTGAGGTGGGTGCTGAGCATGTAGAGCTCGTGATGCTCCCGGCAGCGCGCCGCAGCGGCGAGTCCGAGATCGCGCATCCGAGCGAAGTCCCCATCAACGAAGGCGATCAGAGCTTCGGATTGGGCCGCCGCGGCGAAAGGGATGTCGCCGCCAAGAACATCTGCCTGCGCCATCGCCTCAGCCGATGACGCGCGGGCCGCGGAGACATCACCCGCCATGACCTGCAGGGCCGACTGGATCGCCAGAATCCGCACGAGCAACTCGTCAGCATGCAGGCGGCGCGCGATCGCGCTGGCCTCCGCGACCGTGTCAAGGCCGGCTGCTTGGTCGCCTTGCGTCACCGCGAGGTAGCTTCGTACAAAGAGGGCGCGGCCTCGCGCCGCCTCGTCGGTGCCGCGCCGCTGCAAGAGGGCGTCGATCCAGTAGATGCCTTCACTCAGAGCTCGGTTCGACCAATAGCGCCCCAGACCGGCGGCCATTGCCAGGCCGATGTCCGCTCCGTCAGGGTCCGCCAGGCACTGCCGCAGGGCAGCGCGGATGTTGTCCGCTTCAAGATCCAGTATTTGCAGTGACTCGAGTTTCGACTCGTCATCTGCCTCGCCGCTATCGAATTCGGTGCGGCGGCACAGATCGGCGAAGAAGGAAAGATGGGCTTGAGCCGCTACTTTCTGCTCATCCGCTTCGAGGAGCCGTAGCCGTGCGAATTCGCGCATCGTCTCGTGCAACCGGTATCGCGCCCGGACACTGGTTCCTTCGTAGTTGACAAAGGACCGCTCGACGAGGGCCGTAATGGCGTCGATCACACTGGCAGAGGCGACGGACCCTCCCGCGCATACGTGTTCAGCCGCCTCCAGACTGAACGTACCGGGAAACACGGACAGGCGACGCAGCACCGTTCGCTCGTGGTCGCTCAGGAGGTCGTGGCTCCAGGCGATGGTGGCCTCAAGCGTCCTATGGCGAGGCTGTGCGGTGATGCTGCCGCCGACGAGCAGTCCGAAACGGTCGTTCAGCCGCTCGACCACCTGCTCGAGGCCGAGTGAGCGCAACCGCACCGCGGCGAGCTCAATGGCCAGCGGGATGCCATCGAGGCGCCGCGTCAACTCGACCACTGCGGTGCGATTCTCGTGAGTCAACTCGAAAGCTCGGCCGGCTTCCCCCGCGCGCTCGAGGAGCAGCGTGACGGCCTCGGACTGCACGATGCGTTCCAGGGCGAGCCGGCCATTGGCGTCTGGTACGGACAACGGGGCGACTTGGACGATTTTCTCTCCAGCAACACCGAGGGGCTGCCGGCTGGTGGCCAGGATTCGCAGGTCGTGTGCCTCGCGGAGAAGCACATCGGTGAGGATGGCGCAGGCGTCGAGAAGGTGCTCACAGTTGTCGAGGAGAAGCAGCAGCCGTTTCGTGGCGACGTGGTCGATCAGCCTGGACATCGGCCAAACGCTCGATTCGTCACGGAGCTCCATGGATGTCATGACCGTTTTGGCGACGAGTTCGCCATCGTCGAGGCCACCGAGCTCGACCAGCCAGGCGCCGTCGGGAACCGCTCGCTGCAGGTCGGTCGCGACCCGCAGCGCAAGGCGGGTCTTGCCGACACCGCCCGGCCCCACAAGCGTTACTAGGCGTCCGGCGGACAGCCCGGCCTTGACGTCCTGAATCTGGCGGCGTCGGCCGACGAAGGTTGTCAGCTCGGCAGGTAGGTTTCCTCTGCTCGCCGTGGCCCTGCCGCCCATAGCCGAGAGTGTACGGGCGAGCTTGCGCTGCCCCTTCCGGGAAGAGCGATGCGTGGATCAGTCGGACCAGATGTAGGCGACGCGGTTGAAGATGCCCTCAGCCAATCTCGATACCTGAGGTCCAGCTCTCCTGGAGTCAGCTCCAGGATCGGCACCTCGACGAAGTCCCGGACCGCCCGGAGGAGTAACTCCAGTGGGGTTCGCGCGCGGACCCCGGCATTACACATTTCTGTAGTATAGAACATATGTTTGGCCGCTGGTCGCCAAGGCGCGCGTTGAAGCTGCACCCTTCCAAGGCTCATTCGCCGGCTCGTGACGGCGTGTTGCAGCACGTTGTCGTGGCGCGCGTCGTTGCATGCCACGATCTAATAGTCCCGGCGGATGAAGGCCGTCACGTCTCGAATCGCCTGCAGAAGGCCGTCGGCGCTAGGCTTGGATTCGTGAAGACCGTCGTGGCGTCGGAGCACGCCCAGGAACCGACAGAACCGCCGTGGCCGGCGCTGCGGATATGACCGTAGGGCAAGGCGTCTCGACGCCGCCGGCCACCTACCGGCGGCTCATGCGCGTCCCCGGGTTCCGGCAGCTGCTGGTCAGCTCACTGCTGACCCGCACCGCGTCGCAGATGTGGACGGTCGGACTGGTCATCTTCGCGTTGCAGCGATACCACTCGCCAAGCGTGGCGGGCCTGAGTCTCTTTCTGCTCATCTTTCCGGGGTTGCTGCTCAGCCCGATCGCCGGAGCGTTGCTCGATCGACATGGGCGCAAACGCCTCATGACCCTCGACTTCATCGTCGCGGCCGTGTGCCTGACCGTGATCGTGCTGCTCTCCACCGCAGGGCGCCTTCCCGTCTGGGGTCTCTACGCGCTGCTCTTCGGCGGCTCGCTCACCAGCACCCTGAGCATCGCGGGCGCACGCTCCTTCTTCCCCAGCATCGTGCCTCGCGACCTGTGGGACCGCGGCAATGCGGCGGACAGTGTGCTCTACGGCGTTGCGAGCATCGCGGGTCCGGCGCTGGCTGGAGCACTCATCGCGACGGTCGGCAGCGAGGCGGCGCTTGCCGGCGCAGCGGTGGGATTCCTCATCGGGGCCGTAGCCCTGCAGGGTGTCGCAGAACCCGCGCACAGCGACGAGGTGTCGGGCAGGATCCTCTACGAAGCGTGGCGTGGACTCCCCTACGTCGTGACCAACCGCACGCTGCGGTGGATCGCCATCTCGTTCTCCACGCTCAACGTCGGCTGGGGCATGGTCATCGTCGCGCTGCCGGTCATCGTCTTCCGTCTGCACGGCAACGCGGCACTGGTCGGTTCGATGCTGGCGCTCGCCGGGGTCGTCGGGATACCCGCCGCGCTGCTGACGGGGCGCATGCGCACCGAGGGACGCGAGCGAGGACAGATGGCCATCTTCGGCGTCGTCATGGGGGTTGCGGTACTCGCGCTGCTCGTGCCATCGCTTCCGCTCATCGCGCTCGGCATCGCGATCGCCGGCGGAGCGGATGCGGCATCCAGCGTGAGCGCCTTCTCGCTGCGCCAGCGCCGCACGGCCCGCGCATGGTTCGGACGAGCCTTCGCGGTTTCCATGGCCCTGAACTTCTCCGGGGTGCCCATCGGCTCAGCCCTGGCCGGACCGGTCCTCGGGGTCTCGACGACCTTTGCGATCCTGGTCGCCGCCGCGCTCACCCTGGTCGCCAGTGCGCTGCTGCAACTCAAGGTCCCGGCCTCCGCGCCGGCTTCGTGAACCTGTCGTATCCGGACCGTCAGCAGACGGCGGGCGCCATTGCTAGGCTGAGCGGATGCTCCAGGTGATGGCCGGGCCGGTGACGCGCTAGTTGCCCCATTTCGACGCGCCATCCGGGGCTGACCCCGCGGTCGGAGCGAAGCTGAAGCGAGTGATCGTCATCGGGACGGTCACGGGCCGCGACGAGCGCGAACAGCGAGACATCGAGCTTGATGAGCTCGAAGAGCTGGCGCGCACGCTTGGCACCGAGGTCCTCGAGCGGAGCCTGATCTCCTTGCGCGAGCCGCATCCCGCCACGTTCTTCCGCTCCGGCGTGGTCGCCGCGTTCGCGTCCCACCTCGCCGAGCTCGACAGCCCCGCCGTGCTCTGCAACGATCAGCTCACTCCCCGCCAGCAGCGCAACCTCCAGGAGGAGTGGGGTGTCCCGGTGCTCGACCGCACCGAGGTGATCCTCGCCATCTTCGCTCGCCGGGCCATCACCGCCGAGGGCCGGGTCCAGGTTGAGATGGCGCAGCTCGAGCACCTGCTCCCCCGCCTCGCCGGCGGATGGTCCCACCTCGAGCGCCAGCGCGGTGGGGTCGGGCTCCGCGGCGGCCCTGGTGAGAAGCAGATCGAGGTGGACCGGCGCCTCATCCGCCAGCAACTCAAACGGCTGCGCGAACGCCTGGTCGTGATCGAACGGCAGCGCCGGACGCGACGCACCGCGCGGACCAACGTCCCTCTGGCGTCATGCGCGCTGGTCGGCTATACGAATGCGGGCAAGTCGACGCTGCTCAACGTCCTCACGCACAGCCGGGTGCTCGCCGACGACCTGCTCTTCGCGACGCTCGATCCGACGTCCCGGCGGCTCGAGCTGCCGTCCGGCAAACTCGTGATCCTCACCGACACCGTCGGATTCATCCAGAAGCTGCCGACGGAGCTCGTCGAGGCCTTCGCGGCCACCCTCGAGGAAGTTCGCCAGGCGCACATGCTGTGCCTTGTCGTCGACGCATCCCATCCCGACGCAGAGCAGCAGCTGGTCACCGTCCTCGACACGCTGCGCTCGATGGAATGCGACCAGCCGATGATCCTCGCGCTGAGCAAGGTCGACCGGCTGACCGCATCCGAAGTCCGCACCGCCCGGCTGCGCCTCGGCGACATTGCCGGAGTGTCGGCGCTCGCGGTGAGCGCAACCCGCGCGACCGGCCTACGCGAATTGCGCCAGCGCATCGACGCGCTCGCGGCGCAGGTGGTCCCCGATATCAAGGCCAACCGGCCCAGCGCCGCATCCCAGGCCGCGCCACCCGAAGCTGAGTTTCACGCGGCAGCCGGCTGACCAGCGCGCGGTCAGCGCTTGATCGCCCGCTCCATGTCGCGTTCCGCGTCGCGCTTGGCGACGTCCTGGCGTTTGTCCCAGAGTTTCTTGCCGCGCGCGAGCCCGATCTCGACCTTGACCCGGTTGCGCACCAGGTACAGCTTCAGCGGGATGATCGTCAGCCCCTGGGTCCGCACGCGCCCGTCGAGGTACTCGATCTCCCGCTTGTGCAGGAGCAGACGCCTGCGCCGTTCCGGCTCCGGGTTATTTCGGTTGCCGTGCTGGTACGAGGCGATGTTCACCTGCATCAACCAGGCCTGCCCGTTCTCGACCCGCACGTAGCCGTCGCGCAGCTGGATGCGACCAGTGCGGAGCGACTTCACCTCGGTGCCGGTCAGCTCGATGCCGGCCTCCAGCGTCTCGGCGATGCTGTACTCGTAGCGGGCGCGGCGGTTCACCGCCAGCGTGTTGTCGCCCGGCTTTCTCGCTGGTGGCATCAGCGCGGGGCCGCGCTCGACTGCCGGCCGCGAAGAAATGCCGCGGGCGTCATGGGCCGCCTGCCCGGAGGTGTGATCGAGTCGATGCGATATCCGCCGTCGACGGTCGCGATGACCACCGATTCACCCTCGCGACGGGCGATCGTCCCCGGAGCGGCTCCGTCAGCGATCTCGGCGACACCGCCCGCGTGGATCTGGACGTCGACACTGTCGATCCGGGCGAGCACGCCGGGCCAGGGCTGCATGGCACGAACCATCCGATCGACCTCGACCGCAGAGCGCACCTTCCAGTCGACGAGTCCGTCCGAACGGCTGAGGCGCGGCGCGTAGGTCACACCGTCGTCGGGTTGCGGCGTCGCGACCGCCGTTCCGTGCTCGATCGCCTCGAGCACTGAGACGAGTTCGGCTGCACCCAGCTCCGCGAGGGTCGCTGTGAGCGTTGGCGTCGTCGTAGTGGCTTCGATCAGAACACGCACCATCGAGTACACGGGCCCGGTGTCGAGACCCGCCTCCATTCGCATGATCGACACGCCGGTCTCGGCATCGCCCGCAAGAATGGCGTGGGCGACCGGCGATGCGCCACGCCAACGCGGAAGGAGCGAGGCGTGGACATTGACCGCGCCGTGCGCTGGTGGATCGATCAGCGCCGAGGGAAGGATCTGCCCATATGCGGCAACGACGAGGCAGTCCGGGGCAAGCGCGAGCAGGTCCCGCACCACCTCCGGTGCCCCAACCTTCGCAGGGGTCAGCACGTCGAGACCCAGCTCGCGCGCCGCGGCGGCTACGGGGCGCTCCGCCGGACGGCCCCTGTTGCCGAGGCGGTCCGCGCGCGTGACCACCGCGGCGACCTCATGATGCGCGGCACAAGCCCGGAGTGACGGTACCGCAAAGAGAGCGGTGCCAAGGAAGACGAGCTTCACACAGCGCTGACGACGCCGGGCTCCTCAGCCTCCTCTGCGGGTTCGACCTCGCGCAGGGTCCCCTCGTTCACCCTGGTGGTGAAAAGGATGCCGTCGAGGTGATCCAGCTCGTGCTGCACCGCGCGCGCCAGCAGGCCGTCGCCCTTGACGCGAATCTCCTTCCCGTGGCGGTTGAGGCCTTTGGCGACAACCCGCATCCTGCGGGTGACCTCGCCCACCCAGCCCGGGACGGACAGGCATCCTTCGAAGCCGGTCTGGTCGCCGTCGGTGCGCACCATCTCCGGGTTGGCGAGCTGATAGATCTGGTTGTCGACGCGGAGCACGATGACGCGCAGCGACACGCCGACCTGCGGAGCGGCGAGGCCGACCCCGTTGGCGTCGAACATCGTCTCGACCATGTCGTCCATGAGCCGGCGTATCTCATCGTCCACGCGCGGCACACGGATTGCCTTGGTGGTGAGCACGTCGTTGTGGTCCGAGACCAGGACGATGGGAAGGACTGCCACAGTTTGTTGTCTCCGTTCACGCCCCGGGGTCGACGTCGATACTCCAGCCCCGAGCCCTGGGAAGGTGAGGAAATGCCCTCTCGATGTCGGTGCCCCGCACCGTGATCTGCCAGCGGTATTCGCCGCGGAGGCGATGAATGAAGGCCGGCGTCGGACCGAGGACATCGAGCCCGGCGCCAATTCCGAGTGTATCAGACACTCGCCGGGCCTCCCGGAGCGCTTCGCTCTCGGCCTCGCGGTCGTCCTTGTGCGCGAACGTGCAGACACAGAGGCGCGCATAGGGGGGGAAACGCAATGCCCTGCGCACGCGGATCTCGTCGCGCGCGAATCCGAGGTAATCGTGCGTGGTCGCGTGGCGGACCGCGTAATGGCCGGGACTATACGTCTGCAGCACCACCCGCGCCGGCTCGTCGCCGCGTCCCGCGCGCCCAGCCACCTGGGTGAGGAGTGAGAACGTCAGCTCCCCGCTGCGGTAATCGGGAAAGTGCAGTGACGTGTCCGCATTGACGATACCCACGAGGCGCACGTTGCCGAGATCCCATCCCTTGGCGACCATCTGCGTACCGATGAGGCAGTCGGCCTCGTGGCGGCGGAAGCGGTCATAGATGTCGAAGTACGCATCACGCGATCGCGTCGTATCGCGATCCATGCGGATGAGGCGAAGTTCCGGAAACCGTTCGCGCACCTCGCGTTCGAGCCGCTCCGTCCCCATGCCGAGCGCGCGGATGGTGCGTGAGCCGCACGCCGGACACGCGTTCGGCAGGGGGATCGACAACCCGCAGTAATGGCAGTCACAGCTCGCGCGATCCACGTGATGCACGAGCGACACGCTGCAGTTGGAGCACGTCAATGCCTCGCCGCAGGTTCTGCAGAGCACGACCGTCGCCGTGCCCCGGCGGTTGAGAAACAGGATCGACTGTCCGCCGTCCGCGTGACACTCCTGCAGCGCGCGATCGAGGGTGAGCGAGAGCGCATTGGTATTGCCCGCCTTGAGCTCATCGCGAAGGTCGACGACCTCGATCGGCGGCAGCGGCCGGCCGCTCACCCGTTCCGGGAGCGTGGCGAGCTCGAGGTCGCCGGTGTGCGCGCGGAAGAAACTCTCGACGCGCGGCGTGGCACTCCCCATCACGACGGGTGCGTTGCACAGCTCGCCGAGCATCAGCGCAACGTCGACGGCGTGATACCTGGGCACGCGATCCTGCTTGTACGCGGGCGCGTCCTCCTCGTCGACCACCACGATCCCGAGGTCGGCGACCGGGGCAAACACGGCGCTTCGCGAGCCGATGACCACACTGTGTTCGCCACTGCGAATGCGCCGCCATTCGGCTGCCCGCTCTGCGTCGGTGAGCGCCGAGTGGACGACCGCGATCTGGCCGGGAAACCGCACCGTGAAACGGCGAATCATCTGCGGGGTCAACGCGATCTCGGGCACCAGCACGATCGCACCGCGTCCCGCCGCGCGCGCCGCGTCGATGCCGGCGAGATACACCTCCGTCTTGCCGCTCCCCGTCACGCCGTGCAGCAGGACACGACGATGCGAACGGGCAGCGATCGCCTCGATGAGCGGCGTCACCGCAACCCGCTGGGCATCGTTGAGCTGTGGCGGCGGTTCGGGTGGCCCGGCGGCGCCTGCTTCCGCGACCGCGCGGGACATCGAGCGCGGCCCCGACCGTCGCGACGGACGGGTGCGAACGCCTTTCGGGAGCATCGCGCGGAGCACCTCGCCCAGCGGCGCGCAATATCGGTCCGCGACCTGGCGCGCAAGTGCGAGATGGTGATCGAGGATCAGGCGCGGTTCGTCGATGACCCGGTCGATCGCACGGACCTCGGCGAACTCGGTCTCATCCGACCGCTCCACGACATACCCGAGGATGGATCGCTTGCCGAACGGGATCTCGACACGCACACCCGGCAGCACGAGCTCGGCGAGATCGTCGGGAATGGAGTACGTGTATGCGTCGCGAGGGAGCTGCGAACGCGTCTCCGGAACGACCGACGCAAAGGTCATCGCACCCTGCTCGCGATGATGCGAACGATCGCGTCAGCGACGATCAACTTCGGCGCGCGCGAGATGGTCTGCTGCGAACCGTCGCGACCGATGATGGTCACCTCGTTGTCATCGGCGCCCATACCGATCCCCTCCCGAGAGACGTCGTTGACGACCACGAGATCGAGCTGTTTGGCTTCGAGCTTGCCGCGCGCGTTGTCGAGCACATGCTCGGTCTCAGCGGCGAAGCCGACCACGAAGACGCCGTTCAGAGCGCTCTCATCGCGAAGCGCGCGGAGGATGTCCACGGTGGGAACCAGCTCGAGGGTGAGGGTATCCGCTCCCTTCTTGAGCTTGTGGCGTGACACATCGCGCGGACGCCAGTCGGCCACCGCTGCGGCCATGATGAGCACGTGCGCGCCGGCAAGCGCATCGCGTACCGCGGCATGCATCTCGCCGGCGGTCTCCACCGACACAACCTCGAGGCCGGCTTGCGCTGCCGGCGGGGTGGCGGCCGTCACGAGCGTGACGGTCGCGCCCTGCCGGACCGCCGCTGCGGCGAGCTCGTTGCCCATCTTCCCGCTCGACCGGTTGCCGATGAATCGCACCGGGTCGATCGGTTCCCGGGTTCCACCGGCGGTGACCACGAAATGCAGACCGTCGATGGTGGGGTCAGGCCCCGGCGACAAGGAGTTCCCTCACGGCCGACACGATCACATCGGGCTCGGCCATCCGGCCGCTGCTCTCGTGGCCACTCGCCAGCCGTCCATACACGGGGCCGATGATGCGGCCGCTGCGCGCGATGAGCGTGGCCACGTGACCCTGGGTCGCCGGATGCTCCCACATCGCCGACTCCATGGCCGGAGCGACGACCAGTGGCGCACGGCACGCGAGCGCAGTGGCGGTCACCGGGTCACTCGCGAGCCCGAGCGCAAGTCGGGCGATCAGGTCGGCTGAGGCAGCGACCACGACCTGCACCTCACACCAGGACGCCAGGTTGAGGTGGCTCATCCCGTGTCCGACCTCGGCGGGATCGTCGGCCCAGATGCTGGCGGCGACGCGGTGTCCGCTCAGCGCCCGGAGCAGCGTCGGGGTCACGAACCGCGTCGCCGCCTCGGTCATCGCCACCTTTACCTCGGCACCATCACGACGGAGGTCGGTCACCACCTGGCATGCCTTGTACGCGGCGACACTGCCGCCGACGCCGACCAGGACGCGACGCCCGTCGAGCGCCAGGGTCACGCGGGTCCTCCCGGGGTGTTCGCACGTGCGGCATCGATGAGCGCCGCGATCTCCTGCGCGGCCCGCCTGGCATCGTCGTTCACCACCCGATGATCGTACGTGTCCTTGAGCGCAAGCTCGGCGATGGCGCGCTCCTGCCGGGCCTCCAGGCTGGCCGGGTCCTCGGTGGCCCGAGCGACGAGGCGCTCCTGGAGTGCTTCGATGCTCGGGGGGAGCAGGTAGATGTACAAGCCGCGATCCCCGAGCCGCTGCCGGACCTTCTCGGCACCCTGGACGTCGATCTTGATCACCGTGTCCTTGCCGCTGGCGATCGATCGGTTCACCGACTCGAAGGTCCGGCCTTTGAGCTCGCCGTAGACGGTCGACCACTCGAAGAACTCGCCGCGCTCGATCATCTGACGGAAGGTCGCCTCGTCGACGAACCAGTACGACACGCCGTCGACCTCCCCGGGACGCGGCGGGCGCGTGGTGTAAGACACGCTGTACTCGAGCGTGGGATCGAGCTCGAACAGCTCACGCAGCACGGTGTCCTTGCCGACGGCGCTCGGCCCGGTCAGCACGATGAACCTGCCGGGCGAGCTCATGCGACCGGCGGACGGAGTCGTTCGGCTGCGGCAACGAGTTCCTCCGGGACCGGCGATTCGTAGGACCGCTCGCTGCCATCCGCAGGATGACGCAGGCGGAGGCGCATCGCGTGCAGGGCCGGGCGCCGGAGCGTTGTGTCAGGACGCCCGTACACGGTGTCTCCGATGATCGGGTGTCCGATCGACGCGAGGTGCACACGAATCTGATGCGTGCGTCCCGTGCGCAACGACACCTCGAGAACCGTTGCGCCGCTGATGCGCTCGACCACTCGAAAGTCGGTCACGGCCTCGCGACCACCCTCGACGATCGCCATGCGCCGCCGGTCGCGAGGATGACGGGCGATCGGCGCGTCAATCGTGCCGGTGTCCTCGCGGAAACCACCGTGCACCAGCGCCCAGTACGTGCGTCCGAGCGACCGATCGCTGAGCTGCCTGGCCAGGCTGCGGTGCGCCGCCTCGGTCTTCGCAACCACGAGCAGGCCGCTCGTGTCGCGATCGAGACGGTGCACGATCCCAGCTCGCTCGGCGCCGCCGAGCAATGACCAGGTCGTCCCCCGATCCTTCAGCGCATCCGCCAGGGTGCCCGTAGGATGCCCCGGCGCCGGATGGACGACCATCCCGGAAGGCTTGTCGACCACCGCCAGCCAATCGTCCTCATCGACGATGACCAGCTCCGTCGCCGGCCCGCCAGCCGCCCCGGCGCGCGACTCCGGAGGAATCGCGGGCTCGACGGCCGCGGCCACCACCACCTCCGCACTGACGTGCACGCGCTGGCCGGGTCTGCCCGGGCGCCCGTCGACGGTCACGAGTCCGGCGTCGATCAGGGTTCGGGCGGCGTGGCGCGTGATGCGTCTCGATTCAGCAAGCCACATGTCGAGACGCGGTGCCTCGACCGTCGCGCCGGCGGCACTCATGACGGCGCCGATGATGCCGATGACGTCGGCGAATGTGAGGACGGGATGAAGCTGAACACGAGGAGGAGCACGATGGCGACGACGATGCAGCTGTCGGCGACGTTGAACACGGGCCAGAAATGGAAATCGATGAAATCGACGACCGAGCCCTGGACGAGACGGTCCACGCCGTTGGACAGCGCGCCGCCGAGGATCATGCCGAGCAGGACCTGCCGGTACCACGTGGTGCCGTACCGATAGCCGGCGAACACGATGTAGAGACTGACGATCAGAGCGACCGCGAGGTACAGCCAGTGCAGCTGCGGCAGCACGCTGAAAGCGGCACCGCTGTTCTCGACATGGTCGATGGACACGACGGCGTTCGGCCAGATCTGCTGCCCGATGGCGAGGTGCGAGGCCACGAGCCACTTGGTGATGTGGTCGACGAGGGCGACGGCCGCGGCGGTACCGAGCATCACCGCGTAGATCCGCCCACGCGAGATGCGCTGTCGGGTGGCTACCGCAGTACTCCGAGCCAGCACCGTCCGCCTCCCAGCTCGCCTTCCCATTCGGCGAGCGCGGTGTCCCGCCGGTCCTCGATCGCCACAGCGAGGGTTTCGCCCTGCAACCACTCGCGATGCGTATCGACGGCGCGGCGCACGTCGCCGTCGGCGTCCACCAGCAGCGTGATCCGATCCTCGACGCGCAGCCCCGCCTGCTTGCGCACCTCGTTGACCTTGCGACTCACCTCGCGTGCGAGCCACTCGAGGCGGAGCTCGTCGGTGATGGTGGTGTCGAGCACCACCGATGCATGGCTTCCTGTGGGATCCGTGTAACCGACACCCTTGACGTTGAGCTCCTCCATGAAGATCGCCTCGAGCTCTGAGTCGAGCGGCGCGCTCGCGATGGTCGCCCCTGCAAGAGGCTGGCGGACGCGCACCCCCGCAGCCGTCCGAGCGGCGAGCCCATCCTCGACCAGCCTGCGAAGACGGCTCATCTCGACGATCACGTCCAGGTCGCGCCACGCGCCGGGCACCTTGGGGTAGTCGGTGAGATGCACGGAGTCCGGCGCTCCCGGCGCCGATGGAGGATCACCGTTGAACCCGCTGAGGTTGCGATACATCCGTTCTGCCATGAATGGCATGAACGGCGCTACCAGGCCGGCCAGCGTCATCAGCACCGTCTGCAATGTCGCGAAAGCAGACAGCGAGTCGTCGCTCGTTCCGGCGCTCTTCCAGAAGCGGCGCCGCGAGCGGCGCACGTACCACTTCGAAAGATCCTCCACGTAGCCCTCGACGGCATGGACCGCATCCGACGCGTCGTAACGCTCCATGGCCTCGCGCACCGCATCCACGGTCTCGGCGAGACGGGCCAGGCTCCAGCGGTCGAGCACGGGGCGCTCGATCACGGCGGGAGCGGCTGACGCGGGATCGTAGCCCTCGGTGAGCGCGTAGGTGACGAAGAACGAGTACACGTTCCACAGCGTCAGCATGAAGAGCCGGACGACGTCCTGAAACGACGCCGGGCTCACCCTCAGCTCGGCGTTCTCGACACCCTGCGCGTAGAAGTACCAGCGAGCCGCGTCGGCGCCGAACTGATCGAAGATCGTGCTCGGCTCGATCGAGTTCCGTCTCGACTTCGACATCTTCTTGCCCTGCTTGTCCTGGAGCGTGCCCACGACGACGCAGTTCCGGTACGCGGGCAGATCGAAGAGCAGAGTCGACTCGGCGAGCAACGAGAAGAACCACCCACGCGTCTGATCGACGCCCTCGCAGATGAAGTCCGCGGGATGCGTCTCCTCGAAGAGCCTCACGTTCTCAAAGGGATAGTGCTTCTGCGCGAATGGCATCGCGCCCGAGTCGTACCAGGCGTCGATGACGTCCGGAACGCGATGCATCACTCCCTTGCATGCGGTGCACGGCAGCGTGACCTCGTCGATGAACGGCCGGTGCAGATCGTCCTCGACGGTCAAACCGACGTCGTCCGCGCTACCCGCGCAGAACTTCTGATCGCAGTCGTCACAGACCCAGATCGGAAGCGGCGTCCCCCAGTACCTGCTCCGCGAGAGGTTCCAGTCGATCAGGCTCTCGAGCCAGTTGCCCATCCGTCCGTCGCGAATGTGCGCGGGCTGCCAGTGCACGCTGCGGTTGTGCGCGAGCAGACGATCCTTGGCGGCAGTGGTGCGGATGAACCACGAGGTCACCGCGTAGTAGAGCAACGGTGTCTCGCAGCGCCAGCAGAACGGATACGTGTGCAGGATCCGCTCGGCGCGGTAGAGACTCCCCTGCTCCCGCAGGTCCTCGATGATCTTCGGGTCGGCGTCCTTGACGAACATGCCGCGGTATCGCGTCTGGCCGTCGAGAAACCGTCCGTCGAGGCCGACCACGTGGCGGATTGCGATGCCCATTCGCTGGCACAGCTCGAGGTCGGCGACACCATACGCGGCGGCGGTGTGCACGATCCCGGTCCCCTCATCCATGCTCACCAACTCCGGCGCGTCGAGCACGACAAACGCGGTTCCGTCCGGGAGCATGTCGGTGAACAGCGGCTCGTATGTGAGGTCGACAAGGTCCGCGCCGTCCATCTCGTCGAGAATTTCGTAGTCGCCTTGGAGCACCGAGAGCCGTTCCTTCGCAAGGATGTACGACTCGTCGCCCTGCGCGACTCGGACGTAAGGTTTGCCCGAGTGCACGGCAAGCGCGACGTTGCCGGGAAGCGTCCACGGGGTCGTGGTCCAGGCGAGCAGAAACGTCTTTCCATCCGAGTCGTTGAGCCGGAACTTCACGTAGACGGATGGATCCGGCGTGTCTTCCTGGTATCCCTGGCTCAACTCGTGTGACGAGAGCGTGGTCTGGCATCGAGGACAGTACGGCGCGACCTTGTAGCCCTGATAGAGCAGGTCGTCGTCCCAGAGAGATCGCAGACTCCACCAGACCGACTCGATGTAGGTGCTGTCATAGGTGCGGTACGGGTGATCGAAATCGAGCCAGAAGCCGAGGCGTTCGCTCATCTCGCGCCACTGGTCGATGTACTCGTTCACCGACGCCTTGCAGCGTGCGTTGAACTCCGCGATGCCGTACTCCTCGATCTGCTTCTTGCCACTGATCTTGAGGGCGCGCTCGACCTCGAGCTCAACCGGCAGCCCATGCGTGTCCCATCCGGCCTTGCGCGCCACCGAGAACCCGGTCATCTGCTTGTAGCGCGCGAAGACGTCCTTGTATGAGCGGGCGAGCACGTGGTGCAGACCCGGCAGCCCGTTGGCGGTCGGCGGTCCCTCGTAGAACACGTACGGGGGCGCGGTGCGACGCATCTCGAGGCTGCGCTCGAAGACACGGGCGCGTTGCCAGAAATCGAGGATCTCGAGCTCCGCCTCGGGAAAACCCGCGCGGGCGCTGACGGCTGAATACCTGGGCATCACCTCAAGGATACCGGCAGATCGTTCGCTCCCGAACTGCCGCGAGTCGCTATTCCACCCGCTCGCCGAAGATCGCCCGACCGATGCGCACCATCGTGGCGCCCTCCTCGATCGCGATCTCGAAGTCATTGCTCATGCCCATGCTCAACTCCGGGAGCGCCCAGCCGATCACGTGCTCCATGTGGTCGCGCACACGGCGAAGCCGGGTGAACGTGGCGCGCGCGTCCTCCGGATCCTCCGAATACGGAGCGATGGTCATCAATCCCATGAGGTGTATCGAGGGGATGTTGACGAGCTGCTGCACCAATGCCTCGACGTCCGCCTCGGCGACGCCGAAACGTGATGGGAGGCCGGTCAACTCGACCTCGAGGAGGACACCGATCGGGTCACGCCCGTGCGGCCGGTGCGTGGAGAGCGCGTCGGCAACCCGCCTGCTGTCGACCGAATGAACGAAGTCGAAGAGCGCTGCAGCCCGCCCGGCCTTGTTGGTCTGCAGGTGACCGATCAGGTGCCAGCGGGCGGGATTGCGGATCTCACGCTGTTTGTCGGCGGCCTCCTGGATACGGTTCTCGCCGACATCCTCGACGCCCGCGGCGATCACCTCATCGACGCGGGCGGCGTTGACGCCCTTGCTCACGGCGATCAGGCGCACATCCAGCGGATCACGGTTGGACCGCTCCGCAGCGGCCTCGATCCGCGCACGCACCGCTTTGAGCCGGGCCGCTACCGGCAACCTCTTCTCCACGACCGCCACCTCACTTGCCCAGATCGAGTGGCAGTTCGCGACCGTCGGTGTCGCGGCGCTTGCGCTGACGGCGAGCGGTATCGGGGCGGGTGCCTGGCGGGTGCGCGAGCACGTCCTCGATGGTGGCGCGCATCTCCTGGGCGTCCTTGAACGATCGATACACCGAAGCGAATCGAATGTAAGCGATCTCATCGATATCGCGCAATCGCGCCATCACCATGGCGCCGACCTCGCGACTCGGGACCTCGGAGAGGTTCTGGCTGCGCAGGGCGTTCTCGATCTCAGCTACCATCATCTCGAGATTCGCCGGAGCCAGCTTGGTCTTCTTCGACGCCATCACGAGCCCGGAGAGAAGCTTTGAGCGGCTGAATTCCTCGCGCCTGCCGTCCTTCTTGACGACGTAGAGCGGTGGCGCCTCGACGCGCTCATACGTGGTGAAACGCTTGCCGCAGCCAAGGCATTCTCGGCGGCGGCGAATCGCTTCGCCGGTCTCGGAATCGCGCGAGTCGACGACCTTGATGTCCGTCTCGCCGCAGAACGGGCACTTCACCTGCTGCCCCCTGGAGGCTTGGGGTGCAGCTCCGGCCTGCTGTACAAGTTCGGCCGGAGCTGCCCCGAACCCAAACCTACCGACGGTCCCTCAGAAACGCGGGGATGTCGAGGTCATCGACGCTGTACGGGCCCGTGGGCTTGCCGCCGACGGTGAACGCCGGCTGCCGCTGTTCGGACACCGGGCGCGCCGACGGCTCGTAGCTGAGCGTGCCGATGACGTCGATCTGGCCGGTGAACCCGGTTGCGATCACCGTGATCTTCACCTCACCCTTCATGTGCTCGTCGATGACCGTGCCGAAGATGATCTGTGCGTCGGCATCCGCCGACTCGCTCACCAGCTGCGCTGCCTCATTCACCTCGTACAGGGTGAGGTCGGGGCCGCCGGTGACGTTGAGCAGGATGCCCTTGGCGCCGGCGATGGTCGTCTCGAGAAGCGGGCTCGCCACCGCATCCTTGGCGGCGTCGGCGGCACGGGTGTCGCCGCTTCCGAACCCGATTCCCATGAGCGCCTGTCCCTGGCCCTGCATGATCGTCTTCACGTCCGCGAAATCGAGGTTGATGAGTCCAGGAAAGACGATCAGATCGCTGATGCCCTGCACGCCCTGGCGCAGCACATCGTCGGCGACCTTGAAGGCGTCACCGATCGGGGTTTTCTTGTCGACAACCTGCATGAGCCGCTCATTCGGAATCGTGATGAGCGTGTCGACGCGACCCTGGAGGTTGGCGATGCCCTCCTCCGCCGACTTCTGACGGCGCAGCCCCTCGAACCGGAATGGCTTGGTGACAACACCGATCGTGAGCGCGCCTGACTCGCGGGCGATCTCGGCGATGATCGGTGCGGCGCCGGTGCCGGTGCCGCCGCCCATCCCGGCGGTGATGAACACCATGTCGCTGTCGGCCAGCGCCTTGGTGAGCTCGTCACGGGACTCCTCGGCCGCGTCCTGTCCCTTCTGGGGATCGCCACCGGCGCCGAGTCCGCGAGTGAGCTTGCCGCCGATGCGGATCTTCAGGTGCGCTGACGACGAGCTGAGCGCCTGGTGGTCGGTATTGATTGCGATGAACTCAACGCCCTTGAGATTGCTCCGGATCATGCGGTTGACGGCATTGCTGCCGCCGCCGCCGACCCCCACGACGCGGATGCGGGCGTTGCCGTCAAGTGTCCGGTCGAGGTCTGCCATGACTATCTCCTCGCGTTGCGTTGTGGGTTGTCGTGCTGGGGGCGATTTCGGTGAGGACTTTCGGCGCGCCAGGGCGTCCCCGGGTTGATCGAGTCCGTGCGTGCGCAGATGATCAAAAGAGGTCACGAAACCACCTTGAGAGCTTGACCCCGGCGGCGGGGCCGTCC
>Ga0182024_10011251_pt1 | contig 18018 bp, 9 predicted proteins | sample P32metaG_FD_120480 | JGI IMG/M metagenome (GOLD analysis project Ga0182024, IMG submission 120480) | Permafrost microbial communities from Stordalen Mire, Sweden - P3-2 metaG (Illumina Assembly) | ecosystem: Environmental > Terrestrial > Soil > Wetlands > Permafrost | place: Sweden: Stordalen... | reverse complement strand
TGCCCCCGTGACTTGGACCACGGCTATGGATCTGGGAGGGGAATCGGTCGGGCTGCTCACGGGAATGATGAATACACTTGGCCATCTGGGAGGCAGTGTCGCACCCACGATTATCGGCTACCTGTTGGCGGCGTCCGGCAACAGTTGGGATATTGCGTTTTACACCTCGGCCGCTCTGTATGCTCTTGGCGGCCTTTGCTGGCTGGTGCTCGATCCGGTCACGCCGCTCGATCGGCCAACCACAATCTGAGGTAGTGCCGCTTGCGCTCGGGCTCCGCGTAATCTTCATAATTGGTGCGGCTATGCAGCAGGAAGGTGTTGCTGATCAACTGAAGATCCCCGCGTCCCAGGGGGACAGTCACCGCAATGCCGGGCCGGTGCATTAACTCGTCGAAAGCGTCCAACGCTTCGACATCCGCGCTCGTTAGCGGCTCTCCCTTCCACTCCTGACCCTTCGTAATATAAAACCGCAGGTACCGGGCGGTGAGCGAGCCATCGAACGTAAAGACTGGAACAGGAAGCACGGGGTCTTCCCCAGGCGGAAGCTCCGCGCGCCGATCGACCCAAAACGGCTGGTACAAGCGGCGCAAGACCTCCGGCCGTTCCTCGCGCAGAATGTTGTGGAGAGTGTAGGCGCTCACCAGTGCGGATTCTCCACCAGCTTTCGCTGAGCGCAGCACCAACAGGCCAATAACATCGGGTGTGTTTCCCGCTACCCGCGACGGCGAATCGGTATGAAAATCGAACCCGGCGTTGGTCTTTGAAAAACGCACTCCTGTCTGTCCGTAGTCGGCCTCCACGCGAATGCCTTCGTCCCGTACCGAATACAACCGGTCTCCACGAAGATTCTGTGGAAGGATCGTGCCCAGATGCGTTCCGATCCCTGCGTACAGAAGCTGCACCTCATCTTCCGCGTAATCATCGAGCTCCAGCCCCCGCAACACCACGAACCCGATGCCGTCTCCGAGACGCCTCCGAATCTCCGCCGCGGTAGAAGCAAATGACGGGAGCGGGAAATCTTCGCGGCTGAACGGTTCGAGGCCGCGCTTCTTCGCGTGATCGACGGCCGACTTAAGCTCATTCCGTGTCTCGTCACTCAACGACAAAGACCAATCCGAGGGGCTGTGGAAGTCCCGGGTTGTCCATACCCGGGGACCGTCAAAAAGGCTTCGATCCGGCGGAATTACGCTCGTCCTCACTTTGATTCCTTGCTTCTCTATTCGAGTTTATGGGGACCGGGGGACCTCGTCAATACCGGGCTGTCAAGGCGCACGTCAAATTTTGGATCCTACCGTTGATGCCGCCCATCGGGTAGTCGATTCATCTGATCGTAAGCAAACACAGACGACTATTGCGGGGCGGCCCGGTGATTCTCTCAGCCCCTTCCCGACTGGTGCTGGTCGCGCGAAGCGCTTGCCGACAATTGCGGAACAACAGGCCCGCTAGGGTCACCGCAACGACCAGCTTGGAAGAATAGCCTGTGGACCGTAAAGCATCTCCTACCGTCACCGCATTCCGTCTGCGAAGGTTTTAATTGCTCCCGGCCGCCGTTGTTTCCCCTAGAAATTTGTGCAGAAACGTCTCCATCCGGCCAAGCGTATATAGCCACCGGCTGTGCAGCAGCGACTCGTGCACATCGTCGGGAAAGACGATCAGTTCGTGATAGACATTGCGCTGGCGCAGCAACTGCACCAGGCCGACCGTCTGGAGGAAGGAAACGTTGCGGTCGTCGTCGCCCTGAACCAGCAGCACAGGCGACTTCCAGCCATCGATGGCGCTGATCGCCGAGGACTTGTATGAGACCGATTCCGGATCGAGCGAGTTCCCCTCCAAATGCACGCCCGCCAGATCGACGCCCGCCTTGAAGATATCCGAGTTGCGCGCGAGAGCCTCCGCCGTCAGCAGACCTCCATAGGACAGTCCCCAAATCCCGACGCGGTTCGGATCTACATCGGGTCTGGTTTGCAGGTACTTCCCGCCGGCCAGAACGTCTTTGTACTCGCTGTTGCCTTGCGCTCCCCCGTTGGCAGCCTGCCGGAACGAACGGCCGTAGCCGACGCCGAGGCGGTAATTGATCGACATCACGATATAGCCCTGGTTCGCGAGCCATTGATTGATGCCGTAAGCCCAGTGATAAAACTGCATGTAATGATAGGCGGGCATCATCTGGCGCGGGGGCCCTCCGTGCACGAAGACGATCGCGGGCCGCCGTTCACCCGGCTTCAAATCCTTCGGCAGGAAGAGTTGATTGTGAATTTCGAGTCCGTCATCGGCCTTGGTCAGGACAATCTCCGGCTTCACGTGCGCGTCCTTCGGAAAGCCGGGCATCGACGTGGGGAAGACGATCTTCTGCTTCGCTTCCGCTCCCAGTTTCCAGACGCCGACCGATTGCGGCATGTTCCAATCCGCGCTCAGCGTCGCGAGGTATTTGCCGGAGGCGAGCGGAGTAGGATACGTTTCCACGCCTTCGCCCGTGGTGATCTGAACGGGCGTGCCACCTTTCGTCGGTACAGCCCAGATATGCCGCCGCTCGATATCTTTGGCGTTAGTGCAGTAGTAGAACGTCTTCTCGTCGGCGGAAAGCGCGATGGACGTTTGATTTTCAATCAATCCGTCGGTGGTCGTGAGCAAGACCGGACGCGCCGCCGGATCCATCACGTTCACCGCGTAGTAGCGTTCCCACTCATCGACCGGAGCTGCCTCCTTCGGCGGCTCCTTGATTTCGACCGCTGCTCCTCTGCCCGCCGCCGCGCTTCGGGCGCCTCTGCCGCCGCGTCCGCCCCGGCCGCCCTCACCGGGCACAACGAACTGGAAGATCACGGTATTGCCGGCCAGTCGCGGATTTGTAATGTTGGCGGCGATCTTATCGTTTTCCTGGTTGTGCCAGATCTCCTGTGTATCGCCGGTGGTGACATCGGCCCTGTAGAAGCCGATGGTATATCCTCTCTTGAACGTCGCCCGCATGATCCCCGGAGCGTTGTTGACCGGCGTTTCCGCGTTTCCAGCTGCCGCCGCCGTTGCACCACGCCCGCCACCACCCCGGCCGCCTGTCGCCGCTGCGGGGGTCTGCGGAGGCGCCGCGTAGTTCGCACCGCTGCCCGCTCCGGTCTGCAGCGTCTGCTGCCCGAAAGGCAAGCCGGGCCGCCGCATGAAGATCAAATGCTTGCTATCGGCCATCCACATCGGGGATGTGTCGAAGTCCACGCTCGGCGACATGTATTTCACCGTTCGCGTGGCGACATCGTACACCATGATGAAGCTGTGATCCACGCGAGTACTTACCCAGGCGAACTTCTTTCCGTCGGGCGACCACTTCGGTTCGCGCTGCACGCCCCATTCGGTGATGAAGGCCTTTTCGCCGCGATCGACCTCGGCGGCGGGCTTGGTGCGAGTGAGCTTCGCGCGGTAAATCTGCCCATCCTTAATGAACAGAATCGAGCTGCCATCGGGCGCTATTTCCGGATTGGCCGCATCGACGACCCTCCATGCTCCTCCTCCCGCGGTGCGGGCCGCCCAGATGGCGTGTTCCGGCCCATTAGGATCGGCCGTCGGGTTCGGCGCCCAGCCGGAACGGTTCGGAGCCTCGCCGCGCAGGAATACCACGGTGCTGCCGTCGTCCGAGATGCGAATCGCGGACATCATGATGCCATCGTCCTTCATGAAGTTGGTCAGGCGCACCGGCATGAACTGGGGCACCACAGCCGTGTAGGCATTTCTTTTGCCTTCGGCGTAATCCACCCAGGCGATCCGATCCACCTTCCGCGCCGCGACGACCTCTTGCGGCGATGCAGGACTCAAGAACTCCCGGTAGGAGGGAATGGCGGGCGGAGCGGCCGACAGAAAAGCGGCCGCCGCAATCATGAGAATCGAAAGACGGGTCAAGGTGCGCATACTGGCTCCGGTGAGCGATTAGTGTAGCACGAGCGGCCGCGAAAGCAGGCGCCGCGCGGAGCTGCCGCGCGGAGCTACAGCCGGCACGCTAGGACCGGAAGAAACTAAGAAATACTTCCTCGCCGCCTTCGCCCCGCCGTCAGGGCTCAGGGCCAGAGCGGCTCTCCTGGTCCTTCTGTGGCGGCCGATTCGCGTCGGACCAACGCGCGAAAACAGCAACCGTGCGGGTTCTCCGGCAGTTACCGGCTCCAGAGTCAAGAGGCAGAGCAGGAGGAGGAATCTCATAGGTGCGGACTCTTATCATAGCTGCCGCCGGAAGCCGCAGCTTATTCGCAAGACAGGAGCGGGCCGGACCGCCTTGGGAACCTCTCGCGACGGTTTCGTGGCGGGCGCAGTACGTTCGCCGCCCGGAAACGCTCAAGTCGGCGACGACGGCCGCTCGGAAACCGGTGGATTGGGTGACTCCGTTGTCCGAGAAGTCCTTATTTTGCGAAGTTTGACATTAGGAATTTGGGATTACTCCCGTGAGACGCCGTTCCAGGAATCGGCCGATAAACCTTGATAAAGGTTCCGTACTCATTATGGGTTTCGCGGTTGCTATGCGCTTCGTGTCTGTGATTTTTTCGCCTAATAGCGTCTTCGGCGCGGGCCGGGCCCGCCGAACACGTCGAAGACCCAGATGGCTTAGTTGCCGCAGTTGTTGCGCAGCTCGTTGGGAGCGCCTGCCGGCGGCGTGCCGGTTTTATTGTCGATGCAGGGGATCACACTTAAATATGTCCAAATGGCCTCGAGATCGTGATCCGTCGCGTCCTGAAAATCAGGCCATGGCATGATCTGGAGACGGCTCCCGTCGACCGGCGGCGGAATGCAGTTTGCCGGCTTGATCGCCGGCGAGAATTGTGTGCACGTTGGATGGATGTTGTCCATGTCGACGCCGGTGCGTATGATGGTCATGAATTGAGTCAACGTGTGCCCGCCTTCAGGCAGCCCATTCTTATCCGGGGTCAAGTTGCGGGAGATAATGTTCGGACCAAGATAAGTTCCGTAATTTGTACCCCCCTGAACATTAAAAGGAAGCGCTGTGAAGAAGTTGTTTCCTCCGGCGAGATACGTAGTCGGGTCGGTCTTCTTCGGCCCCTGGCCAAGAAAGTATGGGTTGTGCACCATCTCGAAGTTGAAGTTGGGAGGGCCGCCGCCCATGTGGCAGAAATTGCAGTCGTTCGCGGCGTTGACCAGGTAGCTGCCCAATCCCACGAGATCTAGTTGCGTCTGGTTCATCCCTTTCAAATTGAGCGGAACCGGCGCCACCGAGAAGCCTTGCTGGATCCTCGATTGTTCGTTGTCGAAGCTAGAGCTCCCATTTTGCGCCCGTCCGCGCGGCGAGTCAATTACCGCCAAAACGAGGGTCGCCAGGGCGATCGATGCCACAGCCCCTCCTGCCCTTACAAGATTCTTCGGTGTCATTTTCAATTTCCTCCTGGTGAGTACAAATCATGCGTCAGCTCTCCGCAAAAGTCGAGCCTTCGGGTGTCATTTCGAGAGAAATTCTGATATCACCAGCGAAGTTCCTGATTTAGCGGACCTTGTCCACGAGAGTCATCAACCGAATCGTGATGCATAATATGGTGGAGATGAAATGTCACCGGTTCGGCCCGTTTGACCTCTATGCCGAAACCGGAGAGCTGCGCAAATACGGCATCCGAATCAGGATTCAAAAGCAGCCATTTCAGATTCTGCTAATCCTCGTCGAGAAAGCACCCCTCCTGGTGAGCCGGGAGGATCTGCGCCAGACCATTTGGGCGAGCGATACTTACGTCGACTTCGACCATAGTCTTAACGCCGCCGTAAATAAAGTCAGACAAGCCCTTGGCGACGCTTCCGACTGCCCTCATTACGTCGAAACCGTGGCCGGCCAAGGCTATCGCTTTGTTGCTCCCGTCGAACGACCACCCGCTAAAAAAATCGAAAATGCATCTGCACCGCTCGATTTGCCAAAGCGCCGAAATGCTCTGCTGGTCGCCGCCGCGGTTGTGGCCGCTCTGATGGCCGTCTACCTCTCTTTTCACCGCACTCCGAAACTGACGGACAAGGACACTATCGTCCTTGCGGATTTCGTCAACACCACGGGCGATCCCGTCTTCGATGGAACGCTCCGCCGCGGGCTGGCGATCCAGCTTGAGCAGTCGCCGTTCCTCAGCCTCATTCCCGACGAGCGAGTGCAACGGACGCTGCATCTTATGGGACAACCGGCCGATGCCCGCATTACGCCGGAACTAGGCCGCGAAGTCTGCGAGCGAACCTCCAGCGCCGTGGTCCTGGAAGGCTCCATCGCATCCCTCGGAAGCCAGTACGTGCTCGGCTTGCGTGCCAAGAACTGCCGCACTGGAGACATCCTCGACGACGAGCAGGTGCAGGCTTCGAGAAAAGAAGACGTCCTGCATGCTCTGACGCAAATCGCAAGCAAGTTCCGAACCCGAATCGGCGAATCGCTTGCGTCTGTCGAAAAATACGATACTCCGCTCGCGGAAGCGACCACGCCCTCGCTCGAAGCCTTAAAGATTTACAGCACTGCTTACAAAATCCTTTCTTCAACTGGGTCACCCGCAGCGCTCCCCTACTTCGAGCGCGCCATTCAGATCGATCCCAAATTCGCCATGGCGCACGCTTTCCTGGGGCGCATCTACGGTGATGTTGGAGACTCCGTCCTCTCGGCCGAAAAAACCCGTAACGCCCACGCGCTTCGCGAACGCGCGAGCGACCTCGAGAGGTTTTTCATCGATGTTTCCTACGATCTGCAAGTGATCGGAAACTTCGAGAAAGCCCAACAAACATGCGAGCTGTGGAAACAGGTTTTTCCGCGCTCGGCAGGCAGCTTCACGCCGCACGGGTTCTTGACCGGCATCATTTACCCTGTTTTTGCGAAGTACGATAAAGCGGTTGAAGAAGGCAAAAAATGGATTGAGGCCGATCCCGACTTTGGTATAGCCTATGTCGCCCTTTCCTACAACTACCAATCTCTCGACCGTTTCGACGAAGCCGCCAACTCCATTCAGCGGGCGTCCGATCGCAAACTGGAAATTCCCGACTTCTTAGTCCAGCGTTACGACCTAGCATTCCTAAAGGGCGACCGGCGGGAAATGGAACGGCAAGCGGCCTTGGCCCACGGAACTCCGGAGTCCGAAGACTGGATTCTGGACCACGAGGCTTATGTCGCGGCGTACTTCGGGCAGTTGGAAAAAGCTAGAAAATTGGCACGCCGCGCGACAGAATTGGCGCAGAGATCGTCGCAGCGCGAACGGGCTGCTCTGTACGAAACCGGAGAAGCCCTCTGGGAAGCCTTTTCGGGAAACGCGTCGGAAGCGAAACGGGGAGCAAGGGAGGCGCTGAAACTCTCAAAGGCCAGAGATGTGGAGTTCGGCGCCGCTTTTGCCCTGGCCTACTCCGGCGATTCTCCTCTCGCCCAAAGACTAGCAACAGATTTGGACGCGCGCTTCCCGGAGGATACGGCAGTAAGATTCACTTACCTTCCAGAATTGCGAGCCCTCCTCGCACGAAACCAGCACGATTTCGAGAAAGCAATCAATCTGCTGCAACCTGGCCCCGTGAATGAACTCGGTTCGCCTCCCAGCACCTTTTTCGGTTTCTTCGGCGGGCTATATCCGGCTTATCTGCGAGGCGAAGCCCGCTTACTGGCGCATCAAGGCATCCAAGGGGCGGCTGAGTTCGAGAAAATCCTCAATCACCCAGGGATCGTCGTCAGCCAACCGATAGGCGCGCTGGCCCATTTGCAGCTAGCCCGAGCATTACAGTTGGCCGGCGATAATGCAAAGGCAAAAAGCGCCTACGAAGCGTTCCTAGCCCTCTGGAAAGACGCCGATCACGACATCCCTATCTTCATCCAGGCCAAAACCGAATACGCGAGGCTATAGTAGCCGATGACCCACACAACATGCACGAGCTCGCGAGAATTTCTTCGTCATCGCCCGACTTCTGCCGCAGAAGACGGCACTCCATTTCTATTGCGACATAGTGGCGGCTTCCCACGGATTGCCATTCCGCACACACAGAGAGCGATGGAATGTGTGAACAAAGGAGTGGCAGGCGATCGAGGTAGGCAAGGCCGTCGCGAGTCGCCAGCCGAGTAATCGGATGCCGGCCCGGCAGACGTCATCTTTTTCCCGGAACACAACCCTGCTGAAGGGCGGGCAGAAGTAGCGCATCGTCGCTCTTGTCTTCGCGGCGCGCGTAGTAGGGCGTTCAGGATGCCCTGATAGAGCGATTCCGCGCCCTCGTAGAATTAAATTATTCATCCGGCGCGTCCATAATACTTGAGTAAGCCTCCGAGGCGGTGGCGACACTCGACAGCGTGGCCGCACTTTTTTGGGTTATCGCCGACGCTGGGAAAGCAGTTTGTTGTCCCTTGGCGATTTCTTCACCGTGATAATGAGCGCTGAACTGTTTTTTTTGCGGAGCACAGCCTACCGTTTGCTTCGCGTGTGCGGTTCAGCTCCAGTCGCACGGATCAGCTTCGTCAGAAGCTCGACAGCATTATCGATTGGAATGATATCGGCAACAAGCAGAGGCGTTCTGCCATTCGCATCCACCGGATCGAGTTCGGCGCCTTTATCGGCCAGGAACTGCACTACTTTACAGATCTCCGGTTGAGTGGAGGTCTGCATCGAGCCGGTCACGGCTGAATGCATTACCGCCCCTTTCGTAGTGGTTAACGCCTTAATGTCGGGATTCAGCTCGTAAGCGTACTTCACCGCTTCAACATGGCCACTGTTCGCAGCGGCCATCAACAGCGTGCTGCCATCCTGCGCTTTGAGCTTCGGGTCAGCACCCGCGTCGACCAGCGCGCGCATGACTTCTATGTGGTTCCCGCGCGCGGCGAGCATCAGAGGGGTCTGTTCGCCCGACGGTGGGCGGAAACCTCCGCCTCCGCCACCTCGACCGCCGAACGGCTGAGTCGTGTTGGTTTTCGCGTTGACGTCGGCGCCCTGCGCACAGAGTTTTTTCACGATTTCCAAATCGCCCAGTTGCGCCGCCGTGTGAAGAAGCGTAGTGCCGGCACGGTCTTTCAACTTCACGTCCGCACCATTCGATATCAGGACATCCGCTGCCCCGGCTTTGCGCGAGCTGACCGCGATCGCGAGGGCACTCGTCCCGCTGGGAACGGTGTGGTTGACGTTCGCGCCGGCCGCAAGTAGGCTCGAGACCACCTTCGCATCGCCCTGCGCCGCGGCGAAGATAAGCGGAGTGAATCCGGATTTCGACTCGTTATTCGGGTTTGCCGAAGCCTTCAGGAGGATATCGACGACCTCGGAATGGCCCTTGGCCGCGGCCCACATCAGCGCATTCTGCCCCTTGCGGGATTCGACCGCATCCGGTTTGGCGCCGTGCTCGATGAGCATCCGCACCAGACGAGGATTGCCAGACCCGGCCGCGATCATGAGCGCGGTTTCTCCACCCCCGCGCGCCGCATTGGAGTCCGCGCCCGCGTTGAGCAGCTTCTCGACGATAGCGGCATTGGCGATCGCGCAGGCGAGCGTAAGCGGTGTCTCGCCATAGTCGTTGGCGACGTTCACGTTCGCGCCCGCCTTCAGCAGCATCCCGACCGTCTCGAAATCATTTTCGTACGCTGCCCATGCGAGCGGCGTTGAACCGTCCGCGAGCGCGGCATTCACGTCGGAATGATTCTGGATCAAAGATATCACTGCCTTGCGGTCCTGATCCTTGATCGCGTCGATCAAACCGGATTCTCCCGCCATGCACAACCTAGAGGCAAGGAGGATAAATACAGCGAACCGTCCCATCGTGTTTCAGACTCCGGAGAGTTGATCGACTTTGCCCGTGCTGTCGCCGAGCGTATCGCCCGGTACACCCGACCTGTCAAGCAGGGTCAACAGCAGGTTGTTCATCGGTGTTTCCGGCTTGTAACGGATATGACGACCGCCCTTAATGCCGGCCGACTTGCCACCCGCGAGCACCAGAGGCAGATCGTGGTGATCGTGGACATTGCCATCGCGGATACTGCTTCCATAAAGAAGCAGGGAGTGGTCGAGCAGCGTCCCGTCGCCATCCTTCGTTTCGTCGAGACGCTTTAACAGATAAGCAAACGACTTCACATGATACTCGTCGATCTTCTGCGTTTTCGCGATCTTTTCCGGATCGTTTTGATGATGCGTCACGGCGTGGTGCCCGTCGGGCACGCCAATCTCCCGGTAACTGCGATTCGATCCTTCTCGCGCCATCATGAAGGTGACCACGCGCGTCATGTCGGTTTGCCAGGCGATCACCATCAGATCGGCCATCAATCTGGCGTGTTCTTCAAACGAGTCCGGAATTCCAACCGGGCGTTCCATGACCGGCATCTTCATCGTCGCCGACTGCTGCTCGGCTTTCTGAATGCGCCGCTCGATATCCCGGATCGATTCGAAGTACTCATCGAGCTTGCTCTTATCGCGCGCGCCCAGGCCGGGCTGCATGCGCGCGAGATCGGCACTTACATAGTCGAGGATGGTGCGATCCTGCTGGGAACGCTTGAGACGCACCGCCGGATCGGTTGTTCCGCCATCGCCAAACAGCCGCTCGAAGACCGCGCGAGGGCTGATCTCCACCGGGTTGGGCGTCGTTGGACTTCGCCAGGAGATGGTGTTGGTGTAGGCGCAACTGTATCCGGAATCGCAACTGCCGGCGAGATACGGTTCTTCGATGCCGATTTCGAGGGATGCGAATTGCGTCGACTTTGCCATTTCCCTCGCCGCGAGTTGATCCGCTGAAATGCCGGCGTGAATATCGACGCCCTGCGTCTTTTTCGGATGCACCCCCGTCAGCCATGTGGCGCCGGCACGCGCATGATCGCCGCCTCCATCGCCGAGAGCCCTTCCGTTAACCTGCGCGAGGTTGCTCAGTACGAGAAGCTTTTCCCGGAACGGCTCAAGCGGTTTCATCGTCGGCATGAAATCGAAACCGGAACCCTCCGTTTTCGGCAGCCAGTCCTTGGGAATAATTCCGTTGGGCACGTACACAAAACCGAGCCGCATCGGCGCCTTCGCTCCGGCCGTCGCAGCCATGGCAGGGATCATCGAGTCCAGCAGCGGAAGAGCGATTGCCGTCCCGAGGCCGCGAAGGAATGTGCGGCGAGCCAGGGCTTTCTTCGTGATCGTCATAGTTCTCGCGTTCTCCTCATCTGAAACTGTGAGCTCTTTACAATGGCATCGATCAGAGCCGGAATGGTCGTATTCCGTGCCGCTGCTTCCTTCATGATAGATCGCATCGCCGGCCGGTCGTACGACTCAATTCCACGGCCCAGCGCGTAGGTCATCAGCTTTTCTGTAAACGTCGCAATAAACTCATCGCGATGCTGGTCCAATAGCAGATGGATCAGGCCTGCCGGGCCGCTGAACGCGGAACCGTCCGGCAGCTTTCCCGACGCATCTATCAAGGAACCGTTATCTTTATCGCGCCAGGCGCCGATGCCATCGTAGTTCTCGAGGGCGAAGCCAATCGGATCCATCCGCGAGTGACAGCCTGCACACGTCGGGTTCGCCCGATGCTCGTCCATGGCCTGACGCATCGTAAGCTTGCCGTCCTTGCCGTGCGCCTCGAGGTCCGGAATGTCGGGCGGCTTCGGCGGAGGCGGCGTCCCCAGCAGATTCTCCAGAACCCATTTCCCCCGCTGTACAATCGACGTCCTGTTGGGATACGACGTTACCGTCAGGAGGCTTCCCTGTCCGAGAATTCCAAGCCGGTTGGAATTTGTCAGTTCGACTCGCCGGAATTGTGGACCGTAAACGCCTGGGATTTTGTAAAACTCCGCCAGCCGCTGATTGAGAAAAGTATATTTCGCGTCGAGCAATTCCGTGAGAGGCCGGTTTTCCCGCACCACCGATCGAAAGAACAGCTCCGTCTCCTGCTCGAACGCCTGACGAAGACTGTTGTCGAACTCCGGGAATTCATCCGGATCGGGTTTATCGGCTGCCAGATTCCGCAGATAGAGCCATTGTCCGGCGAAATTGCTGACGAAGGCTTTTGACTTCGGATCGTCGAGCATCCGGGCGACCTGCTGCTCGAGGACACCCGGGTCTTTCAGTTTACCCTGCGCCGCCAGGCTCAACAGTTGGTCATCCGGGATACTTGCCCAAAGGAAAAACGACAAGCGTGAAGCCAACTCGAAGTCGCTGATCCGATGAACGCTGCCGGGGGCTGCTCCTGCCGGGTCGCGCTCCACACGAAACAGAAAATCAGGCGAAACCAGTACGGCGCGAAGCGCCATTTCGATACCGCCATTAAAACCGCCTTCGCGGCGGCCGGCGCGATATACGCTTAACAATGAGTTGACGTCGGTATCGCTAAGGGAACGTCGAAATGCACGACGGCCGAGCACCGATAGAATCTTGCGGGCACATAAGTCCTCCTCGTTCGGTGAGGCCGGTTTACAGACGAAAATTCTTTTCCGGCTGGGCGAGTCACCGGAGCCGGCGATACTATATGGTCCACCGATAGAGAGGTCGGTAAAGACCGGACCGTTGTCGCCCTCGCGAACTTCATAAAGCTTGAGCCTCGCGCCATCGAGCCGAAGATCTATATGGCCGGTTTGCGGCGTTGGCGCGGCGCCTCGGCCGGGGCCGCCGCGACCCAGAACAGGAAGGATCTCCGGAACCGCACCCGATCGCATGAACGTCAACCCGACGTGATGGATGCCTGCCTTCACCTGGACGCGCAATTCCAGAATCTGCCCCACCGGGGCGGCCGTCTCGCCGAAGCCAGCCGTCGGAGCGGGGATCTTGATCTTAAAAACGTACTCAGCGTCGACCGGGAAAGTGTAAGGAAACGAAAGCCCTCCAGCAGAACCGAACGGCAACTCTTCGCTGATCCTTTCGTTCAGTGGACCGGGTCTCCCCTTTGCCCGGACCTCCTTGACCGGGGCAAAGATGTCAACCACGGGCTTGACGTCCGTGTTCCCAACCGCGAGCGCAGCGACCGAGCGCGCAACCGACATGTAACGCTCCAGCAGAACCGGCGAAAACGATAACACGTCGCCTATATTGTCAAAGCCGTAACCGCTGTCATCCAACGGAAGACTGTCGCCGGGTTTTGCATCGAGCGCCAAGAGGTCCCGAATAGCGTTGGTGTACTCGTTTCGATTCAGACGATGAATGGTCGGATGCCCGGGATTTGGGTGGGCGCCGGCGACGCGGTCGAGTTCGCTTTCGAGCGAGTCGGTAAACTGCTGTTGCGCGGAAGCAGAGGGACGGGGCAGTCCGAACGGCGGCATTTCTTTTGCCTCCAGTTTGCGAAGCACCTTCTCCCAAACCTCGGTATCCTTGTCGACCTTGTCGGGATCGAGCCCCTCGAGCGAGAGGCTGGCCGTATTGAGCTTCTTGTTGTGGCAACCAAGACAATACTGGTTGACCATGGCGCGCTTGGAGGCGACCGGCGCCGCATCTTCCCCCGGCCCTGCGACCAGAAACGATGTCAGAAAAATGACTGGCACCGCCAAGGAGAGAGACGGTCTGGTGCGCCTGCGTCGGACCATAAGTGCATCACTAGAATAACACTACGGCATGGCGTACGAACCAGACTTTCGGATGGTTGGGCAGCTCTGAACGCCCAGGCGATCAATATTCTCGACGCCCAACCTGAGATCGGTGAGCTTTACGGCTCAACGTGATAGGCTGATCGCTAGGAGCTTGTTGAAAAAGGGGACGGACTACTCTGTCCCACGGCACAAACCACTGATTTCGCGTGAGCGCGGTCGTGGCCAGAGCGGTCTGTCCCTTTTTTTAACAAGCTCCCGGTATCTCCTGGACACGATAACACTGAAGATGAAGCAGTCGATCGCAATCCTGACCGTCGGCGCACTACTCGGCGTACCTTCGGGCGCATCCGAGGACAAAGTAGCCCCGCTCGGCACTTATAAGCCGTCCGAAAAGAACTATTGGGCGTTTCAACCGCGAAAGAACGCAACACCGCCCGCATTCTCCGAACCCGGCGATAAGGCCTGGGTCAAGACGCCGGTCGATGCCTTCATTCTGGCGTCCCTGAAGAAGGCCGGATTGAAGCCGGCCGCTCCGGCGGATAAAATGACTCTGATCCGGCGGGTCACTTACGACCTGCACGGGTTGCCGCCAACACCTGAAGAGATCGATGCGTTTGTGCACGATCCATCTCCCAAAGCCTACGAGCGCCTGGTGGATCGTCTTCTCGCGTCGCCCCGCTACGGCGAGCAGTGGGGCCGGCACTGGTTGGATGTCATCCGATTCGCCGAATCCGATGGCTACGAATATGACACCCATCGTCCCGACGCTTACCGGTTCCGCGATTACGTAGTCCAGAGCTTCAACGAGGATAAACCCTACAGCCGGTTTGTCAAAGAGCAGCTCGCCGGTGACGAGATTGACGCAAGCAACGAAACCTATTTGGTTGCGAGCGGATTCAATCGCCTCGGGCCCCTGCGCAAAAACGCGGGCAATCAGAACGTCGCCAGTTCACGCAATGAAGTGCTCACCGAGATGACCAACGTGGTGGGCGCGGCTTTTTTGGGCGTAACCGTGGGTTGCGCGCGCTGCCACGATCATAAGTTCGATCCGTTCCGTCAGTCCGACTATTACCGGATGCAGGGCTTCTTCGCGCAAGCGCAGCCGAACGATTTATTGCGAGCGACGAAAGAAGAGCAGGACGCATGGCATGCCAAGGTCGATCCGCTGCAACAGGAGATGCGGCAGTTGCAGGGCAAGATGCGACGGGCGCCAGAAGAAGAAAAGGGCAAGCTGCAAGCGGAACTCGACGCGATCGACGAGAAAATGCCGCCTCCTCTGACCGCGATCTACGCCGTGAAGGACGCGCCGAAGAATGCGACTCCGATCCATACGCTTTTCCATGGCGAGTATTTGGATCCCCGCGAAAGTGTCGGCGCAAGGCCGCTTGGCGTTCTGCTGCCCGATAACACTCCGGAAGAGCCGATCGTCACGGAAACGCCGCGTCTCAAGCTCGCCAACTGGATTGTGAACCAGGATAATCCTCTGACCGCGCGCGTGATGGTCAATCGCATTTGGCAGTATCATTTCGGCCGTGGCATCGTCTCGACGGCGAACGACTTCGGCCGCATGGGCGGGAAACCGTCGCATCCGGAACTGCTGGATTACCTGGCGAACCAGTACGTCGCGAACGGTTGGCAGATGAAGCCTCTGCACCGGCTGATCCTTCTTTCTAGCGCGTACCGGCAGGCGAGCGAATCGCCCCTGGAGAAAATCGCGATGGAGAAGGACGCCGAGAATTCGCTCCTTTGGAAGTTCAGCAAGAGGCGGCTCGAGGCGGAGGAAATCCGCGATTCGATGCTCGCGATCTCCGGAAAACTGAATGAGAAAATGGGTGGGCCGAGCGTGCTGTTGCCCATCGATCGGGATCTGCTCAAAATGTTGAAGCGGCCGCAGTATTGGGTGGCGACGAAAGACAAGTCCGAATACGATCGCCGCACCGTTTACCTGATCTACAAGCGAAATCTGCAACTGCCGTTCCTGGGTGTGTTCGACGCGCCCGACATGCAGCTTTCGTGCCCTCGGCGCGAACAATCGACCCACGCTCTCCAGGCGCTTGAACTGCTGAATGGGAAGATGTCGAATGAACTGGCGGCAGTCTTCGCGGAACGACTCGCCAAGGAACGGCCGACCAATGCGTCCCGCATCGATCTGGCATGGCGTCTGGCTACGGGCAGAACGCCGACCACCAGAGAGAAGCTGCTGGCCTCCCGATACCTTTCGGAGAAACCGGGCGACCCGGTTCGATTGAAAGAACTGGCTCTGGACCTCTACAACTTGAACGCATTCTTATACGTGAACTGACATGAGCGAACATATTCGATACAACCGGAACCGCCGCGAATTTCTCAGCAACTGCTTTTGTGGAATGGGCTCGCTCGCGTTCGCTTCGATGATGGCCGCCGAACAGGCGCGCGCCGCCGATAGCCTGAATCCGCTGGCTCCGAAGCCTCCCCACATGCCGGAGCATGCGAAAGCGAAGTCCATGATCTTTTTATTCATGGCGGGCGGCCCGTCGCACCTCGAAACGTTCGATCCGAAGCCGCTGCTGAACAAGCTCGACGGCCAGAAGCGTCCGTCGGAATTTGGGGACGTACAGTATCAGAACGTAAATTCGCAGTCGCGCCTTTTGGGGACTAAGCGGACGTTCAAAAGGTACGGAAAATCGGGTATCGAAATCTCGGATCTTTTTCCCTATCAGGCGGAAGTCGCCGACGAGTTGTGCGTCATTCGTTCGATGCACGGCGATATGGTGGTTCACTCGGCGGCGCAGTATCAGATGATGACCGGCCGTATTATCCCTGGTTTTCCGGCGATGGGCAGTTGGATCGTCTACGGCCTGGGATCGGAGGCGGAAAACCTGCCGGCGTACGTGGTGATGCCGGACTCGCACGGCGCGCAGGAGGCGGGCGTCCCGATGTACACCAACGGATTCCTGCCGTCGGTCTATCAACCCACAATGTTTCGCCCGGGAGACAAACCCGTATTGAATCTGGATCTTCCGCAAGGAGTGACCCCCGGCGAACGGCGCCGCAGCATCGCGCTTCTGAAAGATCTGAATAAGGCCGCGATGATCGGCGAAGATCCGGAATTCGCGGCGCGCATGGCGGCTTATGACACCGCCTTCAAGATGCAGACTGAAGCGCCCAAAGTATTCGATTTAAACAGCGAACCGCAAGAGACGCTCGAGATGTACGGGGTGGGCGATCCTAAAACCGACGACTACGGACGCCGTTGCCTGATGGCCCGCCGGATGGTGGAGAACGGTGTCCGGTTTGTGTGCGTGGTATCGGGCGGAGGGGGTCCGGAGGCGGAGTGGGACGCCCATTCCGATATTGAAGACAACCATCTGCGCATGGCGAGTTGGACCGACAAACCGGTTGCCGCTCTGATTAAAGACTTGAAACGGCGGGGGTTGCTCGATTCGACAATCGTGCTCTGGGGCGGCGAGTTCGGGCGGTCGCCGGAATCGGAAAAGGGCAAGGGTCGCGACCACCACAATACCGGGTTCTCGATGTGGGTTGCGGGCGGCGGGTTCAAAGGCGGCACAGTTTACGGAGCCACGGATGCGATCGGCCTGAAGGCGATCGAGAACCCGGTGCATTTCCGCGATCTTCACACGACGATTTTGTACCAGCTTGGCCTGAATCAGGATGCCTTAAGTTACATGCATCTGGGACGCAAGGAGCGGTTGACGGAGGTGCGCGGCGAAGTAGTAACGGGCCTTACGGGGGCTTAAAGCGCCAAAAAAAAGCTAAAATAGTGCCTCCACGAAGCCTTAATTGACCATAATCGGGTATGCTTCCGCGTTGTGTGTGGATTTGCTTGGCTTTCGCGTTCCTCCTTCCGGCGGCGGAGTACAGTCACAGGGTTTGGCGTACGGAGGACGGGCTTCCCCAGAACAGAGTTCAGGCGATCGCACAAACGCCGGAGGGCTATCTTTGGGTCGGCACGTCGGAGGGGCTGGCGCGCTTCGATGGCGTTCGCTTCGTCATATTCGACCGCTCGAACACCGCCGCGATTACCGACAACAGCATTCTGTCCCTGGAGGCGGTGCCGGATGGGTCGCTCTGGATCGGGACAGAAGGCGGAGGCCTGCTGCACTACGCGCGCGAAGCCTTCCAGGCGTTCGGGGAGAGGGACGGACTCACCAACGGCTTTATCCGCGCGGTTCATCTGGATCGCTCCGGCACATTATGGGTTGGGACAGACAGGGGTTTCTTCCGCTCCTCGCACGGCGGTTTCGTTCGAGTTGACGGTACCACGGAAATTCCTCTGGCATCGGTGATGTCGATCGCCGAAGATGGAACGGGCAGGATATGGGTCGCGAGCGGCGCAGGGTTGCTTGAGTTTGACGGAGAAAGACTGAAGCGTGCAATCTGCGACCATCCATCCGGGGTTGCCGCGATCCTCACTGTCTCCCTGGTCCGTGAAGGATTAGTCGCGGACGGATGCGGCGTACCTCGTGTAGCAATTCCGGACCTTCCCGTCAGTTCGTTACATAAGGATGCCTCGGGAAACCTCTGGATCGGGACGGTGGGTAAGGGCTTGGTGTCCGTAAATCTGAGCAGCGGCACAAGCACGG
>Ga0182024_10011250_pt1 | contig 18018 bp, 13 predicted proteins | sample P32metaG_FD_120480 | JGI IMG/M metagenome (GOLD analysis project Ga0182024, IMG submission 120480) | Permafrost microbial communities from Stordalen Mire, Sweden - P3-2 metaG (Illumina Assembly) | ecosystem: Environmental > Terrestrial > Soil > Wetlands > Permafrost | place: Sweden: Stordalen... | reverse complement strand
TGCACTTCGATATCGCGTCCGGGCACCGGGATCAGTGAACCGTTGTGCGCGACACAGTTTTCCGTATCGGCCTGAGCAGCCGGCAATTTGTAATAGCCCGCGAAATTCAGCTTCTCGTTCTTCAAATTGAAGATCGCATCCGCGCCCCATTTGTTGGGGTCATTCTGGCGGCACCTCGCGCCCAGGCCGCCGCCCCACTCATCGGTAAACACAACTTTAGAACCGTCGTTATTGAACGAAGCGGAATGCCAATACGAATAATTCGGGTCATTCACTGCATCGACGCGCTTTGGATGTACCGGGTCTTTGATGTCCAGCAATATTCCGTTGCCGGAGCACGCGCCTGCCGCTAATCCAATCGCGGAATACACGGTGATGTCGTGGCACTGGTTAGTGTCCGCCGGCGTGCCTTTGCCCTTGCCATGGCTGCCACCATTGTTGAGTCCGTTCAACGCACCCGTGCGCGCGTCGATAAATAGCCGAGGGCTGGCGACCACCTTCGCGTCCTGCGGCGCGGCCACCGGAACCTGGATTACTTCGATACGAAACAGCGCCGTGTTCGGATCCTTGTCCGGCTTTTCATCGGAACATCCTGCCAATTCTTCCGGCTGGCGTACGAACGATGTGCCTGAAACATAGATATACACATTGTCTTTATCGTTCGGATCTTCCACCAAAGTATGCGTATGCGATCCTCGGCAGGTTTGTACTGCCGCGACCTGCTTGGGATTTTTAATGTCGGAAATGTCGAAAATTCTCACACCGCGGAAACGCTCTTTCTGCGCAGCCGGGGGACGACGCTTTTTTTCTTTTTCCTCTTCCGCGGTCGGTCGAGGCCCAGGCGGAAACCCTTCGACGCCGCAATCCAGACGTCCATTCGGCATTTCCACCGACATGAACATCAGGTTTTTGTACACCGACACATCGCCCTGCCCGCCAGGACACACCATCGAAGTCAGCAACGAGGCGTTCGCCGGGTTGGAGATGTCATAGATATTCATCCCATAAAAGTTTCCCTGGAAGAGATGATTGCCCTGGAACGCCAGGTCTGAGTTCGCGAAAGCAAGTTGGGCGACCACCAGCTGCGTCGGCTTAGGCAACTTCGCGGCTCTACGCATGCCGAGTTGGCCAATCACTTTCTGCACCTTAGGATCGTCGGGGTCAGTGGCGCCAAGTTGAAATGCGTCAGGCTTCTTGAGCAGCAAGAGGTGCTTGATGCCCATTGACGTTTCACCGGCGTCATACAACCCCGGCGCGAGCTTGGCGCGCGGGTCATTGGCGTCCGACCCAGTCATGCCCGGGGGCAGCGCGGGAGCGGGCTCTGGCGCAAAGGGGTCGTCTTTGTCTTCTTCATCCTCTTTGGCGTCCTTCGAGTCTTTGGTTTCCTTAGCGTTCTTGTCGTCCGCTGTCTTCGTGGATTCATGCTCCGGTGGTGGGGTTGCCGGCGTCTGCGCCTGCAGACGGCTCACGCCGAAACATAAAATAATTGCGGCAATGCCCACACGTAAAGTAACAACACGAAGCACTCGGTTCATGGTTTCCCCTGTAACGATTTTTTCTCTAGCATAGTCTGCATAATCTTAATCTCGGCCCGTTGCGAATTGTCCGCATCCGTCGCGAAGTTGAACAACTCCGCATCTTGTCCCGCGCCGGCATTGTCGAATAAATCTTTTACCATGGTCAGCGCGCCGTTGTGGTGCTGTATCATCCCGGTCAAGAATAACTGGTCGAACTCGGCGCCCTTGGCCTTGCGCAGAGCGTCCATCTGCTGCGGGGTAAGCATACCGGGCATTAGAGCCATTCCGCGATGCGACATATCCATGCCCGGCATTTCTGCGGTCGTCATGGAAACGGATTGTCCGCGAGCTGCCAGCCAGCGCCGCATAAACTTTATTTCGTCTGACTGTGAGCTGCTGATGCGCGCGCCCAGCGATCGGAGTTCCTTGTTGTCCGTATGCGACGGAATCAGCGCCGTCATCTCCACCGCTTGCGAGTGATGCATGATCATACCCTCCATAAACTCTACATCGGATTGCGAAAGTGGCGGCAGGGCGCCCTTCGTTGAAGGTGGCAGTGTTTTGGTCGGCTTGCCCGGCGCACCCGGTTGCACCACGACAGGGCTAGTGGGATCAGTCTGCTGCGCGTGCGCGGTGAAGCAAAGGAAAGCCGAGGGTACACTGGGGATGAGCAGCGCGCCACACAACACTATAGGTCGAGTTACAGAGTGAAGTATTCGATTGCGGCGAAAACGGTAAAGCTTCCGCTTCGGCGCACAGCTAAACATTTGTCAAAGTTCTCACGCTAAAACAGGAAGCGCCAACCAGTAAATCCGAGAATGTGCTTCCCTCCTGCAAAATCTTCAGGAAACTCCCGCAATTCGGGAAGCGCATAGCTTGGACCACGCTTGATGGCGCACTAATTCTTATGATGCGCTTTTCGCCTATATCGTTCTCACGAGTAGGTAGTGTTTAGTCGCGATAGTGTTCGTGATCCTCATCGCGCCAGTCGCGCTCGGTGTGCCAGCGATGTTCGTCTTCATCCCACCAGCGGTGATAGGTATTCCAGCAATGCTCGCGAGCTTCACGCAAGTTATGGCGCGCGTTCTCGGCTTGCGGACTTCGATAGCCATGGTGCTCGATAGCCTCATGCAACCTGTGATCGGCTTTTGCGATGCGACGATGACACTCTTCATAACGATCGGCGCGCAGATTTGGAGCCGCGCAGAACATTGTGAAACCGATCGCTGCCGTTGCGACAAGCGCCGTCCTTCCAAAACAATGTGGCAATCGTGCTATTAGGTTCATTAATCCCCCCGGCGGGAACAACAAATCGAATTGCAGTTAATATACGCCAGAGTCGCTGCTGTGGGGAAGGTTGCGTTTTCAAGTTGTTGTTTGTTTATTCGCGGTGCGAGTTGGCGCTTGCTGTGATTGATATCGGGGAAATTCGTGTCCCGGCTTCTAGTTTGCTTTTGTCAGGCGCGATATCCAAGCCTTCGGAGTCGTTCCCAATATCTGTCGGAATAACTCAACGAGCGGCCTGCTGCCGCCACTCAGCAAAACAAATCGGCCGAATGACCTTTTATTTGTTTGAGGCCGACAATCTTTTGTTACCGCTGGATTTCCAGCGGTTTCACTAATCTAAACGCTAAACCTGTCTCGGCGGGAAGTTCCACATCGCGATTCCCGGTGAAGGCTGCTCCGCCGGTTCCGGCGCCAGCGCCAATTAAGCCGCCAATCAGCGCGCCCTTCCCTCCCCCGGCCAATCCACCAATTAACGCGCCACCGCCTGCCCCGCCGCCAACCAGCGCTCCAGTGCGCTTGCCCTTTCCCTTTTTAGAAAGCTCTGGCGTGGAGGCGCGTATCTCATATCGCTGGCCATTGACCTCAATGGTGCGCAACGCAAGTCCCAGTTCCGATGCGCCCTTGAAGCGGCCAGCCTCTTTGGCGCTTGTGACTACGCCCCTGGCGTGCGCGCCCTTGGAAATAACTTCCTGGCCATCCACCACGATGGGATCAACGACAGTGGCGGAGAAACCCTGTCCCTCGCTGCTGGTTTTGGAGCTGAGCGATTGATCGAGCACAACTTCAATACGGGTGCCTTCGGGAACAACAATTGACTGGGGCGCAGGGGCCGGCGCCGGGGCATTCGCCGCCTGATTAGCCGCGTTTTGCGTATCAGTTGTAGCTGGCGCGCCGTTGCTGCTAGACGTGGCTGGCTGATTGGACTTCTGGCATCCAGTCAAAACGAAACATAGGCAGATAAACGGCAGCGAGGATAATGAAAAGGAGCGAGTCATAGTTACCTCTGGGCGGCCGCTTGGAATCCTGCTTTTAATTCGTACACGGCCAAGCATCCCGATTTAATTTAGAACGCACCACAAATATAACCCGGGCAGCGCTCGCGCCAATTTTGTTTATCTAATTCTGAGAGGCAACTAATCAATACCGTAAATTCGGTACCTGGTAGCTTGGTCGATTAAAATACCCGACATTGGTTGGCACATATAAAGCCACAATACGGCACAATATATATGTGAAGCTCAAAAACAAAGCCGAAAAAGAACGTGAAGGCGCTAACCGAGTAGCCGAGATTATGTATGTGGCTTTAACTAAACTTCCAAAAGCATAACAAAACGATGCGGTTAGAGCGGTTCAAGATACCAAAATAAATGTCAAACGGAATACCGAAAGCACCTGGTCCGGAACGCGAGAATCTTCTATTTCTTCATCATCTATAACCATCAAGCCTACGAGGATTAATCCTACTGCTCGTAGTTTTCGACAATTTTGGCGGGGCGCTTTTTAGCTTTATCTGGATTCTCGCCGAACTCCTCGAGTGCCCGGCGGTGCCGTAAACAGATCCCAATACTGGTCGAGTTCCACCTTCAACTCCGCCAAACGTTTCTGGTCTCCGGCGTTAAGTTGACCCTTGCCGTACAAACGTTCTTCCTCTTTCACTAGCTGATCGATGTGGCGTAGGACAGAGTTGTCTTTATTCTCTTTCGCCATGGGTCTCCCCCAAAAATCCAAATGACAAGTCACGGATTATGAAAATTGGATGACTGTGACACACGGAAGGATTGAACTAAATTTCAGATGCTGTAAGTTGTTAGGAAGCGGGAAAAGACGCAGCCCACATCGCCAGGCAACTGCGTCTCCCGCAGCTCACAGATCCGAGCTACTGCAATGACGCCATGTCGATCACAAAGCGATACTTCACGTCGCTCTTGAGCAGGCGGTCGTACGCTTCGTTGATTTGTTGAATTTTGATCATCTCGATGTCCGCGGTAATTCCCTTTTCCCCGCAGAAATCGAGCATCTCTTGCGTTTCGCGAAGCCCGCCGATGCCGGACCCGGCAAGCCTGCGACGGTTCAGGAGCAGACTGAATGCACCCACCGGCAAAGGTTTTTCTGGTGCGCCCACCAGCACCATGGTGCCGTTCCTCTTCACCAAATTAAGATACGCGTTCACGTCATGGTCAGCCGAAACCGCATCGAGAATGAAATCAAAGCTGCCCGCGTGCTTTTGCATGTCCGCTTCGTTCTTGGAGACGACCACTTCAGAAGCGCCCAGGCGAATTCCATCCTCCGTTTTCTTTGGCGAGGTTGTGAATAACACCACGTGCGCGCCCAACGCTTTGGCAAACTTCACGCCCATGTGTCCGAGCCCGCCGAGACCTACGATGCCTACTTTTTGTCCCTTGCTAACTTTCCAGTGATGCAGGGGCGAGTACGTGGTGATACCTGCGCAGAGCAGCGGCGCGGCACCCGCGGGGTCCAACCCGTTCGGCACGCGAAACACGAAGTCTCCATCCACCACGATGCTGTCGGAGTAGCCGCCGTAGGTTACTCCGCCCAGGATTTTGTCTTCGCCGTTATAGGTAAAGGTCGCAATGTTTTCGCAATACTGTTCGTCGCCGTCCAGGCAGGCGGCACATTTGCGGCACGAATCTACCAGGCAGCCCACGGCGGCGATGTCACCTTCCTTTAATTTTTTCACCGCGCTGCCGACCTTTACCACCCGGCCGACAATTTCATGCCCGGGCACGCAGGGATATACGGTAGGCAGGGCATGTTGCCACTCGTTTCGTGCCTGATGCAGGTCGGAATGGCACACTCCACAATAAAGGATCTCAAGTTGAACATCCTGCGGGCGGGGGGACCGTCTTTTAATGTTATGGGGTGCCAAGCGGGAAGTAGCAGACTGGGCGGCGAAGGCTTTTGCGGGGAAAGTTTGGGGTTTCTGAGTCTCTTTTGCTGGCTGTTGAGCTGCATCCGTCATGTGTTTCTCCTTCGTTTTAAACTTACAAACCGATGATAAGGCGTTTGATGCCCCGGCTCAAACATTGCGTAAATGTGAGAGATACAGCCGCGAATTCCGGCGGCATCACCTCCATGGTTTCCCCTAAATCGACCCGCGCCCGCAACATGCCCGCAATGTAGGCTGCAACACGAAGCTCGCAGACGTTTACTTTTAGGTGCTGTCTTGCTTATGAGATATGCACCGTCGTTCCTGGGGCCAATTACAATGAACATGAGGGAATTCCCATGTTGGTTGAGCGACCACGAGCGCGAAGGCATATCTTCTCGGCGCACCTCGAACTCCTGGATGTGGAATCGGAGACCAGGATAGTTACCCGGACGCGGGATTTGACCCTATTCGGCTTCCGGGCCGAGATTAAAGATTGCGCATGGCCTGTTGGTACCAGGGTTCGTGTGAAGATCACTCACAAGGCCGCCAATTTTACGGCCGGAGCGCGGATCGTCTGGGTGCGCAAAAATACCGATTTGGGCGTGGCGTTCACGGATGTGACACCTAAAGATCAGCTAATTTTGGAAAAATGGATTGCCGAGCTTCGCGGCAGCGAAGTGCTAAGTCACTCTGACAGCGTATAAATCGCCGGCAGCCCCGCCGAATGCGCGCAAAAGTACCAGAGTTTCACCAAGTACCAATTTTCAAAACTAAACTCGAAGAAACTTGCAAACCATTCGCGGCGTGTATCTGGTCGACATCACCCAGCCAGGAACGTGTATATTCCAAATTTCCAACGCGCCAGGCAAACGCTCGTCCTAGCGCTATATCCACGCCACCTCCGGCTGACAATGCCAGCCCATTTTGCTGATGCTCCACCGACCAGTCGTTGCGCTTGGGATAATGAATGGGTCCGGCCCCGTCGTCCCATTCCTTCAGTAAGGCATCCCGTTTTGCGTCGTCGTCCAGTTCATGTGTGATGCGCCGGCCGCCCGCCATCATTTGTAGGAATGGCGAAACTCGGCGCGACGCTCGCGGCGTCCAGCGTGTTCCGACCTGGTACAGCATGGAGTCTCCGCTTTGCTCGTGGGGCATATTAATGACCAGGCACCCACTAACTTCCGTTATCAGTTGCCACGACGGCTTGATTCGAACGGCACCGGAGCCTCCGCCACCGATACAGCTTCCGCCACCCAGGAAAGTTTCATAGTGAGCGGAGCTTTCGAGCTCGATGGGGGCCGCGAGCGGATAAATCGCGGCCTCACCCGCGCGTTTTTTCGGCGGCGTGTATTCAAAAAGTGCGGGGCCGGCACCGTCCTCATAATCGCGAAGCATTTCCTTCCGCAATTTATTGTTCTCGCCGGAAATTCCCAGTCGCCCTTCGCGATGCCAAGGATATTTAAAAGCCATGAGATTGGCGAATGAGCGCGTCGGCGAGAGAAACATTCGTGAAAACGCGAGGATCGGTCTGTTTGCGGTGCGATTTTCCAGTGGGGCCACCAGGTAACGATCGGCAACATCCTCGGCAATCATGATCATGGTGCCGAATATCGGAGTGCCCACCAGATCCACAAAGCCAGGCGAATCGCGAAGCTGCACATTTCCGATGGATGCTTCACTCGCCGGGCCAAGCGTCCATTGCGTGCTGAGAGCGGTGGAAAAGGCCAACGTTCTCAGCCGCGCAATCCAATATTTCCTGCCGTCACCCCACATCACCCGGCTGTAGCGCGGATCGTTTTGCTGCTCGATGTATCCGAAAATCGCGCCTTCAAAGGGATGCGCGACGTAGCTGGTCATAAAGGCGTCGCCATCGTCCCAGCCGCGCAGCTCTCCGATGGACTGTCGGTAATTCCTCCACCAGTGGCCGTTCAGGGCATCGCGAGTCTGCGCCTCAGTGGCCAGCCGGTAACCGTGCATGAAGCCGGTGAAGAAGAAAGATTCTCGCAGGGCGGGCTTCCATTGAAACGGCGGGGCGTTTTCGGCGTCTGGATCGAGGTCGGCGTCATGTTGCGCCGGTGAGTCGCCTACGCGGGCGCCCGGCGCAGAAAGCGTGGCGTTTTCGTGCAGCGGTAATGTGGGTATGGTGTAAACATACAGATCATCAAAATCTTCGGTTAACGGCGCCATTTGCGTGGCCACTGATGCGCCGCCCCACAGAAAGACGAATAAACCCAGCACGGTGGGCAAAGCTTGTTTCAAGTATCTCGTCAGCACTATCGCTCCCAGTTGAACGCGAACTGGAAAACTACCCTGGGACTTTCCCAAAATCTGTTACGCCAAGATACACGCTTCTGAGGAAATTCCCATTAGTGAAATCGTGTAGGGTGGTAGGAAAAAATTACAAAAGGCAGGGATATGGAAGGGCCTGTCGCCAAAGCGATTTTGTCATTACCCGTGTCACAAATCTGGGATCTCGCGGTTAGTCTGGTCTCGAACGGCTCAACAGCATTTCATGGCTTACCGGGATTGGCGTGCCGGTGAAATTTCCAGAAATCAGTCTTGGCCTTCTTGGGTTGTTCTTTCGGCGGCTCTAGAAGACGGCGCGCATCCCCCACAAAACCTGCAAACCGGTGAGCAAGTTCTCGAATTCGCGTGGCTTCACGCTGCTCGATGGCCCGCGAAGGAATCAGATCGGTACCAACTCCGATCGCTGTGGCACCGGCTAAAATAAAATTCCCTGCGGTTTGTTGCGTTACTCCCCCCGCGGCTATCAACGGAATCTGCGGCAAAGCCGTCTTCAAAGACTTGATGTATGTCGGTCCACCAAGCGCACAGGGAAAAACCTTTACGAAGTCCGAGCCAGCCTTCCAGGCCGTAACTATTTCAGTGGGCGTCAGAGCGCCGGGAAAAACAGTGATGCCGGCCTTCGCTGCATACTCCACGATCGCCGGATCGAAACCCGGCGCCGTCAAAAAGTGAGCGCCCGCATCCACACATTTCCGCGCTGTCTCGGTGTCGAGCACGGTACCGGCGCCCACAATCATCTTTTCGTGATCGCGAACGAGATGAGAAATTAGCGCGACCGCGTCCTGCACCGTCATGGTGATTTCCACGATGGGTATGCCGCCTTGCATTACTGCCTCGGCCGCAAAGTGTGCTTCCTCCGCAGAGGAAACCCGGATGGCTGGAATGATCCCGATGTTTTTAATCAGCTCGCACACTTCGGCTTTTTTCATAGGCGGGATCCTTCGTCGGGATTCAACAGGTCAATCGGACATTGGATCGGATTTTACACTGCTCGAGCTTTTACGCCGCGTCAGATTTATACCGCGTCACCCTCGGGCTCAGGCAGGTGATCACCTTCACGCGCGAACCAGGTGTACAGCGTCGGCAACAGAAAAATGCCGATGACCAGGTTCGAGAGAAGCCCCCCGACAATGACGATGGCAAAAGGCCGCTGCGAATCCGACCCGATGGCGTGGGATAGCGCGGCGGGCAGCAGGCCCAAGGTGGCAACCAGCATGGTCATCATGATCGGCCGCAGGCGAAGCACCGCGCCTTCAGCCGCAGACTGCTCGATCGTATATCCCCGGGCCCTCAGTTGATTGATATATTCCACCATGATCACGCCAGTTTGGAAGGACACTCCAAAAAGCGCCAGAAATCCAACTCCCGACGAAACGCTCAGGTTGGTATGCGTCGCCAGCAAAGCCAGCAAACCTCCCAGCGGGGCCATCGCGACGTTAGTCAAAATCAATAGCGCCCATTTTACGGAGGCAAACATCAAGTACAGAATGATAAAAATCGCTCCGATGGTAATCGGCAACACAATCATTAATCGACGCTCGGAACGCTTCTGGCTCTCATACTCACCCGCCCAGTCGAGGTGATAGCCCACCGGCAGTTTCACCTGAGAGGTGACCTTCTGAATAGCTTCCTCAACCGTGCCGCCAAGGTCGCGTCCGCGAACACTGTATTTGATCGCCACATAACGCGAACCAGCTTCGCGATAAATTTCGGACGCACCGTCGCGCTCATCAATTTTCGAAAGCTGCGCCAGCGAAACGCGTTCGCCGGTACTGGACAGCAACCGGATGTTCTGGATAGCCTGCTGGGTGTCGCGGTAGGGAGCTTGATACCGCACTACCAGATCGAAGCGCCGCTCACCCTCCAGCACCTGGCTTACCGCTTTTCCACCCACCGCCGTTTCCACCGCGTCCTGAACGTCCGAAACGTTAATCCCATGGCGCGCCGCCTGTTGCCGGTCGATAGTGATGTTTAAATTTGGCTGTCCCAAAACCCGGAAAAGACCCAAGTCTTCAATGCCTTTAACTCCGCGCATTACATTTACAATTTCGTCGCCCTTTTGTTCGAGCAGTTTAAGATCATCTCCATACAGCTTTACAGCCAACTGCCCTTTCACGCCGCTGACCGCTTCTTCCATGTTGTCGGATATGGGTTGAGAAAAATTCCACAACACGCCGGGCATCTTGCCGAGTTCCCGGTCCATCGCGGCGATCAGTTCCTCTTTATCTTCTTGGAACACTGGGCGCCATTTGTTTTTAGGCTTCAAATCTACGAAAAATTCCGTATTAAAAAAGCCGGTCGAATCCGTTCCATCATCGGGCCGTCCAACTTGGCTGGTGCTAATGGTCACCTCGGGAAAAGAGTTGAGAATCACGCGCGCCTCATTCGCTACCCGTATTCCTTCTGTCGGGCCGGTACTGGGCGCCAGCGTTCCACGAACCCAGATAGCTCCCTCATCAAGGTGCGGCAAAAATTCCGAACCGATTACCCCGCTAAAAAAAATAGTCATTGAAATCGCGAACGCCGCGACCGCGATGCCAACTGTGATACGCCGGTGTTCAATGGCCTGTCTTAGCCCAACGCGATACCGGTCCTTAAGGAACTGCATGACTGGGTTATGCCATTCACTCACTCCATGGCTGAACTGCAGCAGGGCCAGCACCGGCGCAATCAAAAGAGAAAAGATTAAAGCGCCGAGAAGCGCGAAGGACACCGTCCAGGCCATGGGTTTGAACAACCGCCCTTCCACGCTTTGCAACATAAAGATGGGCAAATACGCGGAGATAATGATGGCAACCGCAAAGAATACCGGCCGCAGCACTTCGCTCACCGAATCGCGAATGATTTCCAGTGAAGTCTTACGCGCGTTGTCGGGCAATCCAAAATGACGAACAATATTTTCGATAATGACCACCGCGCCATCCACAACCATTCCGAAATCAAGAGCGCCGAGTGACAGGAGATTTGCCGGAATTTTGTTGAGGTCCAGGCATATGGCCGCAAAAAGAAGCGAGAACGGAATGGTTAGCGCAACGATGAACGCCCCGCGAATATTTCCCAGGAAAAAGAACAAAATCACGGAAACCAGCAGCATCCCCACCGTCAAGTTATGCAGCACCGTGTGGGTGGTCAGGTGCACCAGATCGCTGCGATCCAGAAACGGCACGACCTTGACGCCCGGGGGCAGAATGTGGTCGTTCAACTCCGCCACCTTGGCATGAATGGCGCGCAGCGTCTCATCGGCATTGGCGCCCTTGCGCAGCAGCGCGATGCCCTCAACCACATCGTCATCGTCAACAACGGTTCCATCCGCGCGATGAATCGCTTTGCCGAATTGGCCTAGCCGAATTTTGGGACCTTGGGTAACTTCCGCGATGTCCTTGACGCGGATGGGAGTGCCATTCTGCGTTCTGATCACCGTCTGCGAAATGTCTTGCGTAGTGATTACCAACCCGACTTCCCGTACGTTGATCTGTTGCAGACCGGATTCGACGAAGCTTCCGCCCGCATTGGTGTTGTTGTTGGACAGCTGCTGCTCCACTTGGCCGATGCTCAGCCCGTAAGCCACCAATTTGTTGGGATCGACACGCACCTGGTATTCCCGGGTCGGCCCCCCGAAACTGGACACATCCACCACGTTAGGCACCGACTTGAATTGCTTTTCGACCACCCAGTCCTCAAGGGATTTCAGCTCCATCAAGTCGTACTTGGGATTCGTGCTCTTCAGCGTGTACCAATAAATCTGTCCTACCGGGCTCCAGTCCGTCCCCATTTGGGGCTGCAATCCGTTCGGCAAAGTAACCTGCGTCAGCCTCTCAAGAGCCTTCTGGCGATTCCAATCATTTTCGGATTCATCATCAAAAATCAGCATCACGCTGGATAGCCCAAACAGTGACACCGACCGCAGATGTTGCAGGTGCGGTATCCCATTCATCTGAATCTCAATGGGAATGGTCACCTGCTGCTCGACTTCTTCCGCGGCGCGCCCGGGCCACTGCGTGATGATTTGCACGTAATTGTTAGCCACGTCCGGATAGGCTTCCACGGGCAGGTTGTGAAACGAGACTGCGCCCCACAGCAGCAGCAGCAACGCCAGCGCCAAAATCATGAAGCGGTTTTCTAGCGCATAGTTGATCAGTTTTCGGATCATCTAGCCGTCCGCGCGTTACCGCAGTTCACTGTCACTATTGCTCCACCGTGTTCTGCGTCACCAAGGCATTGAGTACCACTTGTTGGCCGGGTTTCAGGCCGGACAGGATTTCTTGCATGCCGTCCGGCAGAGAATTTCCCGCAACAACTTCGGTGCGCCAAAATCTCTTGTCTCCGTCCGGTACATAGACCCAGTCACGATCGTGCATATGCAGAATGGCGGTGGCTTTAATCGCCGTGTGCGTTTCTTTCTTCACCCCATGAAGAGTTGCCGACACGAACATTCCTACTTTTATGAGTCCCGGATTTTTGACCTCAATGCGTACCTTGGCAGTGCGCAAACTGGGGTCGAGAATGGGACCAACGTTGCTGATGCGGCCGGTAAAAACTCTGTCCGGATAGGCATTCATGCGAATTTCCGCGGTATCTCCGATGTGCACATTAATCAAATCGTTTTCATAAACATCGCAAAGAATCCACACGTTGGAAAGATCCGAAATGGTGAACGGGTTTGGGGAAGCTAAACCTTGCACGCCCGCGGCATTCGTCACTTGCTGGTCGGTGATCACTCCGGAAATCGGCGCGTGGATATCGACCACGGTATCGGCGTGAGCCAGGTTGCCGCCGAGCACGTGTATTTTCGCGCCGGTGTTCTCCACATCCGTCTTAGCTTTGTCTTCCGTGTCCTGCGCAATCTGCAGATCGTTCAGCGAAATGGCGCCTTTATCGTAGAGAAGTTTTGATCGCTCCAACTGCGTGCGCGAAAGCTGTTCGTCCGCCAGCGCTTTTCGATAGTCGGAAAACGCGCCAGACATGTCCGCGCTTTGCACCCGGAGGAGCACCTGCCCTTTTTTCACGGTGTCGCCAAGGCGGGCCTTAATCTCTACGACGCGCCCAACCGCGAGGGAAATTACCGGCACGGTGCGCGAAATGTCCGGGCTCACAACGCCATTGACGACTAATTGCGATGTCGACACGTGCTCGACCGCGGTAAATAGAGGAAACTGCTCGGGATGGTCAACCTGCACAGCGTTGACATCCTGCTCGTGCTCCACCTTTACTGGCGTGGGTGCTTCAGCTTTTGGATCGGCCTTTTCTTCCTTACAACCGGACAAAAATAATCCGCACAAAAGCGCCACAGCCGCGGTTTCGTAGAGCATCCGTTTCCTCATGGAATGGCCTCGCGACCCACCGCTAAATTCAACTGGCTTGCGGCTACCAGGTAGGAAGAGATGAGATTCAGGTAGCTGAGTTGAACGCTCCGGTAATCCGCTTGCGCGCTCAGAAAATCCAGAAGCGATGCCGCGCCATGCTCATACGAAAATGAAATGGTGTCGCGAATTCTGGAGGCTTGCGGAAGGTAGTGTTCCTTATAGGGCTTCAGCAGGATCACCGTGCTCATCAACGTGGCGTGCGCCGAATCCACATCATTGAAAACCTGCGCCCGGGTAGCTTCCGTCAATCGTTCGCTGCGTTGAATGTCCAACTTGGTCCGCAATTTTTCACCTTGATTATGGTCAAAGATGCGCAGCGGAATGGTCACGCCCACGCCGATATATTGATCGATAGGTGGATTGCGCCCGGCGTCGAAACTAAAGGTGGGATCGGTCGATCCATTGGCAACCGCCAATTGATAATCGTTTCTGGCCTTCTCCGTAGTTTGTATCGCGGCCAGCAGGTCTGGCCTGGTGTCCAAAGCTATCTGACGAAGCGTTGTCAGATCTTGAACGTCAGCCGAAAAATCGTAGGGGCCGCTGACGTCGAACTGTTCCACCGGCGTACGGTCGTTTAACAACTGTAGTAGTTGGATCTTTGCGGTGCGCAGAGTGACTTCGGCGGTCTGCAAATCCGATTCGTATTGCACACGTTGAATTTCCAGCCGGTCCAGATCGACCTGCGCGATAGCTCCCGCCTTATAACGGTCGCGATTCGCACCCAGCAGATGGTCGTAATAGGAAAGATTTTCCTGAGCTAGTGCGAGCACTGCTTTTTCGTGCAGAATCTGCACGAATGCCCCGCGTAACGTGAAAAGCAAATTCCGTTGTAAATCCGCCTGCCCTGAAACCGTAATTTTCGTGAAGTCTTGCGCGCTCTCGAGTCGTAATTCGCGCTTGTGCCGCCGTTCATGCAAATAGCTGACTGTCGCGACGGACAACACATCTCCGAATGTGCTGTGCGATGGCCCGCCAGGGAACGGATTCAACTGGTCGGCAGTCAGCCCCAGAATCGGATTCGGACGAAGATACGCGGTAATCTCCTGAGCGCGGGATTCCTCAATTCCAACTTGTCCGGCAAGCAAGGAAGGGTTCGCTGTCGCAAATCTTTCCTGAACCTGTTGCCAAGTCAGCGCTTGTTGCGCAAAAACACCCGTGGAAAGCACTGCGGCAGCAATCAGCACAAACAATAGACGCCGCAAGAAACGGTTCATGACACCTCCACACCTCTGGACCAAGGACTGGCTCGAATGGTCCGGCAGGCCTCAAATATCGCCCGGAGCAAATGTAAAACGTATCTGCAAATAGATGACTGCTTGATGAAGAAAGCTTAACCCTGCGCCGGATTAGCGAGCGCCGCCAAGTTTCAACCGATGCTTAGAGAGAGAGTCTGTTTCAGGCAAGGCGTGGTGGTGCCCGGCCCAGATAGGAAACTTCGACATCGTGCGCCTCCAAACGGTTAGACCGTCTGGCGAACACTTGTGTTTCGACGGAGAGTGAAAATGTTTCATTGCTGGCGTCTAGATCGCTTGAAGAAAAGCGCGAGTACAGCGCCGGCGACGCCTCCGGCAATTCTTCCGTCACCCCTCGCCAGAAATGGAAAGACTTGCGAAAAGCTCCCGGAAACGCCGAGGGGTCTGAGGCTGTAAAAGTTCCCGCACCATCGTTCACCAGAACCGCGACGGGCCAGTTGGTTCCGGCAGTAGTGACTACCACGTCTAAGAAATCGTCGCCATTTACGTCGCGCGAACTCAGATCCAAACCGCCTGCTGGACCAGCAAGATCGATATTTTGCGAGCCGCCGCTGCTGAGTTGGAAAGTAATCCGGTAATGATTGATGACCGAACCGCTGGGCCCCTCTAACACCGTTGCGATGTCGGGTCTGCTATCTCCGTCAAAATCCTCGATCGTGAACTGCGGCACAATTCCAGCTTCACGGGGTGTGGAGTTTCGCGCCGGAGTACCCGTTTCCAGGCAGACCGCAACAATCGACGCGAACACCAGGAGCAATAGCGTTCCCACCGTGCGTATCTCCGCGAAACGTTTCCAAACCATATCCACATGATAGCAAGTCCGGATTGTCCATTTCATCAGGAAAGCCAGTAACAACGTGCTAAATTCAAAACTAGTGCACCGCATTCGGCCAGCTCGCCATCCAAGAAATCGCTGTCACAGACCTATTTCGCCGCGCATGTTAGAGTCAGACCCCTGTCCCTATGAATATTTCTGATCTGATCCTTGGCAAGCCGCTGCAAACCAGCGATGAACGGGCCGAGCAAATTGGCCCGGCTGCAGGCATCCCGATATTCGGCTTGGATGCCCTGAGTTCCGCCGCATATGGCCCGGAAGCGGCTCTCAGCTTGCTCATCCCGTTGGGCATCCTCGGAGTTCAGTACATCGTCCCGATAAGCGCAGCGATCATTACGCTGCTCATCATTGTTTATTTTTCTTATTTGCAGACCATCGCTGCCTATCCCTCGGGTGGCGGCTCTTACACGGTTGCGCGTGAGAATCTTGGCGCCGGCCCAGGTTTATTAGCCGCGGCTGCGTTGCTCACCGATTACATCCTGACAGCCGCCGTGGGTATTTCCGCGGGCGTGGGCGCCCTCGTTTCCGCAGTTCCCTCTTTGCTCCCACATACCGTTTCCTTGTGCGTTGGGATCCTGGTGCTGATCACTATCATTAACCTGCGCGGCGTGCGAGAAGCGGGCGTAGTTTTCATGGTTCCGACTTATCTGTTCGTCGGAACATTGTTAATCATGATCGGTGTCGGAGTTTTTCGAGTGATTGCCAGTGGCGGGCACCCTCAACCCGTTGCGCCGCTTCCACCGCCTCCTGCGATTACCGCCGCAGTCAGTATGTGGCTGCTGCTAAAAGTTTTTGCCAGCGGCTGTACCGCGCTCACCGGCGTGGAAGCGGTAAGCAACGGAGTAAAGGCTTTTCGCGAGCCGGCCGTCAAAAACGCCCAGCGGACCCTCACCGTTATCATTTTTATTCTGGCGGTTATGCTCGGCGGAATCTCCTACCTGGTGAAGTCTTACGGTATCGCCGCAACCGATCCCGGCCAGCCTGGTTACCAGAGCATTCTTTCCATGCTGCTCACCGCAATTTTTGGCCGAGGCATTTTCTATTACGTGACGATTGCGGGGATTTTAGCGGTTTTGTCGCTGTCCGCGAACACCGCCTTCGCGGATTTTCCCAGGCTTTGTCGCGCCATCTCCCAAAATAATTACTTGCCGCACGTTTTCGGCTACCGCGGCCGGCGTCTGGTTTACAGCTACGGCATCGTGGTGCTCGGAGTCCTGACCTGCGTGCTGCTGGTGCTCTTTCGTGGCGTGACCGACAGATTGATTCCGCTATATGCAGTCGGCGCCTTTTTGGCATTTACGCTTTCGCAGGCCGGGATGGTGGTGCACTGGTACAAAAACCGCGGCGAGCATTGGATGAAGAGCACCTTCGTCAATGGCCTGGGAGCTTTCGTAACCGGCATCACCGTCGTCGTAGTGCTCATTGCGAAATTCACGGAAGGCGCATGGATCACCGTAATTTTTATTCCGTTCTTGATTTTCTTTTTCCTCCGCGTGGCTCGTCACTACGAGCTAGTAGCAAAAGCCACCGAGAGCAAGGAACCAGCTGAGCCCGCGCAGTACAAAGAAGCCCCTATCACCGTGGTTCCTATAGACGAGTGGAACTGTATTTCCAAACAGGCGGTGGAGTTCGCGTCCAGGCTTTCTTCGGAAATGATTATCGCGCACGTGGAAGACGGCGAGCGTGAGTGTGTGGTCAATGAGAATTTCCATCAGTACATCGAGGCGCCCTTCCGCGAAGCTGGCCTGACTCCGCCGCGCCTGACGATTCTTCCCTCTCCGTATCGTTTTGTAGTGGTGCCGCTGGTGAAATATGTTCTGGAATTGTCGGCAAAATATCCCGAACGACGCATCGTGGTGGTGATCCCGGAGCTGGTGGAGAAGCGCTGGTATGAATATTTTCTGCACAACCAGCGCGGCCGCATGCTGGAATTAATGCTCCTCGTTCATGGCAACAAACGCGTCTTCTCCCTTTCCGCCCCATATTACTTGTCAGAAGATCAGTAACACGCTGCGCGAAAACAAATTTTGTTCCGCAAAGAATTCCTTGCCATGTGCTTTCGCACAAATATCCATATTCAGTAAGTATTTCATTTAGCTACTTCTGCAGGACTACGTGCTTGACACTACCTTAGCTGCGGGCATATGGTTTCTCGCAAAGACACACCAATCACAAGCGCCTGGCAACTCATATCGAAAGATGGCCGCCGTGCGTTTGTGCCGCTTCATCAACTCTCGCCGTTTCGTCCGCTAGGGTAGCGGAACGCGGCGATCAATCCGGGGGGACTCATGCACCGCAGAATCCTTATGCGCATGTACTTTGTAGTCTGCGCCGTGATGTTTTGCTTCGCGAGTTCCTCTGCGGCCCAGGTGAACACCGCCACGCTTTCCGGCACGATCCAAGACCCGCAAGGGCTGGGAGTGAAGGGCGCTACGATAACGCTGGAATCGGGATAGGGGGAGCAGTCACCTGCTCGCCCCTCCCACACCACCGTACAGGCGGGTCCGCATACGGCGGTTCAGCAAGTTGAGCCCCTTGCGGGCCGGAGGTTCGAGTCGTCGTTCGC
>Ga0182024_10011249_pt1 | contig 18018 bp, 19 predicted proteins | sample P32metaG_FD_120480 | JGI IMG/M metagenome (GOLD analysis project Ga0182024, IMG submission 120480) | Permafrost microbial communities from Stordalen Mire, Sweden - P3-2 metaG (Illumina Assembly) | ecosystem: Environmental > Terrestrial > Soil > Wetlands > Permafrost | place: Sweden: Stordalen... | reverse complement strand
CTGCGCAAAAGTATTGCGCGCTCAGTGGCAAAATCTTGTTCGCTCCCTTTCCCAGCCGTTTGGTGCCGACTCTGCCTGGAACGGATATGTCGGAATCCTGATCTGGCGATTCAACAATACTTCGAGGACCCGCCAGGAAGAGTATATTTTGCGTTTGAGCCAGGCTGTCACCATAGGTAGTGCGGCTTTGGTGTTGAGTTTCGTTTATCAATTTTTCCCTACGCTTGCAAGAGCACTTGTGCTTCCTATAGTTCTTGCCGGCGCTTACTTTGTCAGCTCCAAAGTGGTGGCACCGGTGGTTATTAGAAAGGTCTTGGATTGAGATGTGACGCAGTGAAATTTGACGCCCAGACTTTTAAAATGATAGGCGGCGGGCTAATAATAGCCGCAGCCTTCGCCATTATGTTTCCAGGGCTTCTTACCTATGCTGGTGGACTGATGCGGGTCGCCACATTCATCACTGTCACGTTGTGCATTGGTTTCGTTTTCACATTCTCATTTTACAAACTTCGATCGCTCAAGAAAATCACTGCAGGCGGGACGCCTGCGCTCCCGGGGAGTGCCAAAGCCGGCTCTACGCCTACCCTCCCATCACCTGATACCACATCCGATACCTAATCACTTCCCAACTGGAGTCGACAATGTTTAGTCATGGTTTACAAAGACACAAAGATCTAATCGCACTGGCGACATTGCTGGCTTTGAGCGTGACAATAAGTGCTCAAGCCCAGGACTATTCGGCCCCAAGCACGCTGCATGGGAAGACCCTGGTCATTCCCCGTGGCACCGTATTTGAATGCAGAATGGATGAACCGATAGGTTCGGGGCGCAGCCATGCAGGGGAAAAGTTTAGCCTCAGTTTAGCCAGCCCACTTCTTGCCAACGGCACTGATGTCTTGCTTCCAGCCGGGTCTCAGGTTCTCGGTGAAGTTGTGCAAGCAATTTCGTCAGGGCATCTGAAACATGAAAAAGGCAGACCGAAACCTGACGGCAAATTGAGAGTGCAATTGAACGGTCTGCGCACCCCAGATGGTGTCAGCTATCCTATGGTGGCATCGATTACCGGTGAAACCTTTATGAGTTCAAGTACGCAGCAAACGGCCAATAAGCGCATCAATCAAAACGTCGGCTATGTTGGCTCGCAAGCCAGTTTTGAAGCAGTGGCACCGGGAAGTGACAATAGGAGGAAGGGAAATTCAGGTCAGGGACCAAAAGTGATGACCCGCGATCAGGTCATGAAAGATCCGATTTTGGGCATGGATGGTCGGGACGATCAAGGAGGCGGCGAAGCAAAGGCAAAGATCAGATCTCTGGCCAAGAAAGGCCACGAACTGATCATCGCCCGCGGTGCCCCTGTATTCGTCAAGCTGGATGCTCCATTCAAAATCGGTATCGCGCAGGCAGCCGGTGCAGAAGCGGTTTTGACGCCTAACGTACCGATGGAAAGCGATGGCAGTTTTGGGCGAAGATTCACTAAACGCCCCAGAAGAGAAGAACAAGAACAGCAGCAAGAGCAACAGCACTACGCACAACAACCTATTGCCCCATCCAATCCGTTGCCTGGCATATTGCCTGACAATCCGCACGGGCAGCCACCCACGATCAGCGAACCGCCTGCGCAGCAGCAGGCACCCGCAGAGGTCGCACCACAACCGGTGACTGTCCATCAATCAAACACGAACGACTTCTAGATCATGAGCACGCCGGGCAGCACTGCATCCGATACTACAGACTCGAAACTACCCTTTGTCCTGGCCATAACAGGAGCCTCAGGTGCCATCTATGGCCTGCGCCTGCTCCAGTATCTGGCTCAGATAAATCAACCCGTCGACTTGCTCATTTCTAATGCGGCCGTGCAGGTTATGCATGAAGAGAATGACATCACATTCGGGGAGGATATGCACAGCGGTTTGATCCGCTTTCTCGAACTGCCTGAATCGGCCCCTATCAAGTTGCACCGCCTGACCAATTATGGTGCTTCGGTGGCTAGTGGCTCCTATCGCACGCTGGGGATGGCTGTGGTGCCCTGCAGCCTTGGCACGCTGGGGGCACTGGCCAGCGGGCTGACCGAGAACTTGATTCATCGTGCTGCCGCCGTCAGCCTGAAAGAAAAGCGCAAGCTCCTTATACTTGTGCGTGAGATGCCTTTCGGTCATATTCAGCTGAAAAACATGCTCGCCCTGTCCGAGGCGGGAGCCATCGTTGCCGCTGCTTCGCCGGGGTACTACCACAGGCCGCAAACGATTTCGGATCAAGTAGATTTCGTGATTGGGCGGGTTCTTGACCAATTTGGTTTTGACAACAACTTGTTCAAGCGCTGGAAAGAGGATGCCCGCCCCCTGCCCACTGCAGCAAAGGCCTCTCGCTGATATGACAGACAAACATGGAAAGAAAGATCAACGGCACGCCGAAAGTGGCGTTGAGATTGATCCGGGATTGCTTTTTCCAGTCGGCAGAGTGGTGGGCTTCGTTGGCCTGGCAGGCAGCATGAAGCTAAGACCTTCAAGCAACAACCCTGCCTTGTTGCTCGACATCAAAACGGTGCAGGTCGCTTGCGCGGACGGCAGCATCAAAGAGGCTCAGGTGAAGGAGATTCACCTGCATCGCCGCATGCTGCTCTTGAAATTGGAAGGGCACGCAGACAGAAACTCGGTGGAACAATACGTGGACTGTCATATCAGCACGACCCGGCAGCAGTTACGCGATCTGGATGAAAATGAATGGTGGGTGGACGATTTGAAAGGGCTGGAAGTTTTCACGACCAGAGGCGTTCTTGTTGGCACCATATCTGATATCGTCGGCGCTAACGCTGAACTGCTGGAAATTACCAAGATCGACAGCCCAGGACAGGAACCTGTTCTCGTGCCCTTCGTGCAGTCTCTCGTGCCCACGGTCGACCTCAAAGCCGGTCGCGTAGAAGTAGTAGATTTGCCCGGTCTGCTTGATCCCGAATAGGCAAACGTTGCCCATTGAGCACCAAATGTGGTGCCGAGACTGAGCGCCAACCTGCCACCACATATGGTGAAGGGGAAGAGGTCTGGAAGATTTGAATATTAATCCGGGATTAAGATGTTGTAACTATGCTAAACAACAGCTTGATTACCGCCGGTCTTTACTCTATCTTTATGCTTTGTAGTGCGATTACATAGCAGTCACTGAAGTTTGATTTTATCCGGACTGGGCGCGGCGTAGCTAAGCAACCTGGCGCAGCAAAGCTACCTAAAGAGGCGAAACGTTCGGCGGGCACCATAATTTTGATCGGTTCTCATCCCGATCTTGTCACTTCGGCGGCAGGCGTTTAAATAAGCAAAATAGATCCGAGCGGCGCGTAAAGCTCGTCGGACACCACAGTCATGACTACCCCTGTTTAGAGGTTCGCCAATGCCGACAGCTACCCCGACACTACCCCTTCTATCTCCTATAACCACAGAAGAGCTCAATGAACTCCAGCTTTATCTGCCGACGTTAAAAGTAGTGTCATATCGGGGTCCCGGGCAAACGGGCGGAGTCTCAACCAGCCTTGAGCCAGTCGTGAAGCGACTGGGCACCAAAATTCATTGGTTCTCGCTTTGTGGAGTGCCTTCTTCCCCTTCACCAGAAGAGAGCTACGGCACCCAAAATGTAGCCGGTGGCTCTTTCGCCTTCTACACTCCACAAGTTTCACCGGCATTGATGGAAAAGCACGATGAAATAGCCTCGGGCTATCTTTATCCGCTTCTGCACGGCATGCCTGAAAAAGCCAAATTTGATCCCGAAAGCTGGAAATCCTTCCGCCAAGTCAGCGAAATCATCGCCTCCGAAACTTTGAAAGTCTCCTCCGAAAGTTTCCCCACTCTTTGCTGGCTCCATGACTACCAACTGGCATTGGTGGCGCCGTTGATGGCTATGCAAGCAGGAGTGCTGATGTGCCAATTCTGGCATGTACCATTTCCCTCGCCTGAAATCATGGTCAAGTCGCCGATTGCTCGCGAGCTCGTAGAGTCATTGCTTTCAAACCGTGTCATCGGCTTCCACACGACCGAATATGCGATCAACTTCCTCAACACGGTGCAGGAGCTTATCCCCAGCGCTCAGGTCGACATGCTAAAGATGGAAGTGCGCCGGCGCTGCGTCACTCGCATTGTCGTCATGCCCCTGGGAATCGACTTCAGTTTGTGGCAGAGCCTGGCCAAATCTAGCCGACCACTGGCGGAAGCCATTGGTGTTAAACATAGGCTGGCTAATCAGGTTGTCTTGGGCGTGGACCGCCTCGACTACTCCAAAGGTGTGCTGGAAAAACTGCACGGACTGGAGCGCTTTCTGGAAAAGTATCCAACCTGGCACCGACGTTTCCATTATGTGCAGATAGCCCAGGAACCGCAGTCTGACCACGAGCAATTCACACAGTACGCCAACGCCGTGGAAGAAAAGATTGAAGCTATCAACGCGAAGTATTCGAACTCAGGCTGGAAGCCAATTGTTTTCATCCCCGGACATTTCGATCAAGCTGAGTTAGCAGCCTGGTATCAGGCCGCTGATGTGATGACAGTAAACTCGATTCGCGACGGGCTCAATCTAATCGCCAAAGAGTACGTTGCCTCACGTTTGGATGAACAAGGCGTCTTGCTTTTGAGCAAAAACGCAGGTTGTGCGGCCGAGCTGTCACAAGGCGCCCTGGTCATAGACCCTCTCAATCCTGACGAATTCGCCGACAGCCTGGTGCAAGCGTTCTCACTGGAAATTGAAGAGAAGCGTCGCAGAATGACAACCATGCGCCGTGTGGTGGGCTGGAATCAGCTGCACGACTGGGCCATCGGTTTCCTGCAAGAAGCCCTGGGTAGCAAGCGCCCTGCCGGTCAACTGCCGCTGCGCTTCAATTAATTGAGTCGCAGCTAGACCGTCTGGTAACCGTCAAGGTCCCACTTGTCGTTATCTCTCCAGAGAGATAAAAAATGGGCTGTTTTTGAATTCTCGAGATAGCCTGGGAGTTCATGGCGAAGCGTATTGGCGATATCTTCGCCAGGCGAAAAATCCACCTGCAAAGATGTGATTCCCGTTTCAACATCTTCATTGCCATGGCAGACTCAGCTAAACTGTTAACGCGCGCTGCAGGTCGCCAAGACGCTGTAGCAAAGAGCATTGACAGGCAACCGGCTAGAGGAGCTAACCTATGAGATTACTTCTTGCGATTGATGGATCGGTTCATTCCGCCTCCGCGCTGGAAGAATTGCTGGCCCGACCCTGGCCGGAAGGCAGCAGTTGCCGGGCGATCACCGTGCTTGAGCCACAGACCAGTCTGGTCGTATTGGCCGGCGATTTAGGTGACATGGCTTTGCGCGCCCAGAACGCGCTGGAAGATGACATGCGTGTCGCTCTCAATGAAGCGCTCACTCAGCTGAAAGAGAAGTTTGGAGCGGATAATGTCACTGGCGAGTGCACAAAAGGCGATCCGAAAACTTTGATTGTTGAGGAAGCGAAGAAAGCCGGCGCAGACATGATTATCATCGGCACGCGGGGCTCCGGCGCTTCCCCTGATGACACATGGCTTGGCGGTGTCGCTCGCGCGGTGACATTGAAGGCACCATGCTCGGTTGAAGTGTTGCAGCCAGACTCGGCTCTATCCATAGAGAAGAAACAACAGGAAAAGATGGCAGCGGATGATTCGCGGTTCCTGGTTGCGGTCAGCGACGAGGACAATGCCAATCAGCTTGTCGACTCGATTATGAGCCGTCCCTGGCATCCGCGCAGCCAATTTCAGATCCTTTCAGTGATCCCGTCGATGGAGCAAATCAACCATCGAAAGCTGTTTAAAGACAAAGATTTCCAGGCTTTGGCTCAACAGACAATGGACGCCACCAGAGCCAAGGCTGAGACACTCGTAAATGCTGCTGCTGAGAAATTTAAGAGCAAGTTTCCCGAAGACAAAATCACTGCCCACGTTCTGGAAGGCAGTCCTCGAAATGTAATTCTGCAAGTGGCGCAGGATTGGCCGGCTGACATGATCATCATCGGCTCGCATGAACACGACACCAACGTGCTGGAGAAGCTGTTCGGAAGCACAGCGGCAGCCGTTATGGGGAATGCGCCTTGCTCAGTTGAAGTGGTCAAACTGAAAGCATAACCATTTAGCATTAGCAAGCTGTTCATAGCTGCGATTGGATCCTCTAGCACCCTACGCGATTTAAACGAATTTGTTTAAGGGTCTTGGGATGCCCCAGGAAAAATCGAATTCCCTGTATGCAGCTCCAGCCAAAGCTTTTAGCCTGATCCTGGCTGATTCTGATTAGGGATCGCCTTAAACGAAATCGTTTAAATCGCGTAGGGAAGAAGATGAGCACCCCTGCCAATGCAAGTTTTTTCCGTTAGCAAACCCCGCTGCGTTATGCATGAGATGATGGCTATAAATTACCTTAGGTGGATGCCTGAATGGAGCGACCATCGATCAACGAGCTGGGCGCGGAGTTAACGCACACGACTGCTTCGCAAGCAGCAATTGCGCTTTGCCTGCCGTTTCTGGCAATTGCATCTTACTTTTTGTTTGCCTTTTCCGGCGCCTGGATTGGGGCCGTTCTTTCCATAATGTTTCTCTCCTTCATCAGCTACGGCTCCACATCGCACGATCTGGTGCATGCAAATTTAGGGCTGCCAAAAAGAGTCAATGACTTTTTTCTTTTGCTGATCGAAATGCTGTGCTTGCGCAGTGGAACGGCATATCGGGCCACGCATCTGCACCACCACAAGAACTTTCCCCACTTCGATGATGTAGAAGCAGCTTCGGCTGAGAGCCTCATGCAGTCGCTGCTAAATGCCCCGCTTTTACAGTTCAAGCTCTGGTTGTGGTGCTGGCATAATTGCCAGAGCAAGCGTGCAATGCTAGCTGTCGAGGCCGCATGGTTTGTATTTTTTGTCTGCTTATCACTTTCATTGTTGCCTCATAACTGGGTTCTGGCAATTTACACCGCACTTGTAATTGGGGGAACATGGGTCTTTCCAATCGCCACGGTTTACGTTCCCCACGATCCAAACGGAAAGGACACCCTGACACAAACAAGAAGGTTCCGCGGACCATTCTTCTCTGCCATTGCTTTCGAGCATCTCTATCATTTAGAGCATCATTTGTACCCGTTCGTTCCGCGGCATCATTGGAAACAGCTCGCGCACCGGCTTGATCCTTATCTCGATGCCCATGCAATACCGGCAATTACTTTTGCACAGTTGATGTCAATGAACAAAACTAGGCAGAGATAATTTCGCGGAAAGCGATGGATTGAAAATAAGGGAAAGTGCAAACTCAATCGCCGATGAAGGTACCTCAGGAGTGATTTTCAAAAATCGGGGTGGGGTTACCAAATCTGGTAACCTTTGCAACCAGGCGCGAAGAAGGTCAAGATCCTGCAAAGCTATATTGAGATTGACTCTCGGACAAAGAGCGCGCAAGTCCATTTAATCTTGGCGGTTACCAAATTTGGTAACCCCAACTTGCCCCTGTTTTGCAGGCCATCCACCCTCCTACCACTTCAACAGGTCGAAGCGATCCATGTCTACTGTGGAAGTGTTGCGGTATATAGCCAGCACAATAGCCAGACCTACGGCAGCTTCTGCTGCTGCTACGGTGAGAATGAAGATAGCGAAGACTTGACCTTTTACTTCGCCGGGATCAACATAGCGCGCGAAGGCTACCAGATTGATGGTCACCGCGTTTAGCATCAGCTCAATCGACATCAAGACGCGAACGGCGTTGCGTGATGACACCATGCCGTAGACACCGATTGCGAAAAGTAGTCCGGCAAGAGTCAAAAACCTGTTTAACGGCTCTTGCATCATCGTCATCGTCACCAGGGAGGCGAAGGAACCGGTCGACAGCACCGCAATTGGTGGCGCCTTCAAAAAGATAGCCATGGCGCCGACCACAGAGAGCACTGCGAAGCAAGCGTAGTCGAGCAGTTGCGAATGCACGAATTTGACCGGCATATCGAAGAGCGGCGGTGCGTCTATATTTGTTTGTTGACAAAGGACATAAAAGGCTGCTATGCCCAGCGCGAACAGTGCGTATAAAAATCCAACATTCCTTCCCAACGTATTCTGCATGTTACCTCGACGGTGTTAACGCTTCAGGGGTTTCCGCATTGCCTTCACGGGTGGTGACAAGCTCGCTGTATTCCAGATCATCACCGCCGGGCGGCTCATTTTTAGCCAACATAATCGCTCCCATCAACGCAGCCAGCAACAGGATAGAAGCGAATTCAAAAGGAATGGAATAAGGTCCGGTCAAGGCGGCGCCAATGACAGCAACGTTTTGCGGCGAAGGCGACTCCACTCTAACCGGCCAAGTCTCAGGCTGGATCGCCATCTGTATGGTGGCAAAAAGAACAAACGCCACGCAGAACCCGAGAAGCCTACCCTTCGATGGATTGGAACTTTCAATCTCCATACGGGGATTGGTAAGCATCAAAGCTATAACGACAACCAGCGTGATGCCGACCGCATAAATCATGATTTGCGCCATGGCCAGAAATTGAGCTTGCAGCAAAAGGAAGAGTCCGCTGATCGCTCCAAAGACACCAATCAGTAAGAAACCGCTGCGAATAATTGCCTTATCGAAGATCACTCCATAGGCAAACGGGATGGCGACTGCCGCCAAGATATAGAACATGAAGGTCTCGATAGAATCCGACTTCTGACTGGCCAGAGTGGACAGGAGATTGAAATTATCCATTTGCTCTTTCCTCTATCCTTCTTTCTTCTCTTCGGTATCGGGGGGCTCGGCTGCCTTTTCCGGGACCGCAGGCGTCGCGGCTGCTTCTTCTTTGGCCTCAGGCTTCGCGGCTGCTGGCTTATCAGTCGTGGCAGCGGCAGCAGGCTTATCCGCAGCAGCAGCGGCAGCAGGCTTATCCGCAGCAGCAGCGGCAGTTGGCTTGTCCGCCGCCGCGGCAGCTGGCTTATCGGCCGTGGCAGCGGCAGTTGGCTTATCCCCCGCCGCAGCAGCGGGTGGCTTAGCAGCAGGGGCCGCCTTGGCTGGTTTCGGTTTGGGAATCGGAATACCTTTCTTCTCGAAATAATATGCTGATTCTTCCTGGCTCAAGGTCAAGCGCTTGAGGTCATAAACGAGCGATTCACGCGTGTAATCAGCCATTTCAAAATCGTTTGTATTGATGATGCAGACGGTCGGGCAGACCTCCGTGCAAAGACCGCAAAACATGCAGAGCCCATGATCGATTTTGAAATCGATCAGTTCCAGCTTGTTTGTTTCCGGGCTTTTGTGGGCCGTGATCTCAATGCATTTATCCGGGCATACGCGTTCGCACTGGCGGCAAGAAATACACAAGTGCTCGCCGGTCTCAGGATTGACAGAAAGAGCCAATCGCCCTCTGAACTCGGCCGCCAAATCGGGCATCACGTCAGGATATTGCTGCGTTGTAGGCTCCTTAAACGTGTGACCAAATACGGTGCTCAATCCTCTGCAGACTTGATAGATACTACCGAAAGCTCTTGTGATCAAACCAAACATTTATGGAGTACCTCCCGGAAAAACCATCTGCACATGCACCATTTCCCGGGCAAAAACCATGACCATGAATGTGATCAAAGCAAGTGGTATAAGCCTTTTCCAGCCAAAATCCATGAGTTGATCGATTCTGAATCTGGGCAAGGTTCCGCGAATCAAAATGGCAAAGAAAACCAACAGGTACGTCTTGATGATGATCCATAATGCCGCGAACAGTGTCGCCGGATCAACCAACTGGAGCTTCTCGACAAGAAGTGGATAGAGTGGACCCATAAATGCCGGAGAGAAAGGCAGCATCCTCTCAAACGGAAGCGGACAGTCGCCTCCTCCCAAGAACATGACCACGAATATGGAGCTGACGATAAAGAGATTTGTAAATTCAGCGAGGAAGAAAATGGCGAATTTCATGCCACTGTATTCGGTGTTGTAACCGGAAACCAATTCGCTTTCCGCTTCTGGAAGATCAAAAGGAATGCGATTGATTTCGGCGCAGGCACCGGTTAAATAGAGTAACGCCATGATGATGGTGCAAATGATGAGCAGCACGACACCGACTAATGACCAGATACCATGTCCATAAGCGAAATCAAATATCTGTAGTGCCCTGACGTTGTCACTGTTGTTGTAGAACAAGAATCGGTCAAGACCACGCAAGGCACCGCCGCCGAACAGGTTCCAGTTCCAGAATCCACCGGCTTGCTGCTGCACTATTTGCACAACGTCGAGCGTCTTGGCCATCATGCACATGGCGATGATCGACAACACAAGTGGAATCTCATAACTGATCGCTTGAGCGGCGCTGCGCAGACCGCCCACTAGCGAATACTTATTGTTGCTAGCCCAGCCGCCCATGACGATGCCCACTACCGGAATCGAGGAAGCAGCCAACACGTAAAAGATTCCGGTGGGCAAATTGACGATGCGGAAGATCGGGTGATTGTCTGTAACAGCCGCTAGTAAGGGAAGGGCAGCAAAAATCGAAGGAGCAAAAAAAGTGATCGGCGCCAGCGTGTGCAGAACTATATCGGCACCACGGGGAGTGATATCTTCTTTTAGAAGAAGCTTTAGCGCATCAGCAGCCGTCTGCAAGAAACCGTCAGGACCCACTCGGTTGGGACCGCTGCGCACCGTAAACAGTGCCAGCCCGCGGCGCTCGAATAGAACCATAAAGGTGGCGTTGATGGGGATGAAAACAAGAATAGCGACAATTGGAGTGATTGCTTTACAGACCTCGCCCCAGATCGGGTCAGTAATCCCTAAAGCCGGAAGCAGGAAGAGCGGAAGAGCAATCCCGACGAGCCAGCACACGGCCCATACGGCAAGAAATGTGATGCTCAACCAGACAAGGCTGATTGTGCTGAATTTCCGGATTTCCGCACTGTTGCGCATTGTAGTTGGTGCCGCTCCTTTTACCGATCTACGTCTGGGATAATTACGTCAATACTACCGAAGATTGCCATCACATCGGCGATCGGGTGGCCGATCAAAAGCTCAGGCAAGCAGGAAAGATTGCTGAATGATGGGTTGCGCCATCTAAATCGAAACGGTTTGTCGCTGCCGTTGGAGATGATGTAGCATCCCAAAACTCCACGCGGTGATTCCACCGCCTCAAAGCCTTCGCCCGCTTTTACCCGCAAGCCTGCGATTTGCTTTTTGGCCATAATCTCGCCTTGCGGAATCATGTCGAGGCACTGCTTGAGAATGTTGTTCGATTCGCGCATCTCCTTAATGCGAGCGATGTAGCGATCGTTGGTATCTCCGTCTTTGTCGAAGTAGGGCACATCGAATTTCAATTTGTCATAGACGGAATAGGGCTTGAAGCGGCGCAAATCATAATTGACGCCGGAGCAGCGCAAGCACGGTCCGGTGACGCCGTAATCCTTGGCCATGGCCTTGGTCAGGATGCCGACACCCTTGGTGCGCTTCAGAAAAATGGGGTTCTCAGTCACGATCGCTTCGTATTCATCAACGCGATCGGGAAAATCTTTGGTGAAGGCTTCCAGCTTCTTGAACCAGTCAGGCTTAGGATCGCGCTGCACGCCACCAATGCGGATGTAATTGAACATCATGCGCTGCCCGGCTACCTCTTCAAAGAGCGTGAATAATTTCTCGCGCTCGCGAAACGGATAGAAAGGAAAGCCGAACATGGCGCCCAGATCGATAAGGTAAGTGCCCAGCCACAAAAGATGCGACGTGATGCGATTCATCTCCGACACGATCACACGCAACCACTCGGCGCGCTCTGGAACGACGCAACCATCAATTTTTTCAGCAGCCCGCGAAAGTGCCCAGCTGGTAAACATGCCCGAGAGATAATCGACTCTATCGATCAAAGCCTGATACTGAAACCAGGTGCGATTCTGTCCTTGCCACTCTTGCCCGCGATGCAGATGACCGATGACCGGCTCTACATGTCTGACTATCTCTCCGTCCAGGGTGACGATCAACCTCAACACGCCGTGTGTGGCGGGGTGCTGAGGTCCCATATTGATGATCATCTCATCCGTTTTCAGGCTGCTTGAAGATTGAAGTTCGCTTACCATGGAAGACCTTTAGTTAACGGAAGCTATGGGGATTCTTGTCGTTCAGAGCATCGACAGGCTGTTTATAATCACGCCGCAACGGATATCCGTCCCAATCCCAGGTGTTCAAAAGGCGGCGCAGATAAGGATGACCGGTGTAGCGAATGCCGACCAGATCGTAAGTTTCTCTTTCGTGCCAGTTGGCAGTCGGCCATAAATTGGCAATGCTGGGCACTGACGGCAGCTTGCCTGCTTCGATGTCAGCTTTCTTGATTCGCACCTTCAGCACCAATTCGTTCTTGTTGCTGTACGATTGCAAGTGATAAACGGAATCGAATGTATCCTGGCTGTCCACACCAGATACGGTGACAAGAAAGTCAAGAGCAATTTCAGAGCTGCTGCGAAGCAGGCGTATGGCCGTGGCCAGATCCTTTCCCTCTATTTCGGCAGTCTCACAGCCCGCCGAATCAGGCAGCGGCTGTGTGCTGATCCCGTGATCCTTGAGAAATTGCCCGGATGGACCTACCGGTGGTGGCGTCTCCGCTGCCTTTGGTGCTGCTGCTCCATGTTCAGTCATTTCTTGTTCCCTTCAAGCAAGCAACTAAGCTGCCGGTTCCTTTTTTGGCTCGGTATCATCCAACTCTCCAAGGGCTAAAGCCGTGTCCAACTTTGCTTCTTCGATCAGATCTTCCATCGGTCGACCCGTATCGTAATCCACATAGCGAACGGCAGTCTGCTTATACACGCGTTTGCGCCTGTCGTTATAAGATTCGGTCCTGATCTTTTGCTGCAGCTTGAGCAGCGCATCCAATATGCCTTCCGGACGCGGCGGGCAGCCCGGCAAATAAACGTCGACTGGTATCACTCGATCGACGCCTTGCACCACCGAGTATGAGTCGTTGAACATGCCACCAGTGACGGTGCAAGCACCCATGGCGATAACGTACTTGGGTTCAGGCAACTGCTCATACAAAGTGATAAGAGCAGGCGCCATTTTCCTTGTAATTGTGCCGGCGGTGATGATCAGATCAGCTTGCCGGGGCGTACCTCTGAAAACTTCGGAACCGAATCTCGAGATGTCGAACTTGGACATACCAACGCTCATCATTTCGATGGCACAGCAAGAGGTGCCGAAAGTCAGCGGCCAGACTGAATTTGCCCGGGCAAGATTGGCAATTGGATCGATCAGTCTTGTCAGCGCTTCAATGGCACCGTTGACAGTGGATAGGGTGACGGTATCTTTAAGCTCTTCCGGAACAGAGCTCAGGGCAGCGGCGGAGGATCCGCCAACATTTGCATCGCTCATGGCTTTACTCCCACTTTAGAGCTCCCTTTTTCCAGGCATAGGCAAGGCCTACGCCCAAAACGCTGACGAAAATCAGCATCTCGATTGGACCCAGCCAGTGCCAACCAACCCGCTCTCCAACGGTGTCCGTTGCCAAGATCCAGGGCACGATAAAAACTATTTCGATGTCGAACAAAATGAAAAGAAGCGCATACAGGTAGTAACGGATGTCAAACTGGACATGCGCTCCCTGCATCGGTTTCATGCCGCACTCATAGGGCTGATTTTTGACTGTGCCGGGGCGGTGGTAGCCAAGAAAATTTTGCAATCCCCAGGCCAGCAAAATCATCCCTACAGCTGGTAGAGCAAAGCCTACAAACACAAACAAGCCAATTTGCGCCAACTGCAGCTGATACATGAATTCCTCTTTTAGGGCTGGCTCAGCCCATTGCAACCGATCATTGGACGATAAAAGAATAGCAGGACTGGACCTCAGTGGCGTCCACTTCAAATTATAGCCAGGTAATCAAACTAATCTCTCAACAAAACAAAGTCACAGTCGGCGTTTTATTACAACTTAGCTGGGCAGCCTCGGTTTGGGAAGGGGCAAAGAGAAAATGGTGGCTCTTGTTAATCCATAATTCTTCGCAAATCGAGCAAGAGTCTTCTATTTGGTTGTAAGTTGAATATTGGTAGCCTAGAAATATTGTTTAACAATGATCTGCTGCTCCCCTCACCCTTTTCAAATCCCCAGAATAATTCAAAATGTTGCATACTGGCACTGAATACTCATCCTCTACAGCCATGACAGGAAACCCTTACACCCTGCCGCCGAAGCGCACTAAAGACCTCGATCAGCTCTGCGATCGACTCGGTTTTCACTTTGGCCGGATGGGGCTTTTAAACGAAGCCCTCACCCATAGCTCCTTTGCCTCCGAGACGCCAGGCGCCAAAGATTACGAGCGGCTGGAATTTTTTGGTGACGCTATTTTGAAATTCGTCATCAGTGAATATTTGCTCGAACGATTTCCTGATTATGATGAGGGACAGTTAACCGAAATTCGCTCAGTCCTTGTCAGCGACAAGACTCTGGCTGAGCTGGCAGACAAACTCAACTTAAGCAAATATATCTTGCTGGGACGACAAGTGCAGATGCGCCCGTCCATTGTCGCTCAATCTTTTGAAGCCCTGCTTGGTGCTGTATATACGGATTTAGGGCTGATTCAAGTTCAGAATCTAATCGTGCGCATGTTTGGCAACCTGGCCACAAACGTCGACCGTGATGAGATCAAAGACAACTTTAAAGCTGAGTTGCAGGAGTACACCCAGGCCCGAGCTCAGGGGGTGCCGATTTATACGGTCAGTCAAGTCGACGGACCCGCCCATGATCCACTTTTTTCCGTCAGCGTCGCCATCTCCGGACAAGTAATCGGACAAGGCGAAGGCAAGTCGAAAAAGGCGGCTGAGCAATGCGCCGCCAAAGCCGCTTTAGAAGCCTTGACAAAAGACAAAAGCGCCAGCAAATAAGCTAGCTCCACGCCACTAAATACGGTGCCTGGCGGCCTGCCTTCCGACAATCCCTAGCCAAGGAACGAAGATGGAAAGCTCCCGGCGTCCACAAACCCTGAAAAGGACAAGCTTGAAGATAGGCGCGCACATCCATCGGCTTTTGCGCGGGGCAGATGCGCCCTCTCCTTTAAATGAATTTGCCCACTGGGTAGATGGGGAAAACATTCGTTTTGAAGCAGCCAGCAAGTGTCAGCTCAAATGCCCGATGTGCCCGACAGCTAAAGGACTGAACAAAACTGGAGTAGTCGGCTGGGGTACGCTCAAAGCTCTCGACTTTAAGTCCTTTATCGATGGCAATCCACAAATCAAGAATATCGAACTCTCCAATTGGGGCGAGATTTTTCTCAACCCTGAACTAACGCAGATCCTCCAATACGCGTTTGAGGGCCATATTATTCTCACCGTCGGCAACGGGGCGAATCTGAATACCGCTTCTGACGAGGTTTTGGAAGCGCTGGTGAAGTTTCAGATACGAGATTTGACGGTTTCGATCGATGGCGCCAGCGCGCAGACATACAAGATTTATCGAGTCGGTGGCGATTTTGATAAGGTGATCAGCAATATCAAAAAGCTGAATCAGTTTAAAGAAAAACATAACTGCGAGTTTCCGAGACTGACGTGGCAGTTCATTGTCTTTGGCCATAACGAGCACGAGATCGCATTGGCTCGCGAGCTTGCTGGCAGCTTGAATATGCGGTTTTATGCCAAATTGTCTCTCGATCATTGGGATGTACCGCCTTTTTCCCCTGTGCAAGATCTAGAACATGTGCGAAAGGAACTTGATGGTGTGGCAACCCGGGAAGAGTTTCGTGTCAAACACAAACAGGAATACTCTGTCCCCTGCTTTCAATTCTGGACGCAGCCTCAAATCAATTGGGATGGCAAACTTCTCGGTTGTTGCGATAACGTCTTTGGAGATTTCGGAAACGCTCTGGAATCAGATCTGAGCGATCTTTTGCAGGGCGAACGCTTTGTCTACGCCAAGAAAATGTTGTTGGGTAAAGTTGCGCCCCGCGCTGATATTCCCTGCACGTCCTGTCCAATTTTCAAAAGGCGCGCTCTGCCCAAGGCATTGCAGGCGATGTCGTGGCGGCGCCGCTGGTTGCATAAATTCTTGATGTCCTAAAAGTCGGGGCAAACAAAAAGCCCTCCTTATTCGGAAGGGCTTTTTGTCCGTGGCTTGCAGGCTCAAGTCTTGTGCGCAGGCTTGCCGCCTGCTTCGTTGATCTATTAATTGATCTATCTTGTGACCTATTGAACTTGATTTGGTTGCTCTTCCGCTGCCGGGCGCAACGGAGTGGCAGCGCCGTCAATGTTCGCTTTGGTCAGGTCCTGGTCGTCTTTTTGCGGAGCATTGAAATCTGCCTGTTGGATTCTGGTTTTAGAAAGATCAGGTGTTGTCGCTGTCGGCGCTGGCGCTGTCGGTGATGTCGTGGCTGGGTAAAGGCGATTAGTGCCGAAAGTCATGGCTGCAGTCGGTTGAACCGGCAGCACGCCATCATCTTTAAGACCGGAAGCGTCAGCCAGCTTACGAGCTTCAGTGCGAGCAGCAAGTGCATCTTTGTCTGCGCGAGCGGCTTTGTATTCAGCTTCGGCGGCCTTGAGCATGGCCCTGGCGGCGCCCAACTGCCCACGCGCTTGATCCAATTTGATCTTTGCTTGATCGACGCGATGACCAGAGGCTTCAAGCTCCGGCGTGGATTCTTTTGCAGGGGGAGTGACCGCGGCGAGGGGATTTTGCGCACCGCTAGCGGTGGCGACGACGATGCTGCAAGCTGGCGAGAGCAAGCCAGCGGCAATGCTTAGTGAGTATAGTTTGCGTAGATTCATGAAATGCCTCTGTCTGGAAGAACGAAAAGGTGGCTTTACTGCTGGACATTGGCATTATAGTCACAATTTTCGACGAAAGAACAACATAAAAAACCACACAGAATCGGCATATGCAGCCAGTCTCGCAAGTTCATACAAACAGCATCAAAAGATGACACGTTGCATATAGCAGGCTGCGATCAGACTTTCAACATCCTTCATAGAATCAGAAGCATATACAACTGGATAACCCAATCAAACCGGCGAATCACTTTCACCTAAACACAGCAGTGCACCCAGGGCTCAGTTGCAAGAGTTGTGTGCCAAGCACTAACTTGACCTTCCGAAACGACCTTGCCAAAAAGTGTGACTTCACCGATTTTGCTTCTGCTGAGCCAGGCAGAAGCAAAGACCAATTGTAGGGCTGGAAGTTATAAAAAATGACTAAGTGTGGATGAGCAGCCAAGTTGGGATCTTTACCTGCTGTATTGAGGGCATCAGCTGCCAACTTCTTGTGTCTAGGGTTGTCTTGGCGCCATTTGTTGCAAGTCGGCAATGTATTGCTGAAACTCATGACTAAGCAGCTCAAGCCCCTAAAAGCCCAACAGTTAACCCTTCCCAAACTCTAAAGGTTCAGTTAAAGGTTGTCACTTTATCTTGAAGTAGACTTGCGTATTGGCCTATATTGTTAGTTTCGCCAAGTGCACGTAAACTTTGCGTAGCTGTCCCTGTTTTGAATAGAACCTTTTCAGCGACAGAAATCTAAAGCCAACCAGGTTTTAGTGACTGACCGTGAGACGGTCGGGCTTTTATTATCCCTACAAAATGGCTGTATTCAGCCAACCAAGCGAGGAAGTGACCAATCCGATGCCAAAAACTTTAGAGGTCAAAGGAGAAACCAACTCAGTGACAGAAACATTAGAGCCAAAATCCGAATTTGAACGTCTCTTGGAGGAGACTTTAGGCTTCAAATTTGAACAGGGAGACATTGTCAAAGGATATGTCGTGCGTATTGAGCGTGACGGCATCCTCGTTGATGTTGGTGGCAAGTCGGAAGGGTTTGTTCCTATCAAAGAAGTTTCAAATATTCCTGTCGACCACGTTGAGGAAGTGATCAAAGTTGGCGACAGTGCCGAGTTCTACATTCTGCGCGAAGAGAATGAGAACGGGCAGTTGACTCTTTCACTGAAGCGGGTTGCCCAAGCAAGAGGCTGGGTGCTTCTCGAACAGCAGAAGAAAAATGACGACACCATTCGTGCCAAGATTTCAGCAGTCGTTAAAGGCGGCGTCGTTGTTGACGTTTATGGTTTGCGCGGATTCGTGCCGGCCAGCCAATTGCGAGTAAAGGG
>Ga0182024_10011247_pt1 | contig 18019 bp, 18 predicted proteins | sample P32metaG_FD_120480 | JGI IMG/M metagenome (GOLD analysis project Ga0182024, IMG submission 120480) | Permafrost microbial communities from Stordalen Mire, Sweden - P3-2 metaG (Illumina Assembly) | ecosystem: Environmental > Terrestrial > Soil > Wetlands > Permafrost | place: Sweden: Stordalen... | reverse complement strand
TCCAACTGCCGGCGATCCCGCGCCGAAAGCTTGATCTCGAACCTCACGCCTCTGCCCATGACTCAGCTATACAGCCAGAACTGGCCCACGCCAAGTATCAACACTGGTTACTTATACATGCGGCCACGGTACTAGCTGCACTTCATGGCGCCCTGGGGGGATGATGATAATTGCGCGATGTGCTGTACTTCTTTCCGTCTTGGCAATCTGGCCGATGGGCTCGATCGCACAAAGCTATGAGCCGTCAAACTCACAGAATCTCGAAGAATGCCTTCAAGGATTTTCGGACTGCAACATGAAACAAGTCGACGCCTCCGAGCAACAGTTAGTCGCACAGGCCTTGCGCGACCAAAATTTCCAGGATTGTTACTTCGGCTTCTCCAACTGCAACAGTACGAACCTCACTGCGCCGGAGAGTTCCTTAGTTGCGCGGGCAGCCCGGGCTCGAAATCTAAAGAACTGTCTCGTGGGGATCGGGGATTGCAACAAAGGTCAACTTAGCGAGTCCGAGCGACAGACAGTTGAGCATCTTCCTCCAGAAGGGCCGCGTGAAGATCTCGGTCGCATCTGCTTCCGGCAAGGAAGCCACAATTCGGCTGGTTTCGGCAAATGACTTTTTCGGAGAGAAGGCGATGGAAGCCAATCCGGGATTGCGCGTGACGACAGCCACGGCCACAACTGCCTGCACCGCCCTCAGAATAGCTAGGCCGGAATTCCTCCGGGTCATGCAAAAGGAACATGCCTTTTCCTATTTATTCTCCTCGTTCCTTCTAGCCTGCAGCATGAGGACGCAGGCCGATCTAGTCGACCAGCTCTTCAACGCGAGCCGAAAAGCGGCTGGCGCGAGTTCTCTTGCTCCTGGCCGAGTATAGCCAGCCAGGAGAAGAGGAGACGCTGATTTCGCCGATCTCACAGGAAGCCCTCGCAAATATGATCGGCAGTACCAGACCGCGCGTAAACGAATTCATGAATCGATTTCGCAAGCTCGGATTCATCGAGTACAACAGTCGCATTCGAGTTCGCAAATCGCTCTTGAATGTTTTCCTTCGCGATTAAACGGAGTGCGTATTCCACAAGGATGAAGGCGGCCCCGTGGTTGACTGGTTTTTTGTTCGAGTTTAACTTTGAATTCGAAGCGTCAAATGCGACGTTGGCGCACTTTGATGAAACCCACACCTGAACTTCCTCTTTCATCTCAAATTCCTTCGATTGCGTCGATTTGCTTTTCGTCGATCGTCTCGGGGCTCTTTGTATTTTCGTTTGCCGTCCTCCTCCAATGGTTCATCTATGACGACTGGATGCATAAGAACGGTCCACTTCGTCTGGTCGGAAGCGCGTTGGCTTCTGCTTGGACCTTCGCATTCGTCTATCATTGTCAACTCGGGTTGCGAGAAAGAAAGGTTGAGGTCCTACGACGTTTCGAAAGAATCAAGTGGATGAACGACCGAATCCGCAATTCGCTGCAAGCCATCGAACTCGTTGTGTACGCTACCAACCCTCATGTGACAGATCCGGTTAGAGAAGCTGTGGACACGATTGAGAACGTTCTCCAAGAGGTTCTTGTAGAGACTCATGCTGCCTCTCGGGCCCGCATCAAGGGACCCTCGGCGGGGTCGATCTCTGGCGAGTTTCTCTCGAATTGAATTTTGCTCATTGTTGCTGTTTCTGGCGGGAAGGTATCCAACTCCATCAGAAGTCGTTGTCAGTATTTTCAAAGTGTTTTCGCGTATTTGACTTCAGCAGACAAAACAGAAAAATGCACGCAATCACAACTCCCATGCCGCTTCTCCACCTGTCTCGGAACAGAATGGCTGCCACGAAATCTCCGAATCCATCGATTCCGAAGAGGCAGATGGCGATGTACCAAGCCCATCTTCTTCTGAGAAGCATCCCCGCTCCCGCCATCGTTGCCAGCGCGCCCACGGCCAAAAGAAGAAATCCCGAAGCTCCGCCGAATCGTTGGAAGGCGATATATGCCGCTTTGTTCAAATCCCAGATCCGATTCAAAGCTAAATCCGGGAAGAGTAAGGAAATTCCGGTCAAAAGCGAGACGCCGGTGGCCATGAACAATATGACCGATACCAGTGCTACAGTGGTCGGAGCCCGTTTTGTCTGAATGCCTTCATGTGGCACGATGACTACGCTCCGCATGGATCTTGGTGGTCTCAACCGTTTCTGGGTTCGAGTTATGTCTTTACGGAAATGATGTTTGGAGCCTAATCGCCCCCTCGTTTAGAATTCGAGCTTTCTCATCAACGTGGTCGCTCAGTCTTTGGCCGACGTGGTCCTCTGATCTCGGCTGATTCCATAGGAATTTAGAGCATCCTGCATCATCACAATTCCTTCCAGTATGTGAATACCCTTCCGGGTGTGTGGTGTGCAAACCGGCAGTGTCGTTAGCAAGTCCACTTTTGTTGACAAGTGACATCCAGTCGTCGCAACGGCGCTGCATCTCGACGCACCCGATTCAATCAATCTTCAGTTCGGCAGGCAAGATTAGTAAGGGAACGCGCCGATTGCGGCGGCGATCAGCGTCGGCCACAGTTCCCAGGAGGCATTGAGTCGTTCTCACTCCTTCTTCGCGTGATCGGCCAACGAAAGAGACCTACTCCGTGTCCGGTTCCTCGGGGATGGCTGCACCATCGGACCGAGGATCGCCGGCAGCGAAGTTGACCGCGCGGGTTGTGTCGCGAACGACAGCCGCGCCCTGGCCGACTGTGAACGAGAAGGGCTCGAGCAGCTTTATTTCATGCCCGCGCTGGGTAAGGCCGGCACGAATGTCCGCGGGGACGGTCTCCTCCATCTGGACGTCACAGCCGCCGAACGTTTCCTTTGTGAAGCGGGGCTGTTCGAGCGCAGCCTGCACGTTCATGCCGAAGTCCACGATGTTGGAGACGAACTGCGCGTGGGCCTGCGCCTGATTCCACCCGCCCATGATGCCGAAACCGATGCGGATGTCGCCCTTTTCCATGAAGGCTGGAATGATTGTATGGAGTGGACGCTTGTGTCCGGCGAGCGAGTTGGGCAGGCCAGGCGTGAATTGGAATAATGCGCCGCGATTCTGAAAGGAGAAGCCGAGGCCGGGTGCAACCATTCCGGTGCCGTAGCCGGCGTAGTTGCTCTGGATGAGGGAGACAATGTTGCCTTCCTTGTCGATGACCGAAAGGTAGATGGTGGAGTTACCGTGCTTGTCGAGTTCGGCTTCGATGTCGGATGGAACGACCTCGCAAGAAGCCTTGTTCATGTCAACGAGCTTTGCGCGCTTGGCAGCGAGATCCTTCGAGATCAGCTCTTTGACAGGCACCGGCGTGAAGCGCGGATCGCCGACGTATTTGTACATGTCGGCGTACGCGAGCTTCTTGGCCTCGATCATCACGTGGAGCGCATCGACTGAGTTATGCCCGTACTGGGCCATGGGAAACAGCTCCACGATATTCAGCATGGAGAGCGCGGCGATACCCTGACCGTTCGGCGGCAGTTCATAGACCGTCCATCCTCGGTAGGTCGTGGACACGGGCTCAACCCACTCTGGTTGGAAGTCGCGGAAGTCTTCAAGTGTGTGCAGGCCGCCTTGCGCGTTGAGGAACTTGACCATCGTCTCGGTCATCGGTCCGTTATAGAAGGCGTCGCGGCCATGTGCGGCGATCTGGCGGAGAGAATTGGCCAGCGCCGGATTCTTGAAGAGGTCGCCTGGCTTCGGGGCCGTCGGCCAGATGACGTACGTCTCCTTGTAGCCAGGCTGATCGAGCAGCCTCTTCGCGATCCAGTAGCGCGCGTTGCGCTCAGCCAGCGGAAAGCCGTTGGAAGCGTAATAAATGGCGGGCGCCAGCAGCTTGCTGAAGGGCAGCGTGCCGAAGCGAGTATGCAGGGCATCCCACCCAGCTACGGCGCCGGGAATATCGATCGTTTCCACACCGATTGGATTGACCTCGTCGATGCCTTTTGCCTTCAGAGCGTCGATGGTCAGCGCCTTTGGTGTCCAGCCGCTGGAGTTGAGGCCATACAGCTTGCGTGTTTTGGCGTCGTAGTAAATCGCGAAGAGATCTCCGCCGATGCCGTTGACATACGGCTGAACGACACCCATCACAGCATTGGCTGCGATCGCCGCATCCACGGCATTGCCGCCTTCCTCGAGAACGTGGGCCCCGGCCTGCGAGGCGAGGAACTGCGGAGTGGAGACAATGCCGAGCTTCGAGACAACCATCGAGCGGCCCTGCCCCGGCACGGAGGAGAACTGCTGCGCAAAGGCAATCACAGAAACAGACGACAATAGGGCTAGACACGCAAATCGCTTCATGTCGTTACCTCAGCTGAAATCCAGGTTCAGAGAATCTTGGGGTCGGGCACAGTACGCCAGAAGGACGCAGGCGCAGAACGATGATAATCCCCATCACAATGTTGGTCGATTGAGAAATAGGTCACGCCTTCCAGGGCGACCGTTTCGCCATCATTGTCTTTCAGTGTGTTATGAGGGCGAGTGGCTTGCTGATCGAGCCAGCTTGAAAGAGAGTGTCCGCGTTGACTGAGTCGCCGCCAATTTGCCGAACCTCGTATCCCTTCGCCCACTCGATCCTGCCGTTGTGGATGACCACGATACTGACTCCGGCAACGTGCAACTCAGCCATTCGCTGGGATAGGGTTGTGCAGGATTTGGGTTCGTCTTTAACGGTCACAGGCGGCGGAAGGCAAGACTCCAATTCAATGTGTTGCTCTATTTCTTTTTGCGACATAGCTGCTTCGACAGTGGTCTGGCCCAGCACAAGTGTTGGGCTGAGCCCCAGAAAGACCGTCAAGGCAATGAACAGTTCTGTTTTGATGCTGCGCTCCATTCGGAGGGTAGTATATGTGATGGATGCTGGGAATCTCGGCCCGGGATGGCAAGAATGGGGTTCTCTCCAGATGGACGGTGATCCACCCAGAACGCGAAAATAGTGCGATTCAATGCTGAAAAGATGAGAATCGAGTGCGGCCAAGCTCTCTTCGGCGATATTAGCTCAGGACAAGAGCTTCGAGCTTCAGACGATTTCAAGTCAATGATTCGCGGAATCCGCATTTGTGATTGGGGATTTTGCTTTACACCGACTGGCACGGCGGCTATTCTTGCGCAATCGCCAGAGCACAAGCGTTTTCCCGTCCCACACTCTCTCCCCCATCGCCCGTGATCTCTGAGCAAATCCAGGAGGTTCACCGATGAAGTTTAGCCCAATTGTGTTGGGACTGGCTCTCGCGGTCGCTGGTAGTTTGCCAGCCGTGGCGCAAGATGCATCCACTGCAACCGCTTCAGCGCCCAAGTACCTGCAGGTCATCGTGGAATACACCAAGCCCGGCAAGGGCGGCTTGGCCCACGACAAAACGGAGGGCGCTTTCGTCCAGGCCATGGCAAAGGCGAATTTCCCTTTGCACTACACCGCATACAACGCGATTTCCGGCCGAGCACGGGCCATTTATCTGTCCGCCTTCAACTCGTTTGAAGAAGTGCAAAATGCCAACAAGATCTTTGACGCACCGGCCGTCGCGTCGGAGTTTGAGCGGATCAACGTGGCCGACGGTGAGTTGCTGGACGAGGCCCATGTCTTGATCTTCAGCTCCGATCCCAAGCTGAGCTTTCACTCCAAGGCGCCGGGTCCGAAAAACCGCTACCTGGAAGCCGACATCGTCCAGGTTCGTCCCGGTCACGGTAAGGACTTCGAGGACCTGATGAAGTTGTACATGGCCGCCTTCGATAAAGCCGGAACCACCCAACATTGGGGAGCATACCGGACGGAGTACGGCGAAGCAGTCGGCACTTACGTCTTCCTCACCGCCTCGAATTCGGAAGCCGAAATCGACCAGCGCTTCTCGGAAGATCCGAAGATCGGAGCAGCCCTGACTGATGACGACAAGAAGAAGATCCGTGAGCTACGCGCCGCGTCCATTGAGTCCGAGCGGGTTGAGCTGTATTCGGTGAATCCCGCCCAGAGCTATGTGACCGAGGACTATATCAAGGCCGATCCGGAGTTCTGGAAGCCGAAACCGACGGCTCAATAGCCCGAGGTTCGACGATCTTGACACAGATCGGGTCGTCTTCTTGATGTATGGCTCCCCCCAAAAAGGAGAAAGTGTATGCGAATGTTGCTTAGGGTATCGATTCCAGTTGAGGCCGGAAATGCCGCAGCCCAGCTGATTGTCGTCAATGGCTGATCCGACAACGACAAGGTCATCGATCACCGTGGGGGCCGAAGGCAAACGGTCCCAAGCATCTTACGTACGCCGGAATCGGGATTTCTGTTCAAAACAAGACAGTTTTTCGCGCGCGCTCGGCACCATAGTCGAGGCAACGCGAAGTTTGTAGCTCGTAAAATGGTACGCGTAGAAAGAGATGATTATCACATGCAGCCCTCAAAATTCAGTTGTTGCAGTGTTTCGCACCCACACGGAGGCGGATCAGGCGGTTAAGGAGCTTCAACGCAGCGGAGTAGACATGCGCAAATTGTCGGTCGTTGGGACGGGCTACCACACCGATGAACATGCAGTGGGCTACTACAATACCGGCAACCGCATGATGTATTGGGGAAAGATCGGTGCGTTCTGGGGAGGCTTCTGGGGACTTTTATTCGGATCAGCCTTCTTCTTGATTCCCGGCTTGGGTCCCATCTTAGCCGCTGGCCCGGTGGTTGTTTGGATTGTGGGAGCGCTTGAAGGCGCGGCGGTCGTAGGAGGGTTAAGCGTATTGGGTGCAGGGCTCTTCAGCATCGGCATTCCGAAAGACAGCATCGTGAAATACGAAGCAGCGATCAAGACGGATCAATTCCTTCTGATCGTCCACGGAACGGCCGAAGAAGTTGCCAAGGCGAAGGACATCCTAGACACTACTCACCCGGTGAATTTAGCCGTGCATGCAGGTGAAGTCCCGGAAACTGCAGCAGTCTAGCTCCGATCGGCGGATTGCGGACCACCGAGACAACGCAAGGGACAGCTTAGGTGACAGCCAAATCAGATCCGTCTCGTAGGGCAGGACAAAACTCGCCCAGGCATTTCATCGCAAGGACTCTGTTTGTAATCGTCTTGACGGTACTGATTTTCTTGTTAGTACGAAGCATGGTAAACCATCGTTTCTTTCGAGGCGGCCGGATGAATCAGCATGACAGACTCATGCCATAGCAACTTTGGGAGTATTGCCCGTCCGAGCGATGCAAAGCTCCGATTCCTTCCAAATCAGGAACAGCGTGAAGACCTCCGCGTGTAAAACTCGAGGCTCTAATCCGAACCATCAAAGCTGTAAAGCCGGTTTCTCGATCCTCAGGAGCAATATGCTGCACGACCTGAATACTTTGATCGGATCCTCCGTAATCGCGACAGACGGCGAAATGGGAGCGGTTCGAAATTTCCTGTTCGATGATCACTCATGGCTGATCCGCTATTTGGTGGTTGGGGTCGGTAACTGGTTTAAACGGCACGAGGTAGTCATTCCTATTGCTGCGGTCGATCAGCCCGATTGGGCGACTAGGGCGTTCCGTGTTGGCTTGACGAAAGAGCAAGTGAGGGATAGTCCAGATGTCGACACTGAAAAGCCAGTTTCGCGCCAGCAGGAAATTGCGATGGAAGAATACTGGGGGAAGATGGCCTATTGGGTGTCCACACAGAAGAATGTGGGCGCGCCGATGCCCACAGGAAGAAAATATCCTGTTCGAACCAAGGAAGATCCGGATCTCAGAGGCGTCGTGAACGTGATTGACTATCAGGTTTGGGCATCAGACGGTGAGATTGGGCTCCTCGAAGGATTCATCTTGGACGAAGCTTCCTGGCATCTCGGCTACTTGGACATCAAGGCCGGGGATTGGCTCCTCAACCGTTCGGTGCTTATCCCGACTCAATGGGTAAGGTCAGTTTCATGGGCCGATTGCCATGTGAACTTACGCCACAGCAAAGCCGGGATTTGAGCCAGAATCCTTTCGTCAGTCCGATGAAATCAAATACAGGTTGGTATTTGCCGAGCGGAATCTGCCTTGGTTCTCGTCCGTGAGCATTCCACAGCGGAATGTTCTCTCCATTTTCCATCCAAACTAGTTTGGATGGATAGAAGCTACTCCGCGGAAGCATCCGCTCACGCCAAGAACTTTCCGGCGAACATTGCCAAGGTTCCAAGAGTTCATGACTTAGGAGGCATTGGAAAATGATGCGGAGATTCCTTACAGCCCGTAATTCCCCGAGCGGTTGTTCAAGGAATCATTGGCCTTTAGACTTGCATTTCAGAAGCCGCCGCGATTCAATTCACGGCGGTTGTTTCTGTAATCCGACGCTGCCCATTTTCTTGGCCGCAATAGTTATCCTTCTGTGGTTGGCCGAGCCACGGGCTCAAGGTCAGTACACACCCCCCGCTCCTCCACCACCGCCGACCGCGCGCGACACCACTACTTCCGCTCCGCCGCCAGTCCTGCGCAGTGCCGAGCAGTTCGATAGGCTTCTGGCGAGGATTGCGTTGTATCCCGATCCGCTGCTGGTGCAAACTCTGACGGCATCCACGTATTGGAATCAAATCTCAAAGGCTGACCATTGGGCCGCTCAAAACAACTTTATGACTGGCGTTCCATTGGCAGATGCAATCAATGAGGACAATCTGCCATGGGATGCGAGTGTCGTGGCACTGCTGCCCTTCCAGTCAGTTCTCCACATGATGGCCCAAAATCCAGCATGGACACAGCAATTAGGGTATGCGGTACTTACCCAGCGAGCTGACGTGATGGACTCCGTTCAGCGGTTGCGCAACGAAGCGCACAAATACGGGTACTTGCAAACGACATCGTACGACTCGGTGACTGACTCTGACAGCTATATCCGAATTGTTCCCGCCAATCCTGACTACATTTTTGTTCCGAAATACGACCCCCTTCTTGTGTTTGGACCTCCGCCTCCTCGGTACTTGATCGGCGACGCCATTCGATTCGACCCGGCGATCGTGCTGGGAGCCAAATACTATCAGTGGGGATGGGCACATCCGTACTTCACGTGGGACACGCACACCATCTGGATCGATGACACGCCGTGGGGGCGTGGCTGGGACAATAAGGGATTCTATTTTCATTCGTATGCGCACAACCTTGTGAAGGGTCCAGGACCTAAAGCCGAACACCACGAATCGCCGCAATGATGAGAGTGCAACAGATACTCCGCACACCCGAGAATAGCAATTGGGCTCGTACGCTTGAATACCTACTCCGGCGATTCGGGAGCAGGCGTCGAATGACTTGGCACTGCCTTTGGATTCGAAAAGCCGAGGCATTGTCTTTCTATTTCATTCTCGCGCCACCATTCATATCGGCTCCAGCTGAAACAAACTTTCATCATTTCTTCCGATAAACACCGGGTCTGGGCGAGAATTGCGGTCAGGTCTCCAGACCACTGGAGGAGTATGTTACACGAGCTGAAAGATCTGCTTGGATCTTGCGTTCTCGCCACAGACGGCGAGATGGGGACTGTTCGTAATTTCCTTTTTGATGATAGTTTATGGACGATTCGCTATTTGGTCGTGGATGTGGGCAAACGGCTCGATCGACGAGAGGTGGTTATCGCAATTCCGGCCGTCGAACAACCCGATTGGGCGAAGCGATCTTTCCTTGTGAACTACACGAAGGAACAGGTACGTAATAGTCCCGACGTCGACACGGAAAAGCCAGTTACTCGCCAGCAAGAGGTTGCGATGTGGGAGTACTATCATTGGCTGGCGTATTGGATCGACACTGGGCTTGGAGAAGAATCTACGATATCACCCGGATCGGACTATCCAGTAAATACCAATGAAGATCCACACCTCCGCAGTGCCATGGACGTAACGGGCTACGATGTGTGGGCCACCGATGGTGAAATTGGACATCTGTCCAGCTTCATCATGGACGAGGTCACTTGGCATCTCGGATACTTGGATGTCAAAACAGGGCACTGGCTCCACCACCGCTCCGTACTAATTCCCACTCGCTGGGTCGAGTCCATCTCATGGGCCAGCAAAAGAGTGAATTTGCATCACATTCGGGCGGGGATATAGTGTGCGGCATGAGGGCCGAGTTTCCCTCCTGGCGGCGAAGGCCCCTGCAACGTCTGGAGCGAACGAGTAGACAAAGGATTGCGATTATCGGAATGGCCGATCTCTCCAGCGTGGCTCTCAGCTTGGATTTGCTTCCTGATAAGTCAACAAGTAAAACCGGCCGGATTCTCTGCAGTCCCCCGTAACGGTAATATCGGACTTCTATCCACGCATTCGTCAGTTCCTTCGCGCCTGCTTTCAGTGCCTTCTTTGGCAAGATGGGATTTAACATGCTTTTTTCGGCCGGCGCTCGGGCCTTCACGAAAGCGGTGAATTAGACGCTGAGAACCGGGCATGGCGACTCTCTAATAATTCTGTACAAATTCGACCATGCCCGTGAGAGCGTCCCTGTTGTATTTCCACGGCCAACAACAAGCAAGTCCGCGTTCTGTTCAAGCGCCATCTGTCGAATCCCGTGCGGGATGGTCGAGCCCAGGATGCGAAGACTAATTTCATTTCCAGCTCCATCACGATCTTCAGCGAGGACCTGATCATACAATCGTCTCAGTTCCACCGCGATTGGCGGCTGGTCCTTCTCCTTGGACAACGAATCGATGTGCAACAGGCAGATCTTTGCACCATAAGTTCGAGCGAATAAGGCAGCAGCCTTGAAGATGCGTTCTGCTTCCAAATCCAGATCCACAGCGCATATGATCGAGCGGAAGCCGCTCGGCGACGTCAACGCTGGATCGGGTTCGTGTGCGCTCGTGAATACCGGACAGACAACATCATGAAGCACCTTTGCGGTGACAGATCCCAACAGCAGACGCCGGAATCTTCCCAGACCTCTGGTGGGCATCATGATCAGATCTATATTCTCGCGCTCCGCGATCCAACGGATAACCGACTCGGGGTCGCCATCCTCAATTTTTGTCGAATGCTTGATATTTGGGAATTGGCTGCGGGCAAACTCATCTAGGGATTCCTTACGCTGATCGCGAAGCTCCTTGAGAGCAGGGGAATACAGAATTGGAGCAGGTTTGGAGTCCCCGGTGGCCTCGAAGCATGGGGCGAGATTGTATTCACGAACAAGATTGAACGCGTTCAGCACCGTGACGGTAGCGTCGAATCGCTGAGCCATTTCAATTACAGCGGGAACCATTGCCATGGCTGCCGGAGAAAAATCGACCGGGAAAAGGATCCTGTGGTATGAACTCATCGGCGAAGCGTCCTTTGTCCATCGTTAAAAACCAAATTCAACTCACCGAAATACCGGAGCGCAGAAACGCTTGACAGAGGAAATGCAGCAAGGGGATTTGGCGATCGGTCCCGGTGCTCATTCGTGTAGAACCACATTGAGCAGGGATTTATGAACTCTGATGCGTCCGTTGTATTTAACAAAGCCGAGCTTGCGAAACCGATTCATGAAATAGCTGACACGGGAACGAGTAGTGCCGATCATTTCTGCCAGGGTTTCTTGCGATATTCGCGGAATTAGCGTCTCCTCTTTTCCCGGTTGGCAATAGTCAGCCATCAGCAAGAGAACTCTTGCCAACCGCTTTTCGCTTCCGTTGAAAAGCTGGTCGACAAGATCGGCCTGCACCTTCATGCCGCGCGCCAGCAAGAACGATAAGAACACTTCGGAAAAGGAAGGTTCTTCGTGCATCACGCGGATAAGCTCAACCCTCGTTATCTTGAGTACAGTACAGGCGGTAACGGCCGTGGCTGTTGTCAAACGCAGCCCCGGGACCGCCGCCATCGACTCCTCTCCAACAAATTCGCCTTTCGAGAGAAGCATGATTGTGGCTTCCTTGCCCGTTGCAGATACCACGGTGACTTTAGCCGGGCCCATTTGCAGATAGAAAACGGAGTTGGCCAAATCTCCCTGCGAGAATAAGGGTTGTTTTCTTTTCAATTGAACAATTGTTCGCCCAATTCCGGCGTTCGCCAAAAAGGCAGAAACGTCAAATCGTGTTTTTCCAGACTCGGCCATCCGAGCGACCCAATCTCGCAAGCGAGCTTGCGCATTCTCATCGTGAGGTGCAGAAACGATTTGATTGGGGGGAGACGCCAGGCAGATCGGAGGAGCTTGACGATCTCGCAGCGGCGGGTTGAGACAAGTTGGGGGCGACGACGGTTCGAGGACACTGGCCCAATGTTCTAGGCGGGCGCTTCCTTTGGCTCGTTCCCAGTGAGCGAAGTCTAACCGAAACCCGGGAAATGTTCAATACCCGACATTAGGTCGAGCACTTTGCGGGGAGTCCACTTAAGATCATGGGCAACCAATGCGACCCGAATCGAATGGCGCACTGCCATGGCAGACACCCCGGTAGTTCTGGTCAACGGCTCGAGTGAAACCGGCACGAGCGCCCTGATGCAATCCGCGGAACTGGGGGGGAACAAAGCCGCCAATGTCTTTTCCTTCGACGATCCCGGTGCCAGAATCCTACTGGCGCGCACTCGCTGTGAGCAGCATGTACCCAATTGGCCATTCAGGTTGCTGGATCAGGGAGGAGAATCGCTAAGGCCGGCAAATGCAGGGATGATGCCGCCCAGGAGAATCACCATGCCCAGGGAAGCTTCTGCAGTGGACGCTCATTCAATGGTAAAGGAACAGGTAGTAGAGCTATGCGAGGATTTTGAGCACGAGGTTGAGCGTGAGGCACATAGCCCTCATGATTCCTCGCAAAGCGATCTGCTGGTGCGCAAACATATCAACGGAGTCGCGATCACCTTCTTTATTCTGATTGCGGTATCTTTGTTGGCGGCGATATTGGGGTACGCGATCTATACCCACTATTAGCGCTATTCGAATTCGAGCACATCCGGACTTATTGAGGGACTGGGCCACGGACAACCTGGACAAAATCGGCGATGCGCACTTGCCTGGAAAACGCGGCTTTCACGTCGTCGGCATTGAGTTCAATGTACCTCTTCGCCGCCTGTATCGGTTCGTCGAGAGGAAGGCCAATCTGAGCGCGTCCGAGCAGTCCTCCGGCAACTGCATTTTCGCTCGACTCGCTTAAGGGAATCTGCCGTAGGAGCATCGCTTTGGCCTGCTGCAACTCGCCTGCGGACACGTCCTCGGTTCGCATCTGGTCAAGATCGCGCTGAATCAAAGCTCTCGCTTTCGAGACATTCTCGGGATTGCAGCCATAATCGACGGAATAGCTGGCCCTAGTCTTCGAGGCTCGCAAATTCACATTGACGGTATAGACGTAGCCGGCCACCTGGCGCAGATCGTGATAGAGACGCGTGGCGTAAAAGCCTCCGCCCAAAACATGATCGCCCAATTGCAACGGATAGTAGTCCGGGTCAAAGCGGTTCAGGTTCAGCTGCTCGGCAAGAACCACGGAGTCCTGCACCGCCTCAGAATCGGCTACGTTGACGGCCGAGGGCTTGTTGATCGGGATGGCAGGCAGCGTAGTATCGGGCTTCGGGCCAGCCGCCATCCAATCCCCAAACCACCTTTCAATCACTTGCCGGGCTTCTTCCGGAGAGACGTCGCCAATGACCACGATGGTAGTGAGGTCGGGACGAAAAGTGGAGGCATAATACCGCTTCATTTCGTCCAGCGTGATTTTTCCTACCGTAGCTGGCGTCACCTCCCGCAACGCCGGGTCGTTCGCGGGCAGCAATGCCAGATCAAGCGCGCGCGATGTCCGGTAGCCCGGGCTCTGCAAGTTGCCCGCAACAAACTGCGCCGTCTGCTTCTGAACTACTGCAAAAGCTTCAGGCGGCAGCGCGGGATGGAGTTCGTTGTCAGCCAGCAACTCAACGCCGCGAGAGAAGTGTTCCTTCAACACATCCACTGAAAGACTGAAGCCTGCACTTTCGTTCGCGGCAATATCGTCAAGCGCCTTCTGGAATGCCAGTCGATCCAGCGTCTGGGTTCCGTAGGAGAAGAGCCCGTCGAGAAGGTCGGAGACACCTTCCTGTCCTGCCGGTGTCTCGAGGTCGGATTCGTGCTTCACTGAACCCACTATTGAGACGGTCGGGCTCGTCCGATCCGTCTTCACGATCAAGCGAATCCCGTTGGGCAGCGTTGTATCCGACACGTTGATGAAATTTTCAGGAACTTTGAGTTCGGCCAGCGCACCGGCTGCCCACGCTGGAAGCTCGACCGGTTTGGTCGGAGCCGAGGTTACCTCTTCTGCGCCGCCGAATCCCTTGCCGGAGACGGGCTGTCCCGTTGGCACCGGCTTCAAAGTCGCGGTAATCGAGTTCTCGTCGGCAAGGTATTTTTTGGCTACCCGATTTACATCCGCGAGCGTGACCCGCTTGATGGCTTCAACGTCTTCATCGGGTGACGTATGGCCCTCGGCGGCCAGCGCACTCGACCAGACGTTCGCCAGACCGGGAATCGAGTTCCGTTCAAACTCCGCGGAAGCAACCTCGCTGCGAATCGCCGCCGCAACCAGATCCTCCGGGACACCCTTTTGCGCGTAGCCTGCCAGTATTGCCCGCAGTTCCTTAATCGCGCCGGTGGCGTCTGCCCCGGAAGGGAGCGCTACCAATCCGTAGCCGACGCTGGCTTTGGGATAAGCCTCCGCAATTCCGAATTGCGCCCCAAGCGCCTTGCCTGCCGGGACCATTCCGTAGATATCGGCCCGTTGGCTCGCCAGCACATCGGCAAGAATCTGACTGGCCGCATAATCCGGAGAACTCGTTCCGGGGAACCGATAGGCAATGAAGCCGAGAATATACGGGAGATTGCTGTTCAGCGTAAACGTCTCCGACTTGACCGGCTTCAATTCGACAGTTGGCCGCTCGGGTAATGGATGGCTGGCAACATCGCCAAACCACTTCCGAATCTTCGTCATTGTCGAGACCGGGTCAACATCCCCCACAATCACCATGATGGCATTGCCCGGCGTGTACCACTTCTTGTAGAAGTCCTTGAGCATATCGCCCGTGGTGGCGTCGAAGGAGGCCTTTGTGCCGAGGGGATCGTGCGCATAGGGAGTGCCCGCGAACATATCCTGGTTGAGGCGATCGATGAATTTGTAAGTGGGATTGGACAGGTCGCGCGCCACTTCCTGTTCGATTGCTCCCCGCTCCTGCGACCACTCCTGCTGCGAGTCGTCAATCCCATGCAGGCAAGCGGCCTGCACCTCGAGAGCAATGTCAAGATCCGCTGCCGGAACAGTGGCAAAATACTGAGTGATGTTCTGCTGCGTATCGGCGTTGTTCTGGCCTCCGAGTTGCGCATAAATGGCAGACGTCTGATCTGCCGTCAAACCTGCGCATCCGAGAAACGCCATGTGCTCCTGCGCATGAGCCATGCCCGGAAACCCTGGCGGCGTCTCATCGCCGCCGATCAGGAAATTCGTTTCGACCGTGACCACCGGGGCCAGCGTGTTGCGGAGAATGACGACACGCATGCCGTTGGACAAGGTGGTTCGCACAACCGGAGGCTGGTTTTGGGGGGAAGCCGCGTGCAATCGTGGCCCGGACGTAGCGAACAGCATGAGGAGGGACAAACAATGCTGGAGCTTCACTTCCTCGGCCTCCGTATAATTGAGCAAATATTGCTAGCCGAATCGGCTTTTCCATCGCCCGCTTCATGATTCTGTGCGGAACATTCTCTCGAATCTGTGCGGTTTAGTACAGAGCCTCGTTCGAGATGATTGTATATACCCTTCCATGCATTCAATTTGAACGCAAAATACGTGCATGTTCGCCCTGCTCCTTAGGTGAAATGGATCTGCTTCTCGTGTGCATGGCCGGTCAATTGTAAGGGTGCGGCGAACTGACAGTGAAAATGGATGTGCCGCATACGCTGTGAGCTAGCAATTGAAGGGGGAAAATGGAGAATCTCCGAAGATTGAGAAGTTGATGAATTCTCTGACAACGTTCTCGCCGTTGCCGTCGACGGACATGTAACGAAAAGGGAATCATGATGCGACTCTCGTTCAGGCCGTTTGATACTCCAGGGTATTTTCAGTTCGCGAGGTATTCAGGGACCGGCTCATTTCAGCGAGGGGAATGACGTGCCAAGCCGCAAAGAGATTCGGTGGTCATCGCTGAGAGTAGGAGTGTTGATCAGCGTGGCGATGGCCGTGCTGATTTTTCTTTTCTTTCTCATGGCGAGTCCGTCTGGCGGGCCATTCGCCCGCAAACTTCTACTCCGCTCTTACTTCGAGGACGCGGTAGGACTAAAGGAAGGCGCGCCGGTAGCGCTCGACGGTGTAGTCATCGGCAGCGTGGCACGTATCCGCGTGGTTCAGGATCGCAACCCCACGCCGGTAGAGGTGACAATGCGGGTAGGTCGCGAGTATCTGTACGGGCTGCATGGCGACTCGACCGCATCAATCACCCAAGCAGGCGTTTTGGGCGACAGCTTCGTTGATATCTCCTCGGTACATGCCAGCGGTCCCGCTCCGGCCAATGACGCCGAACTGAAGACCACCGGTGGGCCCAGCATTCAAGATGTCATCAGCACGAGCGAGGTATCCATCGAGGATTTAAACACGCTGACGCACAAGGTGGAAACCCTTGTCGATACACTTAATTCCAGGCGAGGTACGGCTGGCGAGCTCATCAACAGTCCCGAACTTTTCAACAAGCTATCGCTCGTTGCCGACGATCTCGAGAACATCACAAGCAAAGTGGCTTGGGGCAAGGGCACGTTGGGCAAGCTGGTTACCGATGACACCTTGTACATCCGAGCCGACTCGGCCGTCGACCGGCTGGACAAGATTACCGCCGCTCTTGACGAAGGAAAGGGCAGCGCTGGCCAATTTCTCCGCGATGATTCGCTCTATAACAACCTGAATGCATTCGCATCCAATGCCAATCAACTTGTGGCCGGAATCAACGATGGCAAATGTACCCTGGGCATGATCGCCGAGGATCCAGCCTTCGCGGGAAAGCTGGACGACATGATCGCCCAACTGGACAGCATCCTGAAGAACGTGGATGAGGGCAAAGGTACACTGGGCCAGCTGGTCGTGAATCGGGCGCTCTACGACCATGCCGATCGGGCCTTTTACCAAGCGCAGGGGTTGGTTAAGAGCGTCCGCGAAGACCCAAAGAAGTACCTAGTCATTCGGATGAAGATTTTTTGAGTCGCGGGAGTCCTCCTGCATGCCGAAAGCTAGGAAGCAGAAGGCGTCACAGTGAATGCCGTGCCAACGATAGCCTGAGCCTCAGCCTCAATTTGTTGAAGATGTTCTTTGCCGTTAAAGCTTTCTGCGTAGATCTTGTAGATTTCCTCGGTGCCGGAAGGGCGCGCAGCGAACTGCGGTGGCTCCGTTTGTTTGGACAGTTTTTTCGGTTTTTAAGTGGAAGAATTGTTCAGCTAATCGTCGTCGTGGCTGTGGGAATGTGAAAATCGGTTTCATCGATTTTCAAGGTCTTGTGGGAAGGGCGGAAAACAGTTCTATCGTTTTCCGCGCTTTCCATGAGACCGGCATTTCCACGGCCTGCTTCGTCGCGCGTTAGGCCGCCAGAGCTTCTGGTGGACGGTGGAAGTATACCTGGTCGGGAGTCTGTGCCCCCAGGCTGGAGTGCGGGCGTCTGGAGTTGTAAAACTCGAAGTAACACCCGATCTTGCGTCTGGCTTCGCCGACCGACTCGTATGCATGCAGGTAGACGTGCTCGTATTTGAGCGAACGCCAGATGCGCTCGACGAAAACGTTGTCGGCCCAGCGGCCCTTGCCATCCATACTGATCTTGATGCCTTCGTCTTTGAGCCGTCCGGTGAAGGCTTCGCTGGTGAACTGACTCCCTTGGTCGGTGTTGAAGATCTCGGGCTTGCCGTGCTGGCTCAGAGCCTCGTCCAGTGCTTCGATGCAGAACGATGTGTCCATGGTGATCGACACCCGCCAGGCCAGCACACGGCGGCTGAACCAGTCGACGACCGCTGCCAGATAGACGAAGCCGCGCGCCATGGGAAGTGGAGTAAGAGACAGAGCGTAGTCGAACTATTTCTCTGTCTCTCCTCCCCGAACCGGACTTGCACCTCTCAGCGCATCCGGCTCTCCGTTCAAGTGTTGCTCATGGCAAAGGTGACATCAG
>Ga0182024_10011246_pt1 | contig 18021 bp, 20 predicted proteins | sample P32metaG_FD_120480 | JGI IMG/M metagenome (GOLD analysis project Ga0182024, IMG submission 120480) | Permafrost microbial communities from Stordalen Mire, Sweden - P3-2 metaG (Illumina Assembly) | ecosystem: Environmental > Terrestrial > Soil > Wetlands > Permafrost | place: Sweden: Stordalen... | reverse complement strand
TTGCGAATTCCTACGATCTGACGCCGCCTCGGCTCTACGGCGTGGAACTCCACTACAAGTTCTAGGCTCCGTCGCCCATGGGAGGGGCGTCCATCGGACGCCCCGAACCCGCCCGGGAGCCGGAGGTTTCGAGCGATTGAAAGTCTAGGCGCGCCCGCCATTTTCCTGATCGCCGGCCCCACCGCCAGCGGCAAGTCAGCCCTGGCCCTGCGCCTGGCGCGCCAGATCGGCGGCGAAATCGTCAACGCCGATTCCCTGCAAGTCTACCGCGACCTGGCCATCCTCACCGCCCGCCCGACGAGCGCGGATGAGGCGGCTGTCACCCACCATCTCTACGGCGTCGCCGACGCGGCCGACGCCTGGTCGGCCGGCCGGTGGCTGGTCGCCGCTCGCCAAGCGCTGGTCGATATCGATCGCCGCGGCCGCGCGGCCATAGTCGTGGGAGGGACCGGCCTCTACTTCCGCGGCCTGACGGTGGGCTTGGCCAACATGCCGGCCATCGACTCCATCGTGCGCCGAGATACCCAAGCCTTGTACGACGACCTGGGCGAGACGCTGTTTCGCCGTCGCCTCGCGGCGATCGACCCCGAGGCGGAAGCGCGGATCGCACCCAACGACCGCCGGCGGCTGACCCGCGCCCACGAGGTGTTCGCCGCCGCCGCCGTCCCGCTGAGCACGTGGCAAAAAGCGACAACGCCGGCCCTGGCGCCGGGTTCGTGGCGCGGCGTCGTCGTCGAGCCGCCGCGCGCCGAGGTCTATCGCCGCTGCGACGCGCGCCTCGCGGCCATGATCGACGGCGGCGCCCTCGATGAGGTCGCCGCCCTTCTCGCCCGTCGCCTCGATCCACGCCTTCCGGCCATGAAGGCGGTGGGCCTGGCGGCCCTTTCAGCCCGCCTGGCGGGGAACATCTCGAGCGCTGAAGCGCTCGCCGCGGCCCAGCGGGAAACCCGGCGCTATGCCAAGCGCCAGCTCACCTGGTTTCGCAACCAGACCCCCGATTGGCCGCGCATCGAGGCATTGGACGGCGAGCGGCAATGGGGGCAGCTTGTCGGCCTGATTTCGCCCGCTTCTTAAGCCGCCGCGGCGATTGGCGCATCGCCGGCCGCCGCCAGCTGGGCGCGGTGACGACGCACGCCGATGGCGCGCATGGTCGCGTATTGGATCCCAAACAGGGCGAGCTTGCTGACAATCGCGTAGGCCGACATGAACGAGGCCCAGGCGACCACGCTCATGGACCGCGCCGCCACGAGGTTGAGAATCGCCGAAGCGAACATCAGGCTCGACCAGACATAGCCGAACACCACGCCCACATCAGGGACGATCTCAATGGCTGCCGCCGGCAGATAGCGGTTCATCCAGCCGCGTTTGAGCATCACCACGCCCACCACCACGTAGATCACGCTGGGCTTGACCATCACGAACCGCGGATCGTGGGTGATAAGTGTCGCCGCGCCCGAGGCGATGACCAGAAAGAGGCTCATCCACTGCATGGTGTCGATGGGCTTGCGGGCCCAGATCTGCCAGGCGATCTGAGCGACGCCGAGCCCCATGCCGAGGGCCACCGACAGCGGGATGTTCTTGGTGGCGAGATAAAGGATGAGGAAGAAAATCGTCGAGGCCATATCGAGGGCGAGATATTTTCCGGCGTGAAACAGGCTCTTCATGGGGATGCGCCCCTCCTTGCGGGCGAGGCCAGACTTAGGGCGCGAGGCCCTCCAGCCCCAAGGTCGCCCGCGAATGGGCGCCGTCGAATCACGAATTTCACCCCGCCACTCGCGCTTCGCGAGGCGCGCCTTCTCTACACCGCCGATCTCGCCTATATGAAGAAGGTTCGGATCACTCCGGACTATGGAGATAAACGCGCGCGCAATAAGCGGACTGGACCCGGGTGCGATTCCCGGCGGCTCCACCAATTCTCGTCCCCGCGTTATCGGCGGGGCCTCGAGGGGCCGATCAGCATCGACAGACGTCTAAAGGCGTTGCTTTCTCCCGGCGTGGCTCACCGTTTCGGGCCTTAAACTAAATGCGAACGATAACTTCGCTCAAGAATACGCCCTCGCCGCGTAAGCGGTGCGGTCGGATTCGACCTGAAGCCCTGGTGTCTTAGCAGCGCCAGGCGGGGCCCGGGGAGCGCCTGCCAACAGAAGCTCCCCACTTATTTCACACCCGCGGATCGGCGCTCCCCCTCTTTCACGTTGGACTGGGAGCGCCTGGCAACAGAAGCTCCCCACTTATTTCACACCCGCGGATCGGCGCTCCCCTCTTTCACGTTGGACTGGGAGCGCCTGGCAACAGAAGCTCCCCCCTCATTCACACCCGCGGATCGGCGCTTCCCTTCTGAAACGTTGGACTGGGGGTTTGGCGACGGAAGCCCCTCAATTTTCAAATGTCAGGAGCGCGGGCTTCCAGCCGGCTTTTTCCTCTCGAATTGAAGATGCGGGCTGGAAGGTCGTGCTCCGAGCCGGTCGTTCGGCGCCGCCCACACGCCAGTAGACGTGGTGGAATCTCCATCCGTCATTCAGAACGAAGGGTCCGCCGGCGATCACGAACGCGCCGGCGAAGCAGCCTATCGCCAGCACGAAGCTCACGACCGCAATGAGGACGAGGGTCCGGATCATATTGCGACCTCCGCTGGATTGAGGGCCGGTCTCAACAGGCGCATGTGCAGCCGGCCGTACCAGACCAGGGCGTTGATGAAGCCGATGGTGACGAGCGTCGCAATCGCGCCGACCGCGGTGGCCCCGGCCATCATGCCCAGTCCCGCCAGGATCACCGCCGCCACGGGGCCGCCTTGGACGACGAAGGGGCCGGCGACGAAGAGCAGACCGCCCACGCCGAAACAGGCGACGGCGGCGATGAAAAAGCCGAACAGGGCGCCGCCGATCGTAAGGAGGATGGGCAGCAGGACCAGCACATCGATGGCGCCCAGGCCCAGCACCGCGAACACCGCGTTCGCGGCGGCGGAAGGATTGCGCTCCGCCTCCCAGCGCTTCAGGCCCGCTTCGGCGCGAAGTTCTCGAGCCAGGCGATCGGGATCGCCCAGGGCGGCGGCGACTTCGGTCTCGCCGCGACCGGCGGCCTGGCCTTCCGTGAAATGGGCCTCGTAGTCGGCGGCGATCTCGTCGATCGCCCCGGCCGGCAGGCCGCGCAGACCGGCGCGCAGCCGCTCGAGGAACAGTTGACGGCTCATTGCGCGCCTCCCAGGATGTCGTTCACAGCGGCGGAAAAAGCCGACCATTCCGACTTCTGGGCCGCGAAGCTCTTCTGACCGGCGCCGGTCAGCCGATAGTATTTTCGCGGCGGTCCGGCCGAGCTTTCCACCAGATAGGTGTCGACCAGGCCGTCGGCCTGCATGCGTCGCATCAACGGATAGATGGTGCCCTCTCCCATTTCGATTCCCTTGGCGAGGCGGCTGGCGATCTCATAGGCGTAAGCGTCGCCGCGCGAGAGCAGCGCGAGCACGCAGAGATCGAGCACGCCCTTCTTCAGCTGTACCTGAACCGCTTCCACTTCTTTGACGCCTCTCCTATCGACGGGTTGTGTCTATCACCAGGTACCACGTGATGCAAGGTACCTGTTCATGAATGATAGTTAATGGACTCGGGTGCGCCTCACGCCGATTCTTCGCCCCCCGCCCTTTGCCTTGGCGCTCGCGCGCGCTACCGTCGTTCCCATGGCCAAGGACGACAAACCCAAGGACCTCATGGGCTATGAGGCGCTGCGGCAGGACGCCCTGCGCGCCGTGGTCAGGGCGGCGCTGACCAAGGCCGCCTCACCGCGCGGCCTGCCTGGCGAGCACCATTTCTATATCAGCTTCCTCACCGCGGCGCCGGGCGTCTCCTGGCCGGCCGATCTGCTTGGCCGCTACCCCGACGAGATGACCATCGTCCTGCAAAATCAGTACTGGGATCTCGACCCCGGCGAGACGGCCTTTTCGGTCACCCTGCAGTTCGGCGGCCAGCCCAAGAGCCTCGCCATTCCCTACACGGCGGTCACGCGGTTCTATGACCCCAGCGTCCAGTTCCTCCTCCAGTTCAGTCCAGCCGAAGGCGCCCCGGTCGCGCCGGCCCTCGCCGCGCCCAAGGCCAAGCCAGCCGAGGGGGAGGGGCCCAAGATCGTCTCCCTCGACCAGTTTCGGAAGAAGTAGCCGCCGTGTCCAACAGCGGCGCGCCCGAGCCGGGCCTCCCCACGCGGTTCAACACCTGCAAATAGGCGAATAGGAAGCCTCGCGTGGGACCGCATCGCCAGACCGCTCGCCTTGTCTTTCTCGCCGCCGCCCTTGCGTTGGCGGCGGCCGGCGCGGAGGCCCAGCCCCCGTCAAATCAGCCGCCCGCGATTCAGTCCCCCGCCCCCGGGGCCGCTCCGCGCCTCCAGCCCGGCGAGCCGCTCCCGCCCGCCGAACTCGAGGCTTTCGTCGATGGCGTGGTGCGCCAGGCCATGGCCGACGACCACATCGCCGGCGCCGCCGTGTCGGTGGTGCAGAACGGCCAGGCCGCCCTAGAGAAGGGCTATGGCTTCTCGCGGCTCGCCCCCTGGCGCCCGGTGGATCCGGCCAGGACTCTGTTCCGCATCGGTTCGATCTCCAAGACCTTCACCTGGATCCTCGTTCTCAAGGAGGTGGAGGCCGGCCGCATGCGCCTGGATGCGCCCATCAACCTCTATCTCCCCGAAAAGCTTCGCATCCCCGACCAGGGTTTCGACCAGCCCATCGCGGTGCAAGATCTGATGAACCACACGCCCGGTTTCGAGGATCTGGCCCTTGGCCAGCTGATGGAGCGCGACTACGCGCGCGTCCGGCCGCTTGACGTCTATCTTCGCGAAGAGCGCCCGCGGCGCGTACGGGCGCCGCGCAAGCTGCCCAGCTATTCCAACTATGGCGCGGGCCTGGCCGGGGCGGCGGTGGCCGAGGTGACCGGTAAACCGTTCGAGTCCCTGGTCGAAAGCGAGATCACCGGGCCGCTCGGCCTTGCTCGAACCACTTTCAGAGAACCCCATCCGCCGCGCGCCGGTCTGCCGGCGCCCCTCTCGGCGAACCTCGCCGCCGACATGGCCACGGGCTATCGATGGACCGCGGGCGCTTTTGAGCCTCGGCCCTTCGAATATATCGAGCAGCTCGCGCCGGCGGGCGCCGCCTCGAGCACCGCGGCCGACATGTCCCGCTATATGTCGATGCTGCTGGCCGGCGGCGCCCTGGACGGCGTCAGCATCTATGGACCGCTGGCCGCGCGCGCCTTTTCGACTCCCCTGCCCCGCCCGGCCCCCGGCGTGGCCGCCTGGCGCCATGGATTGGCGGAATACGCCCTGCCCGGCGGATTTGCCGGGGTCGGGCACGGCGGCGACACCTTGTCCTTTCACTCCAACATGGTCCTCGTGCCCCAGTTGAACCTCGGCGTCTTCGTCACCACCAATAGCGATCGGGGCGGTCGCCTGGCGGAGGATCTGCCTCGCCGGATCGTCGAGCGGTTCTATGCGCCGCCGCGCGGGCCGCCGGCGGCGGGATCCAGCGCCCTCATCGCCGACGCGGACGCGTTCGAAGGCGTCTATCTTACCGATCGACGCGCCTACCATGGTCTCGAAGAGGTGATCGATCGCCTCATCGGCGCGATCGGCGTCGGGGTTACCCGTGATGGGCGTCTCGCCGTCGCCGACTCCGAGGGGCCAAGACTGTTTTCGCCACAAGGCCCTCCAGCGGCGGGACGTTTCAGGGCCGACGACGACGACGCGCCCCTGGTCTTTCAGATGAGGGACGGGCGGGCGGTGCGGTTCTACGCGCGGAGCGGATCGGCCACGTTTGAGCGCATCGGCCCGTGGGAGCGCGCCGAGACACTGGGCCTCTTGACCCTGCTCACGGTTCTGGCCGGAGCCCTGGCCCTGCGCGACCTCCTGGCGAGGGCGCGGCGCGACTTTCGGGAGACCTCGAGCCAGCGCCGGTCCGGGATCATCCTCGCCACGGCGGCGGCGCTGTGGTTCCTGGCGATAGGACTATTCGGCGTCTGGGCTCTGGGTAGCGGGGACGTGGCCAAAGTGATGTATGACTGGCCCGGCGTCACCCTGGTTCTCGCCTCGACCTGCGCGCTGGCGGCCAGCCTGCTCAGCGTTCTGACCATGCTTCTGCTGCCGCTGATCTGGCGCGGCGGGCGGCGGGTGGATAGTTGGACCGGTGGGCGAAAGATTCGCTTCACCTTGATGGCGGCGACCTTCACGGCCTACGGCGTGCTCCTGGCGTCCTGGGGCGCCTTGGAGCCGTGGAGCAGCTAGCCCCCATTCTTCAAAGGTTTTCGTTCTCATGACACCCACCCGCACCGAAACCGACTCCTTCGGCCCTATCGAGGTCGCCGCCGACCGCTATTGGGGCGCGCAGACCGAGCGGAGCCTGCGCAACTTCAAGATCGGCTGGGAAAAGCAGCCCGCCTCGGTGGTCCGCGCCCTGGGCGTCGTCAAGCGCGCCGCCGCCGAAACCAACATGGCGCTTGGCAAGCTCGATCCGAAGATCGGCGAGGCCATCGTGGCGGCCGCCCAGGAGGTGATCGAGGGCAAGCTCGACGACCATTTCCCCCTGGCCGTGTGGCAGACCGGGTCAGGCACTCAGTCGAACATGAACGCCAATGAGGTGATCTCCAACCGCGCCATCGAGCGGCTGGGCGGCGTGATCGGCGCCAAGTCGCCGGTCCACCCCAACGACCATGTCAATCTGAGCCAGTCCTCCAACGACACCTATCCCACGGCCATGCATATCGCCGCCGCCGAGGAGGTGGTCCACCGCCTGGTCCCGGCCCTGCGGGGCTTGCGCAACGCCCTGAACGACAAGGCGCAAGCCTGGGCGAAAATCATCAAGATCGGCCGCACCCATACTCAGGACGCCACGCCGATCACGCTTGGCCAGGAGTTTTCCGGTTACGCCCAGCAGGTGGAAAACGGCGTCGCCCGCATCGAAATGAGCCTGCCGATGCTCATGCAGCTGGCCCAGGGCGGCACGGCGGTGGGGACTGGCCTCAACGCGCCGGTCGGGTTCGCAGAGGCGGTGGCCGACAAGATCGCCCAGATCACCGGCCTGCCGTTCACCTCCGCGCCCAACAAGTTCGAAGCGCTGGCCGCCCACGACGCCATGGTCTTCACCCACGGCGCGATGAACACAGTCGCCGCGAGCCTCTTCAAGATCGCCAACGACATCCGCTATCTGGGCAGCGGACCACGCTCGGGGTTCGGCGAACTGGCTCTGCCCGAGAACGAGCCGGGTTCCTCGATCATGCCGGGCAAGGTCAATCCCACCCAATGCGAGGCCCTGACCATGGTGTGCACCCAGGTGTTCGGCAATCAGGCGACCGTCACCTTCGCCGGGGCCTCGGGCCAGTTCGAGCTCAATGTGTTCAACCCGGTGATGTCGTACAACTTCCTGCAGTCGACGCGCCTCCTGGCCGACGCCGCGGTCAGCTTCACCGAGCACTGCGTGGTCGGCATCGAGCCGCGCGAGGCGAACATCAAGGCGGCCTTAGACCGTTCGCTGATGCTGGTGACCGCGCTCGCCCCCAAGATCGGCTACGACGCCGCCGCGGCCATCGCCAAGGCCGCCCACAAGAGGGGCACGACCTTGCGCCAGGAGGCCGTCGGCGGTGGTTTCGTCACCGAGGCGGAGTTCGACGCCCTGGTGCGGCCGGAGAAGATGATCGGGCCGGGATGAAAGCTCGCGGGTAAGAGGGCGGCAAACCTTGCGTCTCCCCTTAGCACCGACCCACTCGCGGGCTGCTAATACGCGATCCAGGTGAACACCCTGAGGGTGTTGTTGTCTGAGGCATTGCGGCCGGAGCCGTCGAAGTTCTGGCCGGCGCCGTTGAAGCGGAAATAGGCCGTATATTGGACGCCCACCCGCATGTTGAAACGCGGACCCAGCGGCGAGCCCTCGTCGCCCCAGGGCGTGCCATCCACTTGCAAGGTCGCGCCGGAGCTGTCGGGTCGCAGGGTGCTGTTGGCGGCGTAGAGCAGATCGTCCTGGCTTCCCCAGGTATCGAACGCCCCGACGGTCAGGCCGATCTTATCGCGCCAATAGTAGGAGGCGTCGAAGCGAAGGTCCTGCAGGTTGTCGCCCACATTGCTCGCCAGGCCCAGGGCCTGGGAGGCATTCAGCCGTTGGCGCTCGTAGGTGTAGCGCGCGTTGAAGGTGACGACGTTCTTCTTGGCGGCGAAGAGCTGATAGGAGGCGTCCAGCCCCACGTCGTCGTAGTGGTCGGTGAGCCCGAGGCTCTCGTCGTGACCCGGATAGATGTTGGCGGCCATCCCGAAAGCCCCAACCTCGAAGTTTCGGTCACCGTAGTTCTTCTGGTAGGCGATCCGGCCATAGGGGGCGATCCCCTTGATATTGCCAGGCGCGGCGGGATCGATCCCCGCGTGAGTGAGGAACTCGGCGCTTGGAGAGCGGTAGCCGCCAACCTCGGCGTAGATCTGCGAATTGATCCAGGTGTAGGCGGTCAGGCCCAGGGTGTTCTGCGCCAAGTTCCCCACCAGGGGGGCGGCGCCAGGATGGGGCGCGAGGCTCGAGCTGGTATAGGGATAGCCCCAGGCTGGCAGGGTGTTGAAGGCGTCCTGAACGGTGGGGGCGTTATTCAGGCTGAGGCCGAATACAAAGTTCGTCTTCTTGACCGTGGCGGTGGTTACGGCGCGCACGTCGAGGTTGTCCCAATGGAAGGCCCTGGCGACGCCATCGTAGGTATTCTGGATGAACGCTCCGAAGTGCGAGCCCACCCCCCCCGCGATGAACAGCCCGATCTGATCGATCGCCGCGTTGTCGTTGAGGGCGAAGGTCCGCGGCGGCGGCGCTGGCTGGTCCTTGGCGGTCCGCACATACGAGGCGATCGCCATCGCCGAGACCGGCACGTTGAAGGTATTGGTCCGCAGCGTATAGCCGTTCATCTTGAACTCGCGCCCGAAGGGCGTGAGCTGCGGACCAAATCCGCCCACGTGGCAGGCGCTGCACGGCTGGCCGGTCTGGACCGCGAAACTCGGCACGGCCGACGCGCCGGTGGCCCCGAGCAAGGTCGCGGCCAGCGCCAGCAGGCACCGCCGCGCCAAACCGTGAAGGGATGAAATTTGTCGCGCCACCCGCCGCATGGGAGGCGCGCTTAGGACTTGGCTTTGTAAATCGTACACCAGCCGGCCGGGTCGATGACCCCGGCCACCGTCTTGCAGGCGTTTGGCGGCTGCCATTGGGTGCAGTTGTCGCAGCGGAGCTTGCCCTTGGGCGTCGGCTGATAGGCGACCGCTTGCTGAGGGAGTTTGTGCGGGGCGCCCGTCGCCGAGCCGGCCACCAGGCCTCCGGCAAGCGCGCCGCCGGCGGCCGCGACAACCGCGCCTCGCAGGAGGCTCCGCCGGGAGAGATCCAGCGTTTCAAAGTTTTCGGCGCGCGTCATCACGATGTTCCCCTGGCCGGACACCTAACGGCCACAATCGCAATTCGATCCCAACGCTGGTCGAAGATTTAATTTGTCACTCAAACCCTTCGCCTAAACTTTTCCTAATTACACCAAAACGGGGCGCCTCCGCGCGCGCCATCGAGTCCGGACAGGAGCGTGGCGTCATCGACGCGTCGCGGGCGACGAAGGCAAAGTGTCTCCCCGCCTACGGTTTCCCAGGCGCGGCGTCGGCTTGCGATTGAGCCGTCGGTTCTGGTTCCCGGATCGCGCCGCGAAGCGTCTTCACCTGAGCGGTGGAAACGGCGGGCGCTCGGTTTCCCCAGCTCGATCGGACATAGGTAAGGAGGTCGGCGATTTCGCTGTCGGTCAAGCTCGCGCCAAAGGGCGGCATGATGAGTTTGGAGGACGCGGCATAAGTGTTCACCACGGCGTCGCCAGCCAGCACAACATGAATCAAGGAGGTGGGGTCGTCGGTGTTGACGACCGGATTTCCAGCCAGGGCGGGGAAGCCCGCGGCATTGCCGGTTCCGTCCTCCTGGTGGCAGGCCGAGCAGTTGTCGATGTAGGCTTGCGCGCCGACCGCGACGGTCCGCTCACCACGCGCCGGAGGCAGGGTGTGCAGAAAGCTCGCGATGGCCGCCCGATCGGCGGGGGTCATGAACTGTGTGCTGTGCAGCACCACCTCGCCCATTTCGCCGAACGCGGTGAACTTGCCCGTTCTCCCGCTCGCCAGGAACTCCTCGATGTCCGCGCCGGCCCATCGTCCGAGCCCGGCCAAGGCCTCGCCGCGCAGACTCGGCGCGAACCAACCGTTGAACTGCGATCCGGCCAGATATCGCGGACCGTCCCCAGCCCTCAGCGCGACTTCCTGCAATGTAAGCGCGCGAGGCGTATGACAAGCCCCGCAGTGGCCCAGTCCTTCCACCAGATAGGCCCCGCGGGCGACGACCGGGCTCTCCCCGGCGCGTGGCGCGAAAGCTCGAACCCGAGGCGCGAAAAGCCATCGCCAGTAGGTCAGAGGCCAGCGGATCGACAACGGCCAAGCGACGTGTTCAGCCCGGTTCCGGCTGGATACCGGCGCGACACCATGCATGAAGTAGGCGTAGAGCGCCGCCAGGTCCCCATCGCCGATGCGCGAATAGGAGGGATAAGGCATGGCCGGGTACATCGTGCGGCCGGATCTCAATATCCCACGCCGAACCGCGCGCTCGAAATCGCCATAGGCATACGCGCCAATCCCGGTCTGTCGATCGGGCGTGACGTTGGTGGAAAAGATCACGCCTATGGGCGAGGCGATCGCCAGACCGCCCGCGAAGGCGGCGCCTCCAGGGGCAGTGTGGCAGGCCGTGCAGTCACCGACCTCGGCCAGGTAGGCGCCGCGCGCCACCAGCCCGGGCGTAACGGGAACGGGAAGTATCGACGCCGGATCACCGCCGCGCGCCCCTAGCACCACCGCCGCGAGCCAGGCGCACAAGAGCGCGGCGACGCCCACCAGCACGGCTGCCGCCGCCCATCTCAGCGTCTTTGAGCCGACGCTCGCTCGCCCAGCTCGAGGCGTCACCGTGAGACCAGAAGCGTGGGTCTTTCAACATTACATGGGCCGAAGGCGTCAACCGAACCGCTGTCATGCGCGTCGGCGCGCGCTGCCAAGGCGGCGCCAAGAGGCGGGTGAAGAACGGCCGCTCTCCCTGGGAAGACATTATTTCCAGCGAGGCGAACATGGGCGCCGCTTCTCATGCAGGACGGATACCCGTTGCCCAATTTTTTATCTACCCCAGACCGACGCTCCCCGCGCGAGTGGCGCCAGGAGCAGACTTGGCGCCTGCAAGAAGGAATTCATTAGATGCCGCGAGCGTCCGCTGTCCGGACCGAAGCCAACGGGGCAATTGCACCTAAAACGTCCGTGAGGTCCGTTTGTCGGGCATGCCGGCAGCTCCCGAGTGACTTCCGATAATGGACATAACGCGCGGCGGCATACACCGCTCGCGTAACGTCGGCGCGGACACCTTTTCGGACGCGTGCCAGGGACCGCCTTCCACCCCCAGCCGTCAAGGCGGATATCGGCTTCGGGGGTGATCGCGGCGCGGGGCCATGCCGGGGCGGCCGCTATTCCACCGCCTTCAGGATGGTCTCGACGGCGGCCATGCGGGTGCGCACGTCCGACAAGTTGGCCTCCATGGCGGCCAGACTGGTCGCGATCTGCGACTGAGCCGCCGAGGCGCTTTCCGCGAGCTGGCGATAGGCGTCGTCGTTGGCCAGCCTCGCCCTCGCCTGCTGGACGGCCGCGTAATAGCGCATTCCGAAGACGATCAGGATCGTCGCCAACGGCAGCACCAAGGTCAGTAGGTAGAAGATATCGGTCATTGGGATCCTCTAGCTCTCGGGTTTGGTAGTGAGTGTCTTGGCTGCGTCGGCGACAGCCGCCGGGGTGAGGTGAAAGGCGAATTTGGTGACTTCGAAATAGTTGAGCGCCTTGCCGTCCTGGGACAGCTCCAGCTTGCTGGTCACCAGGCCGGCGTCCTCCAGCTTCTGCAGATGCAGATGCAGCAGGGGCCGGCTGATGCCGATCTCGCGCGCCAGCCGGCTGACATAGTTGCGACCGCCGCCGGCAAGCGCCGCGACGACCCGCATGCGGTGCGGATTGGCCAAGGCCGCCAGGGTCGCCAGGAGCTGGTCACCTTCCGTCCTGGTGTCGATACGCGGTTTCATATGTCAGAAATATATGACGCATGTCAGAAAATCAAATAAATTTTTTGCCGCGGCTTGAGCACCCCCACCCGCTCTCTCGCGGCTGTCAACGAGGCGTTGCGAGTGCTGCGCCCCGGCGGCGCGCCTTTGTGTTCGTCGACCGTCTCGCGGCGCAAAAGACTCTGGTGATCCGGCGGAGCTGGCTCCGGTCGTTTTGGAGGCCACGCAACTTCGTGGCGAGCCGTTGGACGGGACGCTTGGCGTCCTATTGTGTTCCACGCACCTCTCCCTGCGTTTCTCGAGGACTTCACCCATGAGCGAACTCGATGCGATCCTGGTCGGCGAACAGGGTCCCGATCACCGTAATCTGCGGTGATCTACGGCGATCTACGGTGAATGCGGTTTGCAACGCCGAGCGGAAGCGCGACGCCCTGGTCGGCGAACACTGTCCGGCGCCGTATCAACGGTGATCTACGGAGACGACGGCGCTAAGCAGAGGCGCCGTCCCCCCTCACGCCCTGCGGCTGACCGCGAAATCGGCCAGGGCCTCCAGGCCGATGCGCCAGTCGTTGGCCGGAAAGACGGCAAGCGCGGTCTTGGCGCACGCGGCGTAGTCGGCGGCCAGGTCGAGGGTGGCGTCCAGCGCGCCGGCCCCGACGATGAGCTCGCGGGCGCGGCGGAAGTCGTCCCCGGTCTGTTCCTTGCGGCCGATGGCGCGCTCCCAGAACTCCACCTCGCGCGGGCCGAGCCGGGCGATGGCCAGCAGTAGGGGCAAGGTCGCCTTGCCTTCGCGGAAATCGTCGCCGGCGTTCTTGCCCAGGGTCTCGGTGGCGCCGCCATAATCGAGGGCGTCGTCCGCCAGTTGGAAGGCCAAGCCCAGATTTAAGCCGTAGGTGCGCAGAGCCATCGACCGAGCGGGGCCAGCGCCGGCGGCGACGGCGCCCGCTTCGGCGGCGGCGGCGAACAGCTCGGCGGTCTTGGCGGCGATGATCTCCAGGTAGGTCGCCTGCGACAGGTTGAGGTCGTGGGCGCGGGAAAGCTGCAGAACCTCGCCCTCGGCGATCACCCGCGAGGCGCGGGCCAGGATCTCCAGCGCGGGCAGGACGCCGGCTTCCACCATCAGCTCGAAGGCCCTGGCGAACAGGAAGTCTCCCACCAGAACACTCGACGGCGCGCCCCAGATCAGATGCGCCGCCACCTTGCCGCGGCGAAGCTGGGAGGAATCCACCACGTCATCGTGCAGCAAGGTGGCGGTGTGGATGAACTCGACGGCCGCGGCCAGCTCGAGGGCGCCCTCGCCTCGCCCGCCGATCAGGCGCGCCGCGGCGACGGTGATCAGGGGGCGCAGCCGCTTGCCGCCCGCGGCGATGAGATGTTGGGCCAGGGCCGGGATGACGCTCACCGGGCTTTGCAGGCGCGCGGCGATCAGCGCATCGACACCGGCCATGTCCGCGGACGCGAGCCTGATCAGGCCTTCCACCGAGCCCGCCTTGCGAGTGATGACGGCTTTGGCTGCGTCCAAACTCGACGCTCCTCTTCCCGCGCCCGCGTTGCCTGGGCCGTTACGGGCGACAATGGTGGCGCGATAGGGCAGGGTCAAGGCAATCGCAACGGATGATGCAGCCCGATCATGGACATCAGCGAAGATCGCATCCTGGACGGTCGCGTTCGCCTGCGTCAGGGTCTGGGCGGTTATCGCGCCGGACTTGACGCGGCCCTTCTGGCGGCGGCGTGTGAGGCGGCGGACGGCGAGCGGGTCATCGAACCGGGCTGCGGGGCCGGAGCTGTCCTCCTGGCGGCCGCCGCGCGCGGGCCCGGCGCGCGGTTCATGGGCGTCGAGCGCGACGGCGACGCCCTGGAACTGGCCAGGGCCAACATCGAACTCAACGGCCTTGGCGCGCGCGTGGAGGCGCGAGGCGGCGACATCGGCGAAGCCTTCTCACGCTTGGGGCTGCGCCTCTTCGACGCCGCGCTGGCCAATCCGCCGTTCTTCGACGATCCGGCGAGCCTGCGCGGGCCCGGCGGCGCCAAACGCGGCACCTGGATTGCCGATGAGGGACTTGCCGGCTGGACCGCCTTCCTGATCAACGCGGTCCGCGAGGGCGGCGCGATCACCATGATCCACCGCGCCGATCGGCTCGCCGACATCCTAGCGCTTCTGGGTCCCAAATGCGGCGCGTTTCAGGTCAGGCCGGTTCATCCCTTCGCCGACGCGCCGGCCAAGCGTATTCTGGTCCGCGCCGTCAAATCGGCCAAGGCGCCGCTTCGCCTCCTGCCGGCCCTCGTCATTCACCCGCGAGACGGCGCCAAACACACCGACGAGGCGGAAGCGATCCTGCGGGGAGAGGCCGCCGCGCCCTGGCTGTAATCGGTGTCGCGCCGAGCTATTGGGTGGGCGAGCGAGATCTTTCGGCTTAGACACGCATGAGCATTTCGTGTGGAGAGGATCGCGATGGACAAGAAAGAGCCAGCGCCGAGCGAGGAAGAAGCGGCGCGGGACGCCGATCTGGCTCGTCGCGAGAAGGCGCTCTCCGATGAGCTGGACGAGCTGGAAGACCAGGTGACACCGAAAAAGCCGAATCCGCCGCCGATCGGAACCATGTTCTAGATAGCCGTGGGGAACGAGCCGTCCAAGCCGACCATCTGGGCGCCATGACGATCGAACCGCGCGACATCATCGAGTTCTGGCGCCGGGCCGGTCCCAAGGCGTGGTTCAAGAAGAGCGATGCGTTCGACGCCCAGATCCGCGAGCGCTTCGAGGGCGTTCACCATGCGGCCGCGCGCGGCGAGCACGACGCCTGGGCGGAAACGCCGGAAGGATCGCTGGCGCTGCTTCTGCTGCTCGACCAGTTCCCGCGCAATCTCTACCGCGGCTCCGGCCACGCCTTCGCCACCGATCCCTTGGCGCGGAGCGTGGCCAGGCGGGCCATCGCCGCCGGCCACGACCAAGCCGCGCCGCCGCAACTGCGCGGATTCTACTACCTCCCCTTCCAGCACTCGGAGGATCCCAACGATCAGGCGGCGGGCGTCGAACTCCGCGAGGCGCTGGAGCGCGAAACCGGCGAGCGCGCCGGTTGGGCCAGGAAGCACAGCGACATCATCGCCCGCTTCGGCCGCTTTCCGCACCGCAACACCTGCCTGGGACGCCAGACCACGGCGGAGGAGCAGACCTTCCTCGACGAGGGGGGATTCGCGGGTTAATCGAAGGCTGCTTCGCCATGACTTCCAGCGCCCCGATTCTCTTGGCCGACATCGCCGCGTCCCGCGACGGCGAGCGGCAATACCTTGCTCTGCTCTCCGACATCATGACCCACGGCGCGCGGCGGGGCGACCGCACCGGCACCGGTACATTGAGCCTCTTCGGCCGCCAGATGCGCTTCGACCTCGCCGAGGGTTTTCCTCTGCTGACCACCAAGACGGTGCATTTCAAGTCGGTGGTTCTGGAACTTGTCTGGTTCCTGGGCGGTCACACCAACGTGCGCTGGCTGCAGGAGCGCGGCTGCACCATTTGGAACGAATGGGCTGACGAGACCGGTGACCTCGGCCCGGTCTACGGCAAGCAATGGCGCTCGTGGGCGGCGCCCGACGGGCGGACCATCGACCAGATGGCGCGCGCGGTCGCGAGCATCCGGGAAAATCCCGACAGCCGGCGCCACATCGTCTCGGCGTGGAATCCGGCCGATGTGGACGACATGGCCCTGCCGCCCTGCCACTGCCTGTTCCAGTTCCATGTCGCCGGCGGGCGGCTCTCCTGCCAGCTCTATCAGAGATCGGCCGATGTCTTTCTGGGCGTCCCCTTCAACATCGCCAGCTACGCCCTGCTCACCCACATGGTCGCCAAGGTGACCGGGCTGGCGGCGGGCGAGTTTATCCACACGCTCGGCGACGCCCACCTCTATCTGAACCATCTCGACCAGGCCGCCCGCCAGCTCGCCCGCGATCCATACCCTTTCCCGACACTGCGACTGGCCCACCGCACCGACCTCTTCGCCTTCGCGCCACAGGACATCGCCGTCGAGGGCTACAAGGCCCACCCGGCGATCCGGGCGCCGATCGCGGTCTGACCGCGCGGCGCCAGGTCTTGCTCCCGATTCTCACTCTGGGTCCCCTGGCGCGCGCCGCGAATGGCGTCATAGGCCGGGCCGGCGGCCTTCCGTGGCGCCTGAAGTCGGACCTGGCGCGTTTTCGCGAACTCACCTTGGGCAAGCCGGTGATCATGGGCCGCAAGACCTGGGAGAGCCTCCCCAGGCGCCCGCTGCCCGGCCGGACGAATATTATCCTCAGCCGCGACGGCGCCTTCTCGCCGCCCGGCGCGGTGGTGTGCGAGGACTTCTCGGAAGGCCTGCAAATCGCCCGCGAGCAGGCGGCCGAAGACGGCGCCGCGGAAGTCTGCGTGATAGGCGGCGCGGCCCTCTTCGAGATCGCCCTGCCCCGCGCACGGCGCATCTATCTCACCGAGGTGGCCGCCAGCCCGGCGGGCGACGTGGTCTTTCCGCCCTTCGACGAAAGCGACTGGACCGAAGTCCGCCGCGAAGACCATCCGGCGGGCCCGCAAGATGATCACGCCTTCGTCTTTCGGGTATTGGAGCGGCGGCGCTAGCCGCCCACCGCGCCTCGGCTATAGTCGGCCCGACGAGCCCCTAAAGGAGAGCGCCATGGACATCGAACTCGTCGCCGAGGGTTTGAAATTCCCCGAAGGTCCGATCGCCATGGCGGACGGCTCGATCATCCTCACCGAGATCGAGGGGCAGACCCTCACCCGCGTCACGCCGGACGGGTCGAAGTCCACCGTGGCGCACTGCGGAGGGGGCCCCAACGGCGCGGCGATTGGACCTGATGGGGCCATCTATGTGACCAACAACGGCGGCGCGTTCGTGTGGATGAAACAGAACGGCCTGACCATTCCCGGCGCCACCCCGCCCAGCCATGTCGGCGGCTCGATCCAGAGGGTCGATATTCGCACCGGCGCCGTGGAGACGATCTACGAAGCCTGCGACGGCCGCCGGCTGATCGGTCCCAACGACCTGGTCTTCGACAAGCAGGGCGGTTTCTGGTTTACCGATCACGGCTGCGGCACGCCCGAGGGGCGCAAATTCGGGGCGCTCTATTACGCCAAGCCTGATGGAAGCAACGTCATTCGGGCCCGCGACCACCTGATTTCCCCCAATGGCGTGGGCCTCTCGCCCGATGAGAAGACGGTCTACGCGGCCGACACCCAGCTCGGCCGCCTGTGGGCCTTCGCGGCCAGCGCGCCGGGCGTTTTGGCGCCGCCCGAGGGGTTGGCGCCCGGCCGCGTGGTCGCTAACCTGCCGGGCTTCCAGCTCCTCGACAGCCTGGCCGTGGAGGCTGGCGGCGGGGTCTGTGTCGCCACCATCATCAACGGCGGGATCACCGTCTTCGACTTGGACGGCGCCACCGAGCATTTCGCCTTCCCCGACCTGGTCACCACCAACATCTGCTTTGGCGGCGCCGATATGCGGGACGCCTGGGTGACCTGTTCATCCACCGGCAAGCTCTACAAGTGCCGCTGGCCGCGGCCGGGGTTGCGGCTCAACTTCAACGCCTGACCTCGAGGCAGCGCCCATAGCAGCGCCGGCGCGGACGTTCCTGACCGCGCCGTTCACATCGCATTCAGCTTGCGCGTGAGAGGGTTCAGAGGCAGGATTCAATTCACTCATGAGACAAGCGAGATTCCCATGCGTAAAACACTAAAGGCGGCGACGGCGGCGGCAATCTTCACGGCGGTGACGGCCTTTGCCGCGACGCCCGTGTTGGCCCAGCATATGGGCGGCGGCGGCCGCGGCGGAGGCGGAGGCGGCGGCGTTTCTCATGCCGCCGGTGGTTTTCACGGCGCGAGCGGCGCCCGGCCGGCGGCTGCGGGCTGGCATGGCGACCGGGATGGCTGGCGCGGCGGTTGGGGCGGCTGGCG
>Ga0182024_10011245_pt1 | contig 18024 bp, 10 predicted proteins | sample P32metaG_FD_120480 | JGI IMG/M metagenome (GOLD analysis project Ga0182024, IMG submission 120480) | Permafrost microbial communities from Stordalen Mire, Sweden - P3-2 metaG (Illumina Assembly) | ecosystem: Environmental > Terrestrial > Soil > Wetlands > Permafrost | place: Sweden: Stordalen... | reverse complement strand
TGCCGGTTCATGCTGACCGAGGAAGCGCACCACATGTTTGTTGGCGAAACGGGAGTGAGCCGTATTCTGCAACGTACGTGTGAAGTGATGCGCGAGCACAAGGTGGAAACTCCTGGCGATGTTAGAGCGCTCGGAGTGATCGATCTGGAAACGATGCAGAAATATTTGAATTTTCATTACAGCGTGACCATCGATCTATTTGGCTCGGACGCGTCTTCGAATGCGGCGACGTATTACACCACCGGGTTGAAGGGTCGTTACGACGAAACCAAGATCGAAGACGATCACGTGCTCGCGGACGAGGTTTATCCGGTGTTCGAGGTGGTGGGGAACATGATCGTGGAGAAGAAAGTTCCTGCGTTGACGGCGCTGAACGAGCGGCTGCGTGACGATTACATTCATGAAATTCAGGCGGGAGTGGATCGCTGGAACCGCGTGATAGAGAATGCGGGAATTTCGTTTCGATTGAGGTTGCCGCACAAGGGATTTCACCGCGCCATCGGAAATTTCGCCGGGCACTTTATCAGTCCTGACGGCGAAGTTTTGACCAAAGAGGCCTGGCACAATCACGAACGGGATTGGCTGCCTGCGCCCGAGGATCACGCGTTTGTGCAATCGTTGATGACTGGGCGCGTGGTGGAACCTGGAAAATTTGCGAACTGGATTGCCCCGCCGATTCGCGGGATTAATGGGCAGCCGTTGAATTTTGAGTACGTGCGATTTAATTAGAGTCTAGCCGAAAACTTTAGCCAAACAATTTTCGACCGCGTCGCATTCGCCAAAATGTCATTTCAAATTATTCCGTGTCTTCTAGTGGACTCGTGTGCGTTACTGCTTGTTGGCCCAGAATGGATTGCCAATTGATGATGGCGTTCCAGACCAGGCGTTGGTCGCCGCGATTCAGGTCGCGGTGAAACGGATTGAAATTGAAGGCCACGACATGGCCTTTTCCCGCCGGCATGTCCAATACTGCTGGGCGACCCAATAGACCGGCTTCGCCCCAGACTTGGCCGCTGACGAGCAGTGGCGAACCTTCGCGATCGCCCCATTCGACGACGATGCTGCTGCGATCCAGGGGGCCGTCGAGACAAGTGGTGCAATAGGCCATACGCAGCCATCGGCGCGGGGGATCGTAGAGCGGAAAATTTTGCCGGAAAAGGGTAGTTCGAACCGGATAGCCGTAGGCTATCGGGTGATCGGGGCGCGCGAAGGTGGCGCGCACGTGCGCACCCGGCGTGCGAGTGACGCCTTCCATTGCGGCTGCGGCTGCGTCAGACCCGCCGCCTGTGCTGCTGCGCGGGACACCACCCGAAACGCGACGCACGCCGCGCACTAGTCCTCCTTCGAGCGCCAGCATGGACCCGCTGCCTAGAGTGATGAGCAGGCCGCCGTCGTTCACGAAAGATTGCAGCTTGGCGAGTCCATCCCAGCCGATGCCTCCGGTGATGTCGTCGGATTCAGCAGGAGTGCCGAAGCTGGGAGTTTGCGGCGTTTTCTTAAACGGCATGGGCCCCCACGCTTTTGGCAGGCCCTGGATTTGTTCTGCGAGTTCGAGGTCGACATTCCCGTAGACCAGCACATCGATGTGATCGCGAAGTAAGCCAGCGCGGATGTCTTCGTCACGGATATAGGTGTAGGGAACTTTGCGTTGGTCGAGCGAATAGCGGATCCAACCGATGGAATCGGTATCCGCCCACGGGACCCATACACCGATGCATGGTGTTTTCGCTTTGTGGCGAGGCACGTCCGGCGCACGGGCGGCGCTGACGAAATCCAATCCCAGTTCGGTCGCAGTGTTACGCAGGGCCGGCAACAATCCATCTTGCGAGCGCAAAATCCAGGAGCCAGCAGGGAAGTCCCGTTCGCCTACGCGAAAAGATTTTTCAGCAATTTCAATTTCGTAACCGGCAAGCCTGTAGCGAGCGGCCAGCAAACCTTCCTGGCCCGTATCCTGCAGAATGAATACCGGACCAGAGCCGGAAACATTTCCTGCGGGATGCGGTTCGTCTTTCAAGGGCGTTAACGCCGCGTCGCGGATTGTGGCGTCGGCAGTCGGGATGACATTCAAATGGTAGTGGGCCGGCAATTCCCAGGAGACGTCGTCATAAGGCTCGCCACCTCGTTTGGGAAAATTTTGAGGAGTAAGCAGATCAACAGCGTAGTTGCGATAAGGCTGGTCCAGACGAACGACGTAGGTGCCGGCGGGATAATTTCCTTCTTTCGAACTTAGCGAGCTCTGCGCGCGGCTGACCTCGATGTGTTGGGCGAGTAAGCGGCCGACCATTTGCGCCACACGAGTACGATCGCCCTGGTCTTCCGGAATCACGAAGGCATAAGGCGGTTGATCAAGTCCTTTGCGCCAGGAATCCCAGCCCTTGCGATAAAAATTGCGCAGCATTTCTTTCGAATTACGGGCGGTGTAGTCAAGAATGGCGAGCGAGCCGGTCTCCTGGTAATTGAGATTATCGCGGGCCGACCAGGTGACGTCCGCACTTGGCGGAGGAACGGGTCGGTACCACTCCATGGAAAGGGCACTCTTAGGAAGGATGCGCTGCAAAGTTTCTGCCGTGCCATTGCCCCAGGTTTCGTAGCCGCGGCCGATGCTGTTGTGATTCATGGCCACAGAATCCAGGTAAAGATGGCTAAAGGCTTCGCCGAAATTCCAGGTGGAGACACCGGGCATTCCCATGGCGGTCATAACTTGCACTTCATGAAAACTCATCTCCAGGAATTCGCTGTACGTGATGGGATCAATATTGGGGTTGTAGGGGCCGGTGCCGTTCCAGGTCATCATGAATGGAAAACCTTCATGGAGATCGTGAACTACCGTGGGATGCCATTCGTGAAACATGCGGTGAACCGCTTTAGTGGTTTCGTGCGTTTGCTGATGGGTGTCGCGATTAATGTCCACGAAAGCGTACTTGGACCAGTACGGCGGAGACATGCGTGGAAGGCTGGCGCGGTCGGTTTTACCTTTTAAATAGCGATAAAACCATTCGACGACTTTGTCGCGACCGTCGGGATTGGAAACAGGATTGATCAGCACGATGAGTTTGCTGCGGATGCCCTGAATCATGGGGGTTTCGGAGGCTGCGAGGCGATACGCGAGTTCGAGCATCGCTTCGGTGGAGCCGGTTTCGTCGGAATGTAGGGCGGCGTTGAAATAATAAATGGGGCGAGCGGTGGCGATGAGTTTTTCGGCGGCGGCTTGATCAGTGCGGCGTGGATCGGCGAGAGCGGCGGTGGCGGCCTTGAGACGATCTAAACCGCGAATGCCGGATTCATCGGCGATGGCGAGCATGAGGATCTCGCGGCCTTCTTCGCTGCGGCCGATGGTAAAGACCCGTACGCGCGGGGAAGAGGCTGCGAGTGCGCGGCAATAGGCATACGCCTTGGCGCTATCGACGAGTTCGCCTGGCGCTCCGGGAATGCGGTCAAGAAATTTTTGCGGTGATACGACTGACAATGACTGAGGCAAGTACGAGACCCAGGGCGATAGAAAATGCGGATCGGTAGTTGCTTTAGCGATGCCTTCAATCGAACCTGGTTCGGGAACGTCTGGAGCGGAATCGATTGTGGACGGCGGTGCGGCGAGGACTTGAAACATCGTTAACAGTGCAATCAGGAAATGATTCATCAGGTCTCCGGCATGCCAGCAAAAGCGAAACTCAATTCGGTCGAATGGAAAGCGCGGAGTTTAACACGAGGCGAGGCGCCAAGAATCAATCGATGCAACTTAGTGCGACATGACAGCAAGATCAAAAAAACGAAGGCCGCTCGAGTGAACGGGCGGCCTGACAAGTTATACAAATATATTGTTGAGACGGCTAGCTGGATTTTTTTGCCGGGACTTTGGCGCCTTTTTTGCGCGCCTCGGAAAGACCGATGGCGATCGCTTGTTTGCGGCTCTTCACCGTGCCACCTTTACCGCCCTTTCCTGATTTTAGAGTGCCGCGCTTCTCACGGTGCATAGCGCTTTTAACACTCTTGCCGGCGGCCTTGCCGTACTTGCGCCCACCGGATCTCCTTCGCGAACTGGCTGCCATTTCTCCCTCCTAGTAGTTAGGATGTGGGCTCGGACGGGGTTGAGTGTAGCGCAGCGCGAAAACAATCGTTTCAGTAGAATCGTGGAGAGTGGATACGGAGTTCTTGTAGTTCGAGGATCAGGGTCGTACGCTAAATCATAAGGTGCCAATCAGCCATCGGGCGTTCCCGAGGAGAAATCGATCCTCGGAAGAATTTCTGAATTCCGCGAAGCGAGCCCGGTCGTATTTCTCGATAGTGCGCCGGCTCCAAGGTGATCGGCACCTAATGCAAATCTACTATTGACCCTTTGGCCGCACACGTGGGATGGTACGGGAAACTGGCGTAAGTTTAGTGTTTTCTGTGTGAAGGGAAGTGTTCATGGCTGTGTCCGCTCCGAGCCTTGCGAGTAGTCACGCGCACGTGTCCGGTGACTCGATATACGACAAGCTGAATTCCAAGTGGCACAAACCAGCGCTACTCGTGTTCATGGCTATCGTCTTGGGACACTGGGGCGAACACCTGGTGCAGGCGTACCAAATTTATGTGATGGGCTGGCCGCCGGTGAAGGCGGGCGGAATTTTAGGTTTGTGGTATCCCTGGCTGATCAAGTCGGAAGTATTGCATTACGGTTACGCGTTGGTGATGCTTATCGGCATCTGGGTGCTGCGGAAAGGTTTTACCGGAACTTCGCGCAAGTGGTGGACTGCTGCGTTGGTTATTCAATTCTGGCATCACTTTGAACACCTGCTGCTCATCACGCAAGCGACCATGCATCACAATTTTTGGGGCAAGCCAGTCCCGGTAAGCATTCTGCAATTGGTAATTCCGCGCGTTGAACTCCACCTTTTCTATAATTCCGTAGTGTTTGTGCCGATGGTGATCGGCATGTACTACCACATGTTTCCGCCGGTGGGTGAAGAGCAAGCGGCGTGCAACTGTTCGTTGCATCAGCACAGTCTCGCCGACGCGCGAGCCGTTTAATGAACGGTCGGCGGCGAGCCGCGTGGACAAATTAGCCTGAATTTATACGGGCGGAACAACACGTTGGTCACCACTCCTACCCATGCGCCCGCAGAACGCTCTCTAACATCTGAATTCGATTTATTGCGAGTACGTGGATTGGGCCGTTTCCTTAAATGGCGGCATTCGCGCACGGTACTCCAGGTTCCGCTTCTGCTAATCAGCGTGATTATGATCCTGCAGGGATTGTTCGGCCCGACGCTGGCGCCGAAAAATCTTGCGACAGTTTTGAGCTGGGTTCATTTTCGCGGGGCCCTGGTGTTGGTGCTGCTCTGCGCGGGGAATTTTTTCTGCCTGGCCTGCCCGTTCATGCTGGTACGCAACGCGGCACGGCGATTTTTTAAGCCGTGGATGAATTGGCCGCGTGTGCTGCGCAATAAATGGGCCTCCGTCGGATTATTCGTCGCCATTTTGTTTGTCTACGAGCTATTTGGTTTGTGGAATTCGCCGTGGTGGACGGCCTGGCTGATTGTGGGCTATTTCGTCGCCGCGCTGGTGATTGACGGCGTTTTTAAACACGCAACTTTTTGCAAATTTGTTTGTCCCATCGGGCAATTCAATTTTGTGGCTTCGACAGTTTCGCCGTTGGAAGTAAAAGTGCGCGACCGTGATGTTTGCGTGCACTGCCACACGAAAGATTGCATTCGTGGGCGACGCAATCGGCCGACCAGGCCCGATTTTGTAGTGCTACAACGTGGTTGTGAGCTGGCACTTTTTCAAGAACTTAAAGTGGGCAACATGGACTGCACGTTTTGCTTGGATTGCGTGCACGCCTGCCCTCACGACAACGTGGGAATACTCAGTCGGGTGCCCGCCGCGGAATTGATGACCGACCCGATGCGTTCTGGAATTGGTTTGTTTTCGCGCAGGACAGATATAGCGGCATTGGCGATGGTGTTCTGCTTCGGGGCGTTAGTAAATGCGTTCGGGATGGTCAGTCCGGCCTATGTAGTAGAAAAATGGCTGGGCGGAGTGCTGCATGTGCAGGCGCAAACGCCCGTTCTCGGAGTGATCTTCGTGTTGTTTTTGATTGTTGAGCCTGTCGTGTTGCTGGGGCTTGCCGCCTGGCTTACCAAAAGTTTGCATGGTAGTTCACGGGCAGTGCTTCCGCTGGTGGTGAGGTATTCATACGCCTTGGCACCGCTCGGTTTTGGGATGTGGCTCGCGCATTACGGGTTTCATTTCTTTAGCGGGCTTTATACATTTATTCCCGTGGCACAAAATGCTGTCGCTAGTCTGGGTTGGCCGATCCTGGGTACTCCGGCCTGGCGGTTGACCGGCATACCAGCGCGATTTATTCAGCCTATGGAGCTAGGATTTTTGTTGCTCGGGCTGGCGGGATCGCTGCTGGTGGCATTTCGGTTGGCCGAAGAGGATTCGCCGGGGAAAGTTATGCGCGCGTTCGCGCCATGGGCTTCGGTGAGCCTGATTATCTGGCTCGCTTCCGTGTGGCTGATGTATCAGCCGATGGAGATGCGCGCGATGTTGATGGGCGGCTAAGGTAAAAAGATTTGTGATAACGAGTTCATCGACAGAGGTGCGAAGGGCGGAACTGTCAGCAAGGGTGCGCGAGCATTGCAAGATTCCCATGCTGATGTTTGTCACGTTTACTTTGCTGTCCCTTCCATTAGCGCCATCAGTGCGTGCCCATAATGGTCCGCCATTTCCGATCATCGTGGACCAGCGCGTGGGGCCGTGCATTGTTTCGCTCTGGACGCATCCCGACATTGGTGTCGGAACGTTTTTCGTCATGGTGGATGCGGCACCGGGCATCGCGATTCCCAGCGATTTAAAGATTGATCTCGGGATACAGCCGGTTAGCGGGCGCCTTGCAGAGGTGATTTACGCGACGCGGCGCGAGAATTTGCGTGGGCAAATTGAATTTAAGATCGAAGTGAATTTCGATCGGCAGGAATTTTGGCGCGCGCGACTGATTGTGCATAGTTCACAGGGGGACGGCGAGTCGACCGCAAGCGTGGAAGCCACGCCGGCGGGATTTGGCCGCTGGGACTTGCTGTTGTACTTGCTGCCCTTCGCGGGCGTGGGATTTTTATGGTTCAAGGCCGTTACGGCTAAGCGCAGCTACAGAAGAAAACAATTAGACGCAGGGAAGCCGCCGATCGCGGTCTGCGTCCTGGCGATTTTATGCGGCGTGGGCTCGATGCTTTCTTCCGGGTGCGGGCGAAGCAAGTTGCCGCGAAAATCTTCGAAAGAATACGTCGCGTTCGTGTCCACTTTTTATACCGGGCTGGCCGCGCTACAAGTAGGCGACGATGTTCGAGCTGAAAACAAACTTGGACAGGCCACGCAAATCGCGCCCGGTGAGCCGGCGGCCTGGGCTGATTGGGGAATACTCGCATTACGGCAGAGAAATTTTGACGTGGCGGCCCAGAGGCTCGATGCGGCACGCGACCTGGCGTCTAAGAACGATCACATTTATTACCTCCTGGGACTTTTAGAGAGCAACCGCGGGCGCTCCGCGGAAGCCATAGCCGACTGGCGAAAGGCTATAGACCTAAATCCACAGAATTTGCGCGCTACGTATCAATTGGCTGAAGAGATTGAACGCCAGGGTGACGCCGATAGCGCCCAAGAGGTTCAAAAGTTGGTGGAAAAAATTCTGGCGGTCCAGCCGGATAATCTGGCGGCATTACTGGAACTGAGTCGCATCGCGGCTAAGCGCGGCGACGCAGCCACACTACGCGCCACGGTGGATCGGATTGAGAAGCAATCTGCCGGTTGGGCGCCAGAAGCAAAACAACAACTGGTGGCGTTGCAGGCTGCCGTTGCCGGGCAAGACACTCGTTCGGCAGCCACGCGCACGGTGTTTTTGCGAAACGTTTTGATGCGCGATTCGAATTTCAGGCAAAGTCTGGCGGTCATTAAAGTGGTGGCGGGAGAAGAGGCCGAGCCGTTCACGCATTTTGTGCGATTGGAGACACCGGTGTTTACGCCCGCCGCGGCGGACACAGCGTTGACGTTCGAAGCGAAACCGCTAGAGATCGCGGCCTCGGATCAAGGCCCTGCAGGGCGATGGGATTGGATTGGGGCGGTGAGCCTGAGCAGTGAAGTGGCCCCGACAGTTGTCGCGGCGACTGGGTCGGAGGTGCGGTTAGCTAGCGGAGCAAAATTTCCTTTTCCGGGAGGCGCGTCTAATGAGCCGCCGCTTCCCGAGGGTATTTTGCCGATGGATTTTAATTATGATTTTAAGACTGATTTGGTGCTTGCGGGGGCGGGCGGAGTTCGGTTTTGGCGACAGGACAGTCCGGAGAAGTTCACCGATGTGACGGCACAAACAAAATTGCCGAATGCGATCGTCAATGCTTCCTACCTGGGCGCGTGGGCCGTGGACATTGAGGCTGATGGGGACCTGGATGTGGTGATGGGCTCGAAAGAGGGCGCGTCGTTGGTTTTGCGAAACAACGGAGACGGCACTTTTACGGGGATTCATCCATTTGCGAACGTGAGCGGGGTGCAAGGGTTTGCGTGGGCGGATTTGAATGGCGACGGAAATCCTGACGCGGCGATTATCGATGGCGCGGGCAGATTGCATGTGTTTATGAACGATCGCGCGGGAAAATTTCACGAGCTACCGTTGCCTGGTAACTTGCCGCACATCAAGACCATCAACGTCGCAGATGCGAACAAGAATGGAGTTTTAGATTTGTTGGCGGTGCAAGAGGACGGGAACATTGTCAGGTTGGCAGACAAATTGGCCGATTCGGAAAAGAATGATGGATCGGATTGGGATTCCGCAGTGATCGCGCAAGTGCCTGATCCAGCGAGCAATTTGGCGGGCGAAGTACGATTGCGGGTCGCGGATTTGGACAACAATGGGGCGTTCGATTTATGGCTGGCGCGGACTTCAGTTGAGGCGGCGAAGAAAAATCCTGGCGCGCTAGTGTGGTTGGCGAATCAGAGTGGCAAATTTGAACTGATGGCAAACCCGATGGGGCCGGCTCGGGTTTTTGATGCAGCCGATCTGGACGGCAAGGGGCGTATGGATCTGTTGGGCCTGTCCGCGGATGGTCAAGCAATGCGCGGCGTGAATCGCGGAACGCGAGACTATCATTGGCAAACAATTCGGCCGCGCGCCAGACAGGCTACCGGCGACCAGCGCATTAATCCCTTTGGCGTGGGCGGGGAAATGGAGATCCGCTCGGGGTTGCTAGTGCAAAAGCAGCCCATCACCGGGCCGCAACTGCACTTTGGCCTGGGCGATCAGACCGGCGTGGATGTGGCGCGGATCGTGTGGCCTAACGGATCGGTGCGTGCGGAATTTGATCTGAAAGCGGATCAGCAGGTGGTTACCGAGCAGCGGCTGAAGGGATCGTGTCCGTTTCTGTTTGCGTTTGACGGCCATGGAATGCGTTTCGTGAAAGACGCGGTGCCGTGGAGTTCCGCGCTGGGCTTGCGTATCAACAACACCGGAACGGCTCGCATTGCGGCGACCGAGGAATGGTACAAGATCGGCGCGGACGAACTTGTTCCACACGACGGCTTCTACGATTTGCGGATCACCGCGGAACTTTGGGAAACGTATTACTACGATTATCTTGCGTTCATGACCGTCGACCATCCCGCGGACACGGACATTTTTGTGGATGAGCGCTTTGTGGTGCCGCCATCGAAGCTGGCCATCACGACGGTCGAGAAACCGCACAAGATTGCCCGAGCGGTGGATGATCAAGGGCACGACGTTACCGACATCGTCTCCACGCTAGACGGCAAATATCTGGATACTTTTTCGCGCGGCCAATATCAGGGCGTGACGCGAGATCATTACGTGGAAATTGATCTTGGCAACGACACTCCTATCGATGGCCCGCTGTATTTAATTGCGCAGGGCTGGATGCATCCAAGCGATTCATCTATTAATGTGGCCATCACGCAAGGCCATCATGAGCATGCGCGAGGATTAAGTCTGGAAGTACCGGATGGCCGCGGAGGTTGGGTCGTTGCTCGTGACAATTTGGGTTTCCCTGCCGGACGCAAAAAGATTTGCCTGATCGATCTTAGCCGTGTGTTTCGCGAAGGGCAGCCGCGCAAGCTGCGCTTGAGAACGAACCTGGAAATTTATTGGGATTCCATCGAGTGGGCGCGAGGTGTGAGCGGCACATCGATCAGGACTACCCGTCTAGCCCCTGATTATGCTGATTTACATTATCGCGGCTACTCGGCGATTCATCAGGCTAACGACTCTTCGCCGGGAATTCCCGACTACGATCGCTTGGAAGCATCTAAACAAAAATGGCGCGATCTCTCCGGCTATTACACGCGATTTGGAGATGTGCGAGAGCTTTTGGCCAAGGTTGATGACCGCTACATCATCATGAATGCCGGCGATGAGATGACTTTGCGGTTTGCGGAGCAAGCGCCACCGCCGGCGGGCTGGAAACGCGACTTTGTGATCGTTGGCGACGGGTGGATCAAGGACGGCGATTACAACACTACGTTTTCGAAGACCGTCGCGCCGCTGCCGTATCACGCCAAACAAGAATATCTGACGCCACCGGGGCGACTGGAAGATGAGTGGGTGTACCAGCAGCATCCTGACGACTGGCAAAACTATCACACGCGGTATGTGACGCCTGAGATTTTTGAAAACGCGTTAAGAAGCGGAACGCAACAGTGAAGCGCGGACCGATAGCACGAATAATTCTGGCGATATTTTTTATGGCCATGGTCGTCAGCCCGCTGTTTATCAAGCATATGGCTGCGCGGCGAGAGGTCGCCAAGTCCAGACTTGATCTCCAAACGGCCTTGGTGCGGCATGGTTTTTATCTCCAGGAAGTTTCACACGCCGCCGGAGTGAATTTCATTCACCAAGGACCCACGCTCGATCACAAGCTGGATCACATCATGCCGGAAGTGGCTTCCATGGGAGCTTCGGTCTCGATTGTGGATTTTGATCGCGACGGATGGCCGGATATTTATGTCACCAACAGCGCGGAAGGCAGTCACAACGCACTCTATCGTAACCAGCATGACGGGACGTTCAAAGACGTGGCTGAAGAGATGGGTATCGCGGATGTAAATAAGCCTGGCACCGGTGTTTCGATGGCGGCGGTGTGGGGCGATTATGACAATGACGGCTACGAGGATTTACTGTTGGTGAAGTGGGGCCGCCCGGAGCTTTACCACAACGATGGCGGCCACGGTTTCACGCGGGTGACCGACGCGGGGTTACCTGCGTGGGTAAACGCGAATTCAGCAATCTGGCTTGATTACGATGGTGATGGACTTTTAGATATTTTTATCGGCGGATATTATTCGGAGGACATTGATCTGTGGCATCTGAACAACACGCGCATCATGCCGGAAAGTTTTGAATACGCCAAAAATGGCGGAAGAAAATATTTATTCCACAATCTCGGCAATGGGAAGTTTGAAGACGTTACCGAGAAAATGGGGATTAATTCCCGGCGATGGACGTTAGCGACGTCGGCGGCGGATTTGCGCGGCACCGGCCGGCCCGATTTGTTTGTGGCTAACGACTATGGGGTCTCGGAGTTGTATTTGAACGACGGGAAACGCTTTCGCGAAGTAGGCGAGAAGACGGGTGTCGGCTTCGCGCCGAAGAGCGGAATGAATGTGGCGTTTGGCGACATTGGCAATCAGGGGAAGTATGCGATTTACGTGTCGAATATCTCCGAGGAGGGCGTACTGATTCAGGGCAATAATTTGTGGGTGCCCAAAGAAGGATCGGCCGGGGACGAGCTCAAATACGAAAATCTGGCGCGCGACATGGGCGTGGAGCTTGGTGGGTGGAGTTTTGGCGCGCAATTTGCGGACCTGAATAATGATGGCAATCTGGATTTGTATTTGACCAATGGAAACGTATCGCTCGATCACTCCAGGAATTACTGGTACGACTTTTCTAAAGTAGCTGGCGGCAACACTGCGATTATTGGCGACGCTAAAAACTGGCCGGCGATGGAAGGGCGAAGTTTGTCGGGCTATCAACAAAAGCGCGTGTGGATAAACGATGGCGCGGGGAAATTTGTCGACGTGGCTCAAGCCGTGGGCGTCACAGACACTTATGACGGCCGATCCGTGGCGATGGCCGATTTATGGAATCGCGGGGTGCTGGACGTGGTAGTCGCCAATCAGCGCGGGCCTTTGCTGATTTATAAAAACACCGTTGCGCCAGAGAATAAATGGATTGAGTTTGAGCTTACCGGGACTAAGAGCAATCGCTCCGCGATCGGAGCGCAGGTCACGGTGTTCTGGAATGGACAGCGGCAACTGCAGGAGGTTTCCGGTGGCAGCGGATTTTGTGCGCAAAATCAACGAGCGCTGCATTTTGGCTTGGGGAAAACGCCGCGGGTTGAAAAAGCAGTGATCCGCTGGCCTTCCGGGAAAGTACAAACCATCGAGAAGCCCAGCGTGGATGAAATTCACAAAGTGAAGGAGCCGGCTTGAGCGCATCAGCCGCACGGCCTATGGAAGCGCCACAGTGGAAGCGCTTCTTCAGCCTCGACAATCGTTATATCGCGCCCATTTTCATCACTCTGATACTGCTGGTTGGGCATTTGTCGTTCGGGATTCTCGAGAGTTATCAGAAGACGCTGTTGGCGATCGCAGCCAGCATCGGGACCGAACTGATTCTTTCTCGGTTATTTTTCGGGAAGTGGCCGAATATCGCCAGCGCGTATATCACCGGTATCAGCGTGGGCATTTTGCTTCGCTCGCCGGCCTACTGGCCCTACGCGGTGTGCAGCATCGTGTCGATTGCCTCGAAGTATGTGCTGCGGGTGAAGGGGCGGCACATCTGGAATCCATCGAATTTTGGCATTTCGGTGATGTTGTTCCTGGCGCCCGAGACGGTGGCCAGCCTGAGCATTCAATGGGGAAACTACCTGTTACCGATGGTGGTGATCTGGGTGTTGGGCTCCGTGATTATTTATCGGCTGAAGCGATTCCATATTAGCGGTCTTTATGTTGCTTCGTTTCTGGTGTTTGCTTTTTTGCGCAGTTGGCTGACGGGCAGTCCGTGGCAGTCGGAAATCGCGCCGATCACTGGGCCAATGTACCAACTTTTTATTTTTTTCATGATTACTGACCCCAAAACAACCGTGCGTTCAAAGACTGGTCAGTGTATTACGGTGATTTGTGTCGCTTTGCTGGAAATGGTGCTGAGGCTGAATCAGGTGGTGTATGCGCCATTTTATGCACTCTTCATCGTTGGACCGTCGGCCATGCTGATTGAGATGTGGCTGGATTCGCGACGCGCAAGTGCTGCCGGTGCCACCGTTGCTGCGTGAGCGGTTCCTGATTCGGGCAGGCCGTTTTACGTTGTCTTTCTTCCTTGCGTCAATCGTTGCGGTCGCCGGCTGCAAAACAGGCGCGCCCAGTTTGGTGGGCATTGCGCTACCCGCGTCCGTCGCCGACATGAAGGAAATTCAAATCTCGCCGGCTGCAGTTTTGCAGACTCCTTCAGTTAGGGAAGCGCCTCGTACGGACGCACAGCAGCCAGCCAAGTTGCGTTCACAGCAACGTCCATCAGGCCCCATACAATTCACGGATGTTACCGAGCAGGCGGGCATTCATTTCAAACACAACAGCGGAGCATTTGGAAAAAAGTATTTGCCGGAAACCATGGGCAGCGGAGTCTGTTTTCTGGATTACGACAATGATGGCTGGCAGGACATTTTATTTGTGAACTCCATGGACTGGCCGGAACACAAGAACGGCAAATCTTTTCCGGCGCTGTATCACAACAATCACGACGGCACATTTACGGATGTGACCCGCGCCGCCGGGCTCGCTATAGAAATATATGGAATGGGGTGCGCGATCGGGGACTACGACAATGACGGCTATCCGGATATTTATATAACTGCGGTCGGATCGAATCATTTATTCCACAATTTGGGGAATGGAAAATTCAGCGATGTTACGGCCAAAGCGGGCTTAAGCGACCCGGGATTCTCTACAAGTGCCGTGTGGTTTGACTACGACAATGACGGACAGCTGGATCTATTTGTATCGCACTACGTGGATTGGTCGGTTGCCAAAGATCAATATTGTTCGCTGGATGGGAAGAATAAATCGTATTGCACGCCGCAGGCTTATAAGGGTCAAAGTTCGTCGCTCTTTCACAACAAGGGCGATGGAACGTTCGAGAATGTCACCAAGCGAGCGGGACTATACGATCCGACCAGCAAATCATTGGGGATTGCTCTCGTGGACTATGACAATGACGGCTGGCTGGATCTTTTTGTGGCAAACGACACGGAGCCGAACAAGTTGTATCGCAACAATCACAACGGCACTTTTACGGATGTTGCGATATTGTCCGGTGTGGCGTTGAGCGAAACGGGACGAGCGCGTGCGGGAATGGGCGTGGATGCGGGTGATTACGACGGCTCCGGACAACAGAGCTTGATCATCGGTAATTTTACGAATGAAAGTATGTCGCTGTATCGCAATGATGGAAGCGGACTCTATACCGATGAGGCGACGTCGTCGGGGATTGGACAGATGTCCATTCAGTCGCTGACGTTTGGGTGTTTCTTTTTTGACTATGACCTGGATGGCTTGCTCGATATTTTGGCGGTGAATGGGCACGTTTCGGATGACATCAGCGTGGTGCAGCCCAATGTGAAATATGCGCAGCGGCCGAGCCTTTTTCGTAATAAGGGCAATAAGAAATTTGAAGAAGTGTCCGGCAAGCTGGGACCAGCATTGCAAACCGAGATTGTTGGGCGCGGAGCGGCGTACGGTGATTTCGATAATGATGGCGATCTCGATTTGGTGATTACCTCGAACAACGGTCCCGCGCGATTGTTGCGCAATGACAATGGAAATCAGAACGATATGCTGCGGGTGAAAACGGTGGGAACGCGTTCGAACCGCGATGGCATCGGCGCGAAAGTTACGATAAAAATCAACAAAGGGATTTCGCAGATGCGGATGGTGAAATCGGGATCGAGTTATTTGTCGCAAAGTGAAATGCCACTGACGTTCGGATTGGGGAAGCCTGAAGAAGGTAAAACTTTAGCGCTGCAAATTGTTTGGCCCAGCGGGAAAACCGACTCGATGGCGGGGATCAAGCCGAATCAGTTCATAACTGTGCAGGAAGGGAAGGGGATTATTTCGGCCCAGCCGATTGTTTTTGCACGAGCGAGTTCGCCAAGCGGAAAATAACGACACCCTGTTTTTCAACGCTTAAATTCAAGATAAAAAGAAGAACCACCCTGAAAATCCAGGTTGGGGCACACTCCAACTATTTGTGTTGGTTGCTATTTCCAGAAACCGCACTTGTCCAATAACTGCGATATTTCATGTTTTGTTGATCCCAGTTTAGCCGCGGAATTGAGAAGGTCGCTGGCGTCAACCGGGTACCAATTGCGGCGCTGAGGATTGTTGAGGCCTGCGATGTTGATGGGTTCGATCGCTCTCGAGACTTCGTTGGCCAGTTCGGTCATTTCCTGTTGCGTGGAGGTTTGTCTGGCGCGTTGATAACATCGCCGCATAGCCGCGCCGAAGTGCGGATCATCGTGCAATAGAAATGATCGGGCCAGGTTAACTATGCCAAGTCGTCTGGCCGATTCCGAAAAGCTGGCGGCTGCGAAATAAAGCATTGAGAGAGATGCGAAGACTGGAAACCGATCCATGGTGGCGTACAAAGTCGCGATCAAATCAGCTGCGGCAAGTAACTCGTTGTCCGTCTGAGAGGCGTAGGATTGCAGGCTCGCGGCGAATTCGGGCTTGCCCCAATCGCGTTCGATGATTTCGGCGAGACGCGAGACGCCTAATAACGTCAGTGGGAAGCCGGTGGAAAGCAGGGGATCGACAAATCCAGCGGCTGACGGCAGCAGCGCCCAGCGTTTACCGGCGACGGCATTGCTGCGAAAAGAGACGTGCGGCATATAGGTAAAGGGTTGGACCGCTTGCGAATTTGCAAATTGATTCTTCAAGGTGGGAATTAAATCGAGGAGCCGCTGCCAGGCTGCCGGACCTTCTGACAAGCGCAGGCGATCAGCGAGGTCGTTAGTGGCGGCTACGCCTGCGCTGGTGATCCCGTTATTGAATTTTAGTACCCAGATCCAGCCGCCGTCGAAAATATGATGAACTGCGGCATCGTCGACGGAATAAGGTGGAAGCTCCGAATTCTGGTCAGATATCTGTTCCTCAAAACGCCCGACGCCCGTGAAGTGGCTGAACAGTGCTTGCGTGGCAGGAAAGTCAGGTAGCGGCGACTCTTCGAGGGCGAGAGCACGGTGGAGAAAACCACGTGGACCAGTTGCGTCGACCAGGAATTTCGCGTGAACACACAAGTCCTCGTTGTTGCGGCGGCCTCGCAAACGAATTTCGTTTTCCGATTCTGAGACGTCTTGCAGCGCGACTTCGTCCAGATATGGCACTCCAAGTTTTTGTGCTTCCTTGACGAACAGATGATCGACTTCGGCGCGATACCAATGCGTGTCGGCGATTCGATCGTGCGGGCTGGCGGCGACTAGCAGTTGACGTTGACGCTCCGGATCGGCCATTGCTGGCATGCCGAGGATGTGATGATAAAAGGTGAAGCCGCGTTTAAGGCCACAAGCTACGTGCGGATACGTCTGTTGCCAACTGCCCCATTTTGAAAGCGGCGCAATCCCGGGCAGGTCATAACGAGTCGCCACATTCTCCAGCAGGATGTTTGATAACGGCGTTGAAGATTCGCCGATGACAAATCGCGGGTGCTTGTTTTTTTCGAGGAGAATAACCGAGCGCCCCAACTGATGCGCGATCATGGCAAGCAAGCTACCGCCAAAGCCTGAGCCAACTACAGCAATGTCGTACGTTTCGTTCAATTTGCGGCGTCGCAACTCTGACAGCGCTCGGGCGCGAGATTAGTCTGGGAGAGATTCATCCGACGCAGACGTGCGATGCGCGGGGTTCTGCACGCGAGGCAGGACGGAATTTTGTCGGCGTCCCACAAATCTGCAAAGACTCGTCCGCGATTCAAGCCCAGGCCATAACTGAAGGAATCCTCCAGTGTTTCCAGCCGAGGTGCTGAAAATTGCTGGTTCGCAGCAAGAGCTTCCATCGCGCCATTGCCGCCGCGAGTCGGAATGAGAGTGACCGCGGTGGCGCCGCAATCGAAAGCGAAATCGACAGAGCGCTGCGCCCAAAAAACAGCTTCTTCGGGCTGCATGAATGGCGGCTGCACAAGGACGAATACGCGCAGATCGATATTGTTGGAACGCAAGAAAGTCGCGGCCGCTGAAAATTGGTCCAGCGTCATGCGCTTATTAAGCTTAGGCAAAACCTCGGGGTGCACCGTTTCCAGGCCCATGGCAATTTCGAGGCGGCATTTCAAGCGATCCCGAAAGCGAAGGCAATGGTCATCGACCAGACCGGGATGATTTTCGACAATCAGGCGCTCGAAGTTGTTACTTCTCAAAGCGATTGCGGAATGATCTTCGACAGGTATCGCTCGGGCGTCAAAAAAGCTACCGCTGTTGTATAGCTTCAGTACGCGGGCTGCAGGAAGTTGCGATAATGCAAAATCGATCTGCGCAGGAATTGCGCCTGGGGCAACCGAAGTAGCTAGGGTATTGCGCCATAAATCGCACATCACACAACGCCAGGGACATTCTCGATTGGTCAGAAAAATTGTGGCTACGGGAAGAATTTCGCGCGAAGCGGACAATTCCTGTTCGACAAAAAACGAGTGTGGTTTCTGCGGATCTAGAGTTTCGCGCGCTGGCCTCCGCTCAAGTACCCACTTGTCGCGTTCGAGATTGGTCTCGGGATAAAGCGATGTCAGTTGGCTTGTAGACAAGATGCTCACAAATATAGCGACAAAAATTGTTTGCGGTAATCCGGTTCCCGCGAAGGCAGTTGGCGATGCATATCGACTTCCGGCAGCGCGCCATGTTGAAACCGGCGCTTCGGAAAAACCCGCATACGCATTCCGGTTACGGCTTCCACTCCGCGTGACACGATCTCCCCTTTAAGTTCGTACAGACGCGCCACGTCATA
>Ga0182024_10011243_pt1 | contig 18028 bp, 19 predicted proteins | sample P32metaG_FD_120480 | JGI IMG/M metagenome (GOLD analysis project Ga0182024, IMG submission 120480) | Permafrost microbial communities from Stordalen Mire, Sweden - P3-2 metaG (Illumina Assembly) | ecosystem: Environmental > Terrestrial > Soil > Wetlands > Permafrost | place: Sweden: Stordalen... | reverse complement strand
GCAGGTGGCACGGTCTCTTTAACAAAAGACGAAGCCCGCAAAATTGTAACCCCACTGTATGAGGCGTTAAACCAACCTGCTAAGAAGGACGTTGCAGCCTTACTGTCCAAGGCGGCAAATCCTGACTATCGCTCGTATCACACCAACGAAGAGTCGGTATCGCGCGAGCAATTGGCCGATATATTCAAAATGATTGGCGCCGCGGTCCCAGACCTGCGCTGGACCATCGAGGACATTCAAACGTATGGGGATCAAATCGTCGTACGCGGTAAGGCAACCGGCACGCCAACGGGAGAGTTCTGGGGAGCAAAGCCGACCGGCAAGAGCTTTAACACCATGGCGATCGACATCTTCACCGTGAAGAACGGAAAGCTGGCCTCTGCCTTTCACGTAGAAAATTGGGTGGGCGCCCTGCAACAGATGGCGCAATCAGGGTAGGTCCAGGCGACCTAGCCTCGAGCACGCCATGACGAACCTAAAAATAAATGGCGCCCTCCACAGTGTTGAGGTGCCCGAGGACATGCCGCTGCTGTGGGCATTGCGCGATGTTCTAGGGATGACCGGCACGAAATTCGGCTGCGGCATCGCCCAGTGCGGTGCATGCACCGTTCACCTGGATGGGGTCGCTGTCAGATCTTGCCAGCTCCCTGTAGGTGCGATCGGAGATCGGGCGATTACAACGATCGAGGGGGTGGGTCAGACCGCCGCCGGCGCCAAAGTTCAGAAGGCGTGGCTCGATCTGCAGGTCATGCAGTGCGGGTACTGTCAACCAGGGCAGATCATGTCCGCCGCGGCGCTTCTGGCGCGCAATCCGGCGCCGGATGATGCCGACATTGATGCGGCGATGGCCGGAAACATCTGTCGATGCGGCACCTACGTGAGGATCAGGGATGGGATAAAGCGTGCTGCCCGAAGTTAAAGAGTGGCAGAAAGGCCTGACCCGTCGCGAGGCGCTGGGGGCAGGCTTTGCGTTTGCGAGTGGGCTGCTCGTTGGCATTGACTTTGACCTCGCCCGCGCGAGTGAGCCCACGCCTGGTGGCGCGCGCATGAATGCCTTTATCCACATCTCCCCGAGTGATGTGATGACCTTCATCATGCCCGCGGTGGAGATGGGCCAAGGGGTCTACACCTCGCAGTCGATGTGTATTGCCGAGGAACTCGATGTGGGCCTCGATCAGGTGACCACGGCGCATGCGCCACCCGACATGGCGAACTACGGTAATCCCGTCTTCGTGGTACAGGCCACGGGTGGGTCGACCACGACGATGGCTTGGTTCATGCCCTTAAGGCGCGCTGGAGCCGCTGCGCGCATGATGCTGCTGCAAGCTGCTGCCACGGCGTGGGGTGTCGATCCGTCGACCCTGACTACGGATCGCGGGGTCATCACCCATACGACTACCGGACGCACGATGCGCTACGGACAGGTCGCCTCACGCGCAGCCACCTTAAAGATCCCAAGCCAGGTCAAACTCAAGGACCCTAGCAAATTCCGTCTCATCGGTACGCCTGCCCGTCGGGTGGACACGCCGGACAAGGCAGTCGGTAAGGCCATATACGGGATTGACGTGCTGCAACCGGGCTTGAAGTTCGCAACCCTTAAGGGCTCACCGGTTCTCGGCGGAAAAGTTGCGAAGGTGGAACAAACCGCTGCGCTCGCCTTACCTGGCGTTCGGCAGGTTGTGGTCCTGGATGACCTGATCGCAGTCGTGGGGGACCACATGTGGGCGGCCCTGCAAGGAATGCGGGCCCTTAAGATTGAGTGGACGCACAGTCCGCACGCAACTCTTGATCAGCCGCAGCTTTGGCGAGAAATGGAGAGTGCAGCGCTGGGAGTTGGCGTTACCGCACAAAGCCAGGGCGATGCGCTCGAAAAGCTCAAGGAAGGAGAATTATTCGAAGGCACCTTTGAGTTTCCCTTCCTCGCACACGCGACGATGGAGCCAATGAACTGCACGGTTCACGTGCACGACGGGACATGTGAGGTTTGGGTCGGCACCCAGGTGCCTGGGTACGCACAAAGCGTTGCAGCGCAAGTGCTTGGAATAGACCCTTCAAAGGTCACGGTCAACAACCACCTCATCGGCGGAGGTTTTGGACGCCGCCTGGAGGTCGATGGTGTCCTTAAGGCCACTCGAATAGCGCAACATGTCGAAGGTCCCGTGAAAGTGGTCTGGACACGTGAAGAGGATATTTCCCAGCAGCGCTATCGGCCGCTCTACAACGATAGGCTGAAGGCGCGAGTCGAGAATGGGAAGATCACAGCCTGGCATCACCGCGTGACTGGGCCCTCGATCATGGCTCGCTGGCTGCCTCCGGCGTTTAAGGACGGTATCGATGTCGATGCAATCGATGGTGCCGTCAAGCCCGCCTATGACTTCGGCGCCATCCTCATTGAGTACGTGCGGCATGAACTGCCGGTCGAGGTGGGCTTCTGGCGCGGCGTCGGTCCCAACAGCAGTATCTGTTCCAAGGAGTGTTTTCTCGATGTGATCGCACATCGAACAAAGACGGATCCGGTTGAGTTTCGTCGCGCGCAACTGCAAAAGTCTTCTCGTGCTCTGGCTGTAGTCGACCTGGTTGCGCGGCAAGCCAATTGGGGCACTGCGCCTGCGCCCTCTGCTTTCGGGGCGCGAGTGGGTAGGGGAATTGCGCTCCTTGATACCTTCGGAAGTTATCTCGCGTGCATCGCCGATGTGGCGGTAAGCGATGTGGGTGATGTGCGGGTGACACGGGTCGTCGTGGTCGCCGACTGCGGCAGGGTGGTGAACCCGGACACGCTAACGGCGCAAATTCAAGGCGGCGTCGTATTCGGCATCACCGCTATCTTGTACAACGAGATCACATTCGCCGGAGGGTGTGTCCAGCAGAGCAACTTCAATAACTATCGGATGCTTCGCATTGATGAAATGCCACAGGTTGAGACGTATATCGTCCCCAGTACGCAAGATCCCGGTGGTATCGGTGAGCCTGGTACGGTCGTGGTCCAGCCAGCCATCGCCAATGCGGTCTTCGAGGCGACGGGGGTACGTATCACTCGCATGCCCATCGATCGCAAACTGATTGCGAAGAGGGCCTGATGGGTCGCCGCCGTCTCACCCTCCTAGTTGGTGCCACAGTGCTACTCGTTGCCGGTGCCATTGTGGCATCGATGGTGTTTCAACCTGGACCCTACGACTTTGCTGGTGGACAACCCATTGGTCTTGCGGACTATGCAGGTCCCTCGCCGACGGGCGCCCCTGTCGAGCTCGCCCAAGCCGATGCGCGCACGCGTGGGGAATACATCACTCGCATGGCCGATTGCGAGGCTTGCCACACGGCAAAGGGCGGCGCGTCCTTTGCGGGCGGGCGGCCGTTCATATTGCCCTTTGGAACGATCTATACGCCCAATATCACACCTGACAGCGAGACTGGCATCGGGGCTTGGTCGGATGCGCAATTTCTGAGGGCCGTGCATCAGGGCATATCTGCGGATGGATCGCACATGTACCCCGCCTTTCCGTACGCCTCCTACACGATGCTCACGGATGCGGATGTGCTTGCGATTAAGGCCTACCTCTTCTCGCTCAAACCGGTGAGAATGGCCAACAAGCCCAATACGTTCTTCTTTCCAGTCAATCAACGTTGGCTTATGGCGTTTTGGTCCGCATTCTTCAATTCGGACAAGCGATTTCGCCCCATTCAAGAACAAAGTCCCGCGTGGAACCGCGGCGCTTATCTTGTCGAGGCCGCAGGGCATTGTGGCGAATGCCACACTCCTCGCAACCTGATGCAGGCGATGAACCAACGAAAGAAGTTTGCAGGCGGCGCCGCGGAGGGCTGGACTGCCTACAACATTACAAGTGACCCTGTAAGCGGTGTTGGCAGCTGGTCGCCTGAGGAACTCTCCGCATACCTTGCGAGCGGGCATGCGCACGGGCGGGGAACCGCCTCGGGTCCCATGGGCGAGGCGGTGGACTTAAGTCTGTCAAGGCTCACGGCATCTGACATTTCGGCGATCGTCACTTATGTGCGATCCGTGAAGCCTGTTCACAGCGATGCGCTGCCAAGTCCAGCGGGAGCTGCTTCGGACTCCCCGAAGGTCGCGTCCGTCCAGAACTTCGAGGGCAAGCGCGTGTTCGAAGGAAGCTGCGCGAGCTGTCACGCCTGGTCGGGTGCAGGCGTCCTATACAGTGAGGCACAGCTGACCGGCGTCCGTGCCATCAACGATGCCTCGGCGAGGAATGTAGTGCAAATGATCATTACCGGCTCTGGCCTTGAGGGCCGCAGGCACTACATGCCGGACTTCGCGACCGAATACTCCGATGCTGAGATCGCTGCGGTCGCGAACTACGTCACGGGACGCTTCGGCTCGAGGCCATCGCAAGCGACACCTGAACAAGTTGCGATGCTGCGGTTGCAGCACTAGACGGGTATGGATTTGCGAATGACACAGCCCGTCGACAAGCGGGCGTCGAACCCGTCGGCCCGTCCTCCTGAGGTGCCACCCCCTCGCGGTCACGCAGGCGTTCTCATCGCACTTGCCTTGGGAACGTTTGCGGTCGGAACCGAGGGCTTCATGATCGCAGCCATTCTTCCTGCGATCGGAGGGTCACTCGCTGTAAGTGTCCCTATAGCAGGTCAATTGGTCACCGCCTTCACAATCGTCTACGCCTTAAGCTCACCGATACTTACGGCTTGGACCGCGCACCGCAGCCGTAGGGCGCTCCTGTTAGCTTCCCTGGCAGCTTTCGGTGTCGCGAATATTTTGGCGGCTGCAGCGCCTTCTTATTGGGCGCTGATGGGCGCCCGCATCCTGCTGGCGATTGCCGCCGGACTTTATGTGCCCAGTGCCAACGCGCTAGCCACCACGATTGTTCACCCCTCGCAACGTGGCAGGGCACTCGCGATCGTCAATGGGGGTGTGACGGTGGCTGTGGCGCTTGGCGTTCCGGCCGGAGCCTTCGTGGGCGCCCATTTCGGATGGCGAGCTACGTTTCTCGGGGTGGCCGTGCTGTCCGTCAGCGCATGGTCAGCCCTGGCGATTCGGTTACCAAAGGCAGTCACGACGGCGCCCGCCGCCACGTTGTTCGAGCGGCTGGCCATCATTCGCCAACCCGGCGCGTTGCCTGTGCTTGCGACCACCGCCATTTGGGCTACAGGGGCTTATACGGTCTACACCTATGTCTCGCCCTTCCTAAGTGCGAGCACCGGTGTTTCCGTGGAGCACGCCGGCATGATGATAACGCTCGTGGGTGTGTCGGCCGCGGTAGGTGTGGCGCTCGGGGGCGTCGCCAATGACCGCTTTGGTATGCGTAAAGTCATCGGGGTCACGTTGCCTGTGATGGCGTGTGCGTTCGCCGGTTTGACCGCTCTTGCCTTGGCCTTTGCGCCTAATGCGATTTACGGAATTGCGCCCCTGCTGGTTCTGTGGGGCATGAGCGCCTGGGGCTTCTTCCCATCCCAACAACATCGTGTGATCGCCGTGGTCGGCGCCGCGCACGCTCCTGTGGGCCTGTCCCTAAACGCTTCCTTCATGTATGCGGGGTTCGGGCTTGGGGCCGCCTTGGGATCGATCGTTATATCCGCCACATCCGTTCTTTGGATTGGGGCGGCAGGCGCAGTTTGCGTGATTGCCGCCGCTATCTTGTCCCATCGGATCTGGCTGCGCGGTGTGAGCAAGGTTGGGGAGCAGCCAACCACGGCATGACGCCGAGGTTACCGCCCCGGCGATGCCGGAAAGTCGACACCGAGAACTGAATGCCTGAGCAGTCCGACTACCGAACGAGATCCCCGTGCGCTGCCTTCGCCGGCGTTCTGGTCTTCATGACGGCGTGTACAGGCGCATCCTGGTTCGAGCAGTAATTGGGTTGCTCCCCGTTCTGCCCCATTATATTTGGCTCGAAACACGCAAATTTGCATCCGACTGACAATCAAGCAGCCGGCCTTCGGTTACATGATGCACATGCCAGTTAGGGGGAGTAAATCGCCGAACTCCCTGTCGGTGACGACTTGCGGCCCCTTCTCCGATCTGGCAGCACCGGTGCCCGGTGTAGTCGTTCGATCCCCCCCTCGACGCGTCACCTGCGACGGAGAAGGGGCCCTTTTCTTCTTCGATAGGAAGTAGCGATTAACGCCTGCAGTCCGCCGATGCCTATTTCGCTGTCTCAGGGGTGCACCGACAGCACCGAAGTGGGCGCGCAGACTGGGCGCGATGAATGCCTAGATTGAACTTAAAGTGTATTCACCCCGATGCGCTCTGACCGTCAGGACCGACCAAGCCGGAGCCCAAGCACTCAAATGCAAGGGCATATGGATGATGACGATAGTAGAGATGAAACGCCCGGGGACTTCTTTTCCAACATGGCCTTTCTGCTGGGCCTCGTCGGCTTCGCCGTGATGGTAGTGATCGCGGCAGTGGTAAGCGCCATTGTCCAAGCTGTGCATCAACTCTAAACCAGGCAGTACTGGGGAGGCAGGCCATGATGGGCGCAACTACCACGACCAGAAAAGAGGACGCGAGATGGCTGCTACACGATTGAAGTCGCTCGCGGGCGTAAAAATTCCTGATACCCAGCTCGCTAACGCCGCCTTGGATCTATTGGAGGCGACATCCCCTCACTTTCTGTTCAATCATTGTCTTAGAACCTATGTTTTCGGAAGCCTTGCCGTTCGCGCGGTTGGCCGCGAGGTGTTTGATGAAGAAATCGCCTTCTGCGGTGCGCTTTTGCATGACCTAGGGCTCATTCCCACCTACATCGGAAGCAATCGCTTTGAAGTGGACGGCGCGGATGCCGCCCGGAATTTCTGCCTGGAGCAGCAGGTGTCGCCGCAACGTGCAGACCGGGTATGGGAGGCGATCGCCTTGCACACCTCCGCAGGGATCGCTTCTCGGATGGCTGCTGAGATTGCCGTGGTGCACTTTGGGGCTGGACTGGATTTTCTCGGCCTTGGGATAGAGCAAGTGCCGCGGGAAGTGCTCGAGGAAGTTATTGCGAGTTATCCGCGGCTTAGCTTTAAGTCGACTTTTCGTGATCTCCTGGTGGCGCACTGTCGAGCCAATCCGGCCGCACAGATCCTCACGTGGACGGATGACATTGCGCGCGCCAACGGGTGCACGTTGCATGGCCAGCCCCTTCCAACAGCCACCCAGTTGATGGCGGCTGCACCATTCGAAGAGTAGTTCGATCCTTAGCCATATCCTTCGCCTTAACGGCAATTCAAGAGCGTCGGAAGAGGCAGGTTATGACGCCGTCGGCCGTTGATTATCAGGCGGCCGACCCGTCTGCAATGCGCCATGGGTCCTTTTACCGTCACCACGTCAATTATGGTAGGACAGGCTACCGGATTACACTTGCTACTGGAGATCGGTGAAACACCGAAGCATCAAGCGCGCAGCTCCAATGGATAGCAGACCGTGAGACTACTGGTCGTTGGAGCAGGCTCTACGGGTGGGTACTTCGGCGGACGCCTCGCTCAGGCCGGGCGTGATGTCACTTTTCTGGCGCGTCCGCATCGGGCTGAACTGTTACGCACGGATGGTTTGCGGATTGTGAGTCCACATGGGGACGTCAACCTTCACCCTGTGGTCGTCACCGCAGGCTCGCTGACTCAAACCTATGACGCAATTTTGCTGGCCGTTAAGGCCTACTCCCTCAATGTCGCGCTTGAGGATTTGGCACCCGCCGTGGGAGCCAAGACCCTGATTGTTCCGGTGCTCAACGGAATGAAGCATCTGGAGGTTTTAGCCGCGCGATTTGGGCCTTCCTGCTTAGTTGGCGGTCTGTGCTTCATCGCGACTACAGTTGATGAGGCCGGACGTATTGTCCAACTCACCGAGCAGCACGAGATCGCGTACGGGGAGCTGAACGGAACGAGTTCCGCTCGCATACAGGCACTCGATGACTTCATGAAAGGGGCGGGGTTTGATGCACGACTCTCCGTAACGGTCGAGCGGGAGATGTGGGAGAAATGGCTATTGCTGGCCTCAATGGGCGCAATCACGTGCCTTCTGCGCGGCACCATTGGAGAAGTTCAGGCGGCGCCGGGTGGTGCAGACGTGGCCCACAGACTGCTCAAAGAAGTCACAGATGTGGTGGATACGGTGGGAGTAAAGCCGAGCGATGCGTTTCTAAGCCGCGCAAGAACGATACTCGCGGCCAGTGGCTCAAAGCAGGCAAGCTCCATGTATCGCGACTTGGAACGAGGAAGTCCGATCGAGGCGGATCAGATAATCGGCGATCTTTTGGCGCGGGCACAAAAAGTGAAAATCTCGACTCCGCTGCTGGCTGCGGCTTATGCGCAACTGTCCATTTACGAAAGCCGGCACCGCAGAGCCTAGAAGTTACCTTCCAATATCGAGTGACCATCTGACGATAGTCACCCGGCCGCGATAGCGCGGCCGCGCAGAATAAAACGAAAACAGCAAATCCACCCGGTTACGACAATCCTTCGTGGAAGACGGTGCCGCATTATTCGCGTGCGGAACTCTCACGCTGGGGTCGCAACGGGCTGAACCAGCAGCTCAGCAAGAGGCAAAGAGCCATGACAAGACAGCAGATCCAGCAGGCGATCGACATTGTCTACGGCAGAGTGTTTAACGAAGGCCGGACGGATTTCTTGCCTGCCCTCGTGTCAGGGCCCTACATCCAGCACAACCCGCTGTTTCCGAATGGGCTGGAAGGAATTATGGGGTACATCAAGCAGGCTGGAAGCATACCGTGCGAGGTCAAGCGGATTGCCATCGACGGCGACCTTGCCTTCATCCATGTGCGTTACCTCAACTGGGCAGGAAAGGAGACTGCGGGCGTCGACATTTTCCGCTTCGACGCAAGCGGAAAGATCGTCGAGCACTGGGACGTCTTGCAACCAGTGCCCGAGGCCTCGCGCAATGCGAACAGCATGTTCTAGAGAGCCCTATGCGCGGGTCTGCATTTTGCGGGTCACGCCACCTCTGAAGCTCTGATCATCGATGCAAGTACCTCCACGAATGCGGTCACCCTGGGTGCACGAAAGCGTGCCGATGGAAAGACCGCGTAAATGCCGCCGTCCGGAAGTCGCCACTGTGGCAATACGCGGACTAGTCGCCCGGCGGCGATGTCTTCCCTGACCATGAAGTCTGGGAGAATCGAAAATCCCGCACCGGCTAACAGGGCCGCAACGACACCTCGGGTGCTGTCGACGGCGAGAGTCGCTGGCCCGGTGAAGGTAGCTCGTGCGCCGGTGCGATTGGTAAATGAATACGTCTTCGGCTCTGGGAGCGCCGTATTCGCGACAAATGGAAGCGCTGTCAGACCTTTTGGCGTTTTGATTTCTTCAAGGTGGCTGGCGAACTTTCGCGAGGCCACTAGAAGTTGCTGAAAACTGCCAAGCCGCCGCGCGTGAAGACTGCTGTCGGTTAGCCAGCCGACTCTTATTGCGATGTCGATCTCGCCAGCCAGGATGTCGACGATCCGGTCGTTGAACTTTAGATCAGCACGGCAATTCGGATGACTTCCGAGAAACTTAGTGACCGCAGGTACAATCATGATCACGCCGTAGGCGTTCGGGGCAACAATTCGCAATGTTCCTTGAGGGAGGCTGCTCGCTTGGGCCGTTTCCGCGACGGCCTCCTGTGCCCCCTGCAGCACCCCGACCATGCGCTCGTACAAATTCCTGCCGGCCTCGGTGAGTTCTACTCTGCGCGTAGTCCTTACGAAGAGGCTCGTTCTGAGTTCCGCTTCAAGCCGGGCTACCTGCTGGCTGACGACGGCTTTGGTGATACCCAGCCGCTGGGCGGCCCGGGTGAACGCACGCGTCTCCGCAACTGCCACGAAATAGACCAGTCGACTCAGGATCCTAGGTTCGATCACAACGGAGATTGTTCGCAAATACCATACAGTCTGTCAAGAATGATGGTCTTCTGCATTCAATCAGGCAGTGCCATCTTCGCACCCGCCAACAGCAAGTCTCGCGTGCGGCTGTTCGGCAAGGAGATGCAAATGGATGCCCCGGCTTTAAGGCTCGACTACTTCTTCGATCCGTTCTGCGGATGGTGCTACGCGAGCGCGCCGGCCTTGAAGGCCGTCGCGGAAGCGTTCCCCGAGGCTTTGACGATGCACCCCTCAGGGCTCTTCGCCGGCGCCCGGGCGCGTCCAATGGCCGCCATGGCGGAGCACTCGTGGCGCAACGCTACGCGGGTCGCCGAGCTGACTGGCCAGATCTACACCTCACAATATCGAGATCGGGTCCTGCGCAATCCGCACGGCATCCTCGACTCGCTCTTCGCGACGCGAGCGATTGTCGCATTGGGCGAACTGGACCGAACGCTCGAACCGGCCCTTCTGCACGCCTTGCAGACCGCGCGCTACGTTGACGCACGAGACACCGCCGACGCATCGGTGGTCGCAGGTGTCGCCGCCCAAGTCAGCGCGGCTCACGGGCATTCACTCGATGACGACGCCTTCGCGGCCAAGTTGGCCGACGATGAAGGGTTGGCGAACCTCACTGAGGACCGAATGCGCGAAACGCTTGCGCGGATGCGCGAGCTTTCAGGAACCGGCGTCCCGCAATTGCTCGCAACTGTTGGCGATCATCACGAGGTCATCCAGGACGGCGGTCTCTACGGCGGCGCAGAAACGGTCCTCAATGCGATCAAAGCGGTCACGAATCGCGCATTTCCAATCCATTAAAGCTGAGCTCTGCTTTGCACTCACATAGGAAGATGACTAATGAAAATCGCACTCATCGGCGCATCGGGGAACGTCGGATCCCGTATCGCCGCAGAACTCTCATCGCGTGGTCACAAGATTACTGGGATCGCACGAGATGCCAGGAAAGTCGCCGCGATACCGGGTGTTACGCCGACCACCGCCGATTTCACAAAGACCAACGCTCTCGTAGTGATCCTCAAGGGGCACGCTGCGGTGATCAGCTGTGTGCGCTTCACGGGGACTGATCCGGATCAACTGATTGGGGCAGTCAAAGCGTCGGGAGTGCCGCGTTACCTGGTAAGCGGAGGCGCCGGTAGCCTTTACGTGGCACCGGGGATGACTCTCGTTGACTCTCCCAACTTCCCAAAGGAGTACGCGACAGAAGCCCGCGCCAGCGGCGTGTTCCTCGATCGCCTGCGCGCGCAGACGGATCTTGACTGGACATTCCTTTCGCCGCCGGCAGTCCTCGCGGCGGGCGAGCGAACTGGAAAGTTTCGCGTTGGCAAAGACGATCTGCTGGTGAGCGACGACAAGAGCAGCAGCATCTCGTATGAGGACTTTGCCATCGCCCTTGCGGACGAGATTGAGACGCCGAAGCACTCGCGCCAGAGGTTTACCGTCGGGTATTGACCCAAATGACCCACACCGCCACATCGTCGCGATCTTAGACGTTTAAGGATTTCTTATGGACATCGCATCCAATGGCATCTCCATTCATGCGACGGATCAAGGTCAAGGCTCACCGGCCATCGTCTTCCTGCATTGCTGGGGTGGGTCCGCCCGGACCTGGGAGCACGTCATTGCCGCCCTTCCTCCTCGGTACCGGACCGTGGCAATCGACCAGCGCGGCTGGGGCTCTTCGGATCATCCGGATCGCGGTTACAGCCTGGCGCAAATCGCCGACGACACCGAGGGCGTGATAAAGGCCCTCGCCTTGGAGCGCTATATCCTCGTCGGCCACTCCATGGGCGGAAAAACGGCCCAGTTCCTGGCGTCTCGACGTCCCAAAGGTTTGGTCGGCCTGGTACTGGTCGCCCCCGCTCCACCCTCGCCGTTCAACGTGCCAGAGAAGCTACGCGCGATGATGGGAGGGCCCAACGTGCGCGAGTTCGTGACCATGGCCCTCGAGCAGATGCTGACCCACCAACCGATCAGTCGGGAGGACGCCGAAATGATGATTTCCGATGCCAGCCGGGGCTCGGTCGCCGCCAGAACCGCCTGGGGTAGCCAAACCAGCCTCGAAGACATCACCGGTGCGGTCGGTCACATCGACAAGCCGACCCTCGTGATTTCAGGCGAGCACGACAAGATCGACACCATCGAGACCCTCAGGCGCGAGCTTCTGCCCCGGATCCCTGGCGCCGTACTGCAGGTGCTTCCAGAGGTCGGACACCTATCCCCGATTGAGGCGCCAAGTGAGATCGCCCGCCATCTCGACATCTTTGCTCAGGACGTTGTGTCCAGGCACTAGGGCCCATCATTTCCATCCATGTTGGAGAGAACCATGTCCCAACTTACTGCTTTGCCACGCGAGATTGCCGGCGTCAGGATCCCCGACAGCGCGCTGGCGCAGAAAGCTGTTGATTTGACCTTCCGCGTCTCACCGGCGGTTGTCTGGACGCACGTGCTTCGGACCTTCGTCTTCGGCTCCCTGGTCGGTAGAGCACAGAAAATGCGCTACGACGAGGAGCTCTTCTTTCTCGGCGCCGTGCTGCATGACCTCGGGCTTACGGCTGAGTTCCGTGGCGCCCAACGTTTTGAAGTGGTCGGAGCAGATGCGGCCGACGCGTTCTTGAAGGACCAGGGAGTTGATCCCGAGCGGCGCGAGATCATCTGGGATGCGATCGCGCTGCACACCTCGGTCGGCATCGTCACCCGCAAGCGCCCCGAGATTGCGCTGGTCCATATCGGCGCTGGTATCGACGTCGTGGGACTCGAGCTCGACAAACTACCGCCCGCTCTCGTTTCGGAAACAATCGAAAAACTTCCCAGATATGACTTCAATAGGGCGTTCTACGCCGTGCTGGTCGAGACGATCGCCCAGGCCCCGCAAAGCGCGACAATGACCTGGATGGCCGAGATCGCCAATGAGCACATACCGGGCTGCCCGTGCCCAAGCCTCGCGAGCAGACTGAAAGCGAGTCCCTTCAAGGAGTAACTCGCAGCGCCCAATGGCGCAGATCCCCTCATCGTAACGGAGGTCATCCCATAGCTAGTTCGCGCATTTAAGAAAGCAGCAAGACTCTGGAGTTGTCCAGGCAAGGATCCTGTTAATTGTAGATTCATCGAACTTGCCTTGATAGATCCGCTTCGGGCGCGGAGCAACCGACCACCGCTCGGCCACGGGTGAGCGGCGATCACCTGCCAAAAGGCGGGTTCAATAGATCGAAATGACTCTTCTGAAGATCCCGTTTATTAGGGTAAGGTAGGCCGCACTGCCGGTACACCTAAGGATTACTGTCAGAACGACTGGTGCTTAGTCGGTTCCGGCGCGAGCCAGCGTGACAGCGATTTACAAGCATTAACTGTGACACCGCGCGATCTGGCTCTATGCTCAGGCGAATGAATGGAGCGTTTCAGATGCACGCCAACTCCTCGCCCACTCGCATGGATCGCTCGCAGTCTGCGAGAGCATCGGACAATGGTGGGCTCGCAGATCATGATCCGGTATGCCGGAATCTTCGTCACGTACATCCAGCGACATTGTCCGGGGGATTGGTCGAGGCAGCTGCGCCTGAACAGGGCGTGCCGAAGAATCAGTGCAATGGTATCGAGCACCAGCGGGAATGGTTCCGTCACGACCGCGTTCGACGGCCGAGCGGGCGGCGAGCAGGAGAGGCCGTGACGCAACTTTTTGACAGCCCTCTAACCGCCTCAGTTGCAAGGGGATACCGATGATTAACCATGCTGCGCTGCTTCACGGTCGCGCCAGGACGGCGACGGGGTTGCGGTGCACTGAGGGTGTGGAACTAGACTTCGGACCTCTTTGTAGGAGGTCCCATGACCGCAGCAATCGCGCGCGACCCGATCTACCGCCGACGGCGGTTCCCAGCCGAAGTCATTGAACTGTGTGTCCGTTGGTACATCACGTACCGGCTGAGCTACCGGGACCTTGTGGCCATGACCGCCGAGCGTGGCATTTCTGTGTCGCACACGACCATCTTGCGATGGGTGCTGCGATACGTCCCAGAGTACGAGCGTCGATGGGCCCGACACGCACGACCGGTCAATGCGTCCTGGCGCATGGATGAGACTGCAATCTCGATCCGCGGACGCTGGCACTACCTCTATAGGGCGGTAGATCGCTGCGGAAAGTCCGTCGATCATCTGCTCTGTGCCGATCGGAGCATGGAGGCGGCGCAGGCGTTTTTCCGCAAAGCCGTTGCGACTCACTCTCCCAATTGGCCGCGAAAGGTCAATCTAGATGGCAATGCAGCGAGTCACCGCGCGCTGCGACTCCTCTGCCACGAGGATCCCAGATGGCGCTCCGTCGTGGTGCGGGGGCGACGTTATCTTAACAACATCGTTGAGCAGGACCACCGCGCGATCAAGCGTCGGTGCGCATCGATGCTGGGTTTCAAGTCATTTAGAACGGCTGCTATATCGCTCGCCGGCATCGAACTCGCGCATCGCATTCGCAAGCAGCAGTTCACGGGGTTTCGCCCGCGCAATCGGCGAAGCGAGTCCCTCAAGCAGCTTTGGTTACGGGCACTGGCCTGAAGGAGCCGACAATGCAAGCACAGACGTCCCACAGTGAAATTCCCTCTTTGCACCAGAACTCACGTCCTCGCACTCTGACAAACATTCGGCTGCGTTTCCTAAAGCCGAGAAGCAGGGTGCGGAAAATATCTGATGGCGGTGGGTTGTACTTAATGGTGATGCCCGCTGGCGGTCGGTACTGGCGGTATAACTATCGGTTCAATGGACAGCAGAAGACGATCGCTTTGGGTGTGTATCCCGACGTTTCCCTGCAAAAAGCCAGGGCGCGCCACGAGGAGGCCCGGCGCCTGCTTGCGGCCGGCGTTGATCCATCGCTTGAAAGGCGCACTTTGCGACAACATCCGAATCTATGGCCGACTTTCAGGAAGAGCGTCGCAGGGGGCGCAGGCGCCTAACGTCCCCGCTTTCGCCCTTTGGCGCTTCTCTGCAGTCGGCTGCCATGACGATGGCCATCGTATCTATCTTTGGACTTGGAGGCTCGGTTGTCCGGGGGCCGCTGATCGAGCAATACCTCACTGATCAAAGAACGGTCCGAAACTGAAGACAGTGGTAACGGCCAAGGGTGCGGAGACAGTTCGCAGTCTCACCAACGCGGCGCACCAAACCTTGATCGGTTAGGCTTCTGGAGTTACGGCTGTGGAGCGCTTGGCGCCGCGATGGGACCACGCCGCTGCGGAACTTCACTTGGGTGCGGATTTATGAGTTTCATTTGCTTTGCGATAAAGTTGTCGAACATCCTCACAGGAAGGAGTCTGAGCAAAGTCCAGTTTTTGAGACGTTGCGGAATGACCGCGTAGCGTGCCTTCGGTTTTGCCGTGCTAAGTGCCACGTGCACGGCCTCGCCCAGATGCTCAGGGGGTAGGCCATTGGTACGTGCTTCGTTGACGATCCACTTCTGAAAGTTTCGCACCGCCTCCCAATACTCGGTCTCCTTGAACTCACTCAGATCTTCTTTTTCGCCCTTGTCGTACATTGACGTGTTCACAGTGCCCGGTTCAATTATCACGACGTCGATGCCAAATAACATCAGTTCTATCCGCAGTGCATCCGACATTCCTTCGAGACCACACTTGGACGAACTATAAGCACCGATGAGGGGGATAGGAATTTTCGCGCCGCTAGAGCTGATGTTCACGATGCGCCCGGCGGGCCCCTGTCTTCTCTTGTCCGTTCCCAAGAGGGGGGCGAAGGCTTGAATTACCACAAGCGGCGAGATCATGTTGACATCTAGTTGCCGTCTGTACTCGCTGGGCCGCAGATAAAGGAGAGGCCCACTCACCACAATTCCCGCGTTGTTCACCAGGCCAACCAGATTTCTGTCGCCGATCATAGACCCGACCTTCTGGGCAGCGTGATGTACAGCGTCGGTGTCAGTAATGTCCATCATGAGAGGCACAAACGCGTCACCGAACTCACCTTGCAGACGATCGGCGTCAGCCTGCTTGCGCACGGAGCCAAACACGCGAAATCCCTTCGAAATCAGAACCTTCGTGGTTCCCCAACCAATTCCTGTGGAGACTCCGGTCACTACGACATCCTTGCTGTTCGCCATCACATTACTCCTGAGAATCGCTTGTCACTGGCGCTCGCTGCCAAGGTATCGAGGCAGACCGCAGCCGAAGCTATCATTCGAGCCTCGTTGGGTCTGTTCGGTGGGGTACGTTGATCCGGGAGCACGCACCCCCGTCAGTCGCCTGTCTATGCGCCCTAGAAGAAACACTGAGCCAGCTAGGCGTGGAGTGCCAGCGGCTGAAGCGCATAGCGGGTAGTTTGACTATGACCGAGAGCGCCGAGCTTCACATTACGGGCGCAGCGTGGCCGCTTCGCGCCATGGCCGGAAGGTCAAGACGGCCTCTGCATGAAGCCTTTGGCTAGCGACATAGAGGTTCGGTATTATTAGTTGACTGCCTAGGCGGTCATGAATATGCTACGGATATGGCAAGGCCGCTTAGCGACAAGAAGCGCAGCGCTCTCATGAGGGCAGGGGCCCGGGTCATCGCAACCCAGGGTTTGGGCGCCCAGACAGCCGTAATCGCACGCGAGGCCGGTGTCGCTAGTGGCTCATTTTTCACTTATTTCGAGACAAAGAAAGTTCTATTCAACGAACTCTATCTCGACTTGAAAGCCGAAATGGCCTCTGCCGCCTTGGAAGGGCTTCCGAAAAACGCCTCTATTCGCAAGCAGCTCTTCTCCGTTTGGTCGAACTGGATGCACTGGGCGATTTCGGACCCTGACAAGAGACGCGCTCTTGCGCAATTGAGCGTTTCTGAAGAGGTGACGCCGGCAACCCGTGCGGCAAGTCGCAAGCATACGGCTGGCATAGCAAACCTTTTGGAGCGGTGTCGGGCTGCCGGTCCGATGCGCGAAGCGTCGATGAGCTTCGTCGCATCCGTCATGAATGCACTAGCCGAAACAACGATGGACTTTATGCTCCAAGACCCGAGGAATGCTGACGCACATTGCCAGCTAGGTTTTGAGGCTCTATGGAGAATATTGAAGTAGTTTTTAAAAGCAATATTAATGACTGACTAGGCACGCAACTTATGGTCAGGGAAGAAATCCGTTCACGAATCAGAACCCAAAAGGGAGAACCAAAGATGCCAGGACAAGCCAATCCACACGAATCGAGGAAGATAGCAGTTGTGACAGGAGGTAGCCGCGGTATAGGCCGTAACACTGTCGTGAGTCTCGCGAAACGTGGTGTCGATAGCATTCTTACCTTCAACAGCCATCACGACGGTGCGGAAGCGGTGGTCGCAGAGGCAAGAGCGGTTGGCGCACAGGCGCTGGCTCTACGACTCGACGCTGGGAATATCGGATCGTTCGACGCCTTCATCAAGGGCGTAGAGATGGCTCTACATCGCCTTGGACAATCTCGTTTCGACTTTCTGGTGAACAACGCCGGCAACAATCACCACAACCTGCCGTTCGATAAGGCCACCGAGGGTGAGTTTGACAGTGTCTTGAATGTCCATTTCAAAGGCGTCTTCTTCCTCACGCAGAAGCTTCTCCCCCTAATCAAGGATGGTGGACGCATCGTCAACATATCGACTGTGCGGACTCGCACTGCCTCCGTCGGAGGGTCGGTCTACGCCTCGATGAAAGGAGCGATCGAAGTGCTCTCCAGGCATATGGCAAAGGAGTTGGGGCCGCGCAGGATTGCCGTAAACGTGGTTGCACCAGGCCCCGTCGAAACCGATTTCAGCGGCGGCATCGTTCGTGACAATCCTGCTGTCAACAAGATGATTGCCGAAAACACAGCACTCGGCCGCGCAGGGCTCCCCGACGATATTGGGCCCATGATCGCGTCTCTTCTCTCGGAAGAGAATCATTGGGTCAATGCGCAGCGCATCGAGGTCGCGGGCGGAGTTGCAATTTAGTTCGAGGCTTCAACAGCGAATGGATCGCTTCGTGGCTGAGGGAAGTCGCCAATAAGGCCACACATCCGTTGCCTGCAAATAACCGAGCTAGGTGCACGACGGCGCGTCCTCCAGGGCAGCAGCACAGCGCTTGAGCATGTCACGGAGAAGTTTGGCTTCTTTTGCCGACAGTGCGGAAAGCATTTGGCGCTCCACCACATCGGCCGCTCGCGTGCCGGCGGCGACTGCCTTTTGCCCGGCCTCCGTCAGCTCGGTCATGAT
>Ga0182024_10011242_pt1 | contig 18029 bp, 17 predicted proteins | sample P32metaG_FD_120480 | JGI IMG/M metagenome (GOLD analysis project Ga0182024, IMG submission 120480) | Permafrost microbial communities from Stordalen Mire, Sweden - P3-2 metaG (Illumina Assembly) | ecosystem: Environmental > Terrestrial > Soil > Wetlands > Permafrost | place: Sweden: Stordalen... | reverse complement strand
GCGAGGTTTCAGCCGTCCCCTTCGACTGCGCTCAGGGCAGGCTCTACGGGACGGCTTCGCCATAGCCCAGCTTACCCGGCGTTGAAACGCCGGGCTACTGTCAAGCGTCCTTCGGACGCGGAACTTTCCCAGAATGGACCGCACCCGTCGCTCTCACAAAATCCGCCAGCATCCCATACGCGGTTGCATACAGGCCGGGATTTTCTTCGGTGAGGGCCAGGCCGGGGAAGATGTCGGTTTCGAAGTATATATAGTTCGATGTGCCAGCGATTTCCGCCATGGGGTCGGTGAGGGGAATTTGTTCGGGGCGGACGGTCGCTTCGATTCCCCTCTCGGTCTTATTTGCGCGGCAGATTAGTTTGTAGGGACGGCCTTCTTTTTTTGCGGAGCGGACGGCTTCTCCGCTCAGGCTGCGAATTCCTTCACGGTTGATTTCTTCTAGACGGATTGGAACGTCCATCAGGACCGTGATCAGCGCGGCGGTTTTTACGGCGGCGTCCCAGCCGTCGATGTCGTGAGTGGCGTCGGTTTCGGCGATGCCGAGCGCCTGCGCTTTCTTTAGAGAATCTTCAAAGCTTAGGCCGTTTTCCATTTCGGTGAGGATTACGTTTGTGGTGGAATTCAGGATGCCGTGAAATCCGTGCAGGTGAATTGCGGGAAGTTGGTCGAAAAAAGAAAAGATCGGAACGCCGTCCATTACGGTGGATTCGAAGAGGAAGCGTTTGTTTTTGGATGCGGCGAGATCGCGGAGTTCGCGGTAGGCGTGGACGATTGGTCCTTTGTTGGCGGTGATGGCGTGGGCTCCGTGCTGGAGTGCCGCGCGGATGTGGTCGACGGCGGGCTGGCCGTTTTTCACGTTGAGCGAAGTGGCTTCGAATAAAACATCGGCGCGGGCCGCGGCGAGCCAGGTGCGGACGTTGGTCAAGTCTGGATTCGGGCAGAGCGCTCCGGAGAGGCATGCCTTCGGATCGAGACCGGTGTGGTCGGCGATCCATCCCAGGCGGCGGCTGGCGATTCCGGTGACGCGAAATGAAACCCCGTGACGCTCGCGGAGTTCCGGTTCACGGTCGAGCAGGAGTTGCAGGAGCGTGCGGTTGACGTTGCCGAAGCCGAGGAAGCAGAGGTTGTGGGTATGAATGCGGGTCCTCGCGGGGCTGAAGCCCCGATTCATCAGGATGTAACGCGGCGCTGCACGCCGCGTCGGTTGTGGAGCAGACCCAGCGGCTAAAGCACATTGAGCCGTTACTGAGCGGCGCGGCTGAAGCCGCGCCCTTTCAAAGCTATGCCCGGTCAAAGCTATCCCGGGCGCTACGCGAACTTAGCCCATTACACTGGTGTGCTCGGGTTTGATTTTGTAGAGCACGCGCACTTCGCCGGGCTGGCCGTAGGGATATTTATCGACGCCGAGATATTTCTTGGCCATCTTGTCGATGTGAGCGCTGGCGCCGTCTTCGGTGATCTCGACGACGCGGCCGCGAATTTCCAGGTAGCGGTAGGGATTTTCGGGATCGATAATGGCGAGGGCTACGCGGGGATCGCGGCGGACATTTTTATCTTTCTGGCGTCCCTTGGCGGAGTTGAAGATTACGTGTTCGCCATCGAAGTCGACCCAGACGGGCGTGACTTGCGGACGGCCATCGGGCATGAGAGTACCGAGGCTGGCGAAGGCGCGTTTCTGAAATAGGTCGCGATATTTTTCGGGGATAGTTTCCGGCATTAGACCTCCTTGCGGTCATGCGATGAACCAACAGGACATTATAGATGCGGGAGGCGGATTGCCGCCTGTGCGCAAATCCCGGTATTCTTGCAGACCATGATGGGGAAACATGAGAATTTTGCCTGCACGACTTCCACGTTCCCGCAGCGGCTAAAGCCCGCGGTAATTTTGGACGCCTTACGCGTCGCTGTAGCGCCATTCTTCCACGGTACACCAGGCTTCTGGAGCACTCTGCGGGTCCGCGCTTTTTCTTTTATTTTGCTTGCGCTGATGCTGGCGCTTTCGGTGCTGGCTCAGGCGCAGACGGAGAAGTATCCGCAGACGATTGTTTTTATGACGGATTTCGGGGTGGTGGATGATTCGGTGGCGTTGTGCAAGGGCGTGATGTATTCGATCGTGCCGCAGGTGCGCATCGTGGACCTGACGCACGAGGTAACGCCTTTTTCCATTCTCGATGGCGCGCGGTTCCTGTACGGAGCAACGCCTTACTTTCCGGCGGGAACGGTTTTTGTGGTAGTGATCGATCCGACGGTGGGCAGCGCGCGCAAGGCGATCGTGGCCAAGTCGAAGCGCGGGCAGTATTTTGTGCTGCCGGATAACGGACTGCTCACGCTGGTGGAGCAACGTGATGGGATCGAAGGGGTGCGCGAGGTTACGAACCCGGATTGGATGATTGGCACGAAGATGTCTTCGACATTTCATGGGCGCGATATTTTTTCTCCGGCGGGCGCGCATGTGGCGCGGGGCGACGATTGGACGAAGGCTGGTCCGGAGATGCCAGTGGCTTCGCTGGTACGGCTGGAGTTGAAGGCGGCGCGAGTGGACGAGCACGGAGCTTCGGCGGAGGTGATTGCGACGGATGGTCCGTTTGGGAATCTGGTGACGAATCTGGATGCGGAAGATTTCCTGAAGCTCGGCTACCAGCGCGGGCAGGAAGTTCCGGTGAGGATTGGCGACAAAGAAATGAAGATCAAGTTCGTGCGGACGTTCAGCGATGTGGCGCTGGGGCAGCCTCTTTTATATATCGATTCACGGGGGCGGTTTGCGCTGGCGGTGAATCAGGGAAGTTTTGCGGGGGTTTATGGGGTGAAGCCGCCGGTGGAGTTGTGGATTGCGCGGGCGGGGAAGTAGGACGTGACAAACGATTGATTTTGTTGCACTGCGGGCGGACAGCAGGTTCCTCGCTGCGCTCGAAATGACAAAGTTATTTTGAAAATTATTTTGCTGGAATGACAAAAGTATTTGCGGAATGACAAAATTACTTCTTGGCCAACTCTTCTTGGGTAATTATTTCTTGGGTGCTGTATCGGGCGCTATGTCCTGGTCGCTTGCGATGCGAGGAAGCACGGCGCGCAAGAGCCCTTCGAAGCTGGACTTGACGCGCTCGCCGGTCTCCATCACTTCCTGGTGAGAGAGTGGCTGATCGAGAATTCCGGCGGCCATGTTGGTGACGCAGGAGATGGCGAGGACTTTGATTCCCATGTGGCGCGCCGCGATGACTTCGAAGGCGGTCGACATTCCTACCAGGTCGGCGCCGATGATTCGCAGATAATTTATTTCCGCGGGAGTTTCGTAGCTGGGGCCGAGCAGGGCGGCGTAAACGCCTTCGTGCAGCGTCATGCCAACCTTGGCGGCTTGTTCCTGTGCGACTGCGCGATAGTCTTTCGCGTAGGCGTGAGTCATGTCGGGAAAGCGTACACCGAAGCGGTCATCGTTCGGACCGACGAGCGGATTTGTTCCCTGCAGATTGATGTGGTCGCGGATCAGGACGAGCGCGCCTTGCTGATAATTTAAATTGATGCCGCCGGCCGCGTTGGTAAGGATGACGGAGCGGATGCCCATGCGTCCGAAAACGCGCATGGGGAAGGCGACGTGCTGCGGCGAATATCCTTCGTAGAGATGGACGCGGCCTTGCATCACGGCTACAGGAGTCGCGCCGGCGTTACCGATCACCATTTGTCCAGCGTGGCCGATGGCGGTCGAGCACGGGAACGCGGGGATCTCGTGAAATGGGATTCGTGCGGAGTCGGTCAAGGAGTCGGCGAATCCGCCCAGACCTGATCCCAGAACCACGCCTACTTGAGGGCGCAGCCAGGTGCGCCGCAAAATGGATTGGGCTGCAGCTTCGGCAAGGGCGAATTGATCTTCGATAGGCATAACAGGTCGCCGCCCAAACGGCGGGTGTTGGGCTAAGCTAGCTATGATAATCGCTATGGGTAAGAGTTGAAGGCGGGAGTGAATTCAGGCAACAAAATAGGCGGTCGTGAGGGTCCGAATGTCTACTGACACTAACCCATGACCGCCTTAAGAGGGTCCTTACCCTCACGAATCTGTCGTTTAACATAGTGGAGAAGAGGCCGCGCAGCAATACAGCGGAAACCCTAGCCTTTTCAAACCCTAATTCTGCATTTGTTTTAATAAAGCTCTTAAGTAACCTGGGGGCGCTCCTACGTTTGGCTGCATCTGCCGATAGAGATGTTAGAGCGATGCTTCCTTACTTTGGAAGCCTTCGCGTCAGGCGTATGTCGGGAACTGCAAATGTCAATGCAAAGATGATCCGCATTCTGCTGGTCGAAGACAGCAAATTCCTCAGGCTTGCGACGGAACGTGCTTTAACCCGGGCCGGCTATCAGACCAGTAGCGCGGCCGATGGCGCCGAAGCCTTGCGCCTGGCGCATGCGAACCTTCCCGACTTGATCCTGCTGGACATGTTGTTGCCCAAGATGAGCGGCCCAGACGTGTTAAAGGCCCTGAAGCTGGACCCGGCCACCAAATCAATTCCTGTCGTAGTCATGACCGGTCTGTCGGAAAAGAATGCCGCCCGGCTGCGGGAGGATGGAGCTATTGCTTTCCTGGAAAAGTCGGCCCTCGAACTCGATAAAGGATCAGCCAAACTGCTGACCGCACTGGAGGAGATTCTCCAGAAGCTTCCGACGATACAAGCCCGAACAACTACCGCTTGAGTATTCTTGCTGGCTTTTACTCATGGCCGGAATGTGCGCTCGATAAAACGCGTAGCGACAATCATATGTACGGTACCGCACCCAAGTGAGCAGTATTGAACAGTACCGTTTCGGGCTTAGGAACTAGGATCGAGTTCAAAGGTAAGAACATGCATCCTCCAAAACTCCCTACCGCCGTTGAAAGCCTTTTCGACTCTTTGGCAGCACAGCCGCTCGCCACTCAGTGCTTTAAATGCGGGTATAAGTTGATGCACCTTGAAACGACTTTCTTATCGCCGGGTGGAAAGATCTGGACCCTCCCTTTGCCTGTTTGTCCGAGGTGTGATCTGAAGGAAAATACCCCGCAATTCGTTCCTCCGGTCACCTGCTAGGGCTGCCAGCTTAAGAAACAAATAGGGATAACGGCGCACTCTCCGCGTCCAGGCGAGAGCAAGAATCCGCTCTTTGGTCACCCCTGCTGGTTACCAGTATCCATAAATCTCGGGAACTTAGCGCTCATGGCCGGGGTCTATCCTTATTGAGCACGCGATATTGAGCACGCGATTAAGCACGCGAGTTGAGCTTACGGAGAAGCTCACCGATCGGCGGGGACATAAATTTTTCGGTTCAGGATGGGGTGGAAAATCCTATAATCAGGGGACGCCTGCACTATGGCGGGAGCAACCACCTTGGGAGATTTAGCAAGCGCGATCGGAGCACGGGCGGAAGAATCCGCGATTGTGGCGGATCTTAAGGCCGGCTCGGAAGCGGCCTACGCCTGGCTGATTGGCGAATTTCAGCGTCCGGTTTACGGGCTGGTCTACCGCATGGTAAGCGATCCCGCCGACGCGGCCGATACCACGCAGGATGTTTTCCTGAAGGTGTTTCGCGGGATGAAGCACTTCCACGGCGAATCCAGTTTGAAGACCTGGATTTACCGCATTGCGCTTCATGAGGCGGCGAATCGAAAACGCTGGTGGTTCCGGCATAAAGCGCAGGAGACTTCGATTGAGCCGGCGGAATCGGAAGGAATGCCGAACGGGGATGAAGCGATGCAGAACGCTCTCACCGATCGGCACGAATCGCCTTTCGACAAACTGGCGCAGCACGAGCTGCAACAGCGGGTGGACGCGGAATTACGCCGGGTTGCGGAGCCTTACCGGACCGCGCTGATCCTGCGCGATCTGGAGGAAATGTCCTACGAAGAGATTGCGGAAATTTTGCAAATCTCGATGGGAACGGTGAAATCGAGAATCACGCGTGGGCGCCAGATGCTGAAAAAGCGCCTGGCACCTTACGTGCGCGAGGTGGGTGAAGGAATGGGGCTCACCGTGCCTGAAGAAGAGGACGCCGCCGATGGGCGGCGTGAGGTTGCTGGAGGGGGTAGAAGGGTTGAGGTGATGCCATGAGCGATATGGCCACAAAGTCCAGCGGGCCGGGCTCCAAACCGACGGGCTCGCAGATGAACTGCAATACTGTCCAGGAACTACTCTCGCCATATCTCGACGGGACCGTCACCGGCACCGAGATGCAGGCGGTGCGCCAGCATTTCGATACTTGCCCTGCCTGTTCGCAGGAATACTCGCTATTGCAGCACACGCAACGACTTCTCGCGAGCGCAGGGCGTCCGCATGTGCCGGCCGATCTTGGCCTTAAACTTCGCCTGGCCATCTCGCGTGAGGCTGCGGAAACCCGGCGCCCGCGCTATGAAGGTTTACGTCTGCGTCTGGAAAACGCTCTCCATGCATTTATGGTGCCGGCCACGGTAGGATTGGTTTGCGCCCTGCTTATTTTCGGCGTAGTGGCCGCCATCCTGGCGATTCCCCCGCAGTTGCAGGCTAACAACGAAGACGTTCCCCTAGTGTTGAATACCGGGCCGGAATTGCAGCAAAGCGCATTCGGCACCATGAGTTCCATCAACGCCGAATCGCTGGTTATTGAAGCTTATGTCGATTCGCACGGCCGGGTGGATGATTACAAAATTCTTTCCAATCCCGGCGATTCTCAGGAGCTTTTGCCGCAAGTGAAGAGAATGCTCATCTTCACCACGTTTCGGCCGGCCATGTCGATGGGGCATCCCATCTCTTCGCGCGCGGTGCTTTCGTTTTCAAAAATCAGCGTGCGCGGCTAGGCCCGCCGGCTTGTATGAAATTGACGTTTTTCACCCCCCTCCGCGACGGAAATCTTTTGCCATCTTCGGGTTCCCGCTGTATAGCCTTTAGACCGCCCACGCATTAGCTTTGCACTATCGGTGAGTGAAAAGAGTTAAGCCCCATGTGTCTCACCCTTAGAGAAGGAGCGGTCGTGGTCCGAATTTTTCTGGTTGACGATAATGCGATGATCCGCTCCCAACTGAGGACTGCTATCGAAAAGCAGGACAATTGGGTGGTGGTGGGCGAGGCCGAAGACGGCCGCCGTGCCTTGGAAAGCTGGGGCCGGCACGCTCCTAATCTAACGGTAATGGATTTCGTGATGCCCGGAATGGATGGTCTGGAGGCTGGACGCCGGCTGACGCAACAGCATCCCGAGACCCCGGTGCTAATGGTTACTATCGACCCATCCCACCAGCTTGAGCAGGAAGCCAAGAAAGCTGGAATCAAGGGGCTGTGCAAGAAATCGGATCTTCGCTCCCTGTTCGCTGCAATCGACGCGGTCTTGAACGGCGAGACTTACTTCCATCAGCTCGCCGCAGCTTAAAGAGTTTTCTTAGGTGCTTGTAGGGCCGGCGCGGCTCACAGGAAGCACAGCGCTCACCAAGGTTCCGCCTTCATCTGACTGGATCTCGAGGGTGCCGCCCAACTGCCGCAACCGCTCCCGCATTCCCCCGAAGCCCACGCCGATGCGGCCGATTCTGGCAAGCTTTTTCAGCTTTTCTTTGGATATGCCTTTCCCGTGATCCTGCACTTCCAGCGTTACTCGGCCTTCCTGGGGCCTGATCCGTATGGTCGCCGTGGCGCTTTCGGAATGACGGTGAATATTGGTCAAACATTCCTGAACGACGCGAAACATGGCAATTTCCGCGTCGTTGGGGAGGCGGCTCATGTCTGGGGGAATTTCAAGATTCACATCAATGCGGCTGCGCTTGGCAAATCCCTCGGTGTACCAGCGCAAGGCGGAGGCCAAGCCAGCCTCGTCCAGCAGCGGAGGGTGCAGCAGATGCGAGATGGTGCGAATTTCCCGGCTGACCTCATCGACCAGCGTCGTATTTTCGGCGACGCACTTGGCGGTGGCTGGAGTCAGCCGGTCGGCTTCCGCCGTGATCACGGCGAGGTTCATGCCGATCGCCGCCAGCAACTGGCCCACGCTATCGTGCAGTTCGCGGGCCAGGCGTCTTTGTTCGTCATCACGCATGCGCAGCAGGCGGGCTGACAAGTCGCGCAGACTCTCGGTGGCAACATGCAGTTCCGCGGTCCGCTCTCCCACCCGCTGTTCCAGATCGTCGCGGGCCTCACTCAACGATTCCAGCAATTTCCGCTGCTCATCGATATTCGTCGCGGTGCCATACCAGCGCGTGATTTTTCCTGACTCATCCCGAACCGGTCTGATGCGGGTTAGAAACCAGCGGTAGATGCCATCCGCGCCACGCAGCGGGAACTCCATCTCAAACGTAGCCCCGCTTTCGATCGACTCTCTCCAGCGTTCCAGGATCAATGGCAGCAGTTTTGCATCGTGCACGGATTGCCCGCCCAATCCTTCCATTTCTTCCGGCGTCGATCCGGTGTACTCATACCATCTTTCGTTGCGCCAGAAAACGTTGCCGTCGTTATGCGCCATCCAGCACAGTTCTGGCACCGAATTGGCGAAGGCCTGAAAGTGTTCTTCGCTGCGCCGGAGTGCGCCTTCGGCTTCCTTCAGGCCTTTCAGGTCCTGGCTCACGCCGACGATGCCAACCGGAGAACCGTCGTCGTCGCGAACCAGAGAAAGCGTCACCAAAGCGCCGACAAAACTTCCATTTTTGCAGCGGACCTGAAACTCTCCCGCCCAGGTATTTCCCGCCAGCACCGATGCCATGTACTTTCTGGCTTCTTCTTCAGTCTCCGAGCCGACGGTGATTTCCATGATGCTGCGGCCCAAAACCTCTTCCGGCGACCACCCATACAGCTGTTCCGCAAATGGATTCCAATAGATCACGAGCCCGGACAAGTCCGTGGCGATGACGGCCGCTTGAAGGGCGTTCAGAAAAAGACTGGGAAGGCGAACCTGTTCCTCGGGGAGATTCGGTTTCGAGGACTCTGCTATCGATCTTGCCATAGGTGGTAGGGCGGACATCTACGGACGTGGGCTCAGACAAGAGTTAAGATTAAGTATGACACCTTCAGGATTCATTTCAGATGTCGAAAAATTGTGGAGAGTCGGCGACAGGAACAAAGCCAAGAAGGTTTTGTTCGCACCTTCCGGTTTGGGTTTCCGGAGGCTGGATCACGAAGACAATTGTTGGATTCTTAGCGATAGCCGCGTTGTGGCTTGCGTCAAGGCAGGAGATTTGGAAAGATCCGAATCTAGTCTTCAGTAATTGCTTCCCTAACGACCCTGGCGGCAGCCTGGCTGGGGTCCTCTTGATACGCGCTTAGTTTATTTATCGCAACCGAGCGGACAGGGTCGCCCAGCGACTTCTGCGTCGATACATCGAACTTCTCAACGTCCGCGGTCTGTCCATCTGGGGAAACTGCCACAACCCTGTAAACTCCGACCATGCGGTCCAGAACTACGACCTGACCCGCCTTTATCTGTGCATTCGCCATGCAGACAGTTTCCCATAGGCTTGCTCGGATTTCTAGCCCTGTGGATTGCAAACTGCAGCAGTACGCCCAAATCGGCAGCGGTACAGTTTTGCCCCCAAAGGTGTCCGCTGATGGGAGACTCCCCTTGGAGAAGCTCAGGGCAGGCTGTCGTCCTGCTGGTGAAAACGCGAAACTTCCGGATGACGCCAAAGGGAAAGATCGCTAAGTGTTCAAACTGCATTACTACGCACGTATCTAGCGGCCCATATCTAGCAGCGACGGCGTCGGCTGCCAACAGTGCTAAAATTGCAAGTTTGCCATTCCTGCGCCTGAAGGGATTCCTATGCCCGAGACCCTCCAATCGGCCGTGCCCGCGCCCCTGACCATGCTTACGGAAGATGAAATTCTTTTTCGTGACAACATCCGCCAGTTCGCTGACGACAAAATTCGTCCCCTGGTCAAAGAGATGGACGAGAAGGGCGTCTTCGAAAAAAGTCTTATCCATGAATTCTTCCACCTCGGATTGATGGGAATCGAAATCCCCGAGCAATACGGCGGCGGCGGAGCCAAATTCTTCGAGGCGATCTTGGCGGTCGAGGAGCTCTCGCGCGTGGATGCCTCCGCGGGCGTTGTGGTCGACGTGCAAAATACGCTGGTCAATAATGCCCTGCTGCGCTGGGGCAGCGTCGAACAAAAGAAGCGCTACTTGCCGAAGATGGCCGCCGATACGGTCGGCGCTTATGCGCTGAGCGAGGCCGGGTCCGGCTCCGATGCCTTCGCGCTGCAGACCCGCGCCGAACTCAAAGGCAGCGACTACGTCATCAACGGCCGCAAGCTTTGGATTACGAATGGCAAAGAGTCCGGACTGTTCGTTCTCTTCGCCACGCTTGATTCTTCCGCGGGATACAAGGGGATCACCGCATTCCTGATCGAAAAGGATTTTCCCGGTTTCACTGTTGGGAAAAAAGAAGACAAGCTCGGCATCCGCGCTTCATCCACCTGCGAATTGATCCTCGAAGATTGCCGCGTGCCCAAAGAAAACATTCTCGGTGAGCCCGGCAAAGGTTACAAGATCGCGATCGAAACTCTGAACGAAGGCCGCATTGGTATTGGCGCGCAGATGATCGGCGTAGCCCGCGGCGCTTGGGAGTTTGCGGCAAAATACACGCAGGAACGTAAACAATTCGGCAAGGCGCTCGCCGATTTCCAGGGCATCCAGTTTCAGATTGCGCAGATGGCTACCGAGATCGAGGCCGCGCGACTGATGGTCTACAACGCCGCCCGCATGAAAGATGCGGGAGTGAACTTTGTGAAAGAAGCCGCCATGACCAAGCTTTTCGCCTCGCAGGTAGCCGAACGCGTCACTTCGCTGGCCATAGAAATCTACGGCGGCTATGGCTTCACCAAAGATTATCCCGTGGAAAAATATTGGCGCGACGCCAAGATTGGCAAGATCTACGAAGGCACCTCCAACATGCAGCTGGCGACAATCGCCAAACTCCTGCTGGCCGGAAAGTAAATTCCTGAGAAGCCGGGTGCCCCATTTCTCGCGTCCTTTGTGAGAAGTGGGAGCCACAGAAGCGGGCAACCGCGGAAGAGCGGCACTTAAGCGGCGTAAGATCCAAGCACCAGAGGGCACTTTAGCCTTCGTCGGACGCCTTACTCCGGCAATTCCGGCTGCTCATAATGTGCATTGAATTGCACTTGAACCAGCAGTCCACCTGGCTTGTCGTCACCCTAACCCAAACCATTTCAATCCGATCCATGCCTCCCTGCCATTGGCTTACAAGCTGCAATAGCAGATGTGCCTGCTGTAGCGGGGCACAGCCTGGGGTGGCGCTTGACTACTTTGTTCGGTAACACAGCGGTGGTAGCTCCAAAGCCGGTTCTTGTTCCAAAGAAAAAAAGAAACCTACTGCCGTTACTCACAGTGGTGTTTATGGCTTCTTACGGTTTGATGACCTTGCTGATCGTAGAACAGGGAACAACCATTCAATCGCAGCGCAACCTGATTCAAGTGTTACAAAGTGACAGCACTCAGTTTTGGGCCATGAAAGTGAAGGCCCTACACGCAAACCAGATGGCTCAACTGCAGGCGCAGCGCCGGAATACACCTTTAACTCAAACCCCGTTGACCCACGGGCAAGCTCTATCGGTACAAACTCCGTCAACCCAAGCTCCGTTAACCCAAGCTCCGTCAACTCGTACCCCGTCGACCCAGGCCGTACCGCAGCACAGATCACCAAATCGGGCAGGCAGGCTTTCCAAACACAACAAGATTCCACAGACCCAGGTTCCGCCTATGCCAGCTTCGGATTTAGGAGATCAGCGCCGCGAATTGATTACGCTTTAGCACCCAGGTTTCAAGGATTGTTTGCAACACGCGAGTTTCAGACTGCTACGAAACTCGCGGACGTAAAGCAGGAGATTCACAATGAAGGCCCTGACCCTAGCCTTGTTGTTCATTACGGCGTTTTGTATGACGCCGAGCACGTTCAGCATGACGGTGGCGAACCCTACGCCGCCGCCACGGCGTCCCACCGGTCACATGGAGCAGCATTCCAAGGGCGGACGGTGGTACTTCGCCGCCAGCGGGCACGCCGTCTACTGTTACGGACCCGTCATGACCCTGCCCCTCGCCAATGGCGACCTGCAAAAAGTGGCCACCTTCTGCCGCGATGGCCAAGCCGTAGTCCCGCTAAAAGACTAGAAAACTCCACGTGTTGGGTGCCCCATTTCTCGCGTCCTTTGCGAGAAGTGGGAACACCACAAAGGCGGCCACAATCGTGGAAGAGCGGCGCTTCAGCGCCGCGTTGGATTTTCAATAGAGGGCCGGCTTCAGCCCCTGTCGTGGCCCTTGTAAACTAACAAAGCATGCCCGAACTCCCCGAAGTTGAAACCATCGCCCGCGGCCTGAACCAGCGCGTTTCCGGCGATGTGATCGAATCCATCTGGCTCGGAGAAAAGCCGGAACCCCTAAAATCCCCCGCCCCAGAAATCGCCTCTGCCGTGGAACACACGCGCATCCTCGCCGTCCGCCGCGTCGGAAAACACATCGTCTTCGACCTGGCTCGGAACGATGTAAAGCAGACGCACTCGCCCGCTAAACGTCGAATCTCTAAACCGCGGTCGAAATTACCCGAACTTAAAACCACAGCCCAATTCATCGTCCATCTCGGCATGAGCGGCCGTCTGCAAGTCTGCGATCCGCAATCAGAAATCGTCAAGCATACTCACGCGATTCTAAAGCTCTCCTCTAGCCGCGAGCTTCGCTTTGTCGATCCCCGACGCTTCGGGCGTTTGAGTGTTGCCGCCTCCGGAGATTTTGACGCCGGCGGCATTGAGCCGCTGGAAGCCGATCTCGAGCACTTCGTCACCTTGTTCCGCGGCCGCAAGACTCCGATCAAAAGCGCGTTACTCAATCAGAAACTTCTGCGCGGCGTCGGAAACATTTACGCGGATGAATCTTTATTCCGCGCAAAAATCCGGCCGCGCCGCCGCGCCTCCACTCTGACGCGCGATCAACTCGCCAGGCTTTACACCGCGGTGCAAGAAGTGCTCCGCGAAGCCATTGCGCTTGGCGGGTCGTCGATTTCCGATTATGTCGATTCCGATGGCGAAGAAGGATTCTTCCAGCTCAAGCATCGCGTCTATGGCCGCGAAGGCGAACCCTGCCTGGTATGCAAGACCTCCATTAAACGTATCGTAATCGCCGGCCGCAGCAGCCACTACTGCGCGAAGTGCCAGAAGTAGATTTCGAGGGCCAACTGCCAATTCTCAATTGCCAACTGAAAACCCGCGTCCGAAAAGTTTCGCAAATCGGCAATTTGAAATCGACAATCGGCACTGAATCAGAGTACATTTCGGCTCGCAACTCTGATATTCCTAATCCATGGCCGATTTTTCCATCGGAGTCGATCTCGGCGGCACCAACCTCCGCATCGCCACCGTCAGCACCGACGGCCAGCTTCTTGAAAAAGTAACGCTCGGAACAAAAACCGCTCTCGGGCCGAACCACGTCATCAGTGAAATGTGCGACGCCATCCGGCAGCTCTCCGAAAAATATCAGAAGGAAGGAAAATTTCTGGGCGCCGGCGTCGGCATCCCTGGCATCGTTGATCTGAACACCGGGATGCTGCGCAAATCCGCTAACCTTTCAGGCTTTGAGGAATATCCCGTGCGCACCGAAATCGAGCGTCGCCTGGGGATCCAGAAAAACGGTGCCCGCGTGGTCCTAGAAAATGATGCGAACGTCGCTGCACTCGGCGAGCAGTGGCTGGGCGCGGCGCGCGGCGTGCCCAACATGGCGGTCGTCACACTGGGCACGGGAATCGGCGGCGGCATCGTGCTCGGCGGAAAAATCTGGCACGGCATGAACGGCATGGCGGGCGAGTACGGCCACGTGACTCTCGAACCCGAAGGCGTTCCTTGCGGCTGCGGCAACCGCGGATGCGCGGAGCGCTACGCCTCCGCCAGCGCGATCCTGCGCATGGCGAAAGAAGCTATCGCCGCCGGCGAGGCGCCAGCGCTGGCGAAAGCTGCATCCTCCGATCCCGAGTTCGGCGCGCAGTCGATCTATAATCTCGCGATGCGCGGCGACGAACCCTCCCGCCGCATCTTCCGCACTTTCGGACGCTACCTTGGCATCATGCTCGCCGGCATCGTGAACGTCTTAAATCTCGATATGTACGTGCTCGGCGGCGGCGTCTCTCCCGCATGGGACGCCTTCGCTCCCACCATGTTCGACGAGCTCCGCGCCCGCTCGCTGGTCTACGCGGCCACGGCACCGGACAATGCCTTGATGGCCGATTCCAGAAAAGAAGCGGCCGCCCTCGTCCAAAAAGAATCCATCACCGCCCGCAAAACCATCATTACGCGCGCACTGCTCGGCAGCGACGCCGGCCTTTACGGCGCCGCCCGCGTGGCCGTCCTGTCCTCCTAAACGATTTATCTGGTGTGTCATCCTGGGCAAAGCAGGCGGATTTCGCCTTATGAATCCGCAGGCGCAGTCGAAAGCCTGCCCTGAGCAAAGCCGAAGGGGATCCCTGCAATCTCCTCCGCATCGAGATGTTCCATGTTCACCGGATTTCTTTCAGCCGTTCTGCCAAAAAAATTCCACCTCTGCACAAGCCTCAATCCTTCCAATCACCTCCGGCAATTTCCCCCGCAACAAATCCCAAGCCTCCAAATACTCCCCATACTTCGACCCCTCCAGCAAATAAAAAGTCTTTACATGTGCTTCACATGAAAGTATGCTATTCACATGTCAAAGATGATCCAGCTTAGAAACGTGCCGGATGCCCTGCATCGCAGTTTAAAAGCGCGAGCCGCCATGGCCGGGATGTCCCTGTCGGACTATCTGCTCGCGGAGATTAAGGAGATTGCCGAGCGGCCCACGCTGGCGGAATTGCGCGACCGGCTGCATGCGCGCAAGGCGGTAACGTTGTCACTCGACACCGCGCGTCTGGTGAGAGAAGAGCGGGAGGCTCGGTGATCGTTCTGGATGCGTCGGCGGCGATTGACTGGCTTCTTCAGACCGACGCGGGACGCCGGATCGAGAAGCGAATTTACTCACGTGGGGAATCTCTTCATGCGCCGCATCTTCTCGACCTTGAAATTGTCCAAGTTCTTCGGCGGCTGGTTCGGGAAGCTGCGGTTTCCGCGCTGCGCGCCGATCAGGCGATTCAGGACTTACTCGATCTTCGCGTAACGCGTTATCCTCACTTCATTTTCCTGTCACACATTTGGCGGCGGCGGCATAATTTGTCGGCCTACGATGCCGCTTATCTTGCGCTCGCCGAAGAAATCGGCGCCACGCTCATTACCCGTGACCGCCGCCTCTCTTCTGCCTCACCACATTCAGCGAGCATCGAGCTATTTTGAATGGAGGCTGCGCTCTGTGACGTCCGACCTTGCCATCCACAGCCCTGTTCTCCGAAGATGGCGGCGGAGGCAAATGTGAGACTATTCACTCGCAAAACGAATGCGGAACAACTCCTTGGCCTTCAATACTTTGCCTCTAAGACATTGATTATCAATATTTTACATTCCAGCCCCGGATCGCCCCCCCGCAAGCCAAACGAAACAAAGATTTTATTGAAAAGATCTGATTTTTTTTTAATCCAGATCGCATGAGAGCGCTCTTCACCCTACTCGCTCATACTTCCGATTGCCGAGATGTCTCCAACGAGTCCCATCTGCATCCCGCCACACGCCGAGTGGCTTGTCCTTCTCCGGATCGGAGCCGAGGCGCAGGACGTTGCCGTCGAGGTCTTCGACTTGCATCTCTACCGCCCACTCGAAGTTGTTGGGCGGGTTACGGATTCTTGCGCCGGATGTTTCGTACTCACGGTGCAGTGCGCGGGCGTCCTGGACGCCGATCCATACCCACATGCGGAGCTGGCTCTGGCTCTCATCGGTCAGAAAGATCGAGCAGGCATCTCGTCCCACGCAAGCAAAGCCGTCGTTCGCGCGCCAGCGTAGTTTGAAACCGAGAGCATCCACGTAGTAGGCGATGCTGGCGTCAACATCTTTGACGCGGAAGACGGGCGCGGGCGAACCGAAGGGGTTGGCATCGGATTCTCGCACAGGGCTCTCCTACGGGAGAGCATACATCGAAACGGGATGGTCCCAACAGCTGGCGCGACCGGAATTTGACAAGACCGAATTCGGCGCAAAACAAAACGCCCCAGACTCATTCGAGTCACGGGACGTATGTTGATCAGCCCTCCCCCAAGTGCTGCTCAATCAGGAGACTAAATGGAAGGCGAGTCAGGGTAAATAGCCAGGAGGTGCTATTACCTCGCACGAAAGTCAGTGTCGCCTAGAACTGTGGTAACGAAGTTCTTCAGGCATTAGAAATAAAACCTTTACTTCGGAATACGCATGGTAGCAAAGGCAGAACCGCGAACAGTCTGCAGTGATCAATCGATTTCCGGCCGCCAAATCGGCTCGCCACCGAGCGAGTGGTAGAATCCCCAGCCGGCCAGAGCCACGACGCTGAGCAGCGCGAGAAGGAAGGTGTTCATATACCAGGCGGAGAGGTCGACGGTGAACGGAACATTGGCCAGTATGTCGACGGTAAAGATGGCGCAAGCTAGTGGGATCAACCCGAAGCGATAGACGATCAGCACTGCAATGGCATAAATCACCGCCCACATGGGCAGGTCCACCGAGACATACGAGGAGGGAAGTCCCTGAGCCAGAGCGAAAATGGCAACAAACACGATTGCAGCCAGCCAATCTTTGCGCAGTAAGTATTTCAAACCCAGCAACAGGAAGAAGAACTGCAGCGTCCCCAGAATCGAGCCCGGGATCTGCATCAACCAAGCGCCCAGCGCCTCGCGTCCGCTCGCGAGATATTCGCTTTGAGCCATCACGGGTGCGGCTCCGAGATGCGACAGGGGAATTTGGCGGAGCTGGAAAATAAGGACCCAGAGTGCGCCCAGCATCACGCCGAACAAAATGTCGCGTCCTACCAGCGGATCGCGAAACTGGCCGGAGAGTAAGCGGCTCCAGGAAATAATAGTTTGCGGCCAGCGCCGCCGCACCCAGGGTTCGAGCGCAAGATACAACATCCAGGTCGTGCCTGAAACAAACAGCGCGGTGCTCACTGCAATGAAGAGCGCGCCAACCGCATCCATACCGGCAACGATATGCCCGCGACACAGCCACAACAGGATCTCAAGGGCAAACATGACCGCGGCCAGACGAAGAGCGCCTTCGCGATCGCCGCGCCCCTGGCGATAATTCAGCCGCGCCAGATGGATTACCCCAAAAAAGAAACCTGCGGCTAAGGCCAGGAAGAGGTACTGCTGTATTTTTTCCCCGGTGGAGTGCTCGCTCCTCATGCGATCCGGTTTAGTCCAGTCGCCGATGAGCGAGAAAAAAACTGGCTTGCCGTGCCACCCAGCAGCCTCCACGCGTAGCGGACGCGTCGTTCCCGGCCAGGTTCCGGTCCATGCCGAGCGAGTATCGGAGGCAGCCAGCGAGTTCCACATCGGCTCCGCCCTGTGAAACTGCGCGGAATCCAGACCCGCGGCGGCGAACAGAATATTCCAGTCGAATGTCGTGAACTGCGCACCGGTTCCGTCCTTCTGCGGTGGAATCGCCTGAAAATAAGTGAGCCGCCCTTGCGGATCGAGTTCCACGTTGATCATTCCCGAAAGTGTGGGCGGTGGGTCGTCTCGCGTGACGATTCCCGGGTTCAACAACTGATCGCGAAATCCTTTCGCCTCCATGTCATCGGGACTCTGCCGATACCAGAAGCCGAGCAGCGAGGGGCGCGCCGCCAATACTCTGTTCCAATCAGGAAGCGGTTTATCGTTCTTCTCCACATATTCCTGAAAATCGGTGTCGTACTGCAGGTCGGAGACGCTGTCCACCGGCCGCTCCGTGTATCCAAGCCGCGCACTGATCTCGCGCGCCTTCTGCGTAAGAACCTCCGGCGTCAGCTCGAGCCGCATTCGGCCCAGGGCGCTATAGTGAACGCCAAGGAATGTGAGTACACCCAAGGCCAGAAGCACTGAGGCGAGACAGGCCAAAGCGGTTCGCGGACGCAGTCCAGCCGTCTCACCGGATGCTGCGACCAGCTGTGGCGACGGTGTCTCGCCTGCAGCCAGAGCTGCCGCTAGAGGATCACCACCCGGC
>Ga0182024_10011240_pt1 | contig 18029 bp, 12 predicted proteins | sample P32metaG_FD_120480 | JGI IMG/M metagenome (GOLD analysis project Ga0182024, IMG submission 120480) | Permafrost microbial communities from Stordalen Mire, Sweden - P3-2 metaG (Illumina Assembly) | ecosystem: Environmental > Terrestrial > Soil > Wetlands > Permafrost | place: Sweden: Stordalen... | reverse complement strand
CAGGCTAGGGATGGGAGTTGTCTTCAGGATGAAGTCATCTGCACCGGCATCGAGCGAAGCTGTTTCGTAAAGTTCGCCCTTCATCGCTGTAAACATCAGCACAGGTGCTGTTACTTCCAAAGCGCGTAGTTGGCGAATCGCCTGAAGGCCGTTTCCGGACCTGGGGTGCGCTCCCCGCACCGATCGAACGTTAAACTCGACGAGGATTGCGTCATATCGCGCCGCCTGAGCAAATGCGAGGCCCGACTCAACAGTAGGGGCCACCTCGACCTCGAATCCAAGACTTTCAAGGGTTCGTGCGCCCCAGCACCGATTATCGCTTCGTCGTCCACAAGAAGTATCGAGTTCATGGGGCCTCCAAACTGCAAAACGGAGCTGGCCGCAGTTCTAGGGGTGATTCGGGTCGAGGCGAAGATACGTGAAGAGGAGCGGCTTCCCGCTTGGCTTCGAGCTGCCGCCTTCGGGCTCGACCGTGACGAAGACCGCGTCGATCTGGGAAATGGTCTTGGCTTCGTTGAACTTCAGCACCCAGCGTTTCTGGTTCGAGTCATCCTGATAGGGGAGACTCAGGCTGACGGCGTGCAACCGGTCGGCGCCACAACAACGCCTCTTATCGAAGGGAGATAAGGAATGATCCCGATAAATGCCATACGACTTGCAACCGTCGCCGTTCGGAATACTAGCCGACTTGGCGGGACAATTCGGCAATCAGGGTAGTTTCGATGTTGAGGTTTTTAAAGCATCAACTTCAATGGTGTGTAACAGTAAACTATCTGTAATCAATATCTTATACAGGAATACTGGCCCATCGAACACTGATATTGCGGCGTCTGAGCGCTCAGTAGCTTGGTTCAAACCAGATCGTGACTCCGAAAAGCACTTCAATGAGTCACGGCTCCCATCCGGCTTGGCGAAGTGACGCATCCGAACGCTGACCACCAGCGAAAACGGCAAAAGGCCTCCAAACGCTTCTACGGTTGTGTTACTCAGGGAGTTACTATCCGGGTCAACCCTACAACCAAAGTCTCATTGGGCTTTGCACCAATCGAAGGTATCGTGAACCCTGAACGTAAGTCGAATGGGTACGCCCAAGTTCCGATCGGGGCAGGTAACGAGGGCGTCTGATGAAGACGTGCCCCGATGTCGATAACAAAATTGAGACTGCATCATGGCGCTTCGCATCAAGGTTCTTGTCTGCTTGGCATTGGTTGGCGCGGCTGCCAGCCTGTGTTCGATTCTTGAACACCCTGCCCAGCAATGGCTCAGATTCTTCGTGTACCTCGCGGCCATCCTTCTCAGTTCGGGGATGAAGGTAGGCCTGCCTAAAAGCGAAGGCACGATGTCTTTGAACTTCCCGTTCATCCTGCTCGGCATCCTGCAACTGTCACCGCTACAAGCCGTTTGCCTGGCAGCTTGCAGCGTAATTGCGCAGTGCCGCTTCCGGGTGATGCGACCGTTCACGCTGATCCAGATTCTTTTCAACGTGGCCAACGTGACAACCGCCACCGTGTTGGCGTGGTATGGCTTCGAGGGACTGCTGCGGCTGCATTGCCAGATAGCTCCTGCCCTGGCAATCGCCGCAACGATTTATTTCTTCTCGAACACCATCCCGGTCGCGCTGGTGATCGGCTGGGATCAGAACATCGATCCTCTGGCGGTCTGGCGGCGGGACTTCTTGTGGTTCCTGCCGTTTTACCTGGTCGGCGCCATCCTGGCTGCAACGGCCTACCTGATCGGCGTGACTTTTGGATGGATGACCTCGATGCTGCTCATTCCCATGGTCTACACCATCTACCGCACCTATTCATCGCAGATGGCTTTTGTGCGCGACCGTGAACAGCATGCGAAGGACACCGAGGCGCTGCACCTTCGTACCATCGAAGGCCTTGCCATGGCCATTGAAGCGAAGGACCAGAATACGCACAGGCACCTGTTGCGGGTGAGAGTCTATGTGGCCGAACTGGGCAAACTGATGGGGTTGGATCAATCTATCATGCAGGCGCTTTTGATCGCATCGTATCTTCACGACATCGGGAAGCTGGCCGTACCCGAATACATCATCAACAAGCCCGGCAAACTTACCCGCGAAGAATTCGAAAAGATGAAGATCCATCCGGTGGTGGGCGCAGACATCCTCGAACGCGTCCGCTTTCCATACCCGGTTGTGCCGATTGTGCGATCGCACCACGAGTCCTGGGATGGAAGCGGCTACCCCGATGGGCTGAAGGGTGAAGAGATCCCTATTGGAGCGCGGCTCCTTACAGCCGTGGATTGCTTCGATGCCCTTGCATCGGAGCGTCCGTACCGGAAAGCCATGCCGCTCGAAGATGCGATCGCGTTTGTGAAGGCCCGCGCAGGGATCCAGTTTGACGCGCAGATTGTAGAACTGCTGGACAAAAACTATCTGGAGTTGGAAGAGAGGGCGCGCCGGCAGATCGGACTTATTGAACCGCTCAAGACAGACATGACGATCGTGCGCGGGGCAGCGCCCGGCGCCGGATTCCAGCCTGAATACCAGGCAGGAGCGGGAAATGAGTTGAGAAAGGCGGCGCAGCCTACTGCGCGTGTAGAGAGACCGGAGCAAACACAATCCTCATCGCCGGGCCGGGTGGCCGCGACAAGCGAGAGAGTGGCGGCCCTTTCCGAACTGGGCCGCATGCTTGACAGGGCAGCCAGCGCACATGAGATCAATTCCATCTTGTCCGGCTGGCTACGAACGCTGGTTCCGCACGATGCCTTTGCGGTCTATTTGAGATTCGGCGATTTCCTTTTGCCGCAGTTCATCGACGGCGGTTCGGCGAAGGCTTTCTCCATGCGGCAGATGCCGCTGGGCGAGGGTCTTTCGGGTTGGGTCGCTGAGCACGCGCGGCCCATCGTAAACGGCAACCCGACGGTAGAGCCGAACTACTTATCCGACAGCGGCTTTTTCACCGCGACGAGCTCGGCCCTGTCAGCCCCGTTCCTCGATGCGAACGGCTCGGTGTTTGGCGTGATCACTCTCTATTCTGCAGCGGGCGCGGCGTTTTCGAGAGACCACATCGGGATTCTGGAGGCGATCGAATCCCGGTTTTCGCAGGCATTGCAGAGAGCGCTCAGTTTCGACGTCGAAGGGAAAGACGCCAAGACGGCTAAGGCTGTTGCAAGCCTGGTGGCGCCATGAGGTCCGCCGCGGGCTGGCTGAAGCGGTTTGCCCGCACGCTGGTGGTGGTTGTGATGGTGGTTTCCGGTTCAACGGTCCTGATGCGCTTTGCGCCCGGATACCTTAGCGACGCGCGCGAAATGGACTCGCGCTACGGTGATGCCGCGCGTGTCGAACTTTCGGCAGAAGCCGCACGAAGCGCCTCACTGAAGCAATTGCTTTGGACGGAGTTTGGCGGATGGACTCGCGGCAATCTTGGCGTCTCGCGACAATATGAGGTGCCAGTTGCCGAACTGATTGTGCCTCGCCTTGCGGTCACAGGAGGCTTGCTGCTGCGGGCGATCGTGCTTGCATGGACGCTTTCTATTTGCGCGGCCCTGGTGTCGAGTGCGGGGCGGACTCCGTCGTTGATTTGGCAGTTGCCCAGCACCCTTTTGCTGGCCGTACCGACAGCCGCAATGGCCACCATCTGCATGTTGAGCGACCGCGGGGGTCCGGTGCTGGTGATGACGTTCCTGGTGGCAGCCCGGGACTTCAAGTTCCTGGACAGAATGCTGCGCAAGGCGTGGCGCGATCCGCACCTGCTGCAGGCGCGGGCCCAGGGCCTCACAATATTCCGGCTCGTGTATGCGCACATTCTTCCCAGCATCGCTTCCCAACTCCTTGCACTCGCCACATTTTCAATCGTTACCGCGCTCAGCGCGCTGGTACCGGTGGAAGTAATCTTCAGCGTGCCTGGCTTGGGGCAGTTGGCTTGGAGCGCGGCAATGAATCGCGACCTTCCCGTATTGTTGGCGGTGACGACGATCATGGCAGTCGCGGTGACTTTCGCTGGTATGCCTGGGGATGGTGCGCGAGAGTGGCAGGGCGTATGAAATCCCGCATTGCAGCGTGGTGGCTTCTAAGTGCGCTGGTGGCGATCGCCATCGCGGTTCTGGCGTTGCCGGGAAGGAGCTATTCGAATCAGGATCGCGAACAGCCGCTCGCGGGTGCATCGGCGCAACACCCCGCGGGAACCGACGGGCTTGGCCGGGACCGGATGGTGCGCGTGGCGGCCGCTTTCCTGCTCAGCCTGGGAGGCGCGATCCTGGCGTCGGCGGCGACCACCGCGGCAGCTGCCGGAGTGGGCACGCTTTCAGCATTCAGCCCCGCAACACTGGGGCGATTCGCCATGCTGGTGTGCGATGTATTCCTTGCGCTTCCGTGGTTGTTTCTGCTCATGATGGTTCGATCGGCTCTTCCGTTGACCACATCTCCGGCACACTCCGCGTCTGTCACCTTCCTAGTCCTTGCCGCGTTGGGTTGGCCGGCTTGCGCGCGCGCAGTCTACCGTGGCTCGCTGGAGTTGCGCGATGCGGAGTGGATGCTCCAGGCCCGTGCGGGAGGCTTGCGCGGCACGCAGATTGTGCGTCACGTGCTGCCCAACCTGATGCCGCTCTTGCTGCCGCAGTTCCTGATCTGCATTCCCGCCTTCATCATCGCCGAGGCGAATCTTGGCGCGCTTGGCCTCGGCATCGGAGAACCGCTTCCTTCATGGGGAGGCATGCTCCATGAACTGGATAACTCCGCCATGCTCCTGCGTACCCCATGGGTCTATCTTCCCATCGGTCTTCTGATTCTCGTCCTGCTTCTATTGGAAGCAATTGCGCTAGAGGTTTGAACATGCGCCTGTCACGCTTTTCAGTCCAGTTTGTTGCCGGAATTCTCACCGCCGCATTCGCGACGTGGTGTGTTGGCCAGGCTGCGCCGCGGCTGCCAGGGGAACTGGCCTGGACGATCGGATACGATCCGAAGACCTTTGATCCGGCGAAGGTGGATGACCAGGAATCCGAGTTGGTGCGCTACTTGACGGCCGGCGTTCTGCTTCGATTCAATCGCTCCACGCAAAAGGTGGAACCACAACTGGCGGAGAGCTGGATTCTTTCCGCGGATGGCAGAACGGTGGTATTCAAGATTCGGGCAGGCCTTGAGTTTTCCGATGGCAGCAGGCTCACGGCCAAAGACGCAGCATGGTCGATACAGCGCGTCCTGTTACCTGCGACTGGCGCGCCGGTGGCCGAGGAATTTCTTTCCGCTGCCGGCGTTACTGTTGAGTCGCCCGATGAGCGCACGATGATTGTGCACCTTCCCCAGCGGGTCATCGGCATTGGCAAGGTATTCGACGAGATTGCAATCGAACCTGCTGAACGGACCAGCGAGGGCCGCGTCACGGCCGGCCCGTTCGTTGTTGCGGACTACCGGCGCTCGCAGTATGTCCGCCTGCGTCGCAATCCGCACTATTGGGAACGAGACAACAAGGGGGCCGGGCTCCCCTACGCTACGGGAATTCGGCTGGACATCCTGGACAATCACGAGCAGGAGATCAGGCTCTTCGAGCGCGGCGAATACGACGTGATCGACAGCCTTCCTCCCGACTACTTCGGCCTCTTGAAGCAGAAGACTCCCGACGCTGTGCGCGACCTCGGTCCTTCGCTCAACACTGAGCAGATGTGGTTCAACCAAGCAGCGGGCGCGTCACTGCCGGAGTGGGAAAAGGCTTGGTTCCAGAGCCAGGCATTTCGCGTTGCGATTTCGCGAGCAATCCATCGTGCCGACCTGGCGCGTATTGCTTACCAAGGACATGCGACTCCCGCGTATAGCTTCATTTCACCGGCGAACGGCGCCTGGTACGACCGGACAATCTCGGTGCCGCATGAAGATGTGGCGGCGGCGAAGGCGGAGCTGGCAAAGGCCGGGTTCCGCTGGAACGGGTCTTTGCTTCAGGATGCCGAGGGACACACGGTGAAGTTCTCGATTCTGACCAACGAGGGAAATGCCGCTCGACTCAAGATGACGACGCTCATCCAGGAAGACCTCAAAGCCATCGGCATCCAGGTAACGGTGGTGGCGCTTGACTTCCCCGCACTGATCGAACGGCTCATGCACACCCAGGATTACGAAGCCTGCCTGCTGGGCCTGGAGAATGTTGATCCTGATCCGAACGCCATGATGAACGTCTGGCTCAGTTCCTCACCGAATCATCAATGGAATCCCTCGGAGAAAACTCCTGCAACGGCCTGGGAGGCGGAGATAGACCGTGCGATGAATCTGCAGGCCGGCACCCTGAAAGATGCGGAGCGGAAGCAGGCCGTTGACCGCGTACAGCAGATCGTCGCCGATCAGCAGCCATTCATTTACCTGGTCTATCCAAACGCGCTCTACGCCGTTTCTCCTCGGCTGCAGGGCGTGCAACCGACGGTGCTTTCACCAGGGCTGGTATGGAACATCGAGAGTCTGCGACTGGAAGGGACGCGATGAGCGACAACCCTCTTCTGCGCGTTGAAATTCAGGCCGACTATGCGGGCAAGCCGGTGCTGCGCGACATCCGCTTCGAACTTCAGCACGGCGAGATCCTTGGCCTGGTGGGCACTAGCGGGGCAGGCAAGAGTACGCTGGTCCAATCGCTGCTTGGCTTGCTGCCCTGGCGCGGCGGACGCGTGACTGGCGAAGTCATGATGGATGGCAAGAATCTTCTGGCGCTCTCGGAGCGCGATTTTCGCAAGGTGCGTGGAAGCCGGGTAGGGCTGATCCCGCAGAGCCCGATGACCGCGCTGAATGGAGCTATCAGCCTGGAGGCGCACTTCATTGAGGCGTGGAGAGCGCACCAAACCAGCGGGCGCGCAGCCCTTCGGCAGCGCCTGGGAACCTTGCTTGCCGAGGTGCAACTACCTTCAGATCCGGAGTTCTTGCGCAGGCGGCCGTCGCAGATCAGCGTTGGGCAGGCCCAGCGTGTGTTGATCGCTCTGGCGCTGCTGCACCAGCCTGCGCTCCTGATCGCGGACGAGCCCACCAGCGCACTGGATCCTGTGACTCAGGCCCAGGTCGTCGATCTGTTGAGGAGGCTGAATCGTCAACACGGCACGTCGCTGCTCTACATCTCGCATGACCTGATCTCCGTACTGCAGTTGAGCGACCGGATTGCAGTGCTCGATGGCGGAGTCATTGTGGAGAATCTTCCGGTAACCCAAATCGGCCATGCACGCCACGCGACTATGCGCGCACTGGTCGATTCGCTGCCTGCGCCGCCGGATGTTTTAATGAACTACCGCAACCGCTCAAGCATGGAATTGGATGCGCCCGCCTTGTGCGCATCGATCTAAGTTGCCCTGTCTGAGACGCGCACGGTGGTCACCTCTAAGAGGTTACGCATGAGGGAGATGCATCTCCAACCCTCGTGTGAATGTTTGCAACTTGAGAGCCATGGAACTTAGACAGCTACCCCACTAAAGTTCAAATTACAGAGTGCCCTCACAACGGAAATCCGCTTTATGAGGCGGACCGCAGCCAGCAAGATCGGCTTGGGACGTGCAACACATCTCTATTGACTTTGGAGCGCCCATGTCTCGTTTTCGTTTGCCAATCGTGCTCGGCCTGCTTGCAGCAACCGCAATTACGGCGTTCGCAAGCACTACGGCCACCAGCAGCAAGATTTCGCCCGATGCAGCTGCCTATACTTCCTCATCCGTGCCCGTGATCATTCAATACAAGCAGGCTCCGTCTTCGCTTGAGACCCTCCTGATTTCATTGCTGGGCGGCCTGGTGAAGACGGTGCTTGGCACTATCAATGCACTCGTCGCCAATGTACCCTTGAGCGGACTGAATCAGATTGCGGCAGACTCTAACGTTGCCTACATCTCGCTGGATCGGACGGTCAACGCGCGGCAGGAAGTCACCATCACTGCAGCTGAATACACGAGCGAGCCTATCAAAGCACCCGCGGTGTGGCAGAAGGGGTATGTCGGCACCGGCATTGGGGTTGCAGTGGTCGACAGCGGCATTACGCCGGTTCCCGATCTCGGCGGCAATTCTCTCTCCCTGCTTGGTCCGGGAGAGAATCCACTGCTGCAGCTTCTCGCATTGACCAATGAAGTGGCTCCCGGGATGAATGGCCGCATTGTGTACAGCCAGAACTTTGTTTCCGGCCAGAGCGATGCTCTGGATCACTACGGGCATGGCACCCACGTCGCCGGGCTCATTGCTGGAAACGGCGCGCTCTCCACCGGTTCTATCGACTTCAGGACATTTCACGGTTCCGCTCCGAATGCCAACCTGATTAACCTGCGCGCGCTTGACGACAACGGCGCGGGCACAGATTCTTCCGTGATCGCTGCTATTCAGGAAGCTATCTCTCTGAAGAACACGTTTAATGTTCGCGTCATCAATCTCTCGCTTGGGCGGCCGATTTATGAGAGCTACAAACTCGATCCGCTTTGCCAGGCCGTTGAACAGGCCTGGAAGGCAGGCATCGTGGTTGTGGTGGCCGCTGGCAACGATGGACGAGACCTTAATCTCAATCCGGAAGGCTACGGCACCATCGATTCGCCGGGCAATGATCCTTATGTACTCACGGTCGGCGCGATGCGCACCATGGAGACACCATCTATCAACGACGACCTGATTGCGAGCTATAGTTCAAAGGGGCCGTCCTTTATCGATGATGTCATCAAGCCGGACATCGTTGCGCCGGGCAATCTGGTCACGAGCCTGGAGTTTGAAGGCGACTCGCTTGCGGTCGACAACCCGTCGTTTTACACGCTCTATTCCTTCTACCAGACCAATGGGTCGCAGAATCCGTCAATCAACTATTTCCCCCTCAGCGGCACGAGCATGGCAACGGGAGTCGCAAGCGGCGCTGTTGCTGACCTGCTTCAGGGAGTCCCAAGCCTGACGCCCAATGCGGTGAAAGCGCTGATCATGGTCAACGGCGACAGAAGCTATTTTCCGGAAACAAGCAGCGTGACGGCGGAAGGAATCGTCTACAACGCAAACTACGATGTCTTCACCATTGGCGCGGGCTATCTCGACATACTGAAGACCGTGAATGCGGCCTTGGTAAATGGCGGATCGGTGCCGGCAGGCACTGCGATGTCGCCGATTGCAACCCACAACGCGACCACCGGAGACGTCACCGCGGTGACAGACCAAACCGCGCTCTGGGGAAAAACCGGACCATGGTCAGCCTCGAGCGTCTACGGCAACAGCGCGTTCATCAGTTCCGAATCCGGTGAAAGCGCGCTGTGGGGCTCAACTGCACTCTGGGGCAAGAGCGACCCCGATGGCTACACCGCACTGTGGGGCAAAACAGCATTGTGGGGCAAGGGCACCTCCGAGGCTGAAACGGCTCTTTGGGGCAAATCGGGAGCTTCCAGCGCGTCGGCGCCGTTCGAGTATTAAGAGGAAGAAAGACCATTTGGCAGAAAGCGTCCGCATAGTCCGCGGGCCGCACAGCAAGTTCGTGTCACCCGGCAAATTCGATTACTCGGTCTCCTCATCCCGGCCCTGCCCGGCGACAAGCAGCGAGACGCGCTGCAAGGCCTGCTAGTTAGGACCGCATTTGGCCAGCTATCTGCGATTTGAGACAAGCGGCCCAGACGGCCCAACGTGGGCATCTCGGCTGCAATCGGAGTTTTGGATCCATAACGAGAAACGTTAGGTCCCTATCGGGACTGCCCCGGCAGATGCGGCGCGTGGGAGCGCAGTTCGCTGCTCCAGGTCAGATTCGATAGGGATCTATCGTTTACCATTACGAATGCTCTGTGTCGGCTTGGGCATTGGCAGGAAGTCCGCCACCTCGCCAAGGAAGAGCCTTAGTTGGTTCTTGTAGCCTTTACGAGCGTCTGTACAGACGGCGCAACCATTAGCAAAAGCACTGCCTGCGGCTTTGCCGCGGCGCTCAGAAAGTCAATGTTCCGATTCCGTTCGTCTGCATTGACCAGCCGATTATGCCTCAGATCATCCAGAGCTTGAAGGGCGATAATTGCCGCCTGGGACAGGTTGCGCGAAACCAGTGCCAGGTCCTGGGTGAGGAATGATCGCGCCAGCAGCGGTTGCAGCCTCGCATCATTGTCGCGCCAGAGAATGAGCCACTGTTGCGCCTGCTGCCAGTCTTCGGGTGTGGCCTTTCCCTCCACGATCCGCCGGGCTATGCCATCGAACACGCGCGCCGTCTCGCTCTCCGGAGGCACTGCGTCGTCCAGGCGATTCAAGGGAGTGAAGTCTCCAAAATCGCGTAATCGCTGGCGCTCGTATCCTTTGGGCGGCTGCACCACGTCCGCCAACACCCGCAGGGCCACCGGATCGGGATCGCCGCTCATCCGCTCCAGCATCTCTTCCGTGATCAGCCGGTGACGTACTCCGTAATACCCGAGCTTTTGCGAAACGACGGCGAGCCGGCGGTACATCGAATCAACATTCCGTACATCCTCCGGAGACCAGAGCCTTTCCGCGATGGCCGCCGTACGGGGCCATACCCGGTTATCCAGGTTCTCGTCGGAAACAATGTCGGTCCACATGGTCGCTTCGCCCCCAAGCACCCTCGCCTTCTCCTCCGGCTTAAGGCTCGCAGCGCTTGGATCTCCCAAGGGATCGACAGCGTAGTGCTCTGCCGCCGACTGGTTCAGATCAATGTAGTACCCCGACGAGAGTACGCCGCGATTCCCCTTGCGCGCCGCATCTGCAAGGGACTTTGGCCCCCGCCACGACTGGATTATCACCTCCTGGGGTGTGCCCGGCTGCAGCACTTCGTCCCAGCCCATCATGATCTTCTTGTTCCCGGCGACAATCTTCTGGATTCTGGTTGTGAATTGCGCCTGCAGGGCCGCGCCATCCTTGATCCCGTGGACCCGCATATACTCCTGGATGCGTGGGTTCGAATCCCACTCATGGAAGTCGCATTCATCTCCTCCGGTGTGGAAGTATGCATCCGGAAACAAGCCGGCCATCTCTTCAATGAATCCACTGAGAAACTTGTAGGTGCTCTCGCCCGTCGGATCCATGGCCGAGCTCTGGCCCGGAATTTGGCCGCTACCCAACTCCGGGTAAGCGCGGAACCAGGACGCAGTGTGACAAGGCATGTCGAACTCCGGCATTACCCGTATGCCGCGATCCCGCGCGTATGCCACGATCTCCTTCACTTCCTTCTGCGTGTAATAGAAGCCTCCGGATGCCTTCTCCTGCAGAAGCGGGAATCGCTTGCTCTCGATGTGGAATCCCGCATCGTCCGCAAAACGCCAATGAAAGACGTTCAACTTGACGGCCTCCATCGCGTCGAGATTGCGCTTGATTACAGGAAGCCGAACGAAGCGATGTCCCGAATCAATCAGAAGGCCGCGCCACGGAAAGCGGGGCCTGTCTTCGATCGTGATCGCGGGAACACGAAACCCCTTCGGAGTCACTCGCACCAGCTGTAGAAACGTCTGTAGCCCGTGCAACACGCCCAGCGGATTGGCCGCGTTCAATTGAACACCGCTCGCCGAGATCACCATCCGGTACGACTCCTCCTCTCCGAGCTGCTGGACCGGCAGGCTCGGACCCTCCGTATGGACCGTGAAAGTCGCCATGTTGATGAACGCTTTACTCGACAACGAGATTCCCGTTTCGCGCGAAAGCAAATCGAGAAACCGCTGCTGCGCGTGTTCCAGCCGAGGTTCTGTGTAGCCGGTCAACTCGATGCCGAACGATCCGTCGATCAGGAACTCAGCATTGCCGTGCTGCGATTGCGACGGCAGCGGCATCATCGGCAGCGGATCGATCTCCTGGGCTGGAGCCGGCCACGACAAACCCAGGATCATCACGAAATGTACGCAGAGGGATAGAAAAGCCCGTACGACGACAATCTGGCACAACGACATCTCCAAAGATTCACTGAGCTGGATGGATCGTATCTTCACGGTAAAGCCTCGCCGGAGCCAGATGCCCTCTCAGCATGTTCCCGGCAGGCTCCGAACTCCGCCAGGTCATCTTCTCCCAGCCACGAAGGATACGTCACCGGACCTAGACCGAGCATCGATTCAACCCGCCGCCACAGGCGGGATCGTTCATATCGCTGATGTACCCGCTGGAACCGGATTCCGGTGAGCACATCGCGCGCCGCCTGCGCATCGCCGCAGTCCAGCAACAGGCTGGCCCGGCGCTCGGCGAGCCACTCATCCTCGAGCGCCGACACGGCATCGAGCCAGCGTTTGCGTTCGTCTATCGTTGCGGTGCCCAGGGCGGCAAGTGCCTTGTCCTGTTCGATTATCACTTGCGGATGAAGAAAAATCGTTGGCAACTCGATCGCACGGTATGCCTTTACAGCCTCATGCGGATCGTGCTTGTAAACGAGCCAGAGCCGCCCCGCCAGCGCCCGTCCCCGGTCATCGCGACACTCCGACAGAGCGCCCAGCGCAGCGTTGGGGTCGCCGCGCCCTGCCAGCCACGCACCCTGTTGAAACAACCATCTGTCCCGCTCACTGGCTGCTGTGCAAGAAGCCGCCCACGCAAGCGCATTCCCCAACTCCGCTATTCCGCCATGAATCGAATGCCCTTCCAAGTCTCGTTCTAAATCCCCTCACCTCGACAGGCATCTCGCCTGTGAGAAATTCGGGCTAGCAGCTAGGGCGTGTCATCAAATTAGCCAGATGAGAGTAGCGGCGAAATAGACGGCAGCGAGGAAGTTACGGGCAGTTTTGTCATATCGTGTGGCGATGGCGCGAAAGAGCTTGAGTCTGGCGAAGAAGTTTTCAATCAGGTGACGAGCTTTGTAAAGGTCCTTGTCGTAATCGCGTTGTACCTTGCGGTGGGCCTTGGGCGGGATCACGGCAACTTTGCCCGCTTGTTGCCAGGGGATCAGGACCCGTTGGTCGGCGTCGAAGCCCTTGTCGGCGAGCAGAATGTCAGCTTCCAGTTGCGGCAGCAATACATCGGCCCCTTCCAGATCGCAGGCTTGTCCGCCGGTGAGATGAAATCCAAGGGGATTGCCGAGGGCATCGACGGTGGTGTGAATCTTGGTGCTCAGCCCGCCCTTGCTGCGTCCGATGGCTTGTTCGCAGCCCCCTTTTTCAGCGCCCCGGCGCTGTGCTGATGTGCCCGCACGATGGTCGAGTCGATCATCGCGTACTCGTTATCTGCATCCTGTGCCAGATGCTGGAAAAGCTTCTTCCACACTCCCCGTTTGGCCCAGCGGCTGAACCGGGTATGCACCACCCGAAAATCGCCGAACCGTTCCGGCAAATCGCGCCATGGGACTCCAGCCCGATAGCGATAGAGCACTGCCTCAACAAAAAGTCGATTGTCCCCAGCCGGACGGCCAACCGAACCCTTCCGTCCTGGCAGCATCCCCTCGATCCGCTCCCACTGATCGTCCCGTAAACCGTAGCGATGTACACCCATATCCAAAAGCTACGACACGATGCAGCCCCTGCATATATCCAATTTGATGACAGGCCCTAGAACTCCAACCGCAGGGCTCCTTGCAGAACGCGTGCCGAACTGGCGGTGCCGCCGATGTTTCCAAACGGCGTGCCGCTGGATTCCGTGATGTCCGTGCTCGGATTGTCGAAGCTGGGATGGTTGGTGGCGTTGAATGCGTCCGCGCGGAACTTCAGGTTGACCCTCTCCTTGTAGATCGGGAAGGTCTTGCCGAGGCCCAGATCGATATTGAACCAACCTGGACCGCGCAGGTTGTTGCGCGTGCCAATCTGGAAGCCAACCGGGCCCGTGAAGTCAGCGAGCGCCGCGTCCGGATTCGTATAGGCGTACACCCGTGCGCCCTCGCCGCCATTGACGCGCGCTTTCAGGTCCGAAATCGGTCCCGTCAGGGTGGCGGGCGCATCGTTTGCGTACCCGGCCACGAATGCATTGGAAGCCGCAAAGTACGCGTTCCCCGTATGCCAGCTGGGCAGCCCGCTCAGTCCCCAGCCGCCGATCAACTCGTTCGCCCACAGCGGCGCGTTTGCGCCCAAGCTTCTTCCGCGGCCAAAAGGCAGGTCGTAGATGAAGTTGCCGCTCAGATAGTTGGTGACGTCAAAGTCGGAATTTCCACGGCACTCGTGCGACCTCACCACGTCGCAGATAAACCCGTATCCGCCGATGGCCGGCGCGTTGGCGATGACCGAGACGTTGTCGATAGAGTGCGACCAGGTGTAGTTGAGGTCGAATTGCAAACCATAGCCCGCGTTCTTGTGCAGCGTAATCAGCAAGCCGTTGTAGCTCGAGAATCCCTTGTTCGTGTAATAGGTGAATTCAGAATACTGTGATCCCATGCCGACGTTTGCCGGCAGCAACCCAAAGGATGCCAGTGCCTGAATGGTATCGGCGAAGTCGCCGCGGTGGGGAAGAGGAGCGAGGCCGCGGGCTACGAGGTCGGTATTGTTTGCAAAGCCAAAGCCAACCCCGGCGCCGGCAGGAAGAATATCTCTAAACCATGGTTGGTCGTCGGTAATTGGGGTATTCGGTGGGAGCGTTCGCACTTGCTGCTCCATATTCGCAAAGGCAGTTGACATCATCTGCCCCCCGGCCGTATCCGGAAAATCGATCAGCTGGTTGGCGTCTGCCTGGCCAAGGAGCCGCCTGCCTTCACGGCCCACGTAGGCCGCCCTAAGAAGGTAGCCCTGCGGAAACTCATGCTGGATGCCAAAGTTGAATTGAATCGAATACGGAGTCTTGAGGCCGCTGTCGATCCCCTCGTTGAAGGCCTGTCCATTCACTAATCCAAACGGAACCGCGCTTGCTCCCGTGCCGCTGACGAACGGGGTATACGGCGCGGAAATAGCGGCGGGTGCAGTTGGCGGCGGAGGAGGGGTGCCAAGTCCGCTGAACCTCGGATCGGTATCGAGCGAACCCACCGGATCGCCGGTAGTTCCATAAGGGTGATTCGCGCTGGCCTGGAACAGGTAGGAGTACTGGTCAGCCTGGTACAACACCGATCCGACCACTGTGTGGTCGTAAATGATGCCTGCCCCGCCGCTGAAGACTGTCTTCTTGTCATAGCTCGGGCTATAGGCAAATGCGAACCGCGGTGCAAAGTTGTGGTTCACCGGATTGAAGAATCCTGGGCCTTTGTTCGCCTTCCCGCCCAGTACATAGGAAACAAACGGGACCGCCAGGTTGCCGGTCTGTCCTGCTGCACTCTGCGTAAGGCGCGCGCCAAAGAACTGGTTGAAGTTCATGTTCGGAACGGACTCAATGCCCGAGGTGTCGTAAGGGATGGTGTAGTTCTGCCAGCGAATCCCATAAGAGATGGTCAGGTCCGGGGTCAATTTCCAGGTATCGCCCACATAAATCTCGGCCTCGTAGTAACGATCCCTGGCGACCGAGCCGGTTCCTTGCGGAAGCAGGTTACCCGTGGCGCCGTAGTTGAACGTAGCGCCGGACGATGCGAAGCGCCCCAGACCCAGGGCAAACGCGGCGTCATAATTCGCCGTGTCTGCGGAATTGGTATTAAGATCGCTCGGCCGCAAGGGGTTCGGCGTTGGACCGCCCAGGCCCTCAATGTTTCCACCAAGGCCAATCGACGGCTCATTGTAATCGAGAATCGTGGAGCCGTCCGGCGTTTCCCACTTGAACGTTCCACCGAACGTCAGGCTGTGCTTGCCCTTGTTCCAGCTCAGGTCGTCTTTGATAACCGGAATGGGAAAAGTCCGGCCCTGTGCGTTCACCGCGCTTGAATATGGGCCGCTCAAGATCGTGCCGCCAACGCCGTTCCCACCTATGCTGCCGTATTGCGTAATGCCCGTCAGATTGTAGGTGTCGGGGAAGTCGTAATTTTCAAATGTCTCGCCGTATTCTGCCTGGTTCACCATCTTGTTGGTGATGGTCCACGTATGCCCCACTACATAGGTGTAGCTCTGATCCAGAAATGGATGCGTCTCCGGATCGCCAGCAAATTGAGGCGCGCTTTGGGTGCCGTTTGTTCTAGTAAACGACCCCTTCCCGAAAATCTTCATCTTGCCGTTCAGGTTGTAATCCACCCTCTGCACATAGTCGTTTTCTGTGTAGGGGAACGGCGCATTGAACCGGAAGCCGGCCGTGTTCAGCAGATCTCCGAAATTGCCCGACAAGTCGTTGGCGTGAGGATAGCGGCTGGAGAACAGGGCCGCCAGGGCTGCATTGAATCCGACCCCTTGCGGATCGTGCGCCGCAACCTGGGATGGGCTCAGAACTCCCGTTCCGCCCGCGGTATTCACATACTGGATGGAGCCCCCACGGTAAGAATCCAGCGGCACCGTCCGCTCCACCAGGTTGGATAGTGTGTCCCGCCGAGCGTTGTAGTCAAAGAAGAAGAACAGCCTGTTGCGCAGAACCGGTCCGCCAACATTGCCGCCAAACTGGTTGCGGATCAGCGGCGCCCTGCCGACTCCAGCGTTGTTGCTGAACCAGTCGTTGGCCTCTGTGTCTGTGTCCCGGTGATACTCCACCAGCGCGCCATGGAAAGCATTGGTGCCGCTGCGCGTAACCAGTTCGTACTGCCCGCCTCCGCCTTCACCGGCACTCGAAAGCGGACCGGCGCTCACTCCGCGAAACTCCTGAACGGAATCCACTGGAGCATTGCCAACGATAGCGCCGAAGTTACCCGTCTCGTTGTCGTTCACGTCCAGACCGTCGAGCGTAACGTTGTCCTGGTCGACGCGCGCGCCCGTTACCGCTCCAGTCAACGTCACACCCGGCTGCTGCGTAAACAGTGCCGAGGGGTTGCTTCTGTTCTGAATCGGCAGGTCGTTCAGTACCTGCACCTCGAAGTTGTTGCCGATCGTCGCGTCGGTCGTATCCAGCGTTACATCCTGGTTGGTCGCCGACACTTCCACGACCTGAGACACACCTCCAACGCTCATCTTGACGTTCTGGGTCCGAGTGGAATCGACGTTCATATAGATTCCACTGATCTCCGTCGGTTTGAAGCCCTCACGCGTGCAAGTGAGCTTGTAGCCCGGTCCAGGCCGGACTTCATTCAAAGTGTAAGATCCCTCCGCATTCCCGATCGTTTTATATATCGCTCCGGTCTGTGAATTCTCGATTGTCACCGCGACGCCTGGGATCACGGCGCCGGACGAGTCCGTGACTACACCTGTGATGGCTGCCACATCCTGCGCCGGCAACTGCGCCGATATGAGGCCTATGAACAACAAGGGGAGGATTTTGCCGATCAGGTTTCGCATGTGCGGCGGTTCTCCTTTTTCCGAGATGCGGCAGTATTGTAGGCAATTCAATGACCGTGTTAATAAATAGTTTGATATCAACATATTTAGGAACCTGAGTCTTCTCCGCATCGGCTTCGATATCCGCAAACTTGAAGAAATGTATGAAAAGGCATATCGGAATCCAGGCCCGCAACCGCTACACACTGTTGGTCTCGAACCGCACACAAAGGACAATGCGACGCGCAGCCGACGTTTCTCTTTACGTATGGCCATGGGTCTGCTTGAGGGGGAAGCTGCGCCGTTGATAGCACTGCCCGCGTCACCTTGTCGCACTCGCGCAGGACGGTTGCCAGCCGGAGTTCAAGTAAGGATCCTCCGGCAGAGCCGGAGGCATTCGGTTGCTGGCCCCTCAAAGGGGCCTGATCGCAACCGGTGAAAAGCAAAAGCAACCGCAACAGAAGCAGGGTTGCCAAACAATCGGCTTCAGCAAAGCGAAAGCAACGGCGGGAGGTATACTCCCGGAATTCTCAAAGTTCTACTGCCACCCCGGCAGAGCCGGGGGATCTCCCGTTTGAGTAGCTGTCAAAGCACCCAAGAGCCACAAGGATCAACAGGGTTCGGGCCACAGGCGCTAAGATGCTCTATAATAAGCACTTATTTTCAACCAATTTCAACAGGGTTCCATAAACGATCTGATCTGTTTTGGGAGCAGAGGGTCTGCGAATCTAGACAGCGCAGCGGGTGGTTAGGTGAAGCTTTACAAGCAGGGCGTCTCCCCGTCTAGTTTCCGGTTGAATCGGCGGATGTGACAGCGCAGCCGTGCAACGAGAGATGGGATGGGAGTTGTCTTCAGGATGAAGTCATCGGCTCCGGCGTCGAGGGAAGCTGTCTCGTAGAGTTCCCCCGCCATCGCAGTGAAGATCATGACCGGTGCCTTGACCTCCATGGCACGAATT
>Ga0182024_10011239_pt1 | contig 18031 bp, 17 predicted proteins | sample P32metaG_FD_120480 | JGI IMG/M metagenome (GOLD analysis project Ga0182024, IMG submission 120480) | Permafrost microbial communities from Stordalen Mire, Sweden - P3-2 metaG (Illumina Assembly) | ecosystem: Environmental > Terrestrial > Soil > Wetlands > Permafrost | place: Sweden: Stordalen... | reverse complement strand
GCTTAAAAGGCCGCTGCTCTACCACTGAGCTACGCCCCTAACCTGTTCAAACGAATTATGCAGGTGCCTATCAGAACTTCTGACCCGAATTGCCCGATGCTCGGCAACATACATTCGCGAGTTTCTGACCGGCTTCCCCTCGCGCAGCGACCGCCTATTGTATCCGTCATAATCACTGCGCATTTTGTGTCCGCTGATCGCCCCGGCGATTTGGCTCGCGAACTGCCGTCCGGTTCTAGATTTCGCACTCCTAGCCGGCCGATGTCGTGAAACAAAAAGTCCCTCGTGCATCACTACTGGTTTTTGCTTCGAACGTTGGTCCGCCCCGTCGCTCGAACAGCACCACGAGCTCGCACCCACCGACCGAGTCTTCAGCTTAACACAGCGATCGTGCCAAACTTTTCGAAAATTCCCGATCCGAAGGACGCGCCTTCTCTTAGAGGTGGTCCGGAAACAGTGGTCCGGAAACAGACGAACGGGCCATGGAAGATACCGGCACGCTGCAATCTTTCACGTTTCTCAACGACGCCGGCCGCATCGACCAGCGTCGAGTCCTTGTGTTATGCACAGGCAGCAATTATCACCGCGAGGCGCCGGGCGTCTCCGCCGCCGAAAGCCTGAAGGATTTGGCCGCAGGACACTATTCGGCCTATTTCCCCGCTCTAGAAGCGGCTGAAGTGGTTGGTGATAAAATAGTGCGTGACTTGGTCGAGCACTGGAGCGAGCGCGAGTCAACCATTCCCCACGCGCCCTAGCGTTGCGGCGCTCGCCGTGCATGCTTCCAGGCCGACGCTTGGAGTTCTACAACACTTTGACTTCTTCGCAATCCACAGGAGCCTGAGGCTTACACCCTGATGAAAACAGCCCCGCGCTTTTTCTCCATCTTTCTGCCGTTTGCCCTGTTCTGCGTGGGAATTCCCACATTCGGCTGGGGAAATCTTGGCCACGCGGAAATCAGCCTCAATGCCGCGCGGAAAATCCCGGATTCCATGCCGGCCTTCCTGAGAACGCCCGCTGCGATCGCGCGAATTGCGTATTTGGGCCCTGAACCGGACCGCTGGAAGGGCATGGCCGAATATGCCCTCAACAACGCCCAGTACCCCGATCACGAGATCGATCTCGAACGCATACAAGGTTTGGGCGAACTCCCGAAGGGGCGCTATGAGTTCTACAAGCTTCTCTACGACAAACGAGCCGCTACAACCACGGATCCCGATTATTATCTCCCCGAGAAAGTCGGGCTTCTGCCCTACGCCGCCGAGGAGGTCTTCGAGCGGCTCCGCGCGGCATTTCGCGACTACCGCAATCTGAAAGCAGCGAACCAGCCTGCCGATCCGGTCGAGCAGGACATTATTTTTTACGCGGGCTGGCTCGGCCACTACGCCGCCGACGGGTCTCAGCCTCTTCACACGACGGTAAATTACAACGGATGGGTGGAAGCAAATCCACAGGGATTCACCACCGATCAAACGATTCACAGGCGCTTTGAGAGCGATTTCATCAACCAAAATATCAAAGCATCCGATTTTGAGTCCTTGATTGGCCCTCCTCATGAATTGGCCGATACTTTCAAGGATTTCCAGCAATATCTATGGGCCTCGCACGCTCTGGTTCCCAAGGTTTACGAGCTGGATAAGGCCAAAGGTTTTGACGGAGCAGGATCGCCCGAAGCTTTGAAATTCACCGAGGAGCGGCTGGCAGCCGGCAGCCGGATGCTTCTCGATCTTTGGTACACCGCTTGGTTGCAGAGCGCTCAACAATGAAACGATCCGCAAAGAATTGCCGTTGTCTTGCGTGTATCCGATAATCGCTGCGAGGCCGATTCTTTGCCGAAGCCCAAAAACGCAGCAGTTTCGATGACAGCGCGTTCTGTGCAAATCATCGCCGCGCTCGGCTTGCTTGTGGCCGTTGCTTCTCTACTGGCAGCCGGTTCCTCGCAAAATTTCGCTTTGCAATCCTCGACGCCTCAGGCAGCCGCCTCCCGCCAGCGCAATATCTTCATTTTTGTCGCGGATGGTCTCCGCCACCAATCCGTAAACGCCGCCGACGCGCCCACCATGTACAGCATCGCGACCGAGGGCGTCAGTTTCGTGAATAGCCACTCCGTATTTCCTACCTTTACGACCGCCAACGCGTCCGCGATCGCCACGGGGCATTATTTGGGCGACACGGGCGATTTCAGCAACACGATCTTCGTGGGATATGCGACGTTTTCAACTCACAACTTCGGCAGAGACGCCGGCACCGTCACGCCTTTCGTCGAGAGCGACCCCGTTCTCGGCGAACTCGACGCCCACTTCGGTGGGAACTACTTGAATGAGCAAACCCTGCTCGCCGCGGCCCGCATGCAAGGTTTTCAAACCGCCGCGATTGGAAAAGCGGGCCCCTCGGCGATTCAGGATGTCGCGCAACTCAATCCAAAAGCGGGAGCCTTCACGGCGCCCGCCACGATTTTTATGGATGATTCCGCGGGCACTGCCGACGGCATTCCCCTGACTGCCGAAGTCGCGTCCGCGTTGAAGCGTGCCGGGCTTCCCGTGATCACCCCGACGCGTTCGCAGCCGGCCGGAAACAATGTGACTCCCGGCACCACGGTTTCCAACGAGCACCAGCAGTCGTACTTTGCCGACGCGGCCACGAAGGCGATCCTCCCGATGTTCGCGAACGTGTTCAAAAGCAGCGGCAAGCCATTCGTCCTGCTTTACTGGTCGCGGGATCCCGACGGCTCGCAGCACAATGAAGGCGACAGCTTGAACAAGCTCGTGCCCGGCATCAACGGCCCAACTTCGCGCCTCGGTCTCCGCGACGCGGACGATAACCTGAAGCAGATCGTCGATTACATCGAGGGCGATTCCGATCTTGCGTCGAGCACGGATATCTTCATCACCTCCGACCATGGATTCGCCACCATGAGCAAGCACGAGATTGATCCGCAGTCGCACGTAACCACGAGCTACGCCGCAAAATTCATCTATCGCGATACCACGGGACGCCAGGAGGTCAACACGGGATTTCTGCCCGCCGGTTTTCTGGCCATCGATCTCGCACATTATCTGGCGCTTCCGTTGTACGATCCGGACGCGCAGATTGACGGCCAGGACGGAAAGAAAGTCTACGAGCCGGTCGACCCCACAATTCCCCAACAGCAACCCAACATGCGCCAGCATTCAGCGAACAGCAACGGGCTCATCGGAGGCGGCGACGGATTAATCGGCGGGACGGGCCGAATCCCCGAAGGGGCCGACGCGCAAACGGATGCCGAAGTCGTCATTGCGGCCAATGGAGGCTCGGACCTGATCTATCTGCCGAAACACAATCCCGCCATGGCGAAGAAGATCGTCGCGTTTCTCGCCGGACAAGATTACGTCGGAGGATTATTCGCAGCCGGCGAGTACGGAAAGATTCCGGGCGCTTTGCCTTTGCAGGACATCCGCCTGTCGGGTTCTTCGAAGGTGCCGGCGCCGTCCATCGTCGTCAGCTTCAAGACATTTGCCGCCGATCCCCGCAATCCCCTCATGACCGCTGCGCAAGTCTCCGACACGACTCTTCAGGAAGGCCAGGGCATGCACGGCGGATTCGGCCGGGACAGCACCTACAATTTCATGGCGGCAATCGGCCCCGACTTCAAGAAGCGCTTCGTCGACGAGTCTCCCGCCGGCAACACGGATATCGCGCCTACGCTCGCCTGCATCTTGCACCTGAATCTTGCAAGCAATGGTGCTCTGAAGGGCCGCATCCTGCAGGAATCGCTGGCCGGCGGACCTCCCTCCGTTTCACATCAACAGAAGGTCGCCATCTCCGACCCCGCAGCCAACGGCAAGCGCACAATTCTCTTGTACCAGCAGGCAGGTGATCACGTTTACTTCGATCGCGCCTGCTTCACAACCGCGCCAAAATCACCAACCGCCAAATTACAAAATCCCTGCCCTTAGATACCTACTGCGCGCGGCGTCCCGGCCGCCGGTCTTGCGCGAGCGCTTTTTTATCGCTCGCTTTTGAGCGGTGAATCTCTCTCTCCATTTGACTTGCCGGACCGATTGTCGGAACTGAAGCAATTTCGGTCGTGTCCGGTGCCCCGGCCCTTGCGCCGTATGCTGGGTTTCTTCCTCAACCTGCGAGACCGCGCCTAATTCACAGCGGCAACATCGCCGAAAATCAAAATGTCTGCCCTTAGGCGGCCGGTCGGCAGGCAATGAGAGTGTGACCTGGCGGCGAACGCTTGCGGTGGAACCTGTAAGGGCCATCCCAAAGATTGTTTTCGATCAGTTGACCCAGCTGTCGGGGCGGGAGGGCGGCTTGTCGCGGTGATCGCGGACATAGACTTCGAACTTCTTTTTCAGGCGGCGGCGCTTCCAGTCTGAAAAATAATTCCGGTAGTTGTAAAGGAAAGACCCCCGGCGAAGATACACGTAGCCGACGAGCATTCCGCCGAGGTGGCAGACGTGGCTGACGTTGTCGCCGCTCGCGCCGATGGTGCCGAAAAATTCGATCGCACCCATCACGATCACGAAAACGCGCATCGAAACCGTCACGGGCAGCGGAAACACCCAGATCTGCCGATGCGGCATCACCACCGCCGCGGCCAGCAGGATTCCGTAAATTGCGCCCGAGGCCCCAATCGTCGGAACCAGGGCGCTGCCAAGCCCGTGAGGATCGATAATCGTCCTCACGATCACGTCGATCACGCCCGCGCCCACACCGCACAGGAAGAAATAGATGTAGAAACGCTTCGCGCCCCAAGTGTGCTCGAGGTCCGCGCCGAACATCGCGAGGTACAGAAGATTCAGAAGAATGTGGAGAATGCCGGCATGCAGAAATAAGTAAGTAAACGGCTGCCAGATGAAACCGTGGGTTACGAATCGCGGGACTAGTCCGAAGTATAGAAGCCAGAAATTCGCGCCCTGCTGGTGGAAAAAGAACTCCGAAAGCTCCTGTAGGAGGAAGACGCCGACGCAGATCAGGCAGAGCGTCTTGATCGCGCGCGGAAAGTAGCCGCTGACGTCAAAGCGGTACCCGTAGCCGCGCCCGAACGATCCCATAGCGTTCAAGTCTAGAGGCTTGCGCCGCCATAGTCAAAAATAGTAGGGGTCTTCTTACAGAAGTTGTGACGCATCTAGAAAAATGACACTCACATGGCGTAGTTCCCTAAACGCAGCAGACACAGCTTCAACGGTTTGTTCCCGCCAGGATCCACCCAGAGTGGCGAAGACCAATTGCCGGATCGATAGTCGTCTCACAAGTTGTTCATATTTGTTTATTTTTGACCTCTCCTCACTGGACCCTCGCCCAAGCTATTTCCCAGCTTTGCCTCTCCCACGGTGAATACCCCGTCTGGAGCGCAAAAGAAGTCGGCCTCAACATCTGGCTTGTCTGCTTTGGGTCTCCAGAATTCTCGGTCGGTTGTAAATGTGAAGCTCTCTCTAGAGTTGGTTTTGAGATGATTGAGAGCCAAGAGCGAAACGGCCATCCCTTGTCGATAGCCTTGATAAATCAGCTCGTCCAATTTGTAGAACCAGCCAGGTTCATCAGGCATCTTCCAATTGTCTTTCGTGTAGACCTGAGATCGGCCGCACCTGCGGCATTTGAATTCTTGCGTTATATCACTAACCGAAAACCAGTTTGCGTTGCGACAGTAAGAGCAGCGGAAGATAAATCCACGGTATAAAATTTGTTTAGATATAAGTTCGTCGACTAGAGACGTTGCTGCATTGCCTACGATGGTTTTGATTGCAGCGAAATCGAGGTATCTTCTGCGATCATCAGCAAGGTACACACCTTTTCCAGGCTCCGACTTTGACCTATCGAGAAATCGTTCGAGCAGTGTGCGGTACTGCGCGTTGCGAAGAAATTTGCCAATTTCTTCGAGACCGCCCCACTTCGAGATGCTCTCATCGGCATAGACACCTTTGTCGGATGGACGGCAATCATAGCCGAGCGCTCCGGCTAGTTGCTGCACAATCTTAGGAAGGGGAGGAAGGCACAGCCGTGGTTTTATAAGGACCGTATCAATATCACCGCCGAAGTACACCGGATTAGGACAGAAATAGGCAGGGCCTTCCTTGCCCACCCTTGCCTCCTTTGTCGTTAGCCTATGGTCGGGAACGGTGGTGACACCGAGGCTGGGATTGTTTGGGCGGGGCTTCTCCAACGAACGAAAGCTGAGTAATCCATCTATGTTCGTATGGCTGGACCGGTTCAAAATGTTTCGGTTTTGGAGTACTGAACGGGCTAACGCTTAGATAATCAGAAAACTGAAGAGAAATATCTCGCTGGAAATTATCTCTCTCGACAACGCTCAATGGAAATCGAACTAAGCGGTAGAGATCGTCACTTTTTACTATTTCCTCGCGTCGCCATATGTCAAAACAGTTGAGCTGCCGAATAACATTGTCAATCTGGTTGGACTTTAGAGAGTAACTTATGCATTCTAGCCCGCCTTCAGATTGAGATGACCGCATCCCAACGTTGTGCAGCTCAAACAGGAAACTCATCTCGGAATTGGACACCTGAGCATTCGGACCACCCAGCGCCTTTTCCACAAGGGAAGGCAGAACCCAAACGACACGGTCGCGAAGTCGCGAAAGACAGTAATACAGACAAAAATCTTCCAACGTGTTCCCGGCAACAGCAATCGCTCGTTCCTGCCAGTCTGCGTATCGGGTCGATCGGTAGAGGCCCAGTTGTAGCATGCTCAGGTAATAAGGAGCGATCTCGAGGTCGCTGTCTGCACGAAAGGGGCGGGGCGGTCTCAACTCACTGGCTATGGTGAATCGAATCAGTTGGCCAATATTATCGTCCCGAAACGTAACCTGCTCTGCTCTGATTTCAACCTGCTCAAACTCTTTCCTGGCCGCCGAACTCACAAGGCCGGTTACTGCGCCGTACCAGAGTCTGGGTAGTAGTTCTTCTGCCGTTTCGATCACGGCAATCCGGTTTGGGTGCTCGGTGCTCGTGATTATCTTCGTAATATTGGTCAAATGAAAAGGAGGGACACTCCCAGCCGTTATTGGTTGAGCATCTACTACCCATTGCTCAAACCAAAACGGAGTTAGTCGAGCCTTAATTTCCTGATGCAGCGTCTGTGCGACATCGAATTTCGATATCCATGTGTTTCTAAGGCGCTTATCAATGTCAATTTTTGCAGCATCACGAGTAGGGAAACCGCTTTGAGCAACAGACGCATCGACTTGTTTTTCTAGTATTTCGTTGTAGCGATCTGGATAACTGAGCGCGAGGTCTTCAAGAGATTTCGTGTAACGGAATATGTAATCGGGATCGAACGCCTCTAGCAACGACCAGAACCGTTCATCTATGCTGATTCCATCCGTGGGGACGATGACGTTGTACGCACCGCCCCAGAGCTGTGAATAAAATTCAACGATGCGAAGGCACGTATGTTGCCAATCGGGATCGCTGCTATCGACTAGGATAGCAACGCGTGCTGGCCTCACCGATGCATGAACCGTTTTGAAGGACAATTTCTCCATTTAGTTGCAGGTTATCGTAGCAGATACACCATCTGGTGTTTATACCGCGCGCTACCTTGCAGACATGTTGCGGGCTGACATGGTACTCAGTCGAGCTTTTTGCGGGCGGAGACGAAGAGCGAAGCGGCGAGCACCACGAAGAGAACCACGCCGAGCACGGGCGCCTGGCTGAGGCGCGGCAAGAAGCGGTCGCCAAAGGCGAAGGCGCTTGCCGACCACGGGACGCGCAGGACGGCGGCGATCCAGTGCGGGAGCCCGTTGCTGAGTTCCGGGTCCTGCAGCAGGTTGATGATGATCGCGAGCAGGCCGAAGACGCCGCCCGCCGCAATCAGCCCGCTCGCGTAGAGCGAGCCGGAGCTGACTTCGTTTTCGGCGTCGCTTTTCTTTTCCGCACCGTGCTCGGCGAGCCAACGCACCATACCTCCGGCAAACATGGCCATCGTAGTTGCAATCGAAATGTAAGAGCCAACGGCGAACGGCAGCGAGCGAATGCCCAGCAGCTCGACGGCGAGCACGAGAAACACGCCGAGAAACACGAGCCGCCATGGGAGCCGCTGGTTCAGTATCCCGCTGATCACGGTAGCCATCAGGCGCGCTTGAGGGGCTGCCGCTTTCGCGCTGCCAATTCCTTGCTCCCACTGAATTTCGATCCGGCGCGTCGATGGATCGTAGAGATACTTGCCGTCGGGGACTTCGGGAGAGCCGAGAGCGTTGACGAGCACGTAGGACTTGCCGTCGTGCGCGTAATTTTCCTGCTGCATCTCGACGCCTGCAGGAAGATGACTGATATCGAGCGGGAGCTGCATTGGGCGGTACTGCGCGAGCCCGATGTTCATGAGAATCAGCGTGAGGCCAATGAAGATGGACGAAACCATCACGCCGATCACAAGGCCGATCTGCTGCCAGACGGGCGTGGCGCCAACCAGGTAGCCGGTCTTCAAATCCTGCGACGTGGCGCCCGCAATCGCCGAAGCGATGCACACGACGCCGCCAATCGTAAGCGCGAGGACGGCGTAGGCACTGGCCGTCCAGCCCGCGACGAGAAACATCGCGCAAGTGGCCATCAGGGTAGCGATCGTCATGCCGCTGACCGGGTTCGAAGAGTTGCCAATGAGGCCGCTGATCCGCGAAGCGACTGTGACAAACAAAAATCCGAAGACCACCACGAACACGGCGGCAATCAGATTTGCGAAAGCGCCGGTTTGCGCGCCGGGAATCGGTTTGAACTTCAGCAGCGCCCACATCATGGCGATGATCACGAGCGAGCCAACTACCACGACGCGCATGGAAAGGTCGCGCTCGGTGCGGCTCGCGGCCGAAAGCGAGGCTTGGCGGGCGCGTACGTCCTTCATTCCGGCGGTGAGCGCCGCGAAAATCGTCGGCAGCGTTTTGATCAGCGTGATCAGGCCGGATGCGGCCACCGCGCCGGCTCCCATCGGCCGAATGTAACTTGCCCAAAGCTGATCGGGCGACATTTGCGGGATGGGCACCGTGCTTGGATAGAGAGGCGCGTTGGGCGCGAGTGATCCGAAGAAGCGTATCGCTGGCATCAGCACCAGCCACGAAATCACGCCTCCGGCAAAGAGCGTACCCGCCACGCGAGGCCCGATGATGTAGCCCACGCCGAGATATTCGGACGTGATTGCCGCGCGGAACGACGCCCCTGGAAGCCAAGGCGGCTGGTATTCCGGCTGACCGGGCCAGAGGCCGAGCGTGTTCATGCAGAAGGTGTAAATGCCGCCGAGGCCGAGTCCCCAGAAGACGCGTCCGGCAAACGAGCCGCCGCGTTCACCGGCAACGAGAACGTCGGCGCAGGCGGTGCCCTCGGGAAACGTGAGATTGCCGTGCTCCTTGACGATGAGCTGGCGGCGCAGAGGGATCATGAAGAGAACGCCGAGCCATCCACCGAGCAGCGCCAGGAAGAAGATGCGCCAGTACTCGGTGTTGAGCGAATAGCCCAGAAAAATCAGCGCGGGAATCGTGAAGATCACGCCCGCGGCCACGGATTCTCCTGCGGAACCAACGGTCTGAACGATGTTGTTTTCGAGAATGGTCGACCGGCCGAAGGCGCGCAGAATGCTGATGGAAAGGACCGCGATCGGAATCGACGCCGACACGGTGAGGCCCGCCCGCAAGCCTACGTAAACCGAAACCGCTCCGAAAAGGATTCCAAACAGGCTGCCCAGCACCACGGCCCGAAGGCTGAACTCACGGGGGCTTTCCGTCGCGTCAACGTAGGGACGGAATTCAGCGGGTGGCGCGGTGGAACTCCAGGGCTTGGTTGACAAAGCGGAGCCTCCGGTCATGATGCGCCGTGGGTGCCATAGCGGCGCTTGAGCGCGGTCGCGGCGCGAACCGGGGAAGGTAACACCCGGATGCGGCAACAAGCAAGGAGCAATCCAAGGCATTGGAAGGCGAGGATTTGGGTGGGTGCTGGAGAAGATTGCGGCACGGCTCATAAATCCTCTATAATTTGGCAGTAACGCCAGCGCCTCGCCGAATGCGGGCGTTGTGTGATTCGGATCGCTCCGAAACATTAAAATGATTGACCTTACTGAAAAAATTAAGAAGAAGCTCAAGGACGAGATTGCTGTGCTGGAGCACGAGCTCCACACAGAGCTTCCCAAAGAAATCAAAGTAGCGCGGGCTCACGGGGATCTTTCCGAGAACGCGGAGTATAAGTACGCGAAGGAAAGGCAGTCGTACGTCTCCGCGCGCCTCGGGCAGCTTCACCAGCGCATGGCCGACCTTTCGATGCTCAACCTGAATAATCTGCCGAAGGACCGGGCGGCGTACGGATCGCGCATCGTAGTGCTGGATATTGCGAAAGATACCAAGATCGAGTACAAACTCGTGACCGTGGAAGAAGCCGACGCAGCGAAAGGGTTGATTTCAACGAGTTCGCCCATCGGGCGCGCGCTGCTGGGGAAAAAAGTCGGTGACGAAGTGCACGTGACGACGCCGGCGGGGTTGAAGGAATACGAAGTCATCCGGTTGGCCACAATTTATGACGAAGAATAGCGGAGCGAGGCTCGCTCGATGTTGAGCCGGATCACGGGCCGGTACGTTTCGTGGCCTATCGACTGTCTCGCCGTATTGCTGGCCGCCACGGGAATCCCACCGAATGTGATCACGTGGTCGGCGCTGGTCGCGAACCTGTGGGCCAGCATGCTGTTCGCTTCGGGGAGATTCGCGGCAGCGGGCGGAATGATGATGCTCGCGGGAATGTGCGACCTGCTCGACGGGCGCGTGGCGCGGCGGCAGGGGCGAGTTTCGCTTTTCGGCGGCTTCCTCGATTCGATCTTCGACCGGTATGCCGATTTGATGCTGTTCCTCGGGCTGCTCGTGTACTACGTAGACGTTAACCGATTCCGCTACGCGGTGCTCGCGTGCGTGGCGATGGCGGGCGCCGTGATGGTAAGTTATGCGAAGGCGCGGGCGGCTTCGCTTGTTCCCGAATCCCCGGTGGGGTTCTGGGACCGGCCTGAACGGCTCGTGCTGATGATCCTTGGGGCGCTGATGAATCGAATGCCCATCGCCCTGTGGATTCTGGCGATCGGGCCGAATATCAGCGTAATTCTGCGCATCGTGCAAACGTGGAAGCAGATTGAAGAGAAAGGGCGCGCTCAGAGTGCGGGGACTTCGCACGTCCCAACTTTGAAGCCCGTGGGAGCAGTGCTCACGGGGAGAGCAGCCGAGGTTCCTCGCGTGTTTACTCGCTCGGCGGGACGCGGGATTTAGAGATGCCCAAACTGATTGCGGTGATCGGATTTCTGGTGATGTCCGCCGGCCTCGACCTGCTATGGCAGTCGCGCCGGGATATCCGCTATTGGCTAGAGGAATTGGCAAAAGTGTTTCGGGCCATGCTGCAAAGAGAAAAACCGCCGCAGATTTTTGCACCGAAGGAAGCTTCCGCGAAACGGAACAGAGCCGTGCAGGTTCTTTTGGGCATGGGATTCGCGTTCGTGCTGGGTCCCATCCTGCTCGCGGTGAGTCTCACCTTGATGCTGTATTCGAATTTGTAGCCATCACAACGTGTAAGCTCCCAAGAATTCCACGCAGATTTTTTAACCGTTCAGGATGCTTGCGTACAGGCCGGGATCCACATTCCCGCCGCTGACGACACAGCAAACGAAGCAGTCCCGAAAAAGATCAGGGCGGGTCATTAGGGCTGCGATGCTAAGCGCGCCGGTGGGTTCCGCTTTGAGATTGGCCAGATCGAAGAGAAGCCGCGTCGCCTCGATGATGGTTTCTTCGGGAACTTCGACTATCGCGGTCAAGCCGCTTTTCAGGATTTCCCAGTTGTGCTTGCCGAGACGAATGTTTCGAGCGCCGTCCGCGATGGTGTCCGGCTCGGTGGCATTCGAGACAATTTTTCCCGCTCGTAGCGAGCGCGCAGCGTCATTGCCGGCGAGAGGTTCGGCGCCGATCACGCGGATTTTCGCTGCCGACTGTTCGACGCCGAGAATGATGCCGGCTGTGAGGCCTCCGCCACCTAGGGGAGCGACGACGATTTCCGGCGCCGGCGATAGCGCAGCGATTTCGTGGCCGAGACTGCTGTTGCCTTGAATGACGAGCGGATCGTCGTGGGAGCTGGCAACGTAAGCATCCGGATGTTCGCGGGCAAGTTCGGCGACGCGGTCCTGCCGGGATTTCACGCGAACGTCCAACATTTCCACCTGTCCACCGTATTCGCGGACCGCGTCCACTTTCACTTTCGCCGAGTTGGCGGGCATGACGACGATGCAGGATTTGCGCAGGAGAGAACAAGCGTACGCCAGCGCCTGGCCGAAATTGCCCGAGGAAGCCGTGACCAGGAGGTTTTGCGGGACATGCGAAGCGACGTTGTAGGCGGCCCGGAATTTAAAGCTGCCTGTGTGCTGAAAGGTCTCGCCGGCAATTATCAAGCGCACGCCAAGGCGATTGCTCAGTCGCCGCGCTTCGATGATGGTTGTGGGGCGAACGATGCGATCGATTGGCTGCTGTTGGGACACTTTGTTCTCCGCGAGATCACTTGCACCTGTTCTTATTCGACTACGACGTACCTGCGGATGTCGGGGGCCGCCGCGAGCAAAGGCTTCGTCTGCACAAGCGCTTCCTGTAAGTGCGGCGTGGCGAAGTGAGCATCGAGAGCGGCCTCATTTTCCCATTCCTCGACGAAAACAAAATCGCACGGGTCCGTTTTGTGCCGGAGCAGTTCGTAGCTGACGCATCCTTTTTCCTTGCGCGTTGCGCCAATCAAGGCTTGCAACACCTCCAAGAGTTCTTCAACCCTTTCGGGTCGAGCGGTAATGTTTGCGACGACTCGAATACTTTGTTTATCCATGGGACGCCTCTTTCGAACCGCCCGCGAGATTTTTTCGCGCGGGCGGTCAGCATGAACCTGTTTGCACAGCTCGGCCGCACTGTGGGATCACGGCAGAACGGAATCGGGTGCCATTCTACGGTAGGTTGCGGCAATGCACGGAAGGGAATTACGGAGACGCGGGAGCGTGAAAGATGAACTGGATGTGGAGGCTACGGCTTGCGCGGCTTGGAATGAAAGGGATCATCCTGCGGTGGGCCGGAAGGCGAATCGGGGCTTGGTATATCGAGATTCACGACGATTGGTTCCTGGCCGCTGCGCACGACTACGGCTTCGACCGGTTCATCGGATCTCGCGTTGAGTTCCTGGTGGGGCAAGTAAGGAGGAACGTAGACAAAATCTCCCGGACCGGCTTCGTCGACGAACTCGAGGTGTTCACCCCAGCGAAAGCGCCCGCGGCCCTTGATGATGTAGAGCACGGTTTCGAGCTCGCCATGATGATGCGGCCCTGTTTTGGCGCCGGGCTGAACCACCACCGTGCCGGCCCATAGTTTCTGCGCACCCACTCTCGCGTAGGAAATGGCTTCGGCGCGCGTCATGCCGGGGGTTTGAGCCGTATTTGAATCGAGCTCGCTGCTGCGAATAATCCGGATACTTTGAATCGGACGAGCAGCGGAAGATTCTGGATTGTCGGCCGACATCAAATTGCCTCGCTTCGCATGGGAGCATCAATCACCCGGCGCCAACTTGCTTTTGTAGAAAGACTTAAATGGTTCACGTGGGTTCTCGTTTTAGCCTAAGCCTAACCCGCCAGAGCTTTGCGGCCGGGAAAACGCGCGGCGGAGCCAAGTTCCTCTTCGATACGAAGAAGCTGATTGTATTTGGCGATGCGGTCGGTGCGGGAAGCCGAACCGGTTTTGATCTGGCCGGTACCCATGGCGACGGCGAAGTCAGCGATGAACGCGTCTTCGGTCTCGCCGGAGCGGTGCGAAATGATGGCGGCGTATTTCGCCTTGCGCGCCATTTCGACAGCTTCGATCGTCTCACTGACGCTTCCGATCTGATTGAGTTTGATCAGAATCGCATTGCCGATACCCTCGGAGATACCGCGAGCGAAGATCTCGGGATTCGTGACGAATATATCGTCTCCGACAAGCTGAATCTTCTTGCCCGACCGCCGCGTAATGATTTTCCACCCGTCCCAATCGTCTTCCGCGAGGCCGTCTTCGATCGAAACGATCGGGTACTTGCGCACCCAATTTTCCCAGAACTCAACCATCTGCTCGGAAGTGCGAGCGGACTTATCGGATTTTGTGAAAATATATTTCTTGCTTGCGCGATCGTAGAACTCGCTCGCGGCAGGGTCCAATGCGATGGCAATCTGCTCGCCTGGTTTGTACCCGGCGGCGGTGATGGCTTCGAGGACGCGGTCGAGCGCCTCTTCATTTGATTTGAGATTGGGGGCGAAGCCACCTTCGTCGCCGACGGCCGTGGAATAGCCGTTCTTTTTCAGGACGGCTTTCAAGTTGTGGAACACCTCGACGCCCCAGCGAAGGGCTTCATGAAAATTCGGAGCGCCCAGCGGCATCACCATGAATTCCTGCACATCGACAGAGTTGTCGGCATGCGCGCCACCATTCAGGATGTTCATCATCGGGACAGGAAGCGTGCTCGCCGAGGTGTCACTTGAATACTTGGCGAGATACTTGTAGAGAGGCTGTTTCGATGCGGTCGCAGCCGCGCGCGCGGCTGCCATCGAAACGGCGAGGATCGCGTTGGCGCCCCAATTCGATTTGTTCGGGGTTCCGTCTCCTTCGATCATGCGGCGATCGAGGGCGTGCTGATCGGAGGCGTCCATGCCAACAACGGCTTCAGAGATCGTGTCGTTGATGTGGCCGACTGCTTTCAGAACTCCCTTGCCGAGATAGCGAGATTTATCGCCATCGCGCAATTCGATGGCTTCGTGCTCGCCCGTGGAGGCACCGGACGGGACAGCGGCGCGTCCCAGAGCCCCTCCTTCGAGGCGAACATCCGCCTCCACCGTGGGATTACCGCGCGAGTCGATGATTTCGCGACCGTGAACCGCCGTGATCTTCGTGGACATAAACCCCTTTCCCGATCCTGAAAACTAGGTGAGCAGGCTAATACTTCCTCGATAGAAAGACAATCCGGTCCTGTGAATTGTTAAAAAAGAAGGCTGTTATTCGGGCTCTTCCAGCATGGATTCCGGCCGCACCACGACCACGATGCCATTTTCCGAAACTGTGTAGCGCGCACGGTCGCCCTCGGGATCGTAGCCGATGACGGTGCCCTCGGGCAGATTCACATGGCGGTCGATAATCGCGCGGCGGATTCGGCAATGGCGGCCGATATTCACGTGATTGAAAACAATCGAATCCTGGACGTCGCTGTAACTGTTGACGCGCACGTCGTAGCCGAGAACACAGCGTTCCACATGGCCGCCGGACACAATGGATCCGCCCGAGACGACCGAATCCACGGCAACGCCCATGCGCTCCGGGTCAGCGAATACAAATTTCACCGGCGGGTACTGATGCTGCCAGGTATGAAGAGGCCAACTGCTGTCGTAAAGATTGAAAACCGGAGACACCGATACCAAATCAAGGTTCGCTTCGTGATACGCATCGACGGTTCCCACGTCCCGCCAGTACGAATTATCTTTCTTGTTTTCATCGAGAAAGTTGTAGGCAAAGACCCTATATTTTTCGATGATGCGGGGAATAATGTCCTTGCCGAAATCGTGCGAGGACGTGGGGTTTTCGGCATCGTCGATCAAGATCGGCACCAGTAACTGCGTGTTGAAGAGATAGACGCCCATGGAGGCGTTCACCTTGTTCGGATGGACGCGCGAGGCTTTCGGGTGCGCCGGCTTTTCTTCGAAGCCGATGATGCGCCAGTGCTCATCCGTTTCAATGATGCCGAACTGCTTGGCGGCGACGGCCGGATCCATTTCGATAGTGGCAACGGTGACGTCCGCGCCGGAATGGACGTGCTGCTCGAGCATCTTCTGGTAATTCATCTTGTAAATGTGGTCGCCGGAGAGGATAAACACGTAATTCGATTGTTCGCTCCCGATCGAATAAATGTTTTGGTAAACCGCGTCCGCCGTGCCTTGATACCAATGCTGAGAAACCCGCATTTGCGGGGGCAGAACTTCGATGAAGTCCCCAAAACCCATCAGAGTAGACCAGCCGCGCCGGACGTGGCGGTTCAGGCTCAGCGCTTTGTACTGGGTAAGGACGAAGACGCGGCGCAAGTCACTATTGAGGCAATTTGAAAGAGTGATGTCGATGATTCGATAGACGCCGCCGAAGGGCACGGCCGGCTTTGCGCGGTCGCGCGTGAGAGGCCATAAGCGCTCGCCCTGGCCGCCCGCCAGCAGCACACCGATCGCATTGCGCATCATAGGCATGAGTCCGCCAATTGAAATCAGATTCCGCCGAGACATTCTAGCAGCAACGAGGGTACCAGCACGCGGGCGGTGTGAAGATTTTTGGGCTCGCGACGGCTCGAATGCCTGGTGCGCAATCGAGGCTGATTACCAAAACTTAAACACTGCCGCCGACTACCCATGTGTAATAATTTAAGTCTTGACTTACGGAATGGCCTCCAGTAGAAGAAGTGGGCAATAGCCGGCCCAGGCCGGTTAAGTTGTTGGGCCAGCAACTAATTCACAACAGAGGAACGGGGGTGAATACGCGTGGCAGAAGTTGTCATTCAAGAGGGTGAGTCTTTGGAAAACGCGCTCCGCCGCTTCAAGCGGAAAGTGCAGTCGGAGGACATCATCAAGGAGATCAAGAAGCACAGCTACTACATGAAGCCGGGGGAAAGGCGTCGGGCCAAGCAAGCCCTCTCGCGTAAGCGTCTCCGTAAAAAACAACGGCGTGAGCAGGATTAAGCGACCATACCATTCGGGTCAATCCAAACAATCTGGTGCCAGCCGACTGGCGAAATCCACGGGAGTTTGCGTGGATACGCGCCTTCGTCTGGCACGGGCTGTGCCGCTGCCGGACCTCTGCGAAGAAGGCCCCGGGAGCAGCATATGGAATATCACGACAAAGTACTGAAGTGTGGGGAGTGCGGCGCTGAATTCGTGTTCACCGCGGGCGAGCAGATGTTCTTCGCCGACAGGGGCTTCAAGAATGAGCCCAAACGGTGCAAGGCATGCAAGGCCAATCGCGCGCAGGGAAATGGGTCGGGTTCGGGAAATGCCCAGCGAGTAGAAACCAAGACGGTCTGTTCGCAATGCGGAAAAGAAACAACGGTTCCTTTTCGGCCGACCCAGGGACGACCTGTATATTGCCGTGAATGCTTTCAGCAGCGGCGCTCGGTGGGTCCGGCAGGCGCGACAGCTTAACTGGGGCCTATAAACTCTGAACAATGTTCGGGGCATTCTCCCCGCGAAGCCTGAACCATCTTCGCATCCTTCCGCAACAAACCAATTACCTTCGACTGAGACCACAGATTGCTATCCGGAAGCGCGTTGGTTTCCGGCGTCTATCCGATGGAAACATTCAGGGACCATGCCGGCCATTCGCTGTTGTGCCGCATCCTGTTAGAATCGTGGTAAAGCAGGGAGGTGGTTCAGGCGATGGATGACAAAGCGCTGCGCGAACATTTAGACAGGGCATTAACCGGGCACGAAGCCCACACCGATTGGAGAAAAGCTCTAGCGGATATGCCTCCGGCCCAGCGGGCGGCAAAACCTCCGGCAGCCCCACACTCGGCGTGGGAACTGGTGGAGCATGTGCGGATCGCACAATGGGATATTCTTGAGTTCTGCCGCAATCCGAAGCATGAATCACCGGATTGGCCGTCAGGTTACTGGCCCGAAAGACCGTCGCCTCCTAACGAGAGCGCGTGGGAAAAATCAGTTAAACAGTTTCTACAGGAAACGAAAGCGATGGCTGCGCTGGTCGTCGACCCTAAGACCGATCTATTTACCCGGATTCCGCACGGATCGGGACAGACCATTCTGCGCGAGGCGTTATTGATCGTTGACCACAATTCTTACCACCTCGGGCAGTTCGTCCTGCTTCGGCGTTTGCTGGGTTCCTGGGCGGGAACCTAGCGAATATATTCCGACTCGAATGGAATGCGCCGACCCGTTATAATTGAGCGAACCTGAGGGCGTACCATCTTTGGAGATTGAATGAGTCGGGAACACGTAATTTTTGAAGCGGCGGTGTCGGGGAATGAGCAGGAGCGTATCTGGGAT
>Ga0182024_10011238_pt1 | contig 18031 bp, 18 predicted proteins | sample P32metaG_FD_120480 | JGI IMG/M metagenome (GOLD analysis project Ga0182024, IMG submission 120480) | Permafrost microbial communities from Stordalen Mire, Sweden - P3-2 metaG (Illumina Assembly) | ecosystem: Environmental > Terrestrial > Soil > Wetlands > Permafrost | place: Sweden: Stordalen... | reverse complement strand
TGCTCGCTTTGTCAGGATAACAGATGTGCGCTCGTTGCTCGCTTCGTCAGGATGACAGATATGCGCGTGTTGCTCGCTTTATCGGGATGACACAAAAAAAGTGACGGCGCGGGCGTCGCGAGGGATGCGAGGAACCTAACCCCTAACCCCTCCCCGAGCGGGAAGGGGGACCGGAATGGGAAAGAGTTGGAGGGGACCGGAATGGGAAAAGTGTTGGAAGGGAACTGGAATTGAAAAGAGGACGATTCAATCGTGAATCGTGAGGCGGTCGTTAATCGTTCAGCTGATTCGTGGGGCGTTGAGGGTGCCGGTCAGGTGATAGGGCTCTGGACCTGGGGGATGCGGCAGGATTGCGAGCAGGATGGCTAGCTGCGCGGCGGCGGCGGGAGCGGTCGCTAGAGTGAATTGGATCGCGAGCTCGCTTTCGCCGGGGTTGGGGGCTAGTTGAACGGTTCCTTCGGCTGTCAGCGTCAGGTCGCCGCCGCTGGTTGCGAGTTCTTCGATTGTCAGCGTGCCTTCATCCAGTTTGAATTTTGAATGGCCGTCGCCGAGACGGATTGGCGACGACGCTAGTGCCGAGGTGAAGGTCAGTCCCGCGGCGGTCAGTATGCCGTCGCCGGTTTCCGCGATGTTAGCGGGAGAGAGCAACAGATTGCCGCTGCCGGAAAGCGCTCCCGCCGCACTCGCGCCGGGTATCGTCCATAACTGCTGACGCGCCAGCTCGAGCGAGTCGAGGTCGTAGCTGATTGCCGTGTCGCCGCCGCTGGGGCGGATCGTGACGTTCACGACGCCGTCGTACAGCGCGGCTTTCACGCGGACCCCGGGATGCATCGTGAGCATCGAGAGAAACGCCGGCGCGATCGTGACGGCGGGGCTCTCGACCAGCAGGCCGGCGGACGCGGGACGGGTCGAGATCAGGCGCACGCCCGACAACTGCGCGCCGAAGGGGTAGCTGGCGCTCTGACTGGTGCTGGAAACCTGGAGGCCCATCGGCGCGAGGACTTTCGAAAGCGTGGCGGAGTAGGGGAACGTGGAAATCAGGTACGCGGCGAAGAGCGTCAACCCGACCACTGTGTAAGCTGTTCGAATGAAGCGGGGTCGCTGGAATTGCGCCGACGGGGTCTCGCGCACGTCAAGTGTTCTTCGCAAGCGCGACACAGGTGAGGTCCACGTCGTACGAATGCGTGTCCTGGGTGCGGCGCTGGATGCGAATAGTGGACACTCCAATCGGCATCGCCAGCGAATTGATGCCGTAGAGCGCGTCAACCAGTTGCGCGAGGTTCACGTTGGCGAGCTTCAACTGCACGCTGTACTCGGTAAAGCCGTCGGCGAGCTTGCGATCGGAGCCGGGCGTGATCGAGCCTATTTTGTCGCGTCCGACACTCTTGGTCATCGAGTCCTCGACGACGGAGAACAGCGAAAAATCCCTGCCGATTGGAACGGTGCGCTGCTCGGCCCTGGCGAGGTTCGCCTTGAGCTGCGCATAAGTACCGGCAAGATGGCGAACGTCGGTAAGGTCCTGCTGGCGCTGCGCGATCCTGCTCTCCAGTCCGGAGCCAAGATCCACGATGGGCATGTAGACGAGGTTGTAGATGAGAAAAATTCCGAGCAGGCCGGCGGCGATTTGCACCAGGATGCGTTCGCGCGATTCGAGCTTCTGGTAGCGGCCGCGCGCCTGCGCGATCAGCGGATCGACGCCGGTGGCAGCCTGCTTGAGCAATGGACGCAGCAGGTCCATGACACGCGCGCGCAAATTGTCGATCCATTCTCTAAGCATCGCAGCTATTCTTCGATGTCGCGCTCAAACGACGGAACGGCGTCCTTGAAATTTGCGTCCATCCGAAAATCCACTTTGCTCGGATCCGAGCCAGCCTTCGCATGCGCGACCTCGATCGAGCCGAAGTAGCCGCTCTTGTCGAGCGCTCTTTTCGCTTGATCGACGGTTGAGAACGAATCCGCCTGTCCGGTCACGCGCAAACCCTGCGAATCGATCTGAACGTCGGCCATCTGCACCGGAAATCGCGGCGGCAATGCTCGCGACACCGCGACCAGCGTGTCGAGCGGCGAATGAGTGAGGTTGCCGCCGATCAGGTTGAGCCGCTTGTTCATCTGGGCGATTCCCTTCTGCAACTGTTCCTTGGCGTTGGCGGGATCGGTTTCGCCGAGGGCCGGTCCGGCGACCGCGGCGATTTCCGCGTTGAGCCGGTTGAGGCGATGGAGATTGGCGGACACGCCGAGCGCGAAATGAAAAATGAGCACCGCCAACAGGGCGGCCGCGAGGATGCCCGACGTATAGAACGGAGTGAGATCGCCGCGGACGCGGCCGCGAAACATGAATTCGCCCTGGCGGAAATTGATCAGATCAATCGGCTTGGTTGGCAACTCGCCGAGCAGCATCGCGATGCACGCTGAAAACTTGCCGTTGTTGGGAACAGTGCCCTCGAAGATTCCGGTGTAATCGAACGCGCCGCCGTCGCGCACCGACATCGCGAGCGACTCGGACAGCATTCCGCGCACCTTGGGATAGGCGGCGGCCGCGCCCGCAACGATCACCTCGGTCTGATCGGTTTCCTCGCCATTGGCCAGCAGGGTCTGCCGCACCGAGTTGAGAATCGGCGCGGCGGCGTCCGCCGAGACCGCCGAGCCGTCGGACAGCATAAGGCCGCCGGGCATCGAGCGCAGTGCGCGCGGCGTTCCGCCCAGGTCAACGAGCACGACCGAAGTGGACGACTCGTCGCCGTCGACGACCAGGTGCGCCATCGGCTTGGCGCCGTTTCCGTTTTTTGCGCGCGTGAACATTGCGGCCAGCGCGAGCGGCGCGAGCGTGACGGTCTTGGGATCGAGTCCCGCCTTTTGCAGCAAACCGAGATGACTCTGGAGATCGGTTTTGCGCACCATCGCGGCCATGACGAGGGTGTGGTCGCCCTCGCTCCCGACGCGGGTAAATGCGACGGCGCCGTTGTCAACCGGAAACGGCAGATGCTCTTCGAGTGCGAACGGAACGACCTGGTGCAGGCGGCGCGCATCCTTAAACGGCAGCTCGAGCAGTCGTTTCACGGCAAGGTTTGCGGGCAGCGCCGAGATCACGATGTCAGGCTGGCCGGCTTCGACAACCAGGCGCGAGAGAGCGCCGCTCAAATCGGCCTCGTCGTCGGCGCGAACCTTGTCGTAAACGCCGGCGAGGGTGAACGAATTCCACGCGCGCTCCGCAACCGCCGCGCGCACGCGGTCGGCGCCGAGCTCGAGCGCAAGTATTCGTTGAGCCATTAAGCGACCTTGACCCTAGTCCTCGCGCCACGCCGCGAGCGTGCCGATGCCGGTGCTCTCGCGATGGAACGTTGCGGTAATAATTTTGCGAGCGCCCGCATAAGTTCCGGTTCCGGTGATCGTAAAAAACTGGCTCTTCATGTCGACGTCCTGCATCAGGCGCTGGCCGATTGCGCCGAGGTCTGGAAGGTTGCCGATGTCGGTGGGCTGGGTGAATGGCCGGATCGAGCGCGCGTCGAGTATCGACAGCACTATTTTCTGGTCCTCGGTCAACTCCGGTTCCAGCGCAGCCAGCACCTGGGGCGGCGCGGTGTTGGCGTTTACCGCCGTCTCAGCCATCACGGTTAGAAAAGGGCTCACGCGGTTGACAATCGCCTCGTTGAACCCTTTGACCATCTGCAAATCACCCATCGTAGGCATCGCGCCGTAGCGCGGCTGATATGGCGGCTTCAGTCCGGAGTAGTAATCCCCGATGCCGCCGCCGAGCCCGGTGCCGTCGTTCGGCGTAATCCAGTCGATGATACCTTGAACCAAGTCGGGACTCACGTCGAGTACCGTGAACAGCCGCTGCACCTTTTGAATCGCAGGCAGGTTGGGAGCGCCGTTTTGAACCATCGAGTTGAGATTGATTTTCCGGCCTTCGTCCACGATCGACAATGAAACCGTGCCGCCCCCGAGCGACATCGGCGGAAACGGCACCGCCCACACGTCGCCGAGAGTATCGATTGGCGTTGGCGATTGGAGGTCCGCACGCGCGTCGGCGGCCAGCAGAGCGAGGCCGATATTGACGGCGGAGCGCGCGAGGTAGCTGGCGCGCAGCTCGTTGGCCTGGTTGGCCGCCGACACGAATCCGAGTCCCGAGGTCATCGCGAAATCGACGACGACCAGGGTCATCAGCGCGATTCCCAGCAGAACCGCCAACAGCGCGACGCCGCGCTCGCTCTTTCGCAGCCGCTTTACCATTGCTGTATCGCCATCGGCACGGTGACCTGGGTCGCGAAATCCATCACGCGGCCGCCCGGCGCCGCCATCTGAATCTGGATCGCCACCGCGACCGGCAACTGGCGTCCTTGCGGCAGACTCGACGACTCCCAGCTCTCACCCCACCGCTGGCCGTCGAAATAGCGGAAGTGAAGCGACAGAATATTGTTCGCGAGCGTTGTCGTTTGCGGCGAGGCCGCATTGGTCAACAAGCCACTTTGCTGGGAGCGCTGCAGCAGGTACCAGCCCTGCTGATCGGGGTTCGCGGTCAAGTTGTAAGTGACAATAGTCTCCGGCGTCATACCGGTAAGCGCGCGGCGATGCCCTCCGCTGAAAGTGGACAGCGTGATCGTATCGATCGGCGCGCCATTGCCCATGTGTCCGCTGCCGAAGAGCGCAACGTTGCTGAGCGTATAAGGAGTCTGCACCGCATTGCGCAGCTCCTTGGTCAGTTGCCACAACAAGGAACGGCCTTCGCGATCCACCATGAGCCGCCCTTCGGCGTGCACCTTGCTGTGCGCGATCGTGCTGAACGAGCTCGCGAGCATCGTGAGGATCAGAGCCAGCACTCCAATCGCGAGCATCATCTCGATCAGGGTGAAGCCGCGCGGCGCGCTGCGGGTCAGGATACGGCGGTTGGTCATGGCGCAGCCTGTAGCTGATCCTGCTCGGGCGGGATCGGTGAATGCAGGAACTCGATGAGCGCGAAATTTTGCGAAAGCGTGGGACCGTAGCGAATCAGAACCTTGACCACCCGAACGTCGGGAAACGTGCCTGACGCCTGGACCGCGCGTTCCCATCGAAAGTCCGGGAACTCGCCGGGAAACGACGCCTCGAAATTGCCGCTAGTGACGCCGAGATCCGGATATCGCTCGAGCTCCGCTTCGGTCATCACCGCCTGCGCAAGCATCGAGGCTCGCGTCGACTGCTGCGCGCGAATGACGGATTGCATGCTCTGATGTTGCAGGCTGAGCAGGCCGAGCAGCGCGATGCCGAGGATCGCAATCGCGACCATCACTTCGAGCAGGGTAAATGCGCGCGCGCGCCGGCGAAGAAGATTCATCGCGACATCCTCATGCCCTCCGGCATCACGTCGCCGCTGATGATCGCGACCTGGCCGGTCAGCGGAGAAAATTCGAGCGTCATCACGTCGCCCGACGCGTCCTCGAGATGGACCACGGTCGCGTCGACGTAACCCTCGGGATAGAAGTTGGTCGCGATGGTGCCCTTATTGAAGGTGCCGATTCCTTCGACGGTGACGTCGCGAATCCGAATCGCCGCCGGCAGCATCACCGGGTGTCCCGACATGCTGTTGTCAGGCGCGAACACCGGCTTCACCGCATAGGGATCGAGCTGGGCAACCGCGTAGCCGTTGTTGTCAATGTCGAAGATGAGCCGCAGCACGAGTTTGTGGCCGGTGGCCTCATCGAAGAGGTATGTCGCGCGTCCCGCCATCCGGCGCGCCTGGCTTTTCAGCGCTGCCTCGCGAAATCCACCGAGATAGGGCAGCGCCAGCGTCAGCATCAGGCCCATGATAAAAATTACGACCGCGAGTTCAAGCAGCGTGAAGCCCGGCGAGGCGGATGTCGCGCCAAAACCCGCGCGCAATCTGGCGCGGCGAGGAGCTGGCCCGGTCCGGCACTTCATTGCGTCGTCACGACGCCTGGCTGCCGTCTATATCGTCTGCGCTTTCGACGCCGTCCGGGCCGAACGACTTCAGCACGTACGAATTCCCGTCGCTCTGGTAGAAGTAGGCGGTTCCCCATGGATCTTGCGGAAGGCGTTCGATATAGCCGCCACTTTCGTAGTTGGCGGGCACGCGGCCGTTGGTCGGCGGCGATACCAGCGCGTTCAATCCCTGGTCGGTGGTCGGGTAGTAGCCGTTGTCGAGGTAGTAGCGATCGAGGGCGGTCTTGATCTCGGCGATGTCGGCCTGCGCCTTGGTGCGCTTGGCCTTGTCGGCGGCTCCGCGCAGGCTCTGCACGACGATCGTCGCGAGCAGGCCGAGGATCAGGATAACCACCATGATCTCAATCAGGGTAAAACCATCCTGATTGTATCGGCGTGATTTCATCGCGGTTACCTCCGGCGCCTTATTCATTTTAATCACTGCATCAACTGGTTGAGCTGGAAGATTGGCATCAGCACCGCCAGCATCATGAACACGATAATAGCAGCCATCGCCAGCGTCATCACGGGCTCGAGCACGGTGGTCATCTGGCTGAGCGAGTGTGAGACTTCGCGCTCGTAATTGTCGGCGACGCGCTCGAGCATCCGCTCCAGCTCGCCGGAACGCTCGCCGACGCGGATCATCTCGATCAGCAGCGGCGGAAACAGGCCGCTTCGCGCCAGCGTCTGCGCCATGCCGTGGCCCTCGCGAATACTCTCGCGGCTCTGCTCGACGGCGTCCTTGAGCAGACCGTTGGTCACCACGCCTTTGACGGCGTCGAGCGACGGCAGCAACTGGACGCCGCTGGCGAGGAGAGTGGCCAGCGTTCGTGCGAAGCGCGCGCAGATGATTCGAATCATCGTCGGACCGATGTAGTACACCTTCAGAATCGCGGTGTCGTACATTCGGCGGCCGCGCGGCGTCGCCATCGCGGCGGTGAATCCAGCCACGATGCCAACCAGCAGCAGCGACAGCGGAATCCAGTAGCCGGTGACGAGACCCGAAAATGTAATCAGGATTCTTGTCGCCAGCGGCAGCGCGGCGTGTTGCTGTTCGAAAATCGTCGCGACTTGCGGCACCACGTACGCCACCAGGAACGCCATGATTCCCGTGCCGACGCACATCATGATGATCGGATAGGTCAGCGCGCCGCGCACCTTGGTGACGAATTCGTTCTGGCGCTCGCTGTATTCCGCAAGCCGGTCGAGCACCGCCTCGAGCGCGGCGGCCTGTTCTCCCGCTCGAACCATCCCGATGTAGAGATCTGAAAAGACGTCGCGATGATTGCTCAGTGCGTCGGCCAGTGACGAGCCCTCGCGCACGCGCTCGCGCACCTGCGAGAGCATCCGTTTGGTCGCGGCGCGCGACGATTGATCGCTGAGCGCGCTGAGCGCATCGACCAACTGCACGCCCGCGCCGAGCAGCGCGCTCAACTGCCGCGTCAGCAGCGCGAGATCCGACGCCGGCATCTTGCGGCGCCACAGCGAGGGCAGCCACTCGCGCTTGGCGGCCTGGCGTTCGGCGGCGTTGGATTCCTCGTTGAGGTCGGTCGGGTAGACTCCCTGCGAGCGCAGCTTGCCGCGCGCCGTGCGCGCGCTGTCAGCATCAACTACGCCGTTGATGGAGCGACCGTCGGCGCCAAGTCCTCTATACGCAAATACTGGCATCGGTGAAAAAAATTAAAGCGGGCGCTCTAGTCGATGTCTTCCTGGGTGACCCGCAGCAACTCCTCGATCGAAGTCTCGCCGCGCAGCACGCGTGCCGCACCGTCCTGGCGCAGGAGAGTCATGCCGACGCTGGTGCACTTGCGGCGCAGCGTCGAGGCGTCGGCGTTCTGCATCACGAGCGAGCGGATTTCGTCGTCCATGATCATCAATTCCTGGATCGCCATTCGGCCACGATATCCCGTGTTGCGGCAATTGCGGCATCCCCTGGGGCGGCAGATCTTGTTCTCCGCCTGCACGCCTTTGAGTCCGATTCGCGCGAGCTCGGTTTCGCTGGCCTTGTAGGGCTCGCGGCAATCGACGCAAAGCTTGCGGACGAGGCGTTGCGCGAGCACGGCGAGAATCGACGACGAGACCAGGAACGGCTCGATTCCCATGTCGACGAGTCGCGTCACCGCGCCGAACGAATCGTTGGTGTGAAGCGTCGAGAACACAAGATGGCCAGTCAAGGCGGCCTGAATTGCGATTTCAGCGGTCTCGCTGTCGCGGATTTCGCCGACCATGATCACATCGGGATCCTGGCGCAGTATCGAGCGCAAGCCGCTGGCGAAGGTCAGCTCGATCTTTGGATTCACCTGCATCTGGCCGACGCCGCGCAACTGGTACTCGATCGGATCTTCGATCGTGATGATATTTTTTTCAGGCGAGTTGATTCGCGTCAGACACGCGTACAGCGTCGTCGATTTGCCCGAGCCGGTCGGCCCGGTCGCCAGGATGATGCCGTGGCTCTGCCTGATTAACCGATCGAGCCGCTGAAGATTGTCTCCGGAGAAACCAAGATGGTCGAGGTTGATAGCTTCGACGGCCTGCGCGCGGTCGAGCAGTCGCAGCACGATACGCTCGCCGAACGCGGTCGGTATCGACGAGACGCGCAAGTCGATGTCGCGGCCCGCGATGCGCAGACGGATTCTGCCATCCTGCGGCAGCCGCTTCTCGGCGATATTGAGGCCCGCCATGACCTTGACGCGCGAGGTGATCGCCGGCTGGAAACGCTTGGGCGGCGACAGCACGTCGTACATCATGCCGTCCACGCGAAAGCGCACCACCATTTCTTTTTCGAAAACTTCAACGTGAATGTCCGACGCGCGGTCCTTGACCGCCTGCGACAGCACGCCGTTGACAAGCTTGATAATCGGCGCCGAATCGTCGGATTCGAGCAAGTCCAGCGGCTCCGACGCGAGTTCGTTGGCGACCACGTCGAGCCGCTCTTCCTGCAGATCGATCATCAGATCTTCGGCCGAAGTGGCGGACGCCTGGTCGTATGCGCGGTTGATTGCCTCGGCAATCACTTCGGCCGGCGCGACCAGCGCTTGTATCGGCGCGCCGAACAGGATTCGCAAGTCGTCGAGCGGCTCGAAGTTGGCCGGGTCGGCGATCGCGATGGTAACCGTGCCGTCAACGATCGACAGCGGCAGCAGGCGGTTCTTCTTGGCGTAGTTGATCGGAATCTTCGAGACCAGCTTGGAATCGAGCGAGTTCTCATCTATATGCGCCTGGAACGGCAGCCGGTATTCCTGCGCGAGCGCGCGCGCCAGCCGCTGCGGCTCGAGCGCACCCATCTCGACCAGCACGTCGGCCAGCTCCTGCCCGGGCTTCTTGCGCTGGCGCGCCTTGTCCAGATCCTGCGCGGAGACCCACGAGCGGTCGAGCAAAATCGCCTCGAAACTCTTGCGCGCGGTCGCCATCAGGCAAGTCCCAGGGCAGGCTCGCCCGCCGACGCCAAGCAGCACGGTTTCAAGTCATATCGAGTCATTTTCAACGACAATGACACCCCACCGAACATACCACCATTCCCCCCTTCGGGGCTCAATTAGACATGATGGTTCCGGCTAGTTGCAAGTATGCGTTCCCCATGGCACTCACCAGTTTTGCAGCCGTCGCTGCGACTAGTAGTGCACTGCTCCAGGCTGCGTTTGGGTCCCGTTCCCAATCGGCCCCTGGTTTATCCCAAACCCGATCCCCGTATGCCCCTTGGCCGGTAGAGTATGCTCGGCTTCCTGCCATGAGACGAGTTTACCCCCAACAAACTTCAAATCGAGGAAGGTGCCCTTGTCGCCGTCCTTGGACGAGGTGTACATGAGCGCCGCCGCTACGTCGTTGCTGTTTGGCTTATAAGGATAGCTCCAGACCTCGGTTTCGCCCGGCAAATAGGTCCGAATGTCCGGCTCGCCCCACGAATGATGCACCTGCGGCGAGGTCTGGCCGACCTGCAGCGAATCCGACATCCGCGTCGCCTTGAGCCGGGTGCCGGCCTGGTATGCGAGGCCGCATCCAGCGAAAATCAGCGCTGCCGACATGATCGCGAGCAGGGAAAAGCGGGGAAATCGGACCTTTTTCAGGGGCAGGGTTCTTATCGACATTCCATCCATCGGCGCGATTGTGGGGGCGCCATCCTTGATTGTCAACGTTATGCTATAGAGCATCGAATATGAACGAGGGAGACCCCGATGGCGCGTAAGCTGACTCTGGTGAAAGGATCGTCGCAGCGCGGCTCGCTGGTTTATGGGATGCGCATTTTCGCCCCCGGCAGCGTCGCCGGCGTCGAGGATGCGCGGGTCAACCTGGGCGACGGCACCAGCGGACGCGTCACGATGCATCTGATCGAAGGCACGCGCGTACAAATCCGGCGCCAACTGATGCAAAGCATCGACGCGTTTTTCGAATTGTTAGACGAGCACTAATATAAATGTTCGGGAATGGAAGGTGAAGAGAATGGATCTGAAATTCATCAAATACGAGAAGCGCAACCATATCGCCTACATCACGTTCAACCGGCCGGAGCGGATGAACGCGTTGCATCCGCCGTGTCACGTCGAGATGGACAGCGTGTGGGACGACTTCGTCGCGGACAAGTCGGCGTGGGTAGCGATCGTCACGGGCGCTGGCGACAAGGGTTTCTCAGCCGGCAACGATTTGCGCTGGACCGCGGAGAATCGCGGGGAACTGGAGAAATCCATTCGCGGCAAGGGCGGCTTCGCCGGGATCACCGCGCGCTACGACATCTACAAGCCGATCATCGCGGCGGTGAACGGATTCGCGCTCGGCGGAGGATTCGAAATCGCGCTCTCGTGCGATATCATCATCGCAGCCGAGCACGCGCGTTTCGGATTGCCGGAACCGCGCGTCGGCCTGATGGCCGCAGCGGGCGGCGTGCATCGCTTGCCGCGCCAGATCCCGCTGAAGATCGCGATGGGCATGATGCTGACGGGTAAGCACATCACCGCCGCCGACGCGCTCCGCTTCGGAATCGCGAACGAAGTGGTGCCGCTGAAGGATCTAATCCCAACGGCCGAAAAATGGGCGGGCGAGATCATGGAATGCTCCCCGTTGTCAGTGCAGGCCACGAAAGAAGCCGCGATGAACGGCCTCGGCACACCGGTCGAAGCAGCACTAGCGAAGCATTACGATTTGCAGACGAAGCTGTTCAGATCGAAAGACGCAGTGGAGGGCCCGCTGGCATTCTCACAAAAACGAAAACCCAACTGGACCGGAGAGTAGGGCGCTGCGGCGTCGCCTCTGGCGTATCGCAGGCTCTCTGTTTTCGGTCCCCCTTCCACCAGGGAAGGGGTTAGGGGTTAGGTTCCGAGGACAACGCTAAGAGATCCGAAGTTGCGATACCGATGAATGAACTCTGGCTACTGCACGACGCAATCGCATCGCTGCTGGTCAGCGCGTCGATGGCGGCCTTCCCGCCAATCGGCACGGGAGCCTTCTGGACGATCGTCGCATTCTACGGCGTAATCACAATCCTCTTTGACGACGAAACGCCGCGCGGCGTCCCCGGTATGGATTACTTCTACGCGACGCGCCCGCATTTGAAGGATCCGCAGAGCTAGATCGCTCACGTCCATCGCGCGGCGAGGATATCCCCTGCGCGGTCGGCTACGGCCATGATCATGCCGACGGGATGGCCCACTACGCTGGTCGGGATTAGCGACGCGTCCACCACCGCGACGTTCCTCGTGCCGCGCACGATCAGCGTCTGCGGGTTGACGCCGCCCGGGCCTTGGCCGAGTGCGACGGTGCCGCCGAAGTGGTTGATAATCAGCTTGTTGAAATATACGCCGCCCACCGGCTGCGGCCCGGTGACATAGGTGCGGATGTCGGCGAGGCTGTCGGGGCTCAAATTGGGATGACTAGAACTGCCGGGACCGAACACTATCTTCAAATTGGGGTTCTGCGCGAAGAGCTGGATCATGTCGAATACGGCCTGCGCCATCAGGGTCGTATCGTCCGCGCCGTCCGGAGTATCGGGCAGATAAATGTTCGGGAAATTCACATTGTCCTTGGCGTCGAGCGTTATGAGCCCCCGCGCTTTCGGATCGAGCAGCATGCAGTAGGCCGAAAAGGTGCGCGGTCCATAGAAGACGCCGCCCGGCGTGCCAGCGCCGTTGGGATTGAGAAAGATCTCGATGTTGGGCGTCGTCGTTCCAAGTCCGTAGTGCAGAATCGAAACCGGCTGGTACTGCGCATACGGTCCGCTGCCGTTCGCAAGGTACGCGTCGAGGTCTGCGGCATTCCCGGCGAAGTCGCCGTAGTTGTACGCCTGGTATGGGACGGCCCCGTCGTAGCTGTAGGTGACCATCGTCATGACGTGGTCGAATACGCCGACGCCGACCTGCGGATTATCGATCGCAAATTTGGGCACCGATGAACGGCCGGGAAAAAACTCAGCCTCGCGGCCGCGCGGCCCGACACCGCTCAGGAGCAATAGCCGGGGAGTCACCAGAGCTCCTGCCGCCATAACCACTACGCCACCCGGCCTCAGGAAGGCGGCGCCTTCGACCCCGGGCTGCGACTGGTCGAGGCTGGGGCGCCTGATGTAGTTCACCGCCAGTGCAGTGCCGTGGGTGTCGAAGTCGATTCCATTGCTTTTGGCGAACTGGAGGATTTCGAGGCCCGTCGCGGGCACGCCGGCCGGATCTACAGCCTCGAAATATCCGCTGATCGGGCCGGCGCGGCGACCGCTGCTCGCTGCGACGTACGGGCGGCTATAGAGACCGCCCGGGCCGTTGATCGGCATGCTCGTGTCGCCTTCGACCCATCCGTTGCCGGCGTAAAGCGGATGAATGATCGACGCCGGGCCGGTGTTCTGTGGGACGCCGTCGGTCGATGGCGTATTCGTCACCGGAACGTTCTGACGGACGCGCTGGAAGTAGGGCGCCATGTCAGCGGCGCTCCATCCTGCCGGCCAATCCTGGTCGAAAATTTCCGACGGGTTGGTCTGAAACAGCATCCCGTTGAACATCGCGTTGCCGCCAAGGCCGATTCCCTGCCACGTGAACGGCGTCTCGGTGAGCCGGTAGGGATCGCCGAGCGGCTGGAAGGCCAGCAGCGAGTACTCGCCGGGCACGTCGAGGACCGTGAGGTCGGTGCGATTGGGAGGCAGCCACGACGGGAAGTCGGTGCCGCCGATCGCCGCGCTGGTGGGGCCGCCGGCTTCGATGATCAAGATGCGCTTGCGGCCGCCGCTGGCAATTTGCAGCTTGGCGGCGACGATCGCGCCTGCAGCGCCACCGCCGACGATGATCGCGTCGAAGCCGCCGGGCGTCTCCGTGACGGTGCTCGCGCTACTGCCATTACATCCGGCGAGCGCAACCAGATGCGATCCCAGACCCAATCCCACGCCGGCCTGCCCGGCTTTGCGTAGGAACTCGCGACGGCTGATTCGTGGCGTTCTCAAGACACTCTCATTGGATGTTCACCGGGCCCGAGGTTGCGATTTTCAACTTCCAGTTGGCGATCTCCGGATACTGGCTGGTGTTCAATTGATTCGTGAAGGTGATTAGGCGCGCAGTGTCGGGACCGTGCGCATCTTCGGAGCGCTGGCGCAGGTAGTAGGGCGGGATGCTCTGATAATAGAGCGTCGCCTGCACTGCGACGGCGTTGCTCGCGAGCGGTATTTCGTAGCGGACGATGCTACAGCCGCATCCGTTTTTGTAGCTGGGGTCGTTGCCCGTGCCTACCGGAGCGGTGATACCGGCGTTGGGGCCGTTGAACGATCTTCCCGTGGGCTGGATGCGATTGTCTTTGACCTTGTGGTCGAGACTTAGAAAGCTGGTCGTCAGCAGCCCTTGAGGATCGGTCGCCAGTTCTTCGTAGATCTCGACCTGGCTGTCGCTCATGATCGGATTGTCAGTCCAGAAGTGAGGTTGATCGGTCTGTTGCGTCGCGTTGAAAAACTCGGTCGTTAACGGATTGCCCGAGTTGTCCACGATGACGCCGTCGGAATTGGTATTGCCCGAAGCCCACAGCGCGTTCCCGTCGGCGTCGAGCACCTGGAAATTCAGGAAGGCGCGCCGAAAACTCACGCCAGATGGAAGGTTGTGTCCCGCCAGATTCTGCACCTGCACATCGGCTTGCAGCATCCCACTCATCCTGGTCGCCGACACAATCGTGACCTCGGCTGTGGTGGTCTGTGCCTGCGTCACCGCCTCCGCCACCGCAGTCTTCTGGCTGAAGATCTGCTTGGCCAACGGACCCGGCAGGTTGGGATCGAACTTGAAAAGCCCGAGCTCGGCGCGAAACTGATCGAACATCTCGAGTGCGAACAGGTTGATCCCGAGCAGTTGATGACGCCGATACGGCGTGCGCGCCTCCATGATCAGATCGGCGTCGGGCAGGCGCGTCGACGGGCCATGCTCCGGCACGTCGGGGAACGTACTATCTTCGATATTCGCGATTTTGAATTGCAGCGGATTGCCCTGGTAGCTGTCGGGCATATGGCATTGCTGGCAAGGAATCGTAATGAAGCCGCTGTTCAACCATTCGAAGAAAGTGGTTTGCTCGTACTCGAATTTCGGTGCTCCGTTTTCGATTACCGGGTTGCCGTTGGCATCGAACACCGGCAGCAGGATCGTGTGGCACGACGCGCACAGGCTGGCATTCTGTACTTGAGTACCTTCCTTGGGCGTGATGCCCTCGGCGTTCTGCATCGGTAGCGGGATAACGCTGTCGCCACTCTTGGCGCCCGTAGGATCAGTATCTGAAGGGAACGGTCCGTAAACTTCGCCCGCGGGGCCAACCTTGAAAAGGCCGGTGTCGGTCGACGGGTCAGCAAGTTTGTCATCGGTCATGTGATGGCAAACCGCGCACGAGACGCCGTCACGCGCGAGCGCGCCGTACTTCGAATTGGGATCCTGCAGCACGGCTCGGGTGAACAAAGTGTTAGTCCCGTTTCCCTTGTCGATATGGAATTGACGCTGGCCCATCACCCCGTGGCATCGAAGACAAAAGTCCTGAACGAACGCAGCGCCGTCAGCGTGACCGGCCAGATGCCCGTGGAGCGTTGACTCGGTGTCGAGCTGCGCGAAGAAGATCGGATCGCGTCCCGCCAGGCCCATCATCGAGTACCGCCATTCGCCGTACTGAGACAGATTCGCGGGCGTCGAGCTCTGCGCACCATAAATCATGTTGGGGGTGAAGCCGGCGAGCGTACCGGTCGCGTCGTGACAGCTCGCGCATTGATCCGAGGTGAGAAATTCCTCGGGACCGCTGGAAGACTGCGCGGCTGGGACCACGTGATCGAATGCTTGCGAGACCATGCAAGGCGCCTCGGCGGACGGCAAAGACCTGAGATTGGCGAAGACCGAGTTCGGCACGCGATTGACGAACATCGGAGCTTGCTCGGCTTCCAACGTCTCCGGCGACTTCCGCGACGAGATATTGTGCATGTCCTCGATCATCGCCGACGCATCCGAAAGCGCTCCAGCCGCTCCAACATTCGGCGGATCCAGGTACGCGGTGCTCGAATAGGTCCCCGAATTGGCGATCGCCGACGCGTGGCAGCCCAGGCAATACAACCCCGCGCCGTTGAACAGGACCTGCGGCTCGGCGCATCCGCCGCCCGGCGACGGCGTCGGAGTCGCATTCGGATTCCGCGGCGTCGGATTCAACAAATCGGCCCAGTACCATCCGTCCCACGACAGGTTCGAGTCTTTGACCATCACGGTCCATTCGAACAACGGATCGGTCGGGCTATGAAACTGCTCCTTCACGACGATCGCACCGTCGGGCACCGGCCCCACGCGGTTTTTGACGGTGATCCAGTCGAACAGCGAAGGTGAGTACCAGACCCTGACGAACGGATGAACCCCGTCGCTGGTGCGGACCTGAGCGTCGTGCTGCCAATTCTCTTTCTGGTAGCAGAGGTGGTTCATGAAGGGGGTCAGATGAACCAGAAAGTCCGAATCGGCGGCGGGCGGCAGCGGCGCGCACGGGCCAGCGTTCTGAGACGGTGCGGAACTGCCTCCGTTGCCGCACGCACAGAGGATCGTCATCGCGAGACATATCGCGCCCAACTGTGTGAGCGTCAGGAACTTGCGGCGGCTGATTCGTGGCATCGTTGATGGTCGAACGCAGGATGCTTGGAAAGAGGCGGCGCGTCAATTCACCTTTCGCCGGGCCGCGATTAGTCATCCGCACAGAAATGTTGCGGAGGGAACAAAAGTTTCACGAATTCTGGATGCTTTCGTTTGACTTAGGGCATGTACGAGATTTCACGCGATTATGCTACGATACGCAGTATAGGTGATGGCATGCCGATGAATTCTGTGATTCCTTCTCCGATTTTCGAGACCCTCAGAGACTCCGAAGATACCCTGCGGACCACGCTCGCCGAGCTGGCCGAGGACAAACGCAAGCAGAGGCCGAATATTTCGGAGCGCAAGCTCGCGGAATACCTGGCCGATCAGATGGGCTATCGCGGCGCCAAGAACGTCGAAGCGCTGGTAGCATCGCGCGAACGAATCGCGAAATCCCGCCTGGCCGTTGGCTTAAGCAAGTAACGCCGCTAGTGCCCGAGGTGGCGGCCGAAGAACGCTTCGATTCGCTTCCAACTGTCTTCGGCGGCCTCGGGATTGTACGCCGCCTTCATCGGGCCGATTTTTCCGATCCACGGCAGGATTCCGCTGTTGCGGCTCATGAAGCTGTGGCCCGCTTCCTCGTAGATTTTGACATCGTGATCGACGCCCATCTCGGTGAGCAACGTTTCGAGTCGGCGCCCCTGCGCCGCGAATAGCCGGTCCTGGCCGCCGTAGCCGCCGAGCACGGGGCATACGCCGCGCAACTGGTCGATGGTCTTGGGGACGTCGCCATAAAATGTCGCGGCGACGCCGATCGGAGCGCGCGCCGCGAACATCAGCGCGAATCCGCCGCCCATGCAAAAGCCGATGACCCCGATGCGCGCCGAATCGACGCCGGGCTGCTGCTGCAGAAACTTGCGCGCCGCGTCGAGGTCGTGGAATGCGTCACCGTCGCCGCGATTCAGCGTCATCAGGGTCCGCGCAATACAGATGAGGCGCGCGCCGGCGCGATCGTAGAGGTCGGGCGCGAGTGCGGCGTAGCCAAGGTCGGCAACCATCCCGGTGATTCGCCGGATGTCGTCGTTGAGCCCGAAGATTTCGTGGATCACGATAACGCCGGGACGTTTCTGCGAATCAGACGGCGCGGCGTAAGCTGCGCGCATCGGGCGGCCGTTGTGAGAGGGGAAGGTAATGTCAGTAGTGGTCATCGAGTAGCCTCGTTCTTTAATTAAGTTTTCCTCTTCCCGCTTTTCTTCGCCGCGCGATTTTTCGAACGCGGCCCCGAGCCATAATCCCCAAATGGATCATCGCGCTCGCGAACGGCCTGCCGAAAGCCTGCCGCTTGCGCGCGTGCGACGAAATCGAGACCTTCCTGCGTGTGCCGCGCGATTCCGTCGAACAGCGAGCCGACCAGCCGCGATGTTGCCAGGCCCATGTTCTCGGCAGTGTGATTGCATAGCAGCTTGAGCATCTGGAGTTGATTCGTCGGGACTTGCGCCATTCGCTCGGCGAGTGCCGTTGCGCGCGCGTCGAGTTCGGCGTCCGGCACCGTCTCGAGTATCAGCCCGATACGGGCGGCTTCGACGGCTGGTATTTCGTCGCCGGTCAGCAGGTAGCGCTTGGCGCGTTCGAGGCCCATCCGATAGACCCACATCGCGGTGGTCGGCGTACCCCATACGCGTGACGGTGGATAGCCGAACGACGCGGACTCGGCCGCGATTATCAAGTCGGCGCACAGCACCATGTCGGTGCCGCCTCCGATACACCATCCGTGGACGGCGGCGATGGTCGGTTTCCGCGCGTACCAGAGTTTCATGTACACGTTGACGTATTGCGAGATCATGCCGTAGTCGGCGACCGAGTCCCACACGCGCTTGCGCGAAGTTTCCCCGGCTTGCGCGCGTGTCGATCCGCCGAGTGCGTAGCCCGCGCAGAACGCGGGGCCCTCGGCGCGCAGCAGGATGACGTGCACGTCATGGTCGGCGTCAGCGCGATCGATCGCATCGGCAAGCTCGTCGCGCAGTTCGGGCGTGATGGTGTTGTACTCGGCAGCGCGCGTGAGCGTGATGATACCAACGCCGTTGCGA
>Ga0182024_10011237_pt1 | contig 18032 bp, 12 predicted proteins | sample P32metaG_FD_120480 | JGI IMG/M metagenome (GOLD analysis project Ga0182024, IMG submission 120480) | Permafrost microbial communities from Stordalen Mire, Sweden - P3-2 metaG (Illumina Assembly) | ecosystem: Environmental > Terrestrial > Soil > Wetlands > Permafrost | place: Sweden: Stordalen... | reverse complement strand
TGCGAATCAAAGGCTGCCCCCGGCTTGCTTTTTCTTCGCTCATGCCGCGAGCTTACCGCGCGGCACTCCATTTTCAAGAACAAAATCGAAGAGGTTTTCTCACAGCTTCTTTTCGCAGGGTGGGGGTTTAGACGCGGCAGCACTGTGCTACACTCCCGCAGTTCTGATCCCTTTCTTTTTTTTCAGCCTTTATCTGTGTTCATCTGCGTTCATCTGTGGTGCCTTTGACTTTCTCCTCCACCTCTCGCAGTGTCGTCCCACACTCATCTCCGCGCCTACGTATGGCAGGCCCGAATCCCGGTCTTCTCAAAATACTGCTGGTGATATTCCTCCGCCCGATAAAACTCCGCAGCTGGCACAATCTCCGTCACGATCGGCCGCTTGAACACATGATCCTTCTCCAGCACCGCCTTCGACGCGCGCGCCTCTTCCTCCTGCTCCGCATCGTGATAAAAAATCGCCGAGCGGTACTGCGTGCCCACATCCGGCCCCTGCCGGTTCATCGTCGTCGGGTCATGGCTCTTCCAGAAAACCGCCAGCAGCTCCAGATAAGAAACCTGCGAAGGATCAAACTCCACCTCCACCGCCTCCGCGTGCCCAGTCCGCCCCGTGCACACCTCTTTGTAGTTCGGGTTCTTCGCGCTCCCGCCGGTATAGCCAACAGTAGTCGAAGTGACCCCCGGCACCTGCCGAAACGCATCCTCCACTCCCCAAAAACAACCCGCCGCAAATGTTGCCTTAGCCATGATTGAAAAACTCCTTCGTTGTTTATCTACGAATCCGCACCGCGAATCCCCATGTTGCCACAATGCAGCGAATCGGTCGAGTCAGCGCAAACTCCGATGGTGGTTCAGGCTCGGATAACCTACTTATCGCGACTCAGCAAAGTCGATGGTCACAGATACCTCGGTGTCTATGGCCCCACATCCGGCTGGCCGTGGCTTGTATCGCCAACGCGCAACTGCGTCGAGGACCTTCTTGTCTATATCGGCTACACCAGAGCTGCGACTGATTAAAGCGCCGGACACTTTGCCTTCTTCTTGGATTTGAAACTTAATGAGCGGTGACCCTTTGTACGACTCCTTGGGCAAGAACTCGAACGGTCCATTTGGGATGGGGCCGCGGACACGAATCGCCTTCGCGGACTCTGGTGGCACACTCTTCTTTTGTGCCTCCTGCCCCCAGCAAGCGCAACCTAGAATAATCGTGAGCAGCACAACCGAGATTTGCGGCTTCATAAGGACTTAGACACCATACGTCAGCTGAAAGTGTAAGCCGCGCTGTTCCGGACAACTTCTGGTTAACATCGTTATCGGCCCCCCCTGCTGGTCGCTGCATCCTCGCCCCGAATCACTTGGTGTATACTCCGCCACGCGAAAAAACAAACTATGAACACTCCCATCGGATTCCGCGCGTTATTTTTGGTCGCATTAGCTTCAGCCGCAGCGATTTTCTGCCCGCAGCAAGCGTTCTCGCAGCAACAAGACTGGAAGCCACTCTTCCCGGAAATGCAGTGGCGCATGATCGGCCCATTCCGCGGCGGCCGCGTGCTCCCCGCGCTAGGCGTTCCCGGCAAACCCAACGAATATCTCTTCGGCGCGGTAGGCGGCGGCGTCTGGAAAACAGAAAACGCCGGCCGCACCTGGCATCCAATCTTCGACGCCGAGCCCATCGCCTCCATCGGCGCAATCGCCATCGCCCCCTCCGACCCGCAAACCATCTACGTCGGCACCGGCGAAGCGGACATGCGCTCCGATATTTCCTTCGGCGATGGCATGTACAAATCCACCGACGGCGGCGCCACCTGGCGCAACATCGGCCTCCGCGATTCCCGCCAAATCGGCAGCATCCTCGTGAATCCGCGCGACCCGAACATCGTCCTGGTCGCCGCGCTAGGCCACGCCTTCGGCCCCAATCCAGAACGCGGTGTCTATCGCTCCACCGATGGCGGCGCCACCTGGAAAAAAGTTCTCGGCAAGAATGACGATACCGGCGCGATTGACCTCTGCTCCGACCCCGCCAATCCGCGAGTCATCTACGCCTCTCTCTGGCAAGCTCGCCGTCCGCCCTGGAACGTTTACGCGCCCACCAGCGGCCCCGGCAGCGGCCTCTATAAATCCACCGACGGCGGCCTCACCTGGAATCAGATCACCGGCCACGGATTTCCCAGCGAAGGCCTCGGCCGCATCGGAATCGCCATCGCTCCCGGCAACAATGGCAGTCGCATCTACGTCGTAGTTGACGCCCACGAAGGCGGCATCTATCGCTCCGACGACGCCGCACAGAACTGGCGCCGCGTTTCCTCCGACGCGCGCGTCTGGCAGCGCGGCTGGTATTTCGGCGGCATCACCACCGACCCGCGCGACCCGAACGTCGTGTACGTCGCAGACACCGCTCTCTATCGCTCCACCGACGGCGGAGAAAATTTCGAATCGTTCAAAGGCGCTCCCGGCGGCGATGATTACCACACTCTCTGGATCGCCCCCGACGACCCCGCGCGCATGATTCTCGGCAGCGATCAAGGCGCCGCCATCAGCGTGGACCGCGGCGCCACCTGGACCTCCTGGTTCAATCAGCCCATCGCGCAGTTTTATCACGTCACCACGGACAATCGCTTCCCCTATCGCGTGTACGGCGCGCAGCAGGATAGCGGCACCGCCGCCGTCGCCAGCCGCAGCGATTACGGCCAAATCACTTTTCGCGATTGGTCTCCCATCGGCGGAGAAGAAAGCGGCTACATCGTAGTGGATCGCACCGATCCAGACATCGTGTATGGCGGCGGCCCCTTCGGCGTCCTGCGCCGCTTCAATTGGCTCACCGCGCAATCCTTCGACATTTCTCCCGCCGCGATTCCCTTCAACGGTAGCAAGCTGCGCTTCACCTGGACGTCGCCGGTAGTGGACTCGCCGCAAAATCCGCGCGTCCTCTATTTCGGCGCACAATTCGTGCTGCGCACCGCAGACGCCGGTCAAAGCTGGCAAGCCATCAGCCCCGACCTCACGCTAAAAAGCCCAGCACCAGTAAACGCCGCGCCAAAAACTGGCGAAGTCGGCGGCGTGGTTTACACCATCGCGCCTTCCCCGGTTCGCGCCGGTGAAATTTGGGCCGGCACAGATAATGGCCTCATCCAACTCACACTCGATGAAGGCGCGCACTGGTCCAACGTCACGCCCCCGGATGTAGAAAACCGGAGTCAGATCAGCCTGATCGAAGCCTCGCGCTACGATGCCGCCACTGCCTACGCCGCGATTGACCGCCACCAGGTGGACGACCTCCATCCTTATATCTATCGCACGCACGATGACGGCAAAACGTGGCAGAAAACTGTCGCGGGCCTGCCCGAAAATGCCTACGTCCACGCAGTCCGCGAAGATCCCATTCGCAAAGGCCTTCTCTTCGCCGGCACCGAAATCGGCATCTTTGTTTCCTTCAACGACGGCAGCACCTGGCGCCCGCTGCAAAATAATTTGCCCATCAGCTCCATCCGCGATCTCGTGATTCACGGCGACGACCTGGTAGTCGCCACCCACGGTCGCGCGTTCTGGATTCTCGACGACATCGCGCCCCTCCGCGAATGGAACGACAACACCACAAATCAAAACGCGCACCTCTTCACTCCCGCGCACGCCATCCGCGTCCGCCGCAGCGAAAATCACGATTCACCGCTGCCGCCCGAAACTCCCGTCGGTACGAATCCGCCCGCAGGCGCGATCTTCGACTACTTCCTGAAATCGCCCGCCGCCGGCGAAGAAGTTACACTCGAAATCCGCGACCACCAAGGCAACGTAGTCCGCAAATATTCGAGCTCCGACAAAGCGCCCGAGCCCGCCACTCCGCCCGAATTCCCAAAATACTGGCTGCCGAAATTCCAGACGCTCTCCAGCACCCCCGGAATGCACCGCTTCGTCTGGGATCTGCGCTACGCCCCGCCCGCCGCGCTGCACAACGAATATTCCATGGCCGCAATCATCGGCAGCGGCACAGTAACCGAGCCGCAAGGTCCCCTCGCCGTTCCGGGCAACTATGAAGTAGTGCTGACCAGCGGCGGCCAAACATACAAAGCCGCGCTTACGATCGAAATGGACCCGCGCGTAAAAATCTCCAGCGAGGAATTCGCCCAGCAGCTCGACCTAGTGCAGAAAATAGACGCAGCGCTAACCAAAGCCACCAACACCGCAAAGTCCGTCGCCACTCTCCGCGACCAGCTAAAAGCCCTCCGCACCAGCCTAGACGCAAAGCCCGACGCAAAACCCATCCTCGACACAGTGGACGACCTGGACAAACGCGCCCAATCCATCCAAGGCAATCCCGAAGCCCAATGGCCAGCCACTCCCGGCGGCCTGATCGGCGAAGACGCAACCCTAGCCGCCCTAGCAATAGCAGTCGGCAGCGCCGACAGCGCCCCCACCGCAACAGCCTTGACCGCCTTCGCAGAATCCACCAAGCATCTCAACGACCTGCTAGCACAATGGTCGACGATCCAAAAAGATTTCGCCCTGTTGCACAAAAAACTCAACGACTAAACAAATCGCTTTCTGCTGACGTCCTTCGCAACCGCCCGTCTCTTGTAGCGCCGGCGTCTCGCCGGCTCTTTTCTTATTGAAAGCCTCCGCACCAGCGCCGGAGGCGCGAAAAAGTTAGCCCAGCGCGGAAGCGCTGGGAACCATCGCAAATAAATCCCGAGCGCCGTAGGTGCGACACTCTTAAACTTTTCGCCGGATGCGACCTTTGACTCTCACGTCGCGCAACCAGCTCTTCCATCAACTTCTGCGCCAACTGCCACAGTGGTCCCATGCGTCTTCGTCACGCGTTAAGCGCAATCACCTGAAATGACAGGAATGGCACCACCGAGAGGCGTCGGCCACCCGCCACAGATCAAACAAACGTGATGATAGAATGTATTGCTGGAATGTAAGATGGGATACCAGCACAAAATCTATGCATTCAACTGCGGCGAATGTGGCACGCGATGGATACTCAGTTGGAATGACTGGGACCCCAAGACCACGCCACCACAAAAGCATAAGTGCAAGAACTGCCGCGCCGAGAACTTTTTTAGCTCGTCCGAGCTACATCCCAATGTGCCATCCGTGCTATACGTCGGTCACGAGAAGAATAGACAAGTGGAATTGTTCCCGGCACTTCCCGAGTCGCCAAAAGAGTTTGGCATGTTCCCATATTCAACGCGATCTTTCCTCAAGCAAGTCTCAACTCAGCTTAGCGGGTGTGCATACCAATACAGGCATCGAGGCGACACTCTAGGGGAACCGGTCTTCACGGATAGCTGCTGGGATCGGACTGCGGACGACAACGCATATTCTTGGGATGAAGGGCCACCGCTGAAGAGTTGTCACATTCTGTCTGGCTGGATAAAGGGACAGGACACCTGCGCGCTGTGGGAATCGATCGCTGCGCTTTGTCAGACCGATCAAGAGCGCGCATTCCTACACGAGCACATGGCCCTAGTGAAGGGTCGCACTTTTCCGATGCTAATCCCCCAAGCAAGGATTGGCATAGCTCAACGGAGGCGCCCCGATTTCGTCGTGTTTGTCCCGCTTCAACGATTCAAGTACCGGTGGTACGCAGTTGAGCTGGACGGTGCGCATGTCGGAGTATTTGCAGATAGAGACGAAGGGCGCAACATGGATCTTGCAAATCAAGGGTACGACGTACTCAGTTTTCGCCCAGGGGCTAAAGGGTACTACGAAGAGGTGCAGCGGCTTGTCGAGAGGATTGAAAACGAGATGGCTGCAGTGGATCACGAGAGTTCGACCGTCGCAGTTGATCTTCGAGTGCATTCGCACGTGCCACAGGAAATTGAATTCTAGTGGAAACGCGCATTCCGACGTAATTATTCCGCTCGTGGCTCAGTGGACGGGCGCGTAGCTCCCGCTTCACCATTCAAACAAATGCTTAGATCTTGACGGTTGCGTATTTTTCGGTAGCGTCCGCATTACTCTCCAAAATCTGCTCCAACATCCCCGGTATCTCAAACACGGCGCGATTCTTCAATCCCCCCGCATTCGACCGAAACCGCGCCAAATTCGACGGCTCGATCATCCGCGCCACCGCCGGCACAATCTCACTAAAACTCCGCAGCACCACTCCCACCTCCTTCTCCAGCACCCACTCCGCGTTATAACGCTCCTGCGGCAAAGTCCACGCATTGCACGCGACAATCACCGGCAAACGTATCGCCAAAGCCTCGCTCACGCTCCCCGGCCCAGGCTTGCCAATAAAAAAATCCGCCAGTTGCATATACCGGTTCACGTCCTCCGTAAATCCTTCGACGAACCGAGGCAACCTCGGCTTCCCGGCCCGCAGCGCGCCAGCCAATTTCTCATTCCGCCCGCAAATAAAAATCAATTGCAGCTCAAGCTTCGATTCATCCAACCTCTTCGCGATCTCGAGCATAGCCTGCGACCCGTAGCCGCCAAAAAGCACCACCGCCGTAGGCAAATCCGCGCGCAATCCCAAACGCAATCGCCCCGCTACCTGCTCCTCCACCGGCGACTCATAAAATCGCGGATGCAGAATCATCCCCGACGCCCGAAAAATCCGATTATCCATGTGCCCGCACTCCCGCGCCTGCTCCACCGCCCGCTCCGATCCGCAGACCAAAAACTGCCTCTGCCGCTCAATCCAGAAATGCGGCGGAAAATCCGCGATATCAGTGAGTACCGTAACGAATGGCCGTCCTGGCCACGCATTCGCGAAACTTTCACACAGCGCCCGATTGAAGTGCGGCACGAACGACACCACCATGTCCGGCGAAGTCTCCCTCCAATGCCGCTCCAGCACCCGCACCGTCGCACGATGCCGCGCCCAGATCGCAAATTGCAACACTTTCATCAGATAAACGCTGCCCAAAGTCCATCCGCTGCGCAGCATCCAGTTGTAGTAGTCCTCGATGCGTATCCCCGCATATCTCTTGAGGATATCCAGCTCGTCGAGAAGTTCCTGAATGTTGGTGAGGCGAACGCCCCACGAACGTTGTTGCGCCTCAATGGACATCTGCAGGGCCGTGGCTGCCGCGCGGTGCCCGCCTCCGGCGTCGAAAAAGCAAAACTCGATTCGTTGCATGCGCGCGGAGTCTCGCATCCGTAATGCCGAGATCTGCTACGGAACTGTTAAAAGACGGTTACTATGTCGAAAGAGTTAAATATCTGTATTTTCAGAACTTTAGCACGCATGTCATCTCCCGGTAACACAACCCCGTTATTTTTGTATTCGTGAGATGCGACCTGCATGTTCACTCGTACTTCTCCGGAGCCTGTACGACCCCCTTTGTACGAAATTTTTGCCGCGAAAGTTACAGTGATCCTCGCGCCGTGTATTCCCTGCTCCAGCGCCGCGGCATGAATCTTTTCACGCTCACCGACCACGATTCCATCGAAGGCGCCGAACAATTGCGCCAGCACCCCGATTTTTTCGTCAGCGAAGAACTCACCTGCAAAATGCCCAGCGGCACCGAAGTCCACATCGGCGTGTACGACATCACCGACCGCCAGCACCTCCAGCTCCAGCAGCGCCGCAGCGATCTCGTCGCGCTCCTGATGTATCTCACCGAGCGGCGCCTTTTCTTCAGCATCAATCACGTTTTCTCCAGCGTCACCGGCCGCCGCGAGCGCGAGGATTTCGCCTGGTTCCAGGAATATTTTCCCGCCTTCGAAACGCACAACAGTCACATGCTCGAAAGCGCCAACCAGCGCGCCGCGCAGCTCGCCAAACAATGGGACAAGATCGCCATCGGCGGCAGCGACGCGCATGCGCTCCCGTCCGCCGGCACCGCCTACACCGAGGTTCCCGGCGCGCGCGATAAGGAAGAATTTTTCGAAGGTCTGCGCGCCGGCATGGGCCGCGTCGCAGGCGAATCCGGCAACTTCGGCAAACTCACGTGCGATGTCTTCGTGATCGCCTACGAAATGATGCGCGAAAAATCCTGGACCGCGCTGCTCTCGCCGCTAGCCGCGCTGATCCCGGTGATCACTTATTGGAATTACCACGACGAACGCGCTTTCGTCCGCCGCTGGGCCGCGGAAATTCTCGGCACGCCTGAAACCCGCAAACATCCCCGCTGGATATCCGTGCCGCAATCTGCAGTGGAGGGATCCATATGACAGTCGCCAAAGCTGTCTGGAACCAGATTCAATCGAACGATCACCGCCTGATGCGCCGCGTGCACCGCTGGCGCGCCCCGCGCTGGTTTCGCATTCTAATGATATTAATGACGCGCATGGGCGACGGCTGGCTCTGGTATTCGCTCGGCCTCATCCTGCTCGTCTACGGCGGCGAACACCGCTTCCTCGCTATAGGCGCAGCCACCTCCGCCGCGCTCGTGGGAATCCTCCTGTTCCGCGCCCTGAAAAAAACCAGCAAACGCCAGCGCCCCTGCGAAATCGAACCGCACTGCTGGTCCTTAATCCTGCCCCCCGACAAATATTCCTTCCCCTCAGGCCACACCATCACTGCCTTCGCCATCGCGCTTCCACTAGGCCTCTTCTACCCCCAACTCCAAGGCGTCCTGCTAGCCGTAGCGCTGCTCATCGCCTCTTCGCGCATCATCCTGGGCATGCACTTCCTCAGCGACGTGCTAGCCGGCTCCGCGATTGGGGTCGCACTGGGCACAGTGAGCTACCACATCTTCGCGGCCCTCTGAGCGAATGCGACACGAGCGCTGGCGCCTCCCCGCCGCACGCCTCGCAAAATTCCGCGCTTGGTTCAACCCGAAACACTTCCTAACAAGGGGTCGCACGCGCCGCGCCCGATTTTTCGCGCCGCCGCAGCGCCCCACTCGTCACTTCTTCGCCTGATCCTCCCGCCCCGCAATTCCATGCACCATCACAATCACCGACCTCGCCGCCGCCTTCCGGTCCTTCGCAATCTCCTGATATTCCGGCGACTCCGCCCAATCCCGTAACGACGCCTCATCCGGAATCGAAAGCACCACGATCTTATTTCCGTCCCAAGGTCCTTCAAACACCACCGGACTTTCGTCCGCCGCCAGCACGCGCCCCTTATATTTCTTAAAAACATCCATAAACCGCTCCACGTATCGCCCGTACCTCGCCGGATCGTGTATCCACAATTGCGCAATCCCGTAAACGCTCATCGCTCCTCCTCAACGCTCTCCTGCGCATCGCAATTCGATTCGCCCTCACCACAAAACCGCAACGCTACAGCGCGGCTACGATCGGATCAACGTTCGCATTCACGGTCGGTGACCGCGGCACCGCTATTTCATTCCCGTGCCCAGCGCGTTCATCAGGGTGGGCCGACACTTTTCAACCTCGAATAGCATCTAAGTTGGGACCACCGGGTTTCGCAAAGTGTTCTAGCGAAAGCCCGCGAGTTTTCGCCTGGAGGTACACAACTCATGTTCAGCAACTCACGCCTCGGCTGTTTTCTTCTCGCGACTCTCCTCTGCGCCGCTGCAGCTCCAGCTCAGCAAAACAGCCCGCAAGTCCAGGTGGGTGGCGGCAAAATCTATCTCGACGTCACCGTCAGCCCGAAGTCCGGCCCGCCCGTCGCCGATCTCCAGCAGCAAGACTTCACCGAGCTGGATAACAACTCCCCGCAGACGATTACCTCGTTCGCCGCCGTCACCGGTCGCCAGGCTCCCGTTGAGGTCATCCTCGTAATTGACGCAATCAATACCGATGCCCGCGAGATCGGCTACGAACGCATACAGATCGACAAGTTCCTCCGCACCGAGGGAGGTCACCTCGCATACCCCGTCGCCGTTGTGGTCGCCACGGATACAGGCGCCAAGATTGCTGAGAATTTCTCCAGCGACGGCAATGCCCTCAGCGCCGCCATGGATCGCGATCAGATCGGTCTGCGTGACATCGGACGCTCCGCCGGTTTCTACGGCGCAACCGAACGCTTGCAGTATTCCCTCCAGGCGCTGAATCAGCTGATTGGCGGCGAGGCTCCGCATCCGGGGCGCAAAATACTGCTCTGGGTTTCTCCGGGCTGGCCGCTCCTCTCCGGCCCCAATGTCGAGCTCGACTCAAAGCAGCAGGCAGGTATCTTCGCGCAGATTGTCGAACTCTCCACTCAACTCCGTCAGGCCCGCGTCACCCTCTACAGCGTCAATCCTCTAGGCGCAGGCGAGTCCGTGTTCCGCGGCACGTACTACGAGGAATTCCTGAAAGGTGTCAGCAAACCTAGCCAGGTCAATCTCGGGAATCTGGGGCTACAGGTGCTCGCCATTCAGAGCGGCGGTCTGGAGCTCGACTATAACAACGATCTCGCCGGTCTCTTGCAACAATGCATTTCAGATGCCGCGCCGTATTACGAGATATCCTTCGTCGCAGCCGCAGCCGAGCGCCCCGACGAATACCACCGCATCGAAATCAAGGTGGCAAAGCCCGGCCTCACCGCCCGCACTCGTCAGGGCTATTACGCACAACCCGCACCTCACAACTAAGTAGTTTCCCCATCTGCGGGCGACTCGTCGGGCTCGGGCGACCTACGCAACGCAAGTTTAGATATCTGTCCGCCTCCGCAACACTCCTGTCCCAGAACCGAGCATCTCCGCACATCTACAAGCTCCAATCCTCCGCAACTGATTGATACATAGGTCTTTATCTCCGCACGGCAAGGAACTATACGTGCCTTGACGCTTACGAGACTCGCGGCTCATACGGTCGTAGTGTTCAATCTCTGTTCCATTGTGGTACAAAATGCCGCGCAGGGTGCTCCTCTGCATCCTTAATAGCCAGGAGGTCGAACGACGATGCCCACACCAGACCTGCTAATCCGCGATCTAAAAGTTGCCCTGCGCTCCCTCGCGCGCACCAAGGGTCTCGCGATCACCGTCATCCTCACGCTCGCCCTCGGCATCGGCGCCAACGCCGCCATATTCAGCGTCGTGCGCGGCGTGCTCCTCCGCCCGCTCGTCAATCGCGACGAGAACCGCCTCATCTACATTCGCCAGAGCGCCCCCGGCATCGGCGTCGAAAACACCACCTTCTCCGTTCCCGAAATCCAGGACATACAGTCGCGCGTCAAGACCGTCAGCCAATTCGGCGACTTCTCCGAGATCGGCTTCAGCATGGTCGGCCTCGGCGAACCGCGCGAAGTCCGCGCCGGCGTTGTGGACGGCTCCTACTTCCAAGTCATGGGATTGCATCCGGTGCTCGGGCGCTTGCTCGACTCGCACGATGACGGCCCCAACGCCGCAGGCGCCGTCGTCCTCACCTATCGCTTCTGGACCAATTCGCTCCACAGCGATCCCTCCGTGCTAGGCAAGACTCTCAAACTCGATACCGGCGATCCCGGCGGCGCGCGCACTGCCACCATCGTCGGCGTGCTCGAACCGTCCGTGCCTTACCCCGCCGAAACCGAACTCATCGCCAACGTCGTCACCAGCCCGCACCATCTTTCCGCGACGATGGTCACCGGCCGTGTGCATCGCATGACCGAACTTTTCGGCCGCCTCGCGCCCGGCGCAGACATCAACCAAGCCCGCGCCGACCTGCGCACCGCCTACGGCTCCATGCTCGCGCAGCATCCCGAAGCCTATCCGCACGGCGAGAACTTCCAGATCAGCGCCGTCTTTCTGCGCGACCAAATCACCTCGCGCGCCAAAACCGTGCTGTGGGTGCTGTTCGCTGCCTCCATTCTCGTTTTCGTCATCGCTTGCTCCAACGCCGCCAACCTCATTCTCGCGCGCACCGTTCGCCGCGAAGGTGAACTCTCCATCCGCGCCGCTCTCGGCGCCAATACCAGCTCGCTGCGCAGAACTCTTCTGATTGATAGCTTGCTCCTCTGCGGCGCTGGCGCGGCGCTTGGCGTTTTGATCGCGAGTCCGCTGGTCTCGATCCTCGCCCGCTACGCTTCCCGCTTTTCAGTCCGCGCGCTCGATCTCACTGTGGACTCCAGCATGTTGTGGGTCGGCGCCATCCTCGCGGTAGTCGCCGCGGTGCTCCTGGCATTTGTCCCGCGCTTACCTTCCGCGGAATCCGCGAACGGATTGAGCCTCGCCAGCGGTGGCGTGCGCATCACCGGCAGCACCGGCCGACGTCTCCGCATCTTCGCCGTCACCCAAATCGCCGCGTGCTTCATGCTGCTCGCCGGCGCGGGCATGTTGCTCAAGACGCTCCTCGCATTGCAAACCGTGCACACTGGTTTCGACACGCACAACGTCCTCGCACTCAACGTTCCAGTAGTTTCCTACGGACGCACGCCCGACCAGATCCTCGGCTTCTATAAAGAAACCATGCGCCAGATCGCCGCTCTCCCCGGCGTCGATCGCGTCGCCGTCGGCACCGCCGTACCGTGGCGCGACAAGGGCATCTTCGGCCCGGGCTTCCAGTTCTCCGCCGAAGGCCACGTGCGCGCGAATGGTGAAGAAGATCCTCACGCGCAATTCCGCACGATATCGCCCGGATTCTTCGCCGCGCTCGGCGTCCCCATTATCGAAGGCCGCGATTTCAACGACCTTGATCGCAAGGACAGCGAGAAAGTTGTCATCGTCAGCCAGAGCGTCGCGCTCCGCATGTTCCCGACCAGCGACGCGCTCAACCAGCACATCATGTGGACCGACCCAGTCATGCAGTTTATTGACGTCAGCACCGGGCCGCGCCGAATTGTCGGCATCGCCGCCGATGTTGACGACGAAAACGTAGTCCCCGGCGCCGCGCTCACCGTCTATCACCCTCTCGATCAGGAAATCGGCGGCGGCCGCCTCTTCGTCCACACCCATTCCGATCCCTACGCGCTGGTCACCCCCATCACGCGCATCATCCGCGATTTGTCAGTAGATCAACCGGTCGAAAAAGCCGCCACCCTCGACGATGTCCGCGCCGAAGTCCTCACCCCAGATCGTCTGAACGCGCTAGTCTTCGGCGGCTTCGCCGCAGTAGCTCTGGCAATCGCAGTGATTGGCGTAGCAGGCGTGCTGGTCTTCTCGGTCAGCGGCCGAACGCGCGAATTCGGCATCCGTCTCGCACTTGGCCGCGCAACCGCGCAATCTGCTCACCAGCGTGATCGCCCAAGGCGCCCTGATGGCCGCAGTCGGCATCGTAGCAGGCGCCGTATTCGGTTACGCCCTGGCACGCCTGGCCAACAGTTACATCGTGGACATGCGCATGCCAGATATGGTCCCAGTAGTCGCCAGCGCCGCGGTCCTGCTAGCCGCTGCGGTAGTAGCGTCAGTCCTACCAGCCGCCCGCGCCGCCCGCATTGATGTAATGGATGCCCTGCGCTCCGAGTAACCCTCCGCAGACACAGGTTTTGACTGTGTAGCGGCCGCCTGCCTTTTAGGCCGGCGCCTTTGCCTTTGAAGTTGCAATTGGTTTTGAATTTGTAGCGGCCAGCTTCAGCTGGGCGCCTTTGACTTGGTGCCGCCCACGACTTGATCCTTCGCGCGCGCACTTCGCATCCACGCCGAGTCCATTTGGGAGTGCGGCGGCTTGCCGCCGCTTTGCATTGCGCGAGGCTTGCGTCGCGTGCCTTTGGTAGCGGCGCTGCGCGTCGCAGACCCGCCGCAGGAGAACCGCGCCTGGAAACGCCAACCTCCCGATTGACAGGTGCCCCACCCTTCGTTTTGAAGCTGTGAAAAAACCTATTTGCCTTGTTTTTCGCACATTTTTTGGACAACGAAAATGTCTAGCGATGTCCGAACAATCGCTCACACAGCTTCTAATTGAGAAAAGCTTTCAAAGCCATTTTGGAGGTTGGGTTTTCTCACAGCTTCTTTTCGAAGGGTGGGGTCTTTGCCTCCACGTTGTTGAATTCGTGATTCACCCCACGGGACGATTCGCCTCGCAAGCCACTGAAAGATGTCACCCAGTCCGTCGCGCGGACATCTAACACCTCGATAGAATCACCCCGACCCGGCCAATTGGGGCACATCTAGTGGATGTCACCCCCGGGGTCGTTCGCGATCTCGATCAAAAGGAGAAGCCGCTATGAACGAGAAATTCGCCGCAACAAAAACCTGCGCCCATCCCCCATGCACGTGCGAAGTCGGCCCGGACAATGAATATTGCAGCGTGCAATGTTCGGCGATGGAAGATACGCCGGACCTGGCCTGCGAGTGCCATCACAAGGCCTGCAAAGGAAACATCGGTTCGTAAAACGCAAACGAATGATCAGCAGCGCGCGCGACGCCAGCGGCGGGTGGCCAAGCCTGTCACGCCACCGGAACCTACGCCTTTGATTTTAGGGGTGCCGCACTCTCGCCGCAGGCGAGGGTGCGGGTTTAGACGCAGCGTCACCGGCCACCACAGCGCTGCACTCGACGGAAACGAACTTCTTGGATCCACAAGTCACGCGGCGCGCCAAGCCCATCGCGCTCGATAACCAATTGCGCTGATGCACCACAATTCGCTACGCTGTTCTCCATGGCCGCCCCAGATATTCTAATCAACCGCGCTCCCGTCTTGACGCTGTGGGCCACCACCGTTGCCGAGCGACTGGGATTTGACCGGGACGAGGCGCTTTCACTCGGCAAAGCCGTCGCCGGTCTGACCGCGCAATCGAAAGGGAGGCGCTTGGGCATATACAAGCCTGTGCCCCAGGAGATCAAGAAAGCGCGCGCAAGAAAACGTGGAGAAGAATTCTTCGTGGAAATTGCCGGGCGCCAAGTGCCGGCTGTCAATACCGAGGATGGAGTCCGCGCCATGATCAAGGACAAACCCATCGAAGCGCAGGGCGTCGAGCGATACCTGGAGAGCAAGTTCGGTGAATCGCTGGGCCCTGTGCGCGAAGCAATGCGCGACCTCGCGAAAGCTTTCCGGCCGGAGGAGCTTTCGCAAAACGCATTCCACCTCTACGAGAAGTTCCGCCCCGCGATTCCGGAAGGCATAACCGGCTGGGGCGCGAAAGGCCGCTTGGATCTTGATCGCATCCGGTCGCTCGCGTCGGAAAAATGAACGCGGAGTGCGGTCGGCTCTCTGGTAGGCGAGTGCCCCACCCCTGCGCCGCGCGCTCGGTTTTCTCTGCGCCTCTGCGGTATAAAAACAGTCAGGTACCACTTCTGTCCGAATGTACAGGTGCGCTTTCGAGCCATGCGTGCTAACGTCGTACGCGACTCAAAAAAAATGAATAATTTTCAAAATTCGCGCGAAGCCGCCAGCTCCGTACCAACATCGCCGGCAAAATATCCGCCCGCCGCGCCCGGACCCCGCGCCCAAATGAAGCTGTCAACCTCGCGCCAGGAAACACCACGTTGCGTAAGTTTCCAATCGCCCGGCAGTACAAATACGGACATTCTAATCGTCACTCCCGGCGATTAGAAACACACTCCAAATGACTGAAAACAAACAACAGCGCCACATTCTAATCGACACTATTTTTTGTTTTTTGGCCCCCGCAGCGCACCCAGTCCAGAATCACCGGGCTTGCTCCTACGTAGTATCTGGCGGAGAATCCCTTTGGCTATGAAAAATACTGAGGCGGCAAAAATCGGGAGCGCCCCGAACACGGTCGTGAGCATCACCAAGGCGCGCCCCAATTCACGCGAGGATTCGCTCGGTCCGACGGTCGAAGAGCGCATGACCGCGGGCAAAGCTCTGCGCGAACGCGTGCCGCGGACTGCGCACGCGAAGTGGGCGCCCGCAGCCGATCGCCCCGATCCCGTGGCGCTGCTGAAGGAATCCGATCGCGGGCGTTTGTCCGAGCTCCTGCCGATCCGCTACGGACGCATGCGGCAATCGCCGTTCGCTTTCTTTCGCGGCGCGGCGGCGCTGATGGCGTGGGACCTCGCGGCAACTCCCACCACAAGAATTCGTGTGCAGGTCTGCGGCGATTGCCATCTGCTGAATTTCGGCGGATACGGTTCTCCGGAGCGGCGGCTGGTATTCGACATCAACGATTTTGACGAAACGCTTCCCGCGCCGTGGGAGTGGGACGTGAAGCGCCTGGCCGCGAGCGTGGTACTGGCAGGACGCCAGAAGGGAATGAAGGAACGGCGTTGCGGCGATGCAGCGCGGGCCGTGGTGGCTTCCTATCGCACGCACATGCGCGAATATGCGCGCATGCCCTACCTGGAGGCGTGGTATTCGCACATAGACGTTGAACTTTTTATCGAGAAAGCGAAAGCCACGCGTGATAAGAAATATTGGAAAAAAGTGGAGCGCGCCGCCAAGATGCAGACGGCCGAATACATCCTGCCGAAAATCACGGAAGTTTCCAAGGGCAAGACGCGCATCATTGATCACCCTCCACTCGTTTATCATCCGCGCGACATGGCCGCAATTGACGAGCACGTCCGAGCGCTCTTTCACCGCTACATTTTGACGCTACCCGAAGAACGGCGCGTGATTCTGGACCGCTATCACATCGTGGATATCGCGCGAAAAGTCGTGGGCGTGGGAAGCGTGGGCACGCGCTGCGCTGTCGCGTTGCTGATGGCTGGAAAAGACGACGCACTGGTACTGCAACTGAAAGAAGCGCTGCCTTCGGCGCTGGAAGCGTATGCAGGTAAGAGCCGTTATGCAAATCACGGAGAGCGAGTGGTGACCGGGCAACGCATGTTGCAGGCCGCCAGCGACGTGTTCCTGGGCTGGACGCGCGATGATGACGGTCACGATTATTATTTCCGCCAGCTGCGCGATATGAAAATGAAATTCGATCTGGAGAGCATGAGCAAATCGGAATGGCTGGAGTACGTGCAGATTTGCGGATGGACTCTGGCACGCGCGCATGCGCGCACCGGCGACGCGGCGCGCATCGGCGGCTACATGGGCAAAAATGCAACTTTCGACGGCGCGATCAGCGAATTTGCAGTTACCTATGCGGACCAGACCGAGCGAGACCACGCCGCGCTCGTGAAAGCGATTCGCGCGGGTCAGGTGCGCGCGGCGGAACCTTCGGCAGTGTAACTCACAAATCCAGCGGGAGCGGATTCTTGCCTGTAATCAAACGCGCGGAGCGGTCGAAAGTGAGATACAGCCAGGCCCACTGCAGCATCACCAGCAAACGATTTTGAAATTGCACGATGTAGAGCAAGTGCACGAAAATCCAGATCAACCACGCCGGCCAACCGGAAAGCCGTAGCCAATTTAAATCCGCAACGGCCGCGCCGCGCCCGATCGTCGCGAGATTTCCTTTGTCAAAATAATGAAACGGCGGAAGTTTTTGGCCACGCGAGCGCGCGCGAATTAATTTCGCGACGTAGTGGCCCTGCTGAATCGCAGGTTGTGCAACTCCGGGCAGCGGCCGTCCAGTTTGGTGGCTGTAATTCGAAAGGTCGCCGATGACAAAAATCTCGGGATGCTCCGCGATGCTCATGTCCGGTTCGACGATCACGCGGCGCGCGCGGTCGAGCTTCGCGCCGGCTTCCTGCGAGAGGATCACGCCGAGCGGCGAAGCCAGCACGCCCGCGGCCCACAGCACCGTGCGCGCGGGAATAATTTCGTCGCGATCGCCGACGCGAATGGTGACGCCGTCAGCGCGAACGTCGGTGACCATCGCTCCGGTTCTGACCGTGACGCCGAGTCGCACGAGCATTCTGCGCGCGGCTTCGGAAAGTTTCGGCGGATACGAGGGCAGTGCGCGGTCGGCTCCTTCGACGAGGATGATGCGGGTTTGCGACGGATCGATCGAGCGGAAATCGTGCCGGAGCGTGTCATGTGCGATTTCGCCGAGCGCGCCGGCAAGCTCCGCGCCGGTGGGCCCGGCGCCGACGATGACGAAGGTCATCCACGCGCGCAGCTTTTTGGGATCGCGTTCGCGCTCGGCGGCTTCGAAAGCGAGCAGGATGCGGCCGCGCATGGCGGTGGCGTCGTCGAGATTTTTCAGGCCGGGCGCGAACTGCTCCCATTCGTCGTGGCCGAAATATTGATGCGTGGCGCCGGTGGCCACGATGAGAGTGTCGTAGTCGAGCTCGCCGTCGCTGAGAATGACGCGGCACTGCGCTGCGTCAATGTGCACGGCTTCGCCCAGCAGCACCTGTGTGTTTTTCTGTTTGCGCAGAACCTGGCGCAGCGGTCCGGCGACATTCGCGGGGGAAAGCGAGCCGGTCGCGACTTGATAGAGCAGTGGTTGAAAGAGATGATAGTTACAGCGGTCAATGAGCG
>Ga0182024_10011236_pt1 | contig 18034 bp, 19 predicted proteins | sample P32metaG_FD_120480 | JGI IMG/M metagenome (GOLD analysis project Ga0182024, IMG submission 120480) | Permafrost microbial communities from Stordalen Mire, Sweden - P3-2 metaG (Illumina Assembly) | ecosystem: Environmental > Terrestrial > Soil > Wetlands > Permafrost | place: Sweden: Stordalen... | reverse complement strand
GCAGAGAATCAGCCCGGCGGGAACTGCGATTTGAGCCCACGCCCTGCGCGGCGCGCCAAGAGCTAGGTACGCCAGCGCGGCTACGGTAAGAACCATGCCCTCGAACGGCCGCGTGTTCATCAACAACACGACGCCGATGCCGAGCAATATGGATTGCCGGACCATATGGGGTCCCTCGCGTCTGAGCCGCCGCACGGCGCCCAAAACCAGCGCCCCGCCGATCCCCGACACGGCCCCGCCCAAGTAGCTGTTCATCCATAGCGTGCTTACTCCGAACGCCAGGATCGCCAACAGCGTTCCGAATAGCGCCCATCTGGATGGAAGCCAGGCTTGCATCATCCAGCACATCGCCGCAAACATCAGGCCTACGCTCGCGACCACGCCAACCCACGGCTCGTGAAATAGCCATTCCCCCAACGCCAGGAATGCGCCCTGACCCGGAGGATACATGGAGTTGTAAGTGGGTTGCTGAATAATGTGAATCGACTCGAAGTGCTGCCACATAGGATGTGGAGGATTGGTCAGCCGGCCATGCACCAGCGTGTCGGCGAGCAGCAGATGGCTGAACTCATCGTGAATGCTAGGCTCAGGCACGGGATAAAATCCCAGCAGCGATAGCCGGATCGCGACCGGCAAGACACCGCATAACGCAATGGAAGCGCCACGATGATTGGCCACCCGCCTGAACGCAGCTCGAAGGGAGACCAACGTCGCGCCGAACGCCGCAGGCGCCAGCCAAATCCCGAGCGCAGCCAGGAACACCAGCTCCCACTGAATGGCAACCGCAAGCGGGGAAACGAAACGTGCGGCTTCGTCTAGAGCGAAGCGAACGGTTTCGACGAAGGTCATCTACTCTCGCGTCTCACGAAACCCATTTGAGCAGCCGGATCACGCCCATCTTGGCGGCCTTGCGGTGGGCCGAAACATCCTGGCGCGCCTCTATTTCACGCCTGTTCTCGCTGTAATATCGATAAGCGCGCCACAGCATTTCTTCGTTCGTCAGGGTGGGACGCCAGCCCAGGCGCTCTTTGATGCGCGATGTATCGAAGAGAAAGTCTTCCGCGATCATCTTATAGTGATAAGGCCCCAGCGGTGAAATTTTCAGACGATACGCCAGCTTCATCGCCGCAATCGCGGGACCACGCGGCAGCGTGGCTACCTTCGCCTTGCTCTTGGAATTGCGGATCACGTATTCGTATACTTCCGCGATCGACTTCACGTCGTCCGAACCAATATTGAAAATGTCGGAAGAAGGATAATCCAGCGCCAGCATGCACGCATTCGCCAAGTCGCCGGCATAAATGAATTGATACCGGTTGCGGCCTCCGCCCACCGCCCATACGCGCCGTCCCTCGTCGATAAACTCAAACAGAATGGAAAGCAGGCCTAGCCGGCCAAAATCCAGAATGGTGGGACAGCGCAGCAGGACGCAGTTGATATCGGTGTACTCGCGAATAATTCGTTCGCCTTCCAGTTTGGAGCGGCCATAAAGTTCCACCGGGTTGGGAGCATCGTCTTCTAGAACGGGACGGCCCATGGCCTCGCCCCACAAGCAGTTGCTGGACGTGAACACATGTTGGCGAACGCCGTGCTTTCGCATCGCATCCATCACATTGCGAGTGCCATCCACGTTGCTGGTCCACAGATCCTTGGGATCTTCCGAGCCATGCGCCAGCTTGGCCGCGCAATGCACCACACCGTCAATGGGAGCGTTTGCGAACGCCTGGTCCAAAGCTTCCCGATCGCGTATGTCGATCTGGCGTTTGTCTAGATTCGGGTGTTCGTCCGGATCGGGAACGATGTCGACGCTGATGCAGCGGTCCCCCGACTCCAAAATCGCGCGTTTGAGAATGCCGCCGAAAAAACCGGCGCCCCCCGTGACCATGACAGTTTTCATAAAGATCGTGCCTTACTGCTTCGCTTCGAGCGCGGCCATCAATACCACTGCCCCCAGGTCTCGCCCGTCGGTCTCCGATTTGGGCGAGTACGGATCGAAGCTAAAAGCGATGGGCAGCACGTTCGTATCGAGAAAACAGGCCGGGACATCCCTGACAAAATCGTAGCTGCCGCTCTTAGCGTAAGTTTCCGGCGCCAGAGGCTCACCGTCGACAAAAGCCGTTAATGTCATTGGACCGAGTTTTTGGATTTGTGTTTCGGGAAAATACAATCGCAGCAATAAACGGGCTCCATGCTGCGCCGCCCGGGGCGGGACTAGCGCCAGCGAGAAATCCGGGCCCGTCCAGCGCCATGCATCGCCGCCTCCACGGCCCTCTACATCGTAGAACCCGCTGATCAACTGATTAGCCGCGGCGGGATCGCCCATCCGTACCACACTGGCCGGCGCCTTCAGCCGGTGGCATCCAGCTAATAAAAACACTAGGGCCGCCGGCCAAGCTCGCCGGACGGTCATGTCGTTATGATCCAGAGCATTGGTGAAATACTATTATGGCAGCGAATGTTGGCCTCAAAAGGACTTCACAGGCGCGCGCTGGTGGCCGGGCTTCTGCTCCCCGTTCGCGGCTTGTCGCAGGGCAATTCGGTGCGGGTCCAGATCCAGCCCCAATCCCGGCTCGGCCAGATCCCCGCCGACTTCATGGGCCTCGGCTATGAGGTCTCTTCGGTGTCCGAGCACGGCTTGTTTTCCGCCTCCAACCACGCCTACGTGCAATTCGTGCGCACGCTATCGCCGGCCGGCGTCATTCGGATCGGCGGCAATACCAGCGATTACGCCTCTTGGTCGCCCAATGGCCCCGCCGTTTCTTCGCCCAAAGCAACGGTCGTCGATCGCCGTGGAATTCGCGATCTTGGAACATTCCTGCGCGCCACCGGTTGGCGCGTGATTTGGGGATTCAATCTCGGCCGAGGCGCCGTCGATGAAGCTGTCGACGAAGCAGTCGCCGTGGCGTCCAGCGTCGGCGACAGGCTGCTTGCCTTCGAGATTGGCAATGAGCCCGATCTGTTCCCCGGCGTCCACCGGCCCGCCACTTACTCCTACGCCGATTATTACTCCGAGTATCTCCGCTTCAAAAAAGCGATTCGCGACAAGCTGCCGAACGCTCCGTTCGCCGGACCGGATGTCATCGTTCACCCCGACTGGCTGGAGCAATTCGCTGCCACCGAAGCCGCGGATCTCCAGTTGCTCACTTATCATTACTATGCCGAGGGCCCGCCGGACAATCCGGCCAGCACCATCGAAAACCTTTTGAAGCCGAATGAAATTCTGCCCGGACTCCTCGGCCGGCTGGAATCCGCTTCGCGCGCCTTCCGGCTGCCCTATCGAATTTGCGAAACCAATTCCTGTTTTGGCGGCGGCAAGCCCGGCGTCAGCGACACTATGGCCTCGGCTCTTTGGGGCCTCGATTTCATGTTCACACTCGCGCAATTCAACGCCGCCGGCGTGAACATGGAAACTGGCGTCAATCACTTGGGTTTCTTGAGTTACTACACGCCGATCGGAGTCGATTCCGCGCGCAAGTTCGTCGCAACACCTCTGTACTATGGGATGCTCGCGTTCGGGATGGCCAGCCGAGGCGAGCGCGTCCAATTGACTCTGGAAAACGCCGGGCTGAACGTGACGGCCTACGCGGTCCGGTCGGACGGTGGCGACGTCTGGCTCACGCTGGTGAACAAGGAAGCCGCTCGCGACGCACAGGTGCGCGCGGCCTGTCCCGGAATCGCCGCGGCCGATCTTCTTCGTCTCACCGCGCCCTCGCTATCGAGCAAGGATGGTGTGCTGTTGGGTGGATCGCTGGTCACCGGCGCCGGTAAATGGGCCCGTGGCCTACCCGAGCCGGTGCGAGTAACGGGCGGTGAAATGGAGATGGATGTTCCAGCCGCCAGCGCCGCCATCCTGCGCCTGCGGTGATCCGCGCATGAGCCAATGCGCCAGATGGCTCTGCGATGAGAAGCCCAACGCAGCGCAAGGAAGTCGAAAGAAGGCCGGCGCCGTCAGATAATCCAGGCCAGGACGCGTTGTGTGCCCCAAAAGCAGTCGCGCGTTCTTGGCCGGAACATCACATAACTCATTATGGCTTAAGGTTTTATTGAGTTTGTCTCTAGGTGTTCCCCCCTTGACATCGATCTGTTCCCACCTTACTATATCTGTAGCGAATGTAGCACATGTAGCGTTTATGTGTGAAGGAGATAATGAGCATGGCGGCAACGGCTAAACACGAGGCAAGCCCGCTGCAAAATATTGAAGAACAGAGGGGTCCGATCTCCGACGATGATCGACAGGAGATTGAACAGTTGTATGATGCTATGCGGCGGGGAAAGGCAAAACTGGTTGGCTCAGATGGGCAGGCTCGGCTTCTTCCGCACTCACTGAACTCGTTTCTTGTTGAACTCATCGGGCTTCTGAACGAAGGAAAATCTGTTTACATCGTTCAGAATCAGGCAAAGCTCACCACTGTTCAGGCAGCTGCCATGTTAGGCGTGTCTCGACAATTCCTCATTAACATTTTGGTAAAGGGCGAGATTCCTTACCATCTAGTGGGTACACATCGGCGGATCTACGCTCAGGACCTTCTAGCGTACAAATCCAAACGTGACCAAGACCGGCGAAAGATTTTGAGGAACTTGGCCAAAGAGGAAGCAGCAAAGGGTCTGTACGATCGGATTCCAGTTCCCGGAGATGCGGATTAACCAGTACATCGCCGTACTGGACTCTTGTGTACTGGTTCCGATGCCAGTTGTTGATACTCTGTTGCGACTTGCAGAGGAACCAGCTTTCTACTCTCCGCGATGGTCGGAACATATTCTCTCAGAGGTTGAACGGGTTCTCTTGGACAAGTGGAAGTATCCAAAAGACAGCGTGGAGCGGAGAATTCAGGTGATGCGGGATTCATTCCCCGAGGCGATGGTCACTGGCTACGAAGAACTCATTGATCCCATGAAGAACGATGAAAAGGATCGGCACGTTCTGGCCGCTGCTGTTCGTTGTGGTGCTCATGCGATCGTCAGCAACAACAAGAAGCACTTTCCCGCGAAGCTTTTGGAACCTTTTGAACTGGAATGCATTACAGCAGACGAATTCCTGGAACATCAGTACCACTTGAACCCCGATCTCTTTATCAGCAAGCTTAGTGAACAAGCATCGGATATCAACTGGACACTGCATCAGCTCATCTCCAAACACGTTCCTTCACTGGCCAGATTAATCACGCCGCCGACTCCTTGACTCCGGCTATGGGTGGGCTATTCCCGGCCCGGGCTGTTCGTCCTGTGCAGCACGATGTGCTCGACCTCTTCAATCCGGCCAGCTTTCTCTGATGCTGGCGGACGTAAAGGATCTCTTACGGCTCGAACAGCTTTCTGGAAATAGATCCGGCCAACACAGTATCCGCAGCAACGATCAGTACCGAATTTGTTTTCGGTGGGAGAACGACGAGGCGCAAGATGTCGAAATCACGGATTACCGTTCATCCCGGCGAGGCATTGGCCGATGCCCTTCGCGAGGCCGGGATCAGTGCCAGCAGCGCAGCCATCGCCATGGGACTGCCGGCGAGCACCCTCACGAGGGTCATAAAAGGCCAAAGGAATGTCACGGCGCCGATAGCATCGCGCGTTACTTTTGGCGTCTCGCCCGACATCTGGATAGGAATTCAGACCGACTACGATCTTGAAATAGCAAAGGACCGCGAGGGAGCGAGAATAGAACCAGAGGTTCGTCCGCTTATGTCGCTTGTCGCCGATACACAGCCGGCGAAACGCCAATCTGCCGGATGAACCAATGCGACAAGTGGCTCTGCGACGAAAATCCCGACGACAGCGCCACGTCCACCACAGCCAAATCCGTGTTGCGCAGCAGCTCCTTGGCGCGCTCGATGCGCCGCGCGAGCACGTACTGATGCGGCGATTGCCCGACGGCGGCCTTGAACGCCCGCGCCAGATAGAGCGGGCTGATGTCCACTTCCGCGGCCATGGCTTGCAGGCTCAGGTCGCCTTCCAGATTGTCCTCGATAAACTCGATCACGCGCCGCATTTTCCAGCCAGCCAGCGGCTTGGCGGGAAGAATGCGCACCGGCCGCGAGCGCGAGGAATGCGTTCGAGCCAGGTGTACGGCCATCATCTGCGCGATAGTGTCGATGTACAATCCGTCGTTGTAACCATCACTGGCGTTGCCGTCGCGCAGTGCGTTCGTAATGGCAATGGCTAGCTGCTCCAACAGCGGGTCCAGAATCGCAAAGCGCGGTACCAGCTCAGCCACCGAACTGTCGCAGCCATAGATTTCGCTCACCGCCGCTTCATAAACCGATTGACGCAGGTAAACTTGCAGGATCTCCGGATGTCCCGCATGCTGCCACTGAGTGGTGGCGTCCCCGGGCGTCAGGCAGATACGGCGCGGTCCGATGAGCGCGGTTTCGCTCCCGGCGCCTTCAATTTTGCGCGTTACCTGCGTGGGCCGGCTCAAATGATAGATCAGCGAAGGATGGCGAATGGGCCGTTCCACCGCCTGGAAGGGGGCTTCTTCAAGGATGGCGGCATGCAGCGATCGCCAGCCCGCATCCTGGCTGTGGGCGATCAACCGGTTTCCGGAGCGGAGTACGCGTCCGTGGGTCTCGCGAGCGGTGAATACGGAGTTTGGAGGTGCGATCACGGTAACCAATCCCAGCCTGGGGAACGTCCAACTTGTGGTTTCCATTGTACATCAGCGATTGCAGGCAGTGGCGTAAGTCGATGAGAAGTTTGTTGGGACGGGTACACTGAAGTCTTGACGAAACTCCGCCGATAACTCATAATGTGGGAACGGTTTGCACCGAGTAGTTTGAGTGACGCATCGGGCTGTGGCCGGGCGCTAAGTGTAAGTTCGACAGAGTAGTACTCATATTTATCTATGTATCAGCGTATCCTTATCGTCTTCATTTCATTCGCACTCCTGACTGGATCAGCCTTTGGAACCACTTCTAACCGAAAGAAGCGGCACCGCATCCTACACAACACCGTCAGTGCCATCAAATCGGCGCCAAGGCTGATAGGGATACGGTCCGCCGCTTCCAAAAGGCGGGCGGCTGCGGCGGCCTTCGTGGATCCCACGATGGGCGACTCGGTCGATGGTGAAGACTTGATCGCTCGCCGCGCAGCGGTGCTCGCGCTTGGACCGCATAGCGGTGCGGTCATCGTCGCGGATCCGAACACCGGACGCATTCTTTCGGTGGTGAATCAGAAGCTGGCCTATCAGGGCGCGTATGAGCCGTGTTCCACCATCAAGATCGTCGCGGCGCTGGCGGGGTTGAGCGAAGGCATCATCAATCAGGAAAGCTCGCTCCGCATCACCAAGCACCATTCGGTTGACCTGACGGAAGCCCTCGCGCATTCCAATAATGCCTACTTCGCGTCGGTTGGCGAGAAGCTTGGGTATGACAAGATCGTGCAGTACGGGCAGATGTTCGGCCTGGGTGAAAAAGCCGGATTGAACATCGACGCCGAACAACCGGGCTTGATCGCTGAGGCGCCTCCGGCGGATGGTCTCGGAATGATGACCAGCTTCGGCGAGGGCTTTTCGATGACGCCCATGGAGCTTACCGCGATCGTCTCGGCGGTAGCCAACGGTGGAACGTTGTATTACCTTCAGCATCCGGGTTCGCAGGCCGAAATCGATCAGTATGTTCCACAGGTGAAGCGGCAGCTCAACGTCGCCCCGTGGTTGACGGACATCAAGCCCGGCATGATGGGCGCGGTGGAGTATGGCACCGCGCGCCGCGCAGGTTTTAGCGCCACCGAACCGATTTTCGGGAAGACCGGCACCTGCACCGATAACCGATCGTTCACGCACTTGGGCTGGTTTGGTTCCTACAACGAGATCGGCGGTCGCAAGCTGGTGGTGGTGGTTCTGCTGACCTCTGGCGTTCACTCCGTGAGCGGGCCCATTGCCTCGGGCGTCGCGGGCGCGGTCTACAAGAACCTTTCGGGCGAGAACTATTTCGCTCAAGCCGCTCCGCAGACGTCGCCGGCGGCTCTCATCTCCAACCACTCCTACTGATTTTGAACCACTGCTACTGAAAGTAGAGAGTACTAATAGTGGGGCGGACGCCCGCGTCCGCGCGGGACCCCAGGTCCCGCCCTAAAAATATTCCCTCAACTCCTCAAATCTAGCAATCTTTAACAATCGCCCCGGACCCTCCCGCAGTTCCGCGTGTTCCAGCGTCCAGGTCCGTTCATGCGGCACGAAAACCGCATGAATGCCCGCTTCCAGCGCCGGATTCACATCCGACTTAGGCGAATTCCCGATCATCCAGGTGTGCGCCGGGTCGAGCAAGCGTTCGCGAATCAGCGCGGCGTAGGACCGCGTATCTTTCTCCTTCACAATGGCGGTATGGCCGAAGTAGATCCCGAGGCCCGAACGATCCACCTTGAGCTTCTGCTCTTCCGGATCTCCTTTGGTGAATAGCGTCAAGCTGTGACGCTCGGAAAGGTACTCTAAAGTCTCTTCCACGCCCGCAATGATTTCGATGGGATGGTGCAGGATCTGCTCGGTGAAGCTCATGATTTGCGCCAAATCCTCCGCGCCCACCTCGCGCTCCACCAGCTTGTGATAACACTCCGTAAGGTTGCGCGTGAAATTCGCCGTCCCGTAGCCGTGCGTTTTGCTGTTGACGATCTCGATGTCGTCCAGCACGGCGCGCACCTGAACCGGCGAGAGCTGGGAGTGCGCCAGAAAATCGCAGAAATCGTCGAACGCGCGCTCGAAGTAGATATTGTTTTCCCACAGCGTGTCGTCGGCGTCCACGATCAGATTTTGTCGTTGATTGATACGAACTGTACCGATTTTGACGGGGACGATCCTCACACTCCCAAAGACCCCTTGGCGTGTCCGTTGGTGGGAGCCACCGCGCGGGCGTGCTGGATCTGGCGCTGCCGGGAATTGTAGCTGGGGAAAAACTCGGCCAGCCGCCGCATCCGATCGGCTTCCGATCGCGTCGCCAGCAGGATCTGGCGAAAGTCCAGGTCGGGCACCACTTGCGCCAGTTGGAAGCTCAGTTGTGGATCGCTCAGCTCCGGTTCGTGCACTGGGTCGGAATCTTCCAGAGCGCGCAGATCGTTGTAAGACTCGATCGCCCGTTTGCGGACCTCCGGCGCAATCGGGTCCGTCGCCTCATCGTCGAAATACTCCACAGCGCCCCGCAGATACGGCTTTTCGTCGTTCAGCAATATGATTTCAAAACGCCTGCGGCCCATAGTGATCAAGTCCATGCGTCCGTCGGGATAGTTCTTCAGGACTTTCTCCACGGTGGCGGTGCAGCCGGTATTCACGATACCCTTTTCGCCGGCCAGCACCACGCCGAACTCGGTGTGGCCCCGCTGTACGTCGGCGATCATCTGCTTGTAGCGCTCCTCAAAGATGTGCAACGGCAGCGCGGTCTTCGGAAACAGGACCACTTGGAGCGGAAAAAGCGGCAACAACTCGTCCTGCATGTGTACCATTATGCGGCTTTGCTTGCGCCGGTTGCACGTCTGGTTGCAAGGTGACTCGAAGCTGTGGGACCATTCGTTACGCGGACGTTAGTTGAACCAATGCTACTGAAGCTAAAGCGCACGCCGGGGCTCTACCTGATCGGTTTTATGGGATCGGGAAAATCGGCCGTCGGCCGCCTGTTGGCTGATGAACTCGGTTGGTCTTTCGCCGACATCGACGAAGACATCGAGAAAGCCCAAGGCATCTCCATCGCTGAAATCTTCGACACCCGCGGCGAGCCTGAATTCCGTGGAATGGAGCAGGAAGCGTTGCGCAAACGTGTGCGCGAAATCGAGTGCGGCAGACCCATGGTGCTGGCCTTGGGCGGCGGAGCGTTCGTCGATCCGGCGAATCGGAAGCTGCTGGAAGAGCGCGGCGTTACGGTATGGCTGGATTGTCCGTTCCCCCGGATTAACGCCAGAGTGAAAGACCAGGCGCATCGGCCGCTGGCGCGCGATCCCGAAAAATTCCAGCAGCTCTTTGACGACCGCCGCGACGTGTACAGCCAAGCCGAGCATCGCATCGAAGCCGATACCGACGATCCGGCGGCAATTGTGGTGGAGATTTTGAAACTCCCGATTTTCTAGCGTGCCATCTTCTAACCTGCGAGGCCAGGCGCTTCGCATCTTTCAAGCCGCGCTAAAAGCAGCCGCGCCCGCCCAAGCCGTGCTGCGTCACGTCACTGTCGATGGAAGCACTCTGATCGCCGGTGGCCAGCGCTATCGCCTAAGCGCCTTTAGGAACATCTTCGTAATCGGCGCGGGCAAAGCCAGCGCGCAGATGGCTCGCGCGGTCGAGCGGTTGCTCGGCGCGCGCATCACCGACGGTCTTATCAACGTGAAGGACGGTCACAGCGCGAAACTTCAGCGGGTCCGGATTAACGAGTGCGGCCATCCAATTCCCGATCGGCGCGGTGTTGCCGGCGCGCGGCGCATCGCGCAGATTGCGGCCCAGGCCGGCCCGGACGATCTGATCGTTTGTCTCATCTCCGGCGGCGCCTCGGCTCTTATGCCGCTTCCCGCGCCGCCGATTACGCTCGCGGAAAAACAGAAGACCACGCGATTGTTGCTGCATTGCGGCGCCGGCATCCACGAGATCAATTGCGTACGGAAGCACATCTCGCGGATTAAGGGCGGCCAACTCGCGCGCCTGGCTTATCCCGCGACGCTGCTCACTTTGATTCTCTCGGACGTAATCGGCGACGATCTGGACGTGATCGGTTCAGGGCCCACGGTTCCCGATCGTTCCACGTTCGCCGAGGCGCGCGCGATTTTGGAGAAATATCGCATCCCGGACTTGCTGCCGTTGGCAGCCGAAGAGACACCCAAACCCGGCGACAAAATCTTCGAGGAGACGCGCAATGTGGTCGTGGGCAGCAACGCCTTGGCGGTCAACGCTGCGGCCGAAGAAGCACGCCGGCTGGGGTTCCATACGTTGGTCCTTTCGACGTTCGTCGAAGGCGAAGCGCGCGAAGTAGCACGCGTCCATGCAGCCATTGCGAAAGAGATTCACACCTCGGGCAGACCGGTTCCAAGGCCGGCTTGCGTCATCTCGGGCGGCGAGACGACGGTGACCGTTCGCGGCAAGGGGCTCGGCGGGCGCAATCAGGAATTCGCCCTCGCCGCCGCCATCGATATTGCCGGCCTAGGGGATAACCTGCTGATCCTGAGCGCAGGCACCGACGGTACGGACGGACCCACTGATGCCGCGGGCGCAATTGCGGATTCGACGACGCTAGATCGCGCGCAAGCTCTCGGGCTGGATGCCGCCGCATTCCTTCGAAACAACGATTCGTATCATTTTTTCGAAGCCACCGGCGATTTGATCAAGACCGGCCCAACCGGCACCAACGTCGCCGACATTCAAGTAATCTTGGTGCACTAATTACTGGTGTTCCACTGTTAGCGGCGGACTCGGTTTGGGCGGCTTCGGCGGACTCGGAGGCGCGCTCGGGATATCCGGAAACGTTGTCGTCTCATCCGCGCTCGCCTTGCGCACGGTAACTGATCCCCGGCCCGTCTCCAACCGCAATTCCGGACCACCGCCCGTGCTTCCCGAGATCGTGTTTCCATGGCCCGCTTCTTGTTCCTGCAGCCCATCGCCATACTCGTTGTCCGCGTCGCCATGCTCGGTGGAGGCCCGCAAGTCGAACTTCGCCCCGGGGGGCAGCGCCAACGTGATGTCGCCCGATCGCGTGTGAACGTCCATCTTCGGTAGATTCTTGCCGGGTTTCAGATCGATATCGCCGCGGTTCAACGTTAAATCCAGCGACTGCGTGAAATCGGAAAGCTGCACATCGCTCGACCGCGCTTTCAAACGGATCGGGCCCACCACGTTGTTCCCGGTGAACTCGCCCCGGCTCGCCCGGACCTGGCCAGGCAGCTTCTCGAACCCCATCGAGTTCTGCGGATCGTCCCAGCGCAGCGGCTGCGCCAGGTTGCTCAACTGAATCTCGCCGACGTACACGCCATTCACCGTCACCAGTCCGGCTATATTCCGCAGCTCTACATCTTCACCCCGGCCCTTCAGTTCCACGTTGCCTTTGACGTCCACCGCCCGGATCGTGTCGCTGGCTCGCGTCTCCACCAGCACGTTGCCGCCGAGCTTCTCCAGCCGCACCCCCGCGTTATCGCTGTTGATGTTCACATTCCCGTCGATACCCTGGATGTCGAAATCGCCATAGCGCCCGTGCGCTTCAATCGACGATCCTTCGGGAACCGAAATCTCCAGATCGGCGTTGGGCTGCACCCGATCGCTCACCTTATCCTGGTTGGTGCGCACGACGATCTGATCGCCTTGCTGGATCAGCTCCAGCGGCGTCTGCTTGTTGGCGCTATCGGCATCGGTTCGCTGGAACGACCGCACGGTTTCCTGACCGCTGGCTTTCACCGTCAAGTCCGTGCTTCCGGTGATCTTAGCGTTGCCGCGGAAGTTCTCGATCACGACGCGGCAATTCTTTGCGCAGGTTTTTTCCACCGGCGCGAGCGAATAGTCGTAGCTTTCGCCCATAGGCAACACCACTCGCCGCCACGCGCTGCCGGTGGGGAACCAGGATGGAGCGTTGTGCGCCGTGTACATGGTCGCGCCCACGATGCAGATCACGAAAATCAGCGCCCATTCTCCGCCCGATACGCCGTTGCGCGGCAGCGGCTTGCCGGTCATCGACCAGAACAGAATTTCGATCAGCCGGATGCCGCCCCAGGCGATCAGCAGGAATGGCCAAAACCGCGAGATGAGGTCCACCAGCGGAATCTCCGGCCACAGATTGCGAAACAAGAACAGAACGCCGAGCCCGATCAGGATCAGCGGCCCAATCACCGAACCGCGTCTCATATCGCGTTACCTCCGGGCGGCGTGTTGCCTGGATATTGGCCCGGGTAATTCTGGCCGGGATAATTCTGAGGGTACGGCGGCGCCGGCTTCGCGCTCGCCCGCTCCATCAGTTTCAGAAGTCCGAACACGATGATGAGAATCGGCCACGTCCGCCAGAATCCGTAGACGCCGGCATAGTCGATGGCCACCAGCGACCCCAGCGTGATCAGCATGATCGGCCCGCGGACGGCTTGTATTACGCCGCTAATGTCGTTCACTTGTAGCCTCCGGGGCAGCTCCCCGCACGCCCGCCGCGCGATGCTCGCCGGATGCCGCGTGCCCCGACAGCCGTTCGTAGAGCATATACGCGCCCAGACAAATCAAAGCCACCGGCCAGTAACGAACGAGTTCGCCGATGCGCAGAATATTCAGATTGTGCAAAAGGAAGAGCACCCCCACCGCGATCAAAACCGTCGGCGCTAGCGGGAATCGAGCCGGGTGCCCGGCGCGCGGCACGATGCTTGAGAACTCGTCCACCGGCTGGCCAAGCTGTCGCCGTTTTGCTGTGTGGTACGCCTCAAAGGCCATGTAGAACACCCACACCGCGATCATCATTCCGAACAAAGGCTGCAGGTTGCCGCTCATCTGGTCGTCATTCACGATGGCGATCAGAACTCCGAAAACGACGACATGGATAAAGCCTTTTACATATTGGCCGTTGTAGATGGCGCCGACGCCGGGAATGAAGCCGAGCAGAAACGCGAGTCCGGGCGACGATCCCGGGTCGGTGATGGGCGGACGCACAGGTTGCGCCGTCGTATACGGCGTTGCTTCCGGCGCCGTATAAGGCGATGCCGGCATGGGCTGAGGAGCAGGCGGCGGGGGAGTTGACGGCCACGCACTCGCTGGCGCATGCTGCTCGCAGTACACAGTTCCATCGGCCTCGCGGCGGCACGCTTCACACAGCGCCTTTCCGCAGTCCCGGCAATAAGCGACGGCCGGGGCCTCTGGATGATTTACGCAATTCATTGCTGACTACCTCTCTCGCTCGTCCGCGCGCCTGGCGCGGCCCCGTTCTGCGACGGATCGTTGGTCCACTCTTGTAAACGCGATTGAATTTCGATCACCAACCGCAGATTGTCGTAATACTTCATCGCCCGGTCGTAGACGCGGTGCGAGTGATCGTCAATCCCTTGCCACACTTTTACCGGATCCAGATCCGACGGCCGCAACTGCCTCGGCTCGATGTGCGCAAAGCGCGCCAGCATGGAGAACGACAGGATCGTCATCGCCATGCCCATCACGTAACGAGGCTGCAGCCAGGACTGAAAAAATCCACCGAATATCCGCTTGCCCCAGGAACGAGACGGATCGCTCGTCAGCCGCTCGGCAACCGCCCCGGGGCCCATCGGAGCATGATGCAGAATGCGCGTCATCAGTTCGGCCGGCGGCTCGGCTTGAGGCACGCGCTCGAAGAACGCCGTCACGCCCACAACATCTTCAGCCAACTGCTTGCAAGCGGGGCATCCTGGCAGATGACTCTCGAGCGCGGTCCTCTCCTCGGCGCGGAGCGTTCCGTCCACGTAGTCGCACAGTAGGATTTCGAGCTCTGCGCACGTCATAGTCGAACCTTGTGCCTGCGAAGCGCCTTAGCCAGTTCGGCGCGCCCGCGATTCAATCGCGATTTCACCGTTCCCTCCGGAACGTTCAGGATCTTCGCGATCTCTCGATATTCTAATTCCTCCAGGTCCCTTAGGATTACAGTCTCCCGCAGTTCCGGCGACAACTTCTGCAGCGCGGCTTGCAACAACTCGCTGGCTTCGCGCCCCGCGAGCATTCCATCCGTCCGGGCGATGGCGGCGGTATTCTCTTCGAGCGCCGAGGTCTGATCTTCAATCGACTCGGTGGCTCGGTCCATGCGAGTCCGCCTGTAATGATCGATCAGCAGATTCCGGGTTAGCCGGGTCAGCCAGACCACGAACAATCCCTCACCGGCGCGGAAGCTCCGCAGGTTCTTGAACACCCGCAGGAAGACGTCCTGCGTCAGGTCCTGCGCTTCCGGATCGCTATTGGTGAAGCGATAGCAAATCGAGTACACACGCCGCGTGTGCACCCGCACCAGGTCTTCCCAAGCGGTTTCCTGTCCGCTAAGGCAGCGCTCCACGAGTTGAATATCCGCATCCAAGCTGTTGCTCGTCCGGACTTGCGGGTAAGGTGAATCCCAGCTCCATTTCGCCGCCGGAATCGCCACCGTTGCCATGTTGCTTCTTATCTCCTGCTTCCAGTAATGAAAACGAAGATCTATGATAAGAAGTTCACTTGAATCCAAGCTTTACATTCTACACAGAGGCGAAAGTTCGACCCTGCTGATCAACTTGCCCCCCGAACCCAGCCGAAGCCCTCCCCGTTCTCGAATGTTACTTCTGGCTATCTCAGCCAGCTTGCTTGTCCTTGTGATTTTAGCTTACCGGACGTGGGGCGTCTCTTTCCGCTGGGATTTGTTCCTCACCACCCTCGATCATGTGGACTGGCGTTGGCTGGCCGCCTCTATTTGCTTGATACTGCTGAGCAATGTCGGCCGCGCCCTACGCTGGCAAGTAATGCTGCGGCCGTTCGGTTGTCCCATCGGCGTGTGGCGCCTGACCTCCGATACCGCTATTGGTCTCACCGCCGGAGTCCTGATCGGGCGGGTCGGCGAAGTGGTCCGGCCCTATCTGATTGCGGTACAGACGGGACTGCCATTTTCTTCGCAAGTGGCGGCGTGGCTGCTCGAACGAATGCTCGATCTTCTCGCCGTCTTACTACTTTGCGGCTATGCCCTCATACGAATACCGCCGTATAGCTGGCGTCTTGGGCCCAAGATCCAGGAAGCCCTGGCGGCTGGAGGTTACTCACTGGCTGTGGCCGGAGCGATCTGCCTGGTGCTTCTGCTCGCGTTTCGGGACCCGGCCCGCCGGGCACAGCAGCGCGTCCTGAGCGCCCTCACGTTCTTGCCCGAGCACCAACAACAGCGCGCCGCCCGGATGCTGGACGCCTTCTCTCAAGGCGTGGAATGCACCCGCGATCCTCAATCCCTGGCGCTGCTGCTCGGTTACACCTTGCTCGAATGGGCGGTCATCGTCGCCAGCAGCTTCGCCCTCTTCCAGGGATTTTCCGCCACCCGCGGCTTCCGGCTGCTGGATGTCCTGGTGCTGCTGGCTTTCATGACGCTGGGCAGCCTGGTGCAGGTCCCAGGGCTGGGCGGCGGAGTACAAGTGGCTTCCATTGTTGCGCTTAACAGGATCTATGGCGTTCCCCTCGAAGCCGCCTCGGGGATTGCCGTCCTGCTTTGGATCGTCGGCTCTATCGCCATTGTACCCTTCGGCGTCGCCTGCGCCTTCCACGAAGGGCTGAATTGGAGTAAACTTAAGCTGTTGTCAGCAAAGCACATATTGGAAGATCCCCCAGCATGAACTGCCCGTTTTGCGGCCACAAAGAGGACAAAGTCATTGACTCGCGCGAGAGCAAAGAGGGCGATGTCGTCCGCCGCCGCCGCCAATGCCTGGGTTGCGAGCGCCGCTTCACCACCTACGAAAGAAGTGACGAAATCCCCTACATGGTCGTCAAAAAGGATGGGAGGCGAGAGAAGTTCGACCGACAGAAGGTTCTCAATGGGCTGCTCAAGGCCTGCGAGAAGCGGCCGGTCGCGATGGCGAAGCTGGCCGAGGTGGTCGATGCGGTGGAGGCTAAGCTTGCCGACAATCCCGATCGGGAGATTTCCACAACCGAGATCGGCGAGATGCTCATGGATCACCTCAAGAACCTCGATAAGATAGCGTATGTGAGATTTGCGTCGGTCTATCGCGACTTTCAAGATGTGGAGGCGTTTTTGAATGAATTGAAGAACTTGGTTCTTCACAAGCGCTCTTAGTACCTTGGCCGATTTGGTACTGGTAGTCCACGAGACTGCGGTCAAAGTTCGTGTAACCAATCTGGAATCAGAACATCTTCTATTTAGGGCTTAACTTCGCAATCGATTCGATGTTATAATCGATTGCTAATATTCGATGTCGGCACGGTGGCTGAACGCGCGCCTAAGCTAGTGGTTTGTATATAGGTTAACATAACCCCGCCAGGTGGATAATCGTACGAAGTCTTGTGCCCGGTTGGGGAGGTGAGCATCCAAGTGGATCAATTCGAAGATCAGTTCTTAGCAGAGGGTCATGAACCCCTCGGACTTCCGTTCGATGAAGAAGCTAATTTCTTCCATCCTGAGGAAGTCCAGGAAGAGGAGTTCCCGGCCCAACAGGCCGAAGAGTCGATTTACACCGACGACCCGGTACGCGTGTACTTGCGCGAAATGGGCGCCGTCCCGCTTCTCACTCGTGAGGGCGAAGTCAATTTGGCTCGCCGCATGGAGCGCGGGAAGCTGCGCATGCAGAAGTCCATCAGCAGGTCGGCTCTGGTGCAGTTGAGAGTTTCAGAGATCGCCGAGCTGCTGAAGCGCGGCGATGACGAACTCGATAACTTTGTCGATTTCGGCGACGTTGAGGAAGGCAGTCCGGCCGATAACAAAAAGCAGGCCGAGGTTCGCGGGCAGTTTGCCGACCTGATCGCATCGCACAAGAAACAAATCCAGTTGATCGATAAGCTGGAAATCGTGCCGCTCAGCAACAAGAAGCTTCGCCGCCGGGCGCAGGGCAAGGTGAACCGCGCCAAGGTGGAGATGTCGCAGGCCATCCGGCGCCTGCCGTGGCTGCCTTCGCGCTGGAAGCAGTTCGCGAAGGAAATCGAGCATGCTGTCGAGCAGTTGGCTCATTTGGAAGCTGAGTTACGCAAATTGGAAGGGCGCTCGGGTCTGACGGCCCAGGCTCGCATCCGCGAGTTGCGCCGCGAAGTTCGGAAGCTGGAGACCGCGGCCGGCGCGTCGCTGGGCGATCTGAAACACAGCATGTCGGTGATCCGCCACGGTGAAATCGAAGCCGAGCGGGCTAAGAAGGATTTGGTCGAAGCGAACCTCCGTTTGGTGGTTTCGGTCGCAAAGAAGTATGTCAATCGCGGGTTGCACTTGCTGGATCTGATCCAGGAAGGCAACATCGGTCTCATGCGCGCCGCCGACAAGTTCGAATACCGGCGCGGTTACAAGTTCTCGACTTACGCCACCTGGTGGATTCGCCAGGCCATCACGCGCGCCATCGCCGACCAATCGCGCACCATTCGTATCCCGGTGCACATGAACGAGAGCATGAACAAGTTCCTGCGCGCCACGCGCGAGCTCGAAAAGGAACT
>Ga0182024_10011235_pt1 | contig 18036 bp, 38 predicted proteins | sample P32metaG_FD_120480 | JGI IMG/M metagenome (GOLD analysis project Ga0182024, IMG submission 120480) | Permafrost microbial communities from Stordalen Mire, Sweden - P3-2 metaG (Illumina Assembly) | ecosystem: Environmental > Terrestrial > Soil > Wetlands > Permafrost | place: Sweden: Stordalen... | reverse complement strand
GGATCCTGAAACCTGTTTACCTTGTCAAGGTGGACTGATGTTTGCCGTCATCTTCGGGGCTCAGTGTTACCCGCTGCCATGCCCCTTCGGGGATCGCTACGGTCAGCCGAGGTATTCCTTGAGTATCCCCCGGTCAGACGACGCGCGTACGAACGGATGACCTGCTCAGCCGTGGCGGCCATGTGAGCGAATACCCTGGGCTGGCTTTCCTGCAGGAACCGGAGAGCCATGCCGAACACCGATCCTCTCACCGCGGCCCGCGAGCTGCTAGCCGAGCATCACCAGCCGGTGGCCATGACCCACGCCGAGATATGGGCGCTGCTGGCCACCTACCAGCGCCGCCTGAGCGAGCTGGTCAGCTACTGCGACGGGCCCGCCGGCGACCCCGCCGGCACCTGGCCGCAAGGGAACACGCTGTGAGCCCGCGCTCGTGGTATGAGTGCCACGTCGGGCCGCTCCCGGATGCGCTCCTGGGGTGGCTGGAGGCCGTCAGGTCGTGGATCCGCTGGCACCGGCCGGTCACTTTCGGCACCGCTGCCCGGCTGGTCGACGCCGAGCGCGCCCTGATCGACCGGCGGCTCGACGCCGAGCGCGCCCGGATCGACCTGCGGGTCGACGCCCTGTTCCGCGCGATGAGCGCCGTCTGCGACCATGCCGGCTTTCACGAGGATGCGGCGCGGTGCCGCATCGCCGCCTACCTGGACGACGGGCCGCCGCCCCGGCCGCTGCACTCGGTGAAGCCGTGACCGCCAACGCCGGCCCGCTGGCCGTGCTCGCCCAGGGTGCCGCCCTCATGCTGTCAGCGTGGCTCATCTCGCGCCCGCGCAACCGCAACGGAAAGGCAGCACAATGATATTCGCCAACGTCATCATCCTGCTGGAGCACTTCCATCACGCGATGTTCCTGATGCGCCACGGGTACGCCTGCGAGCATGTCAGCGCCGCGCGGCACGCCTTCCACTGGGCGTGCATCTCGGCCCGCCTCTAGTGAAAGTGGCTCAGGATAAGCGCTAGCGCCGCGAGGGTGCTGGCAATACGGGCCGATTGCAAATTTGCAATCGTGGCAGCGATGCCTCCGCGAAACACTGGATCCGTGATTCACGATTCGTGACTCAGGCCCTCGAGGGCTGCGATCCGGGCGCTCATCTCGTCGAGGCGGCTGCTGACGCCGTTCATGGCATCGACCCTGACCGAGAGCTGGTCGGTGGCAATGGTGTTGTCCCGGACGGCGATGACGCCCTTGAAGATCACTCTCATGAGTCCGGCCAGGCCGGAGAGGATTACCACGGTGGCGGCCGCGGTGGTGGCGATCGCGGCGACTGACGGGCCGCCGCCGGCGCTGATCATCAGGTGGTCCTTTCTCCTTAGATGTCGAGCGGGATCTTGACCTCAAATGACACCTGCGTCGCGGCGGCGGCGATGCCGAAGCATGACAGCACGCCGCCGGCGGAGAGCACGAACCGGGCGCCTTCCGTGGTGGTCGGCGGCCCCGTCGCGATCACCCGCAGCACGTCGCAGGTCACCGGGAAAGTGTGCGCCGACGCGGGCCGGTAGGCAGCGGGCAGCGCCGGGCACACCGCCGTCCCGTCCGTCACCGTCGCCGACCCGCAGTTCAGCGTCGCCGAGAACTGGATCTCATTCTGCACGGTGAGCCGGTAGGACGCGCCGGGCCCGGTGCCCGCCACGGCCCACCCGTTGGACAGCGGGTTGAATGCCTGCCACGATTCGATGCTGCTACTGCCCGGGTGCATCGGCACGAGCCTGGCATTGAAGCTGACCGCCTGCGTGGCGAGCCCGGAGGTTTTGGCGAACTGCGGGTCGGCGGCCTGCACCGTCAGGCCCGGCGCGTTGGCGCCGGTGGATCCCAGCACCAGCTGCCCGGCCTTCAGCGCTGCCAGCAGGCCCGTCAGGGCCGACTGGTTGAGCACGGCTGCCCCGTAGGCGTTCCCGGAGGCGTCGACCCCGGCCACGGGGCTGATCGCGATGATCAGGTTCCCGAGCGCGGGCAGCCCAGAGTAGATGAAGATCCCCAGTGGCGGCGTGGACTGGCCGCCCGACCCGGCGAACGCCAGCGGCGCCAGGGCGAGGCCCCCACTGCCGGTGATCTGGATCAGGCCCGATCCGGTGAACGCCAGGGGCGCCAGCGCGAGGGATCCGGTGCCGGTCAGCCCGGCCAGTCCGGCCCCCGCGAGCGCGAGCGGCGCCAGGGCGAGGGCGCCCGTGCCGGTGATGCCCGCCAGCCCGGCCCCGGACATGGCCAGCGGCGCGAGCGCGAGGCCGCCGCTGCCGCTGACCGCGCCGACCAGCCCGGCCCCCGCGAGCGCGAGCGGCGCCAGGGCGAGGGCGCCCGTGCCGGTGACCGCGCCGATCAGGCCCGATCCGCTGAACGCCAGCGGCGCCAGGGCGAGGCCCCCGCTGCCGGTGATCTGGATCAGGCCCGATCCGGCGAACGCCAGCGGCGCCAGCGCCAGCGAGCCGCTGCCCGTGATCCCGGCCAGTCCGGATCCGCTGAACGCGAGCGGCGCGAGCGCGAGGCTGCCCGTGCCGGTGACGCCGGCCGGCCCGGCCCCGATGACCAGGACGAACCCGACGGTGTACTGCGGGGTGATAGTCCAGGTGATCGCCTCGGACAGCGCGGCACCGCTTGCCGGGTTCGACTGGAAATCGGAGCAGGAATGGAACCGGCTGGAGGTGCTGATGTCGCTGGTCGCGTTCGTCCACCCGGTGCCGGGCGTATAGGAAGTCAGGGTGCCGGCCGCCGAGCGCTGCATCGCCTGGCCGGAAATCGCGTACTCGCCGCTGCCGGTCACGTTCCCGCTGGTAGTGGTGGTCAAAGCCGCCGTAGCGATAGCGGTCGCGGTCCCGAACGTGTCAACCGGCGTCGTCGTGTCAGCGCCGGAGGTCTCGTACAGGGTGCAGGTCATGACCTCCGTGCCGGCCAGCGTCGCGGTGAACGTGGGGGCGGCGTCGCCGCCGGCGGCCACCTTCCAGTAGACGGCCATGATCATCGTGGGGCCGGAGTCCCCGATGCTCCCGGCCTGCGTCCACCCCGCCGGCGTCGACAGCGACGCCGCGGACGTGACCCCGGCGGCCAGGACCACGGCCCACAGCACGTTCCCCGCCGTCGGCGACCCGTTCGGGTACGTGCCGGTGACGCTTGAGCCTGAGGTCGTCCGGGCGATTACCGGCGTGCCGAGGCTGGCGACGCTCACGACTCACCTCCTCCCGGCGGCCAGAAGGGGAGGGTCAGGACTCGGCCTCGGTGACGGTGAAACTCGTGATGGAGACCTGCGCCGTCGTGATCGACAGCGACGACAGGTTCAGGTCCGCGCCGCTCGTGCCCACGCTGCCGGTCGCCACGATCGTCGAGTCATCGGATTTCATCAGCGCGAAATACCCGGCCGTGCCGCTGGTCAGGCCCGCGCTCGCCGTGATCGCGTTGGCCGTCGCGGTGACCGTCCCGGCGCTAGCCGTGGCCGTAGCGAACGCGGTGGCCGACAGGGAAAGCTTCGCCAGCTTCGTGCCGGTCAGCGCGCCATTGAGCGCGGGCTGGGTACCGGACCAGATTTCGAGAAACCCGGAGTTGCACAGGGCCGTGAACGCATTGACCGCCGCGATCACCGAGGCGTCATAGGGAAACGGGTTATTCGCCATCGGAGGCCGCCTCTCGCTCGGCCTGCTCGGCCTGCTCGGCCAGCATGGCCTCCGATGCCGCGTGCCGGGCACCCGTCACCCTCGGCAGCGCCATCCTGCCGGTGCCGGTTACCGGGGCTTCACTCTTCTCCACTGCACTCTCTCCTTAAGTCGGGTAGATCATCTGGACGCCGCCGTTGATGTTGATCACGCCGGCCGCCGAGTAGCTTGTCTCTCCGGCCAGTACCGGATTGCCGAAACCGTCTTCCCCGGCCTGGCCGACGGCGGAATAGATAAGGTCGCCGGATGCGGGCGGCCCGTCATAGATGAATATGCCCCCGGCTGCGCTGGCAATGATGATGTCGCCGGTAACGGTGACGGAGAAGAAATAGGCGTTGCCGTTCTTGTCGATCGACCAGCCGGTCTGGTTGGCAATGGAGAAGTTAGGCGACTTGATAGCCGCCCGGAGTAGCGCGCCCTGCCCCCCGGTGATCGGGTTTGCAAAGGGGGTTGTCATGGCGCCGCCGCCGTCCCCCAGAATGACATGGTGGCTACCTGCCCGACATCGCCGCCTATCCACTGCGCAACCAGGACTTGCCCCGGCCAGACAGTCACATCGGGGCCGATCGTGTCGCCCGTCGAGCCCGCGACGGTGGCGCCGATCGCGTACTGAGCCGTCAGCGTGAACGGGCCGGCCGGGGCCGCGTAGACCGTGCAGACCGCCTCGGCCACGTTGGTCACAACGGACACGTAGACGCCCGTGATCTGCCAGGACAGGCCGGGCACCGCCGGGCCGATCTGCGCTATCCCGTTGCCGCTGCCGTTGAGCTTGACCTGTACCGAGCTATTGAGTGCGAGTGACCGGCTCATCCGGGAGCCTCCGGCTGACAACCACGGAAACGAGCGCCGGCGAGCCGAGCCACGCCGCCCATACCTCATCGCAATTGCGCAGCACGCGGTCAACTGACGGTGGCAGGAGTGATCCGGTCGGCCCGGCATAGGTCACGCCGGCCTGCGCGGCATTCTCGGCGATCTCCTTTGACTGCGCCAGCACGACGGGCACTGGAGTGGCGACTACCAGCCCGGTCCCCCCGGTGGACATAACGCGCGCTTCTAGCCGGTCATAATCGCGGTAGAGAATCTGCGTGACGGGGTTGGACGCATTGAGGTAGAACGTCGTGTGAATGCCCTGGTGGCCGCCCGTGCTGTCCTGGCCCTTTGCCTTGACCGGGATAACGGGCATGCCGGAATGGTCCATCTCGATCTCGCGCTCGATCGCAGTCTCAGTCATGCCAGTACCGCCGCTTCCCCTGCCGTCTTTACGAGCTTCTGCGTGTGAGTGAGCTGGACCAGGCCGACGATGATAAGCACGAGCCCGACGACTACCTTTCCGATTCGCAGCCACGTGTTCCGCTGGCCGAGTTTGCTGAAGAAATCACCAATGGCCGCAACGCCGGTCAGCGGATTAGGCAGGTTAGGCGCCGTAGTGACCCCGGCCTTGGCTAGCTTGTTCGTGTTGGGCTGCGCATTGAAGGCATCAACAACCTTCTGTGCCGCGGCCTGCGTTGAGTACCCGCCGGCAGCGCCGATGTTCTTGAAGTTCGGCGCGTCTGCCCCGCCGCCTGCCTGATCGCTTTTCCACTCTGCTGCCGTGAGTACCGAGGCGGTGACGACCCCGCGCTCGGTGGCGGCTATCGCATACCAGTTGGCCATGGTCGCCTCCCTCCCTCGTAGATCGCAGCCTGCCAGCGCCAGCGTGATCAGCAGCGCGGCCAGGCAGCGCCTCACGCAGCCGCTGGCGTGACCATGGCCGCCGTCTCGCCGGTCACGAGCTTGCCGCTCTGGTTGTCCGTCGAGTTGGCGAGCCGCTGCGCCATGTCGAGCGCGATCACGACCACGCCGCCGATCACGAACACGGTCGGGTCCTTCGCCACCAGCGACGCGCCGACCACGACGATGATGGCCGTCAGGGTGGTTCCCTTCCGCGCCGAGTCAAGGTGCTGGTTACCCGGTGCCGATGCCCGCACCGCGGCGACGTTCGGGACGCCCACCGCGTGAATGCCTGCCACCACTGCCGCCACCGCGAGCCCGGTGAGCAGTCCGTCCTCTGTCTTCATCATGGGATGCTCCTAGACCTTGACCTTGGTCCCCGCGGGGATGTCCTTCTTCGTGCCGACGTAATGCGCGAGCTCCGGGTTGAGCGCGACGACGTGAGGCTCATTGGTGCCGGCGTCCCGGGCGATGTCGTTCAGGTCGCTTTTGCCGTTGGCGATGACGATCTTGTCCGGCTTCGGGGGCGTGGTGGTCACCAGGTGCGCCGGCTGCGACGGGGGCGACGGAGGCGGCCCGGCCACGGCAAGCGCCGACTGGTAGATGCTCATCTGCGTCGTGGTGAGGCCCTGCCCCGCGAGGTAGGTCGCTAGCGCGCCCTGGATCTGCGACGCGGAGTAGCCCTGGACCTGCTCGATCGCGTACTGGACCCAGTACGCGTTGTCGGTGAAGGTGCCCGGGCCGGTGTTCGCGGTGCTGGTCCCGGTGCCGGTGCTGCTCCCGGTGTAGGGGCTGGTGAGGTCGTAGAGGCCGTCCGCGGGGTCGTAGTACATCTGCTGGCCGCCGTAGCCGCCGCCGTAGCCGCCGTAGCCGCCGAGGCCCTCGGCGCCGCCCAGGCCGTAACCGGAAGTGCCCAGGCCGTAACCGGAAGTGCCGTCAAGCGACTGGAGCGCCGCGAGATCCTCGGGGCTGCCCTGCGGGTAGCCGGTCTGCGGGTCGATCGCCGCCGTCGCCGCGGTGGTGGCCGCCGCCGTGGTGGCAGAACTCGAGCCCGCGGACTGGCGGTGCTTGTAGTAGGCATAGCCGACGATGCCGAGCGTGAGGCCGATGCCGGCCACCGCGTAAGTGGTCTTGACCTTCCCGATCAGGGGAAGCTTCATCTCGCCCGCCATCACAGCCCCAGGTCGTAGAAGTCGGCCGGCATGCCGCCGGGGGCCGCCGCGGCGACCGCGTTGGCCACGTACGGGTCATCGGGCATCTGCGCGGCGACCGCGCCGCGGGGCCGCGGGGCCAGGTTCGGCTGCCCGGCATGCACGCCGTAGTAGCCGGGATCGGTGGAGAACTGCTGCCCCGCCGGCCATGCCCAGTCGAACAGGGGGCCGACCTCGTAGCCGGTCAGCCGGGGCCGGGTGTAGTGCTGGCTGCCGTACAGCTCGTGCGGTGCGCTCGGCGCGTCCGGGGGGTTCACGCGCCGGCCGGTGATCGCGTCCCACGCCTGCGAGTACAGGTGCCGGACCTCGCCGCTGCCCTGCTTGATCGTGAACGGCTGCCCGATGTCCGGGGCCGCGCCGACCACGGAGATCTGCCGGCCGGTGCCGTCGTGGTTGGCCGTCGCCGGCGCCGCGATGCTGGCGCCCGTGGCCGCGTCCGTCTCTGCCTGCGCATTGAAGGGCACCGAGTCGCCGCGGTGGTCTCCCATGGGCATCGGGCCCTGCGGGGGCGTGCTCGGCTGGTTGATCGTGCCGGCGGCCGGAACCCAGGGGGCGCCCTCGGCGGAGTGGTCGGAAACCTGGTCGCCGGGGTTGGGCCACAGCACGCCGTGGCGCTGGAGCTCCGGGGGAAGCTCGATAGGGATGGCTGCGCCTACCGCCGGCGAGACTGAGCCGGCGGCGACGTCGCTATCGAACGACCAGGCAACCATGGGTCAGGACGCCCCCGTGATCGCGGTGTGCAGCGACCCCTGGAAAAGCTTCTGGAAGGCGCCGACCACGCCGACCGTGTTCCGGCCGGGCAGGAGTAGCGCGGTCGCCATCCCGATTGCCACGATTCCCATGGCGATCTTCTGTACTGCGCTCATTTCTTCGCTCCCATTCCTGTTATTGACAGGAGGTTGGTTACTGCGCTCTTGCCGCTCTTGGGCGTGATTAGCAGGCTGGTGACCAGCGCTATCCACGCGATGCCGATGGCGAGCTGAGGGCTGGCCTTCTCCATCAGGCCGAGCATCGCGCCGGCGATGGCCGTGGCGACTGCCGTGGGGATGATCGCGGTCCATGGCTGGCCGTTGCCGAGGACGGTATTGCCCATGGTGATCATGCCCGCCGCCACGATCGGCCCGGTGCTGCCAGCCATCAGTACCAGCCCTCACTTTCCTCGTGCGCCCACGCGGCGCTGGGGCTGCCGTAGGTGTCCTTGATGTAGGACAGGCCCCAGGCGATCTGCGCCGCCGCGATGCCGTCGTTGGCGGCCTTGGAGGGGTACTCGTTGCCGAGTGACCCGGCTGAGGTCGTGGTGCCGTGGCCGAGGGCCTGCGCGATGCCGAGAGCACCGCTGGAGGTATTGGCGATCGTGCTGCTCCAGCCCGATTCCCGGTTCCACAGCGACACCAGGTCGGCCCAGTTCTGGCCGGCTGCCCACCCGTACGGGGCGGCCAGCATCCGGGCAATCGCCTGGTTCGCCGCCGCGCTCGCCGAGTGCGCCGTGGTGTCCCCCGCCGGCGACGTTCCCCCGGCCGGCGAGGTTCCCGCTGCCGTGGTGGTGATCGGCTCCGTGCCGGTCCCCGGCGCCGGGGCCTTCCCGCCGATGATCGAGCGCAGCGCCGCCGCGGTGCTGGCGTTCGTGATCCCCGACCATGCCAGGATCGCGCCCGCCGCAATCTCCGCGATAGCTAGCGCGCTCAGACCGCCCCGGCTGGCCACGCAAGGTCAGACCGTCGGGATCTTGTTCACCAGCGGGAGCTTCTTGATCTGCGTCGCGAACACGATGCCGATCACGATGCCGATGGCGATCGCCATCCCGTGAGTCTTGACGTACTCCATGTGCGGCACTCCTTCCGGGAATTAGTCGGTGACCGGGCTGTAGGGATCGGCCGGGGCCGGCTCCACAGCCGGCTCCGGAGCGTCCTCGGGCTTGCTGGCCTTCTCGTGCTCGTCGACTGCGCCGTGGTACTGGTCGCGCCGCTCCTGGTCGGCGCCCGGCAGGTGCGCCGCGTCGATCAGCTCGTGCAGGACGTGATAGAGCGTCAGCGGAACGGGCGGCCCGGCCGGCTCGGGCATGCCCAGCTCGGCCGCTACCTCGGGGTGCTCGTCAAGAAATGCGCGTAGCTGCTCGACAATGGCCTTAGCCTCGGCCGCCGTCTTTGCGTCATCTGCCATTGCCTAACCCCTACCTCTGCGAGCGAAGCACGGCCGGGTTGCCCACGGTCGCGATGTAGTTGACCAGCTCGTACATGGTCGCGCTGGCGTTGAAAGTCCCCAGGAACTGGAACTGGTCGCCCTGGTCGGTGTCCAGCAGCGAGTAATTCAGGCCGTTTCCGGGCTCGAGGCCGAAGTCCTGCATGAACTGCCACAGGACATAGACGCCGTTCTCCGGGCCATTCGCGGAGTCGGCCGTCGCCGAGTAATAGCCGTACGCGCGGTCGGCCAGGGTCTTCCACAGGGTCTTCGGCCAGAACTTGAGGTTGGTTCCCTTGTAGACGAGCTGCACCGTGGTCGGGAAGTCGGTCTCCCCGGTGGCCCGGGTCGAGTTGGAAGTGTCGTAGGTGTTGAATGCCACGACGCGCAGCGAGTTGCCGAGCCCGGTGGTCATCTGCTCCTGGATCGCGCCGTTCAGGCCGGTGTAGCTGCTCTGGAGCCAGTAACTCCAGGTGTTCGGCGCCGGGGGCTGCTGAGTGGCCTGCGCGCCGCTGACGTCCGCGGCCTGCGGCTGCCACCAGCCATCCTCGAACACGGTCACGGTGACCGTGGGAACGGTGACCGAGGGAGCCGTCGAGTAGATGCCGGCGATGTTGTTGAGCGTCATCGCCAGGGTGTAAGTCTGCGATGAGTTCTTGTTGAGCGCGCTGCCGACCCCGGTCCGGTAGTTGATTTCCAGCGGCACCCACACCGTGAAGTTGAAGTTGCCGCTCGCGCTGGCCCCGGAGACCGCGGTGAACGTGTTGTCCGCCCGCGGGTCGCCCTGGGTGAAATAGCCGCCGTACTTGTTGACGATCTGCGCCAGCTGGTAGCCGGTGACCTGGATGATCGGCCGCTGCTGCGTGTCGAGGAACGCGACCTGAGCCAGCGCGGACTGCGGGCCGTCGCCCACGAATGTCGTGGTGGTGCCGCCCGAGCCGCCGCCGGCCGCCACGTTGACCCAGACCCCGCGCAGGAAGCTGTTGACGCTCGGCGCGTAGTTGGCGAGGGGCTGCTGCGCGGTCGTCAGCGTGATCGGGCCGACCTGGTAGCCGTCCTGGTTGGTCGTGTTCTGCGTCCCGCAGCGGAACGGCGGCGACGGGACGGCCGGGGCCGCGCCTGCCGCAGCTCCCGCCGCGGGCGCCGCCTGAGCCGAAGCCGGGGCTGGTGCAGTGGCCATTGCCTACCTCCGAAAACGTGAACGGGCGCGCACCCGGCGGGCACGCGCCTCCAGCAGAGCGACTTTCTGGCCGGCGTCCTCGCGCCGCACGGGCGCGATGGGGGCCGGGTAAGAGGGATCGGTGCGCCAGCCCGCCGAGTAGGCCGCCCGCGCGTAGTGGAGCATCATCGCTGCCTCATCGGCGCTGTAGCTGACAGGCCGCAGCGGCTCGTACATGCACGGCGCCAGCTGGTGCTCGACGGCCGCGCCGTAGGTGTCATACAGCACCTTGTCGGAACTGCCGTCATCAAGCCGGAAAGCCAGCCAGCGCCCGACCGGGGTCAGGCCCCCGTCGGTGAGCTTCTGGTTGAGCACGTCGCTGATGCGCCGCCCGGCCTCTTTCAGGGCGTACAGCTCCGGGTCGGTGCCGATCGTCAGGGCGCCCGCGAAGTCCATCAGGCCGACGTCCTCCGGCGGTAGGTGCGCCCGGCCCGGTTCCACCCGAACGCGACCTCTGCGCAAACCAGCGCCAGGCCGACGATAAGCAGGATGACGATCGCCTTGCCGTGGCCGCCGAGCAGTTCAAGCAGGCCGGCGAAGATAGCGGCGATGAACCCGAGCAGTGCGAACACTGAGCCTCCCGGCCCGGATCACGGAGAGCCCGGAGACGCTTTGAGCGGAAGTCCCTGGAAGACAACCACGTCTCCGGACTTCCGCTCGGTGCCAGCCTATATCAGTGCACGCCGATAATGCACATGTAGCCGCCCCTCGGCCCGTTCTTGTTGATATACAGCAGCTCGCTTACCGGCTTCACTCCGTAGGGGGTCCGGGTCGGCACAACGCGGATATGCTGCGCGCAGTCCGGCGGGCATGATGGCCGGCATCCGCTTACCGTCTCCATCACCAGCTGCGTGTTAATCCCGCCGATCTCGCTAAAGCGCTTACGGTTTGTTTCCACGGGGTCGTAGCCGAGAAACAAGTGAGTCGGGCAGTTAAAGAACTGGCCGGGCATGCTCACGCCCTGCGTGCCGCTCGGCTTTTGCGTGTCGTACCAGATCGGGGACCTGGCCGAGGACCCCCGCGAGACCCCCTCGATCAGCAGCGCCCGCAGGTGCAGCTCGGCCAGGAGGCCGTACAGCTCGCCCGCGATGATCGGCTGGCCGCCTTTCCTAGCAGACAGGAATAGCTTGCGGAACTCGCGTTCCTGCGCTGCCTGCGTCAGTTCCAGCGCGTTGTCGGCCATGGTCAGGTTGTGCTTCGGCCAGAGGTTGTATCCGGGGGGCCGGTTCTGCCACGGGTAAACCTTCGGCGGGGGCCAGGCGTGAATCTCTTTCCAGCCGAGTTTCTTCGCCATCGTCGCCGGAGTCGGGTCGACTGCCTTGATAACCAGCGCGACGGGTGGCTTTCCCTCAAAGTCGGTAGCGTCTGCCAGCTCGTACATCCAGTGGGTTTTGCCGCCCTGGCTCGGCTGGATATCGGCGACGTGCTCGCCTTGCTGGTAATCCCACCGTTCGCCTTTAAACTCCTGCCGGTTAAACCTCGCGAGGGTCATCGCATATCCCCAGCCTTGACCGGCATCCGCGCTTGCCCCAGATGGTGCGGAACATGATGCGGACGCCGCCCATGGTGAATGCCCGCAGCGCTGCCGGCATGTCGTCGATCGCCACGCCGCCGAGTTCCAGCGCCAGCCGGGCCTTGAGCGCGGTAAGGCCCGCGGCCGGGGTGGCGCCCTCGTGCCACATGCGGTGGACCTCGCGCCCGAGGGTCCGGATCTCGTCCTCAGTCATGGCCACCTAGCGCCGCCTTCTCGACGGTGATCTCGGCCAGCGCCGTCCGCTGGATATCCGCGATCTGGTGCACGTCCGCGGCGAGCTGCCACGCCGCCCGCGCGGCATACCCGCCGGCCACGCAACAGGCCAGGTAGGGCAGGAACGGGAGCCGTCCCCGCGTCATGGCCGCGAGCAGGACCGCCGTGCCCATGTAGCCGGCCGCGAACGCCCGCGTACGGGGCACCGCGAGCGACCGCGCTACCTCGGCCACCACGCCGCCGAGCACGTCGCCTATCACGTCCTCAGCCTGCCGCCGGGCCTCACCGCGGAGGCCGTCGGCCAGCTCGATCCCTAGAGACCGGGCGCCGCCGAGCCATTCATGCCCGCGTCCGCAGTCGCATCCATCTGCGCTAGCGTCTCCGCGCTGGCCCGCTCGAGCCCGTGCGCCTCGGCCGTTGCCGTCAGGAAGTCCTCCCAGTCCTCGGCCGTCTGCTGCGTCAGGGCCGCCCGCACCTTCGGATCCCGGATGCTCTCCCAGACGCCCACTGCCAGCGGTGCCGTTGTCATCGTGACCGGGATTATCCATGCCCAGGATCCCTCTCCAGAGAGCTTCTCCACCCACTTGCGGACGGTCGCGTTCTGCTGCGCCGCGGTGTTCCACGCGGGAACCATCTGCGGCGTGGCGTTCTTGATCACCGCGGCCTGAGCCTTGGTCCACGGTGTCGAGGCAGCGCCCATCCAGCCGAGGAACAGGGCGCCGCTGATGTCGTCGCTGTAGTCCTTCGGCTCACCGGGAATGGCCGCCGCCGCTGCCGTGGCCGCCGCCTGGGCCGTCTTGGCGTCTCCCCGGGGTGCCGACTCGGGCCGGGCCTTGTTGCCGCGTCCCGGCCCGCCTGGCCCCTTCTTGGGGGTGCCGTCCGCCTTGACGCCGTACTTCGGGCTGCCGTCCTCGTTCAGCCACGGCTGCCGGGGCGGCGCCGGCGCGCTCTGGTGAGTGCTGGCGTCATGATCGAGCGCGCCCTCGAACGCAGCGTCGAGCGCGCCGGCGTCAACGGTGACGGTCATTTGCCCTCCGTGAGTGTTGCCTGCCAGATGATCTGCTGGTTGTTGAGCAGCAGCAGCAGCCGCAGCGAGCCGTCCGACTGGATGCGCCCCTGGACCGTGATCACGTCCGGGCCGTTATAGATGAACCCCGCGCTGAACTCATAGCCGGGCATGCGCCGCAGCATCTCGCTTGCGACGGGTCGAAGCGTCAGCGGGGACAGCAGCCTGGCAACGCGCCGCTCGATCTCGTCGGCGAACCGGGTCATTGACTCGCTGACGGCCGGATCATCGTCAAGCAGTGGCGCCACGGCGGACCCCCAGCAGTAGGGCGATCACCGCGACCGCCAGCGCGATCAGCGCGACCACCAGCGAGCCATTGACGGCTTGCTTCGCGTCGGCGACTGCCTCGCGCGCTTTTCGGAAAGTCACCACGCGGTCAGCATACCCCCCGGGGGTATGCTTTTGGCATGCCCAAGCCCCGTGGCGGTGTTTTCAAGGCAGCGAAGCGCGATACCCGCTACGCCGCCGTCATCGAGGCCGCCATGCCGCCTAACCATCCGTTCGGCACCAAGCACGTCACGCCCGTGATCCCGGACCAGGACCGCGCCTTGGATGTCCAGCGCGGCATCTACCGGAGCGCCCGCCATGCCGGCATCTCGGCGCATCACGTCGAGACCAGATGCACGGGGTGCGGAACGCTGCTGCAGGCCGAGCACAAGCCGTCATGCGCCTATCCGGGCTGGCGCGTCAGCTTCCAGCTCGCCAGCAAGGCCCAGGGCAAGGCCGCCGTCGTCGCGGCCGTCAAGTCCGGCAAGCCGCTCGCCTACAACCTGAGACGAGGACAGTAATGGGCCGCATCGTCCGCGCGGTCTTCCACGGTCATTACAACGTCCGCGACCAGCGGGGCCACTGGGTCAAGCCGAAGTACGCACGCGGGCAGGTCTGCCATCACTCCTGCTGTAACGGGTCGCGGGTCCACCCGGACAAGCTGCCCGTCAAGATCAGCCGGGGATACCTCCGGACGCTCAGCGAGCCGCAGCTAGAGCGAGAGCTCAACGCCTACGTCAACTACTCCGAGACGCACGGGCCGGGCATGCTGCAGGTCATGGCCGAGCTTGACCGCCGGGAGGAGAAAGAGAAGGTCAGGGCACACCGCAAGCTGCAGGCGACCGAGCGCCGCAAAGCACGGCAGAGCGAATACACGGACGAGGTTTACCGGCAATGGCTGCAGGCCGAGGCCGAGACGAACGGCTACATGCTCAACAACAAGACGCTGGCGGAAATCAGGGCAGGCAAGCGCGCCGACATCAGCGAGCGGTCACTGTTCACCGGCCCGGAGTGGCGCGTCGAGAAGTACGCCAGCCCGGAACTGATTGAGTATTTCGAGTCCCACCCCAGGCCGACGCGGGCAACCTGGTTCGGGTCAGCGCAGGATCGGCGGGAGCATCTGTCACGCCGCAGGATCGGCTAAGCGAAGGAGACGGCAATGACCGAGCAGGCAGAGCGCAGCGAGCACTTCTGCACCGGCTGCGGCGAGCTGCACGGCGGCGAGCAGCGCGTGAGTCCCGAGGTCGAGATCGCGCGCATCATGGCCGCGCGTGACGTGAAAATCGCCCAGCTCGAATACAGGGAAGCGCAGGAAGCCGATGAGCTGGCAGCCGAGACCGCCGTCGCCGTCACCGAACTGGAAACGGCGTCCGCCGTGGCCGCCGAGGAGGCAGCCGCCGAGGCCGGGCCGCCCGAGCCCGAGCCCGAGCCCGAGCCGGTCGTGACCCAGGACGTAGCCGAGCCCGAGCCCGAGCCCGACCTCGCGCCGCCCGAGGCCGAGCACCACCGCGAGCCGCCGGCCGCAAAGAGCCGGGGATTCTGGCCCGGTGCCTGACCTTTAGCGCCGCTAAAGACTTCTTAGCCTCGCGATAAGCACGTTACCCCAGTTCAGGGGCACTTTTGCGTACCTATGATCGGCTGGCGCAATTTCGCGTCCAATTTTGGCCCGGCCCGCTTTGTCCGGTTTCCCTCGCGCGCGCGCGTAGCAGGCCAGTAGACGAATCGTCTAGATGTCAAATGGGGGACGCGGGATACGGGGGGGCCGGCCGGGAGTGCTCAGCCGGCCAGCGCCCTCAGCTCGCGCTCGATCCGGCCGCAGTCCCAGTCGAGCGGCGTCCACAGCGCGGCGTCGGCGCCCGCGGCCTTGAGCGCCCGCAGCCAGCCCTTCTGGTCGGCGGACAGCACGCCGCCGGTGCCCTTGACCTCGCGGAACAGCACGCCGCCGGGGCCGCAGAGCGTGAGGTCCGGGTAGCCCGGGCCCCAGCTCCGCCGCGAGTCGTGATCATGGAATGCCCAGAGCCGGAGGTAGCAGGTCATGGTGCGGATGTTCTCCATCAGGTCGCCCTCGGTCATGGCTTGCGGATCTGCTTGGGGAAGCCGCACCAGCGGCAAGCCATCCACCCGCCGCCATGCCAGCCGTACCAGTGCCAGCCGAGCCGGCACAGGAGGTAGTTCACGCTGGTCTCCTCCGGATGTAGACGAGAATCCGCTCGTAATCTTCCGGATAGATCAACGCCAACTCGGCCAGTGCCTGGCTCCGGGTTCTGCTATTCCACCTGCCCCGGCATTTGCGCGTGCAGTAGGCGGCGTCCTTGCGGCGCCGGCCGGGGATGACGGCGCCCCCGCAGCCGGGGCAGGTCATGGCTGGTCCTTCCGGGGAGGGGGGAGCTTGCGGCTCATGATGACCATCATCGTGATAGCGAAGACCGCCGAGATGGAGCCGCAGATCACGACGAGCCGCTGACGCCGAGCTTGCCGCCGGTCAGCCTGCAGTAGTCACGGACGGCTTCGGCCATATGGCGCGCGCAGAGGGCGAGCCCGTCCTCACTCAGGGCCTCGTTGGGGCACCGGTTGAGCTTGCCGTCGAGCAGCCGGCACCGTATTTTCCGCTCGGCTTTCGCCGCTGCCCGGTCGTCGCCTGACGGCGACATGAGAGTAGCACTAGAAGTCAAGTCCATGTCAAGCCTCCTGACCTGCGAAAACGCAGTAGTTGAAAGTTGAAGCAATCCCACTTTTTGGGACTGCCCTGACCTGCGGCTCCGTCCCACTTACTGGGACTGGGCCTTGGGCCTGGGGCTGATTGCCCGGTAGGCAGCCGACCGGGACAGGCCGAGTTTCGCCGCGGCTTCCCACGGGCCGCAGTCCAGGCTGGCCATCAGCAGCCGCAGCCGGATCGCCGGCGCGGGCAGTTCCGCCCATGCCGCGAGGTCGGCCACCGGGACCGTGCTCCTGCCCTGCCGGTGCCGGCCGCGCCGCCGCGAGATGCACTGCTCGCTGACCCCGGCCTCGAGCATCTTCTCCGTGATCGCCGCGTCTGAGCACGGGTCCATTCCGCCCCGCGCCGGCTTCCGGTAGCACGTCCATACGAACCGGCGCCCCTCGGTCCCCGGCGCGAACGCGAAATTGTGCTGGCAGGCCGGGCACGATCCAAGCCACTGGCCCGGCCGCGTGGGGCGGAGCTTCAGCCATTCGGCGATGTGGTCGGTTATGCAGTCCTCGGGGTCCAGGCTGCAGGCCACGCATCACTGCTCGCCCGCGTCGTCGAGCCCGGTCGCGTCCAAAACCTCGTCGCGCCGGGCCGCCGCGCTGCGCAGGGCAAGCTGCTGCATTTCATCTTTCAGCAGCAACCGGGCGCCGTTGGCCGCCTGCTTGTCGGTCAGCTCGGGGTTCTTGCGCAGCACGGCCGCTACGTGCTTGGCGAGCCGGGTCATGGTCGCGTCGGCCGTCATCGCGACGGGATCCTCGTGCGCCCGGCCGGCCCTTGCGTGCACTCCGGTGGCGCTATCGAACGTGCGTCGTGGCATACTGGCACTCGCCCTTCTCGCTGAGGGGTAAGCGGTGGACCGGGACACTGCTTGGTCGTGGAGTCCTGGTCCGCCGCGCGGGGTAAATCCGTGTCTTGGTGCGACGTAGGCGATGTTACTACCGCACCATCAGCCACACGAGCGCGCGACATGTAGACGATTAGTCTGTGGTTACGCTGCGTGATGCCGGTTGCGCACGGTTGCGTACGGCAGAGTCCCCCAGAGTACGGACAGCGTAAATGACGTCGTGATTTTATTACGGAAAGTTAATTTTCCGGGCAGCACGGCAGTCAGATGTCGTCCAGCCGCAGCCGGTGGCTCTCCTCGATCGCCAGTTCGGACTGCGCCGCCCCGAGGTAGCGCTGCACCAAATCGACGCTAGACCAGCCGCCCTGGCTCATCAAGCCGGTGACCGAGCCGCCCGCCGCCGTCCAGTTGACCGCCATGGTGTGTCGCAGCATGTGAGGATGGAAGTGCTCGATGCCCGCCCGCTGCGCCCGCCGGCGAAGCGTGATGTACAGGCCCTGGTAGTGCAGCTCCCGCCCGCGCTCGGCCAGCCACAGCGCCTCGCTCGCCGCCAGGGAGTGACGGCGCCGGGCACGGAGGTAGCGGGAGACCGCCGCGCCCGTCCGGTCGCCGAAGCCGACGCGCCGCCCCCGGCCGCCCTTGCCGCGCGTGATCACAGCGGACCCGGCCGCGACCGCGATGTCATAGACCCGCATCGCGCATATCTCCTCGGCCCGCGCGCCCGTCTCGGCGGCGAACCTCACGAGCGCCGAATCCCTGATGTCGATGAACCGCTTTCCCGCGCAGGCCGCCACGAGCGCCCGCAGCTCGTCCGCGGTGAGGGAGTCGACAACCCGCTGGTCTCCCTTCGGCGCCTTCATGCTCGTCAGCTCGTCACGGGGGATCTCATCCCGCCCGGCCAGCCAGTCGCTGAACCGCCGCACGCCGCGCACGCGGGCCGTCGCCGTGGCGGCACTGCGGCCGGCGGCCAGGATGCCCGCCTGGAACCACTCGGCGCTGCGCAGCGACAGGTCAGGCTCAAGGCCCGCGCGCCCGCAGTACGCGGCGTAGGCGCTCACGCCGGCCAGGTAGGACCGGATCGTCTCGGGTGACATGTTCTGCCCGCGCAGCCACGACGACCACTCGAAGGCCAGCCCGGCGAAGTCCTCAGCATCCATGGATGGAGCCTAATACCTTGACAGCAGCGACGCACCATGTATGCTGAGTCTCGTCAGGTCGGCATATCCGCAGGCCAGGCACCTATAAGCAGGCAAGCCCTAACCCAGGTATTCATTGAGCATCTGGGCGCGGCTGGGGTGGCGGAGCTTGGCGAGTGTCTTGGACTCGATCTGGCGGATCCGCTCGCGGGTTACGCCGAATTCCCTGCCCACTTCTTCCAGCGTGCGGGGGTGGCCG
>Ga0182024_10011234_pt1 | contig 18036 bp, 15 predicted proteins | sample P32metaG_FD_120480 | JGI IMG/M metagenome (GOLD analysis project Ga0182024, IMG submission 120480) | Permafrost microbial communities from Stordalen Mire, Sweden - P3-2 metaG (Illumina Assembly) | ecosystem: Environmental > Terrestrial > Soil > Wetlands > Permafrost | place: Sweden: Stordalen... | reverse complement strand
TATGCCTCTTAAAACATTGTTCTTAAACCCCCCGTCTTTCGAAAACTTCGACGGCGGCGCCGGTTCCCGTTGGCCCGCCACCCGCGAGATAGAATCATTTTGGTACCCCGTGTGGTTGGCTTATCCGGCGGGGATGCTGGAGGGGGCGCGGCTTTTGGATGCGCCGCCTCATCATGTGTCGGCTGAGCAGACCATTGAGATTGCCAAGGACTACGAGTTTTTGGTGCTTTTCACGTCTACGCCCGGGTTTCCGGGGGACATCGGGCTGGCTAAGGCCATCAAGACTGCGAATCCTCGCATCAAGATTGCTTTTGTGGGGCCGCATGTCAGCGTGCTGCCGGAGAAATCTTTGCGCGATTGTCCTTCGATTGATTTTGTGGCGCGCAAGGAGTTCGACTACGCTGTGGTCGACTTTGCCAAGGGCAAGCCTTTGGCGGAGATTGCCGGCATTTCATTCTTGAAAGACGATAGGGTCGTGCACAATCCGGATGCGCCGCAGATTCAGGATCTGGATGCATTGCCTCACGTCACCGACATTTACAAGCGCGATCTTGATGTTACGCGTTACAACGTGCCCTTCCTGTTGAATCCTTACGTGTCTCTTTACACTACGCGCGGGTGCCCGGCGCAGTGCACGTTCTGCCTGTGGCCGCAGACTTTGAGCGGACATCCGTGGCGCAAGCGGTCTACGGACGATGTGGTGGCGGAGATGGCCAAGGTCAAACAGTACTGGCCGGAAGTAAAGGAATTTTTCTTTGACGACGACACCTTCAACATCCAGGCGGCCCGCACCATCGAGTTGTGCGCCAAGCTTAAGCCGCTGGGTTTAACCTGGTCCTGCACCTCGCGCGTCACTACCAGTTACGAGACGCTCAAGGCGATGAAGGAAGCCGGCTGCCGGCTGCTCATCGTGGGTTATGAGTCCGGCGATCAGCAGATTCTGAAGAACATCAAGAAGGGCGCAACTCTCGAGCACGCCCGCCAGTTCACCAAGAACTGCCACAAGCTCGGGCTGGTCATTCACGGCGACTTCATCATGGGGCTGCCGGGCGAGACGCACGAGACCATCAATAACACGATCAAGTTCGCCAAAGAGTTGGATGTTGAAACCATTCAGGTTTCCGTGGCCCATGCGTATCCTGGCACCGAGCTTTACGATTACGCGGTGAAGAACGGATTCATGGTGGGCGACAACAAAATGGTAGATGAAGGCGGCCATCAGTTAGCGCATATTCAGTATCCGGGACTGCCGGCGGATGACATTCTTTCCGCGGTCCACCGTTTCTACGACGAGTATTACTTCCGGCCGAAGGCTGCGTTCCGCATCTTGAGGAAAGCCGCATTTAACAGCGCGGACCGCAAGCGGCTTTATAAGGAAGCGAAGACCTTCCTGAAGCTGAGGTCGCAGCGCAACAAGCTGGTTAAAAAGCATAGCGACGATGCGGCTGCGGAGCTGGCCAAGGCGTAAGAAATCCCGCGATCTCGCGGTTATTGCTGCCCTGCCGGGAATGTGTAATACTTTACACATGGCAACTAACCTCGCTCTCGACGACCGCCTGATTGAAGAAGCGCGCAGGCGTGGCGGCCATCGCACAAAAAAGGAAGCGGTCACCAAAGCCCTTGAAGAGTATGTCCGTCGCCATAAACAACTGGCGATCCTCGAAGATTTTGGAACCGTAGATTTCGATCCTGCTTACGACTACAAGGCTGAGCGGAACCGAAAACGTCGATGATGGTTCTGGTCGACACTCCAGTATGGTCCCTGGCTTTGCGTCGCCGCTTAGTGGACCTCGCGGAAGCCGAACTCCGGATCACTGCGGGATTGAACCAATTGGTACGTATGGGCACGGTGCAATTGCTGGGCACGACCCGGCAAGAAGTTCTTTCTGGCATTCGTGAGGAGACCCAATTTCAGAGGATTCAGTTGCATCTGCGCTCGTTTGAAGACGTGCCGCTCATGGCTGATGACTACGAGGAAGCGGCGCGGATGAGTAATCGCTGCAAGCGTTCGGGGATTGCTTCCTCGGCTGCCGACATGTTGATTTGTGCCGTCAGCACCCGGCGACACTGGCAAATTCTCAGCACCGATCAAGACTTTGTGCATTACGGACGGGTCTTAGGTCTTCGATTGCACTTACTTTCCTGAGGCAATAGAAAAGCGCCAGACCTTGACGGTTCGAACTCATGTCTTCGCTATACTGCGTGAAGAACTCCTTTCGGAAGTGGACAGAAAGGATAGCGCTCCATAAGGCAGCAATGAACTTTCGCAAGTATCTCGTGCTGGCTGGGGTTACGGTGTTTGCCGTGGCTGGAGATTCCATGCTCTCGCATGGGATGAAGCAGGTTGGCACTATCTCGATTCATCATCTGCAGAGTGTGTTCTCTGCTGTGACCAATCCCTGGGTTGCGCTTGGCATTCTTTTTCTGCTGGGGTTTTTTGCCACCTACACGACCGCGCTTTCCTGGGCCGATCTGACCTACGTGATGCCAGCTACCGCCCTGGGATATGTGCTGCTGGCTCTGGTTGCCCGGTTCGTATTGCACGAGCAGATTAGCCTGCTGCGCTGGCTGGGGATTGTTTTGATTACCAGCGGCGTGGGATTTGTGGCTGGCGGGCCGGCGCTTACGGAGCATCCTCTGGGAGAAGCTGGCAAGATTGCTGAGGGTAGCCGTGCGGTCGCGGTTGCGAGTGGGGCTGAAAGATGAGGAGCTTTCTTTCGCGCCTTCGGCGCTCTTTCTTTTTTTGCACTTTACCCACGGCTTGCGCCGTGGGCTGCATTCTTTTGCCGCTTCGCGGCTATGGCGCAGCGGCGATCGCGTTACAACGGAGCCCTGCGGAAGGTTTGCGCTTTCATACTTCGACTCTCTACACCTGGGCCGCGATCCTTGTGATCGTTCTTGCCTCGGTCGTCGGCGATGTGCTTCTCTCGCACGCGATGAAACAGGTTGGGGATGTCGGCGAGTTGCGGAGACGTGCCGGGCTCGTCCACGTGATTATGCGAACGCTCAGCAATCCCAATTTTTTCTTTGCGGTGGCGAGCATGGCTGCGGCTTTTTTCAGTTTGCTCTTCGCGCTTTCCTGGGGAGACGTTAGCCTGGTCGCCCCTGCGGCCGCCTCGCTTACCTTCATCGCAAACGCTGTCGCGGCGAAGATCTTTTTGCATGAGAAACTAGATCGGCGGCGGTGGATTGCGGCTTCGCTGGTGGCTGCAGGAGTGGCGCTGTTGGCCGGGTGATCTTGACAATGCCGCTGGCGGAGCTATTCTGGAGATGCTTCGCGGGCAGCGGCCAGTACAACATTGAGCCCCGGATGACTTCCGGGGTTTTCGTCCCTCTGGAGCGGAAGCTCTTGCAAAGAACGCGAAAGGCTTGCCCCTGGGCCTAGGGTGGTTCGAGCCACCACCAGACGATTAAGACGCGTTGTCGGACATTCGTACACCCGAGTGCCCAGACTCGGCCTTTGTCCATCGTCCATACGAGTCCAAACCCAACCACCCTCAGTGAAAGATTTTTCCCAGCTTGGGACCAAAGTTTGCACTCTCGCTGTTCGGACGTTGCGCCTGGAGGGTTGGGAGGAGGCTCCACGTTTCGTTTGGAGGGCTTCATTAGGGGATTCTCTGTAGGCTCAAATCCCGGGAACGTACGTAAGTTCTACATAAGAATCCTCTCAAAGTAGCGTAGTTGACACGACTGTGTTAGGCGATTTAAACACAACCGGGATGCGGGTTCGCGCAACTTACTGTATGCGCTTGTGTTCTTGCTCAATATGAATGGCATGTTGAGTGCTGGCTTCTAATAGACGTCAGGCATGCAGTGGGGCCTGGCGGGGTGGGGCTGGGTATGGTGAAACGAATTGCATCGGCCGCCGTTGGTTTCTTGCTGCTGGCTTCCTGCGAGGCGTTATGCCAGAATTTGCAATCCCTTCCAGATGCGCCTTCGGCGCTAGTTTCGACTGATACCCATACATTGAACGAGTTTGTGGATGAGGCACGTGCGCCTTTGCAGGTTGCGGAGGCGGATGTTCATGGTGGAGAGATGCGACAGGCTGGGTTGGTTGCTGACGGCGCGCCGACACAGCATGGTCAAGATTTCGACGCACGGCTGCATAAGATTCTGTATCCGGCGATGGTGAGGCAGCCTTCGAATTCTGCGGACGATGGAAGCCTGATGGGCCGAGGGATGCACGCGTCTTTTCGCGCGCTTGTGGCACATACCGAGTCGGGCAGCGCCAAGCTCAATACTGGATATTTGTTGCGGACGCTGACTGCAGTGGCGGCGGATGCGGGGTCGACTCCTTATTGGAGGCGGCATGCTGTAGATTCGGCCGGCGATTTTGGTTCGATGGTGGGCAACGACGCTGGTTTGAATTTGTGGCACGCGTTTGCGCCCGGGATTGGACACGTAGTGGTTAAGCACACTCCGAAGTTTGTATCGAGGATTCAGGCTCACGTCGGGAAGAAGTAGGGATCCGAGCTCTTTCCCTGAAAGCTTCTGTGTTGCAGAAGAACGCGAGTGGTGGCCGCACTGTTACTTCTTCTGAATTGATTCTTACTTCCTGATGATTTCCGGCCTTGCGTCTCCTCAGTTCTGATCCGCTTCTACCTATTGATTGCGGCATTCGGTTTTCTATCGAAGCTTGGCTTTGGGAATCGTTGTCCGCTAGGTAATGGTCAAGACCAGGGCGGCGCTGGTTCCACCGCTTGTGCAGCCCAAATCTCCCGAGTTTCCGCTTGGAGTGTTTACCGTTACACTCGCGGTTCCAGGAGCGGAGATCAGGGCGGTAGTGATCGTGACCTGCAACTCGGTACTGTTTGTGACCATGGTGGTTAGGGCCGTCCCGTTGATGACCACGACGGAAGATGAAACAAACTGAGAGCCGTACACGTTCAGAACAAATCCCGTCTGAACTTGAGCGAGAGTAATCGTGGTCGCAGAAAGAGATCCGATGATCGGGGCTGGCCGCGCGCTTCCACATAAGGGATTGAGTGCGTTGCAAGATTGGAAGACCATCAATGCGAGCAGAAGCAAACTGAGAGGCAGCAAGAACGCGCTGATTCTTCTCATATGGGATCAGCGAGAGTGGGCTTCATCATGGTTTCTATTATGCGGCAATCTGCTCAAAGAAAAATGGTCAATTTCAGACAGCGAATTTGGGCGCTTGGCGAGATCTTCAGATCAGCGAACATGTCGGGCTTTATCGGTTACGCCGGGGATGGTGATGCGGACGAAGCGTGGGATGTAATCGTTGGCGCAGACGAGGTCGCCGGACTCTAGGGCGTTCACGTTGTAGCTGAGGAGGATTCCGGTGTCGTCGGTAAATTCGGGATGGGCTTTGGGATTGTAGGTTACGAGATTGCCTTCTTTGCATCCGGGGGCGCCGGCTTCGGGAGTGGTGTAGACCACGGTTTTGTTGGACCACGGGCCTTGCGGGTTGCAAGAGTAATAAGTGGTGACCTGATTCCAGTCAGGATAGGCGGGCTTGACGGGATTCATTCCGGTCATCAGGTAAAACGTGCCGGTGGTTGCGGTCATCTGGTTCACGGAATATTCGGGAGTGATGGCGGCGACTCCACTTAGCGGCGTGGCGTCGGATTGCGTTGTGACCCACGCGCTCGTGGTTGCGTTCCAGTAAGTCCACTGCGAAGGCGTGGTCAGGTAACTGAGCGAACTGGTGCGGGCGACGTACGGTTGCTTGTAATCGCTGGAGGGATTCTTGATTCCGTAAATGTAGTAATAGCCGTCGTCGGCTAGCATGATGTCGCTGCCCCACTGAATCGTAGTGCTGGTGAGAGCTACCCGTGTGATCGAAGCGACCGTGTAACTGGGCCAGTCGACTATGGCTACGGATTCGCCTTCGAACTTGAGGGACGGAGTGAACTGCAGGAGCATGATTTCGATCTGGTAGGTTCCGGGAGTGGGCTCGACCAGGAGGCTGGCTCCTTGCCAGAACCAGTCGCCCTTGGTTGTGGGCACGAAGTAGGAACTGGTTTTCGGAGGATAGCCAACTGTGGTTAACGTGTTGGCGGTTTGATTTTGGATGGTGAGCGAATTGTGCGCGCTGAAGAGATCGTTGGAACGCAGGCGGGTGGTGGGGTTGACGGTGCCGATGTAGGAGTCGGACCACATCCAGAGATTGGTGCCGTCGGGGAGAAGAAGAGAGTAGGTGCCGTCGCCGCCGGTCCATCCGGGACCGTTTTGCTGGAAGAAGATGTCGAAGGTTGTGTCTTCGGTGGCAGGGGACGGCGAGGCGGGCAGCGTGCATTGGGAGAATGCCGGGAGGGTGATTAGGAGGATTGTGCTGGTGATGAGTGCGAGCTTGATTCGATTCATTGATCCTCTCAAATGCCGCGCTGGTGGCCTATTTTAGACTGCACGGTGCGGTGAAGCAATGTAAAAGCTATGTGAATAGGCGCATCAGGCCTGTTGCTGGCAGGTCGGGTGCGAGGAAGCGGGAGTCTTTCTGCCCGGCGGCGCGGGTTAGGGCTTCGGCGGCTAGATAGCCGCTGCGGACTGCGCCTTCCATGGTGGCGGGCCAGCCGGTGGCGGTCCAATCACCGGCGAGGAAGACTCGGGGCCACGCTGTAATTTGCGAGGGCCGGTAAGCATCGATGCCGGGGCGCGGTGAGTAGGTGGCGCGGACTTCTTTGATTACGGTTGACTTAACCAAGTTCGCCTTGCGGGCTGCGGGGAAGAATTCTCGGATTTCTCTTAGGGCGAGGTCGACGATTTCGGCGCGGGATTTGTCGATTAGATTTTTTGAGGCGCTTACTACTAGCTCGATGTAGCTTCCCTCAGGAGCTAAAGCCCGGTTCTCAACTGGGGTGGGCTTTGCGGCACGACTTAAGTCGTGCCCTTCCCTTTCGGTCGCTCCGCGCGCGTCCTCTTCTTTGACTTTCTTCGCGCCGGAGTCAGCGGCGTCGGCGCGCGTCGTTAGCAGCCTCGATTTGTTAAACATCCATTGCACGGTTCGATCTAGTAGGACGGCGTGGTCCAGGTCGGTGATTTGGCGGTCGAACCAGAGGTGGATTCCGGTTATTGGGGCGGATTCGAAGTGGGTTAGCTTTTCGCGCAGCGCGGATGACTCTGGCGTCTGCGGTAAGACGCGGTCTAGGTTTTCGAACGGGAGTGCCAGGACTAGGTAGTCGAAAAGTTCTTCTGCGTCTCCCACTCGAACTCTCACTTGCGATGACTCGGGTGAAAACGTTTCGAGCGAGGTGCGGAATTTTATCTTGCCACCTCGGGCGCGGATGTAATCTCCGGCGCGGTTGTAGAGGTCGGTTAGCGGAATGCTTGGGACGCCCATGTGGCGGGCTTCGGGCGACTTCATGGATTCGCGCACTACCTGCGCTGCATAGGAAATTGAGATCAGGTCGAGGTCTTCACTGAGCGCACTTACCAGGATCGGCTTCCAGAAACGTTCGATGGCATTTTCGGTTTGGTGGTGCTGGCGGCACCAGTCCTGAAACGAACGGCCCGTGTCTGGTTGCCTGGTTAACGTGAGCGCTGCTATGGCTTGCGCTATTACCAGCTTGTCTTTGGCAGACAGAAATGGAAACTGCAGGAAGCTTGGCGCTGTGTGCAGCGGGGCGGGCAGCGGCGAGGCACGCATTACGCTGGTGCGGCCGCCGGGCTCGATGAAGGTCATTTCGTCATACCAGCGGATTTTATCCTCTACTCCGATGCGTTTGTAGAACTCTACGAGGTTGGTGCATACGCGGAAGAGAACGTGTTGGCAGTTGTCGACTACTTCTCCGGTGCCGGGATGTTCGTAGGAGGATGCGCGTCCGCCGAGATAGGGGCGGCGTTCGAATAGAGTTACGTTGAAGCCGGAGTCGGAGAGCGCGCAGGCCGCGGCCAGGCCGGCTAGGCCGCCTCCGGCTATGGCTACGGTGGGTTGGGAAGAGTTCTGCGTCATTCAGGATTTAGGATCAGCGCAAACGGCGGACGCTGACCAAAGCATGCGTCTCGTCGGAACTTCGTGAGCAACGTGAGACGATTCTTGCGCCCCTCCGGGGCTGGTTTCTATTCGAACGCCTCACTCTGGGCTTGCGCCCTGGGCTGCATTCTTTCGCCGCTTCGCGGCTAACGGTCAGGTGATGCGTTGCAGGAAGCCTTCGCCCAAGACGCGAAGTTTTTCGCCTACGGTCAGCGTTATCTTTCCGGTGAATACGTCGTACTGGCGGGCCGAGATTTTTTCCAGCAGCTTTCGATAGATGTTTACCAGCACCCAGAGTGCGGGCTGGCTGTCTTCCGAAATATATGGGATCAGTTGTTCGCCGGCCTGATAGAACTCGCGGGCGCGGTCGGCCTCCAGCTCTAACAGCGGGCGGAAGCGGGCTGGGTCTGGCGCGGAAAGCAGGTCGGCGGCTGACAAGCCGAACTTTGCCAGATCTTCTTCCGGCAAATAGACGCGGCCCATGGCGGCGTCCTCTTTCACGTCGCGAATAATGTTGGTTAGCTGGAAGGCGAGGCCGCACTGTTCGGCCAGCGGCTCGGCGGCGGGGTCGCGGTATCCGAAGATGTGAATGCAGACGAGGCCTACTACCGACGCTACTTTGTAGCAATACTCTTTTAGATCGTCGAAGTTGCGGTACTGCACGGTCAGGCCGGAGTTGGCAGACACAAGAGATGCTTCGCTTTGAGTTCCCGATTCCAGGTCCATGGCCGTGCCCATCGCCAGTTCGTCGAGCAGGCCTGCAGGGATCGTATAGCGACGTTGTGCATCGGTTAGCGCGAGCAGAATTGGATCGTCGCTCGGATCGCCTTGCTGCACGCGGTGGAGCGCGTCGAGCCAAGCAGACAGCTTGAAGCGGCGCTCTTCGAGGCTGAGGCTTGGATCGTCGGCAATGTCATCGCAACGGCGCATGAAGGCGTAGACGGCGCAGAGGGCTTGGCGCTTGTGTTTCGGCAGCACGAGAAATGCGTAATAAAAATTCTTTGCGTTGCTGCGCGTGATGCCGCGGCACACTGAGTACGCCATGGTGAGCTGCGCGGGAGCAGGGCTCCACGGAATGGGGACGGGCTGGGCTCCGGCGCTCATTTCCGGCTTCCGCTTTCCGGCTTCCGGCTTCCGGGGGCGGCTCCTCGCAACTTTCCTAACGCGGCTCGGGCTACCAGCGCCAGTTTTCGAGGCTTCGAGATGACTGGGCGGCGGCCCAAGACAGCATAATTCTGGCGCTCGATGGCGCTTAATATTTCCTGGCCGCCGCGGCTGAAGAGTTCCAGATCTACGGCTAATTCTTTATCTACTTTGCCGATCAGCGGAAGGCCGCGATCGAACCATTCGCGCGCGCGCTGGACTTCAAACTTCATCATGTCGCAAAACGCGGGCTTGTTGCGGTTCTGCTGGATGTCTTCGTCGGTTACCGAGTAATGGCGCAGGTCTTCGAGCGGCAAATAGATTCGGCCTTTGGCGTAGTCAGTGGTTACGTCTTGCCAGAAGTTCGCCAATTGCAATGCGGTGCAGGTGTAGTCGGAAAGTTTTTGGCGTTCGGCATCGCCGTAGCCGCACAGGTAGAGCACAAGATGTCCTACGGGATTCGCGGAGTAGCGGCAGTAGGCCAGCACGTCGTTGAAGGTTTCGAAGCGCGTAATGGTTTGATCCTGGCGAAAGGCGATTAAGAGATCGGAGAATTCGTGCTTGGGAATTTCGAACTTTCTTACTGTTTCTTTTAGTGCTACAAAAACTGGATGGCGCGGATTGCCTTCGTAGCAGGCGTTGAGTTGCTGTTGCCATTCGTCGAGCAGGGCTAGAGATGCGGTTGCGTCTCCGACTTCGTCGCCGAGATCGTCAGAGATGCGGCAGTAGGCGTAGACGTTGAGGAAATCCTGGCGGAGTTTTTTGGGTAGGAACCAGGTCGCTACGGAGAAATTTTCGTAGTGCGTGCGGGCCAGGTGGCGGCAGTATTCTTGAGATTGTTCTAGCGAAGGGGCGGACGCCGGGATCGCGTAGGCGGCGGGCAGGCGGCTCCAGCCGTTTGTGGCCGCGGGCGAGCGCTGGGATTCGCTGGCGATTGGAGTCACGTTAAGAGCATCCTTGTTTATTTGGCCAAAAACCTGAGCATCGTGAGAATTCCCTGCATCGTTGGAGGTACGGACAAAGTGCAGGGGTCCTTCGCTTCGCTCAGGATGACAAACTTCTTTACGACAGTCCGTCTTTATGACGCTGCTGGCAGTCGTTCGGCGCCAATCTTTCAGTGTCAATCTTTCAGCGTCAATCAGTGGCCGGGAATGATTGCGGTTTTGATGTCGCCCCCGCGGTTCAGCATGTGGCGCAGCACTTTTTGCAAGCTCGATAGCGGCGCTTCACCGGTGATGTAGTCTGTGGGACGAATCTTTTTCGCCGCGATCAGGCCGAAGGCGCGGCGCACGGTTTCCGGCGTGTGATGGAACGTGGCCTTGAGCGTGATCTCGCCATAGTGCAGGCGGTTGGTGTCAAGTTGCACCTTCGATCCGCTGGAGCATCCTCCGAAGAAGTTTACGGTGCCGCCCTTGCGGACCATCTCGACGGTCCACTCCCATGCTTCGGGACGGCCTACGGCTTCGATCACGACATCACAGCCGCGCTTCTGCGGAGTCAGCGCGCGCACAGCTTCGATCACGTTGGGCACTTTGGTGAGTTGCACGATTTCGTGCGCGCCCATGTGCTTAGCGGCTACCACCTGTTCGTCGCGCTTTACGACGGAGATGACGTTGCAGCCGATGGCGCGGGCTACCTGCACGAACATCAGTCCGATTGGGCCGCCGCCGATGATGGTGACGGTGTCTCCGATTTCGACTCCGGTTTCGTGCAGGCCGCGCAACACGCAGGCCAGAGGCTCGGTCATGGCGGCGTCTTCAAAACTTACGCCGGTGGGAATGACGAGCATATTTGCTTCCACGATGCGGCGCGGGACGCGGATATATTCGGCATAGGCCCCGTTGTTGAAGAGCAGATCTTCGCAGAGATTTTCCTGATGTTTGGAGCAGTAGAAACACATCTGGCACGGCGCGGAATTGAGCGCAACGACGCGCTGGCCTTTCTTGAAACTGAGGACGCCTTCGCCGACTTCTTCGATCACTCCGGCCAATTCGTGGCCGAAGAGCGCGGGAGGAACGATCATGCGCGCGTGATAGCCGCGCTGATAAACCTTGAGGTCAGTGCCGCAGGTGAGCGCCACTTGTACCTTGACCAGGACTTCGCCCTTTTCGACGCGAGGGATGGGCACTCGCTCAATTTTTATGTCTTCTTTGCCGTACAAGACGGCAGCTGTCATTTTTCCATTCACTTGTTGCTTCCTTGCTTTGGAACCGTGTTCGTGATGCTTACGTGCTACTCGCTGACTCAGGGGCTAAAGCCCGACATATGTAAGGCCCTTTTACGGCACGGCTAAAGCCCTGCCCTTCCCGACTAATCCGCGAAATCCAAACTAATTTGCGAGCAAAGCCCTATTTTCATGCCCAGGCCATCCCGGGCTGAATCACGATCTTCATGGACGCAGGCTGCGGATGAGTTGCCAGTTCCAATGCTGCCGCACTCTCCTGCAGCGGGAACCGGTGGCTGATCAGTTGTTCCAGATCCATTTCCTTATTCATCACAAACTGAACTGACTCTTCCTGCAAATCTACAGACGCGCTATAAGAGCCGACCAGCGTCTTTTCGTCGACGCAGATCGCGGCTGGATCCACTACTACCTCGCCGCGCTGCGTCTGCGCAAATAACAGCACACGGCCGCCGGGACGAGCCGCATCCATCGCGGGACGAATCAGGGCGTTGCTGCCTACCGCTAAGATTACAGCGTCGGCACCCCGTCCTTCCGTCTGCTCCCGCACAGAGCGAACCGCGTCCTGCTGCGATGCGGCGATCAGATTCTCGAATCCAAGGCTTTTACTTATTCTAAGCCTCTCGGGATACAAATCGGAAGTAATAACCGTGGCCCCCGCCCGACGCGCCAGGACACTTAATATGATGCCGATGGGGCCCTGCCCGATGGCCAGAACGGTTTCGCCCGTGTGCAGGCCCAGAGCCTCGATTCCCTTCATGCAGGTATTTACCGGCTCCACAAAACTGGCTTGCTCGAAGGAAACGCCCTGCGGAATTTTCACCGTGCCTTGCTGGACGATCCAATCCATCACGCGGACGTACTCGGCAAAACCTCCACCCGAGGGTTCGAAGCCTGCGGTGCATCCCACCTTCTTATAACTCGTACATTGCGCAAAAGTTTTGTGGCGGCAGTAATAACAAGTGCGGCAGGGGATGTGATGAAAAACTACGACCCTATCTCCGGGCGCGAACTTGGTTACTCCTGCGCCCACGGTCGCGACTACGCCGGAGGTTTCATGGCCGAAGATGCGGGGCGCGGAATGGGAACCGGTGGCAATCTTTTTCAGGTCGGTGCCGCAAACGCCGCAGGTATGCACGCGGACGAGCAACTCTCCGGCGGCAATCTCAGGGACGGGAACAGTTTCCATGCGGACGTCTTTTACGCCGCGGTAAACGGCGGCGAGCATGGTCGCGGGAATCGACTGGCTGCGCTGTTCGATTTCGAGTTGTCCGGCAATCCCCATTCAGGAGTTAGATGAAGTTTACTTTGTCTTGGCTTCACGCGCTATTTTGCGGGAGGGTCCGCCTGCCTGGGGTCAGTTTGCCTCGGATCGGTGTTGCGGAAATCCACCGCCACAGTCATCGAGTCCAGATAGGGCGAATCCGGGGGCGTGAAGTGATACGCCTTCACTTGCAGCACCACGTAAAAGCTTTCTACTTTAATGACTCGTACGGCGCCCACGGGAACGAAGGCGAACCGGCTGGGATCAAGCTGCCATAGCGAATCTTTCGTTGTGCCCGCCGGATCATCGGACGGCGCCGGCGACGACAGGAGCACGTTGTCGTAAATCGAATGGCGCAGGTCGCCCAGCTTCACATGCCAGGATGTTACTTTATTGTCCCCGGGCGGGATGTGCGGAACGATTGAGAAGGTGTAGCGATCGGCGCCACGGGAATCTTTGATGCGCTCGCGGTAGGTTGCGTCTTGCAGGTTGAGTCTGACTTTGAAAGTTTCTTCTACGACGTGGCCTGTGCCCTGTCGAAAGCTTTCAGCATAGACCGTGGGGCTGAGCGATTGCGCGGAGAGGCGCAACGCCATGCACAGAGTCATCGAAAGCAGCAGCGTCTTAAGATGCAGATTCATACGCATTCTTATTCGTGACCTCCAAGTCGCGATCCGCTCGCTGTTATTTCCGGACTGGATGATACCGAAGTCGCGGCAATATTTTCTGTTGCCTCTTTTGATGCTTGGCTAAGTTCTTGTTGGAGGCGCTGCAAATGCTGGCTCAGCGCATTCGCGGCTTTGCGGCTGTTGCTGGCGAGTTGTGCAACTCGCGGCCACAGCCACGGGCGCAGGGCCGCGAAGAACGCGAAGCTGGCTGTTCTGAACTGGCCTTGTGAGTCGATAAAGCGCGCGGTTTGCGGCATTTCGAAATTCGATTCGTCGGATATCGCTTTGATCGCGGCGAATGGAATTTCGTGGGCGTGCGCCGCGGCGGCAACCGCGGAGGCCTCCATGTCGACCGCTTGCGCGCCGTAGGCCTGCGCCAGGCTGGCTTTCTGGTCGACTCCGGCTACACCCATGAAGGTCACCAGAGTTCCTTGATTACTTCCTCCGTGATTATGCGTCCCTTCAATCTGCGTGCGGCTGCCGTCGCGGGCATCAATCACCACCGCTGGGACGAAAACATCGCCGACGTGCAGGCTCGCATCCAGCGCGCCTGCGAATCCGACGGACTGTACCAGGTTCGGGCGATACAATGCGATCGCCGCCTCGGCAGCGCGGCGTGCTGCTTCGAGGCCAATGCCGCCGCACACGACAATCATCTGCTCGCGCTCATGCTCTTCGCGACGAAGGAAAAGAAAGTTACGGCCTTGGTGCTCGCGCTCGACGCGGACCCACTCCTTAGTCAGGCCGCTGACTTCGCGTTCGAGGGCGGCAATAATGGCGATGGCGACTTTAGGCATAGCCGTTGGCCCGGAACCACTCTACCGCACGGCGCAAAGCCGCATCGGCGGGCAGCGTCTTCCAGCCCAGTTCCCTCTCGGCCTTGCTCGAACTGGCCCACATTTTTTTCTTTCCCATGCGCACCGCCTCGATGGTCGCGCGCGGCTCACGGCCGAGCAGGCGTCCGGATACCGCCTCATCAACTGCTCCGGCCAAGTAGGCGACAAAGTATGGCAGCTTTACTTTCGGCGAAGGCAATCCAGAGATCGCGCCCAGCTTGTCGAGAATCTGTTTCAGCGTAAGGTTCTGGCCGCCGAGAATATAGCGCTCGCCGCTCCTGCCTTTTTCCAACGCCATAACGTGTCCGCGCGCGCATTCCCGCACGTCCACCAGGTTCAAGCCTGTGTCCACATACGCCGGGAATTTTCTTTTGAGGAAGTCGACAACGATGCGGCCCGTTGGAGTCGGCTTCACGTCCTGCTCGCCGACTGGCGTCGTGGGATTCACCGTCACTACGCGCATCGCGCCGCGCCCGGCGTCGAGCGCGACCCGCTCGGCCATAAATTTCGAGCGCTTGTAGTGGCCGATCATGTCGGCGAGAGCGACTGGAGAATCTTCGTCCGCTGGGCGTCCGTTTCTCGTGAAGCCCATGGTCGCAACGCTCGAGGTGTAGACCACGCAGCGCACGGCATTCTTGCGCGCGGCTTCGATGATCGCGCGCGTGCCTTCGACGTTGGAACGGTACATCTCGTTGGGATCGCGCACCCAGAGCCGGTAGTCGGCGGCCACGTGAAATACAACTTCGCAGCCGGACATTGCTTTTTCCAGCGATGCGGGGTCGCGGAGATCGCCGATTGCCGTTTCGGCTGTCAGACCTTCCAGGTTCTTCAGATTGCTGGTGGGGCGCACGAGCAGCCGCAGGTCGGCTCCCTGCTCGGCGAGAACACGCGCGACATGCGAGCCTAGAAATCCGGTCGCGCCTGTGACGAAAGCAAGCATTTAGCAATTAGCGGTTGGCAATTAGCCATGAGGGTGATGGCACCCAAGGAAGTCCCGATCGCTAATTGCTAATTGCCAATTGCTAATTGCTTTCTTTCTCCATCACTTTCGCATACGTCGTCAACGCGAGCAGCGGGAAGTATTCGCGGTAGAGGTGATACTGCAAATAAAACACGCGCGGAAAACCTGTGCCCGTGCAGTAAGGCTCATCCCACGAACCGTCCTCTTTCTGCGTGCGCAATAAGTACGCAATTCCGCGAGCTACAGAATCACTGCGCGTATCGCCCACTGCGAGTATGCCCAGAATTGCCCACGCCGTTTGTGATGGCGTGCTTGGGCCCACTCCATGGGTGCTGACATCGTCGTAGGAACCGCAACTCTCGCCCCATCCGCCATCCGGATTCTGCACCATGCGCAACCACTCGGCTGCCTGCTGCATGCACGGCTCGTGGTTATCCATGCCAATCGCTTCGAGGCCGCGCAGCACCAGCGCCGTGCCGTAGATGTAGTTCACGCCCCAGCGGCCGAACCAGCTTCCATCCGGTTTTTGTTCTTTGCGGACGAACTCAATCGCGCGCTGCACCGCCGGATGTTTTTTGTCGTAACCGTAGGCCGCTAGCATCTCGAGCGTGCGCCCGGTGATATCCACGGTCGCTGGATCGAGCATGGCGTTGTGATCCGCAAAAGGCACGTGCTCGAAGACCATGCGGTCGTTATCTTTGTCGAACGATGCCCAGCCGCCGTTCTTGCATTGCATCGACAAAACCCAGTCAATGGCACGCTGCACCGACTCGCGCTGATAGCGTCCATTGGGATGCTCAACTCGGCTCAGCGCGAGACAAACCATCGCTGTGTCATCTACATCGGGATAAAACTCATTGTTGAACTCGAAGTACCATCCGCCCGGCTTGCCCTTTTTATTCTTGAACTGCCAGTCGCCCGGATTACGCACTTGCTTCTGCAAAATCCAGTCGGCGCACTTCACCATGCGCGGGTCATTCGCCGGTACTCCCGCCTCGGCGAGGGCAAACATGGCATAGGCCGTATCCCACACCGGAGACATGCAGGGCTGCATGCGGAACGTCTCTTCTCCGTTCACCCGCTCTTCAATGCCGAGCTTCTCGAACTCATCGAGCGCCCGAATCACCTGCGGATCGTCAAGAGAATATCCCTGGCAGCGCAGGGCGATGACGGTGTTCATGATCGAGGGATAGATTCCGGCCAGACCATCGCTCATCTCGACACGATCGAGCACCCATTTCTCCGCGCTCTTCAGCGCGATCGAGCGCAGCGGCCGGATATGAACGCGTTCGAACCAGTGCGTCATGCGGTCGATGCAGAGAAAGAAATTGCGCCATGAGACCAGCTTCTTCGACCAGCGCAGGTGCATGCGCGTCTTCATCATGCCGCCGACGAATAATTCTTCGACTCCCATTTCGCGCGGAATCTTTTTGAACGGCTTCTTGGCGTAGCAGATGGAAAGGGGCACCAGGATGGCGCGGGACCACGATGAAATCTCGTAGATATTGAACCAGAACCAGTTGGGAAACAGCACGATCTCCGGAGGAATCGCGGGCACCGCATCGTAATCGTACTGTCCGAAGAAGCACAGATAGATCTTGGTAAACGTATTGACCTCGGTAACGCCGCCGAGTTCGAGAATTCTCTTGCGGGCGCGTTGCATCACGGGATGATCCGCCGTGTATCCCGCGAGCTTCAGCCCGAAATACGCTTTCACCGAAACGCTGATGTTCGAAGGGCCGCCTGGATAGGTATTCCACCCGCCGTCTTCATGCTGATGTTGAACGATCCAGTTCGCCGCCTTCTGGAAGCGCACAGGATCGACGGTGCCGAGCAGCGTGTGCAGAACAATATAGTCGGATTCGAGCGTGGTGTCGGCTTCGAGTTCTCCGCACCAGTAGCCATCCTCATGCTGCTCGGAGAAAAGAAATTTGCGGGCGGCACTCATCGCGGCGGCCACGCGGCTGGCCAGCCCATCGATCCTGCCAAAGCGAAGTTGGGGCACGGAGGCTAAATTCGCATCAGGGGAGTTTGTATCCATCAATGTTTGGCTCCGTTGGTCGTCTCTCCGTTAAACATGCTCTCTCGAACATGCTCTGTCGAACATGCTCTGTCGAACATGGCTCCATTAATCGGCGGTAGCGCTGACCGGAGCGGCGGCGATGGCCTCGACAATCTCCGGCGGCAGACCGAAGCGAACGTTTTCCGGCATCACTTCGAGTTCCTGCACGTTGTCGAAACCCTTGCTGGCAAGAAACCTCATCGTTTCTTCCACCAAACATTCCGGCGCAGAAGCGCCAGCTGTCAGGGCGACCGTCTTCACGTTGGTCAGCCACTCGGCCTCGATATCTTTGTAGCTGTCGATGAGGTGGGAGTTCGTGCCCAGGTTGCGTGCCACCTCGACCAGACGATTCGAGTTTGAACTGTTTTCCGACCCCACCACCAGTAGCAGATCAGCTTCCGACGCGACCTGCTTGACGGCCACCTGACGATTTTCGGTGGCATAGCAGATATCCTGCGCTGCCGGGCCTTTGATGTTGGGAAACTTCTTCTTCAGTGCGGCAATAATATCTTTGGTCTCGTCGAGACTCAGCGTGGTCTGCGTAAGATACGCCACGCGATTCGGATCAGGCACAGAGAGCGACTTTACCTGCTCGGGATTCCCCACCACCTGCGTGACCAGCGGAGCTTCGCCCAGGGTTCCAATCACTTCGTCGTGATCGTGGTGGCCGATGAGGATGAGCGAATAGCCTTCCTTGGCAAACTTAACGGCTTCTACGTGCACCTTGGTGACCAGCGGGCAGGTGGCATCGATCACTCGCAAGCCGCGCCGGGCGCTGTGCTCGCGGACCTCGGGTGAAACGCCGTGCGCGCTGTAGATAACGCGCTCGCCGTTCGGAACTTCATCTTCGCTATCGACGAAGATAGCCCCCTTGCCGCGTAGTTCATCCACCACAAAGCTGTTGTGGACAATCTCTTTGCGGACGTAGATCGGCGGACCAAAGGCCTCGAGCGCGATGCGGACTACATCAATGGCCCGCACCAC